>Ga0307508_10003802_pt1 | contig 15067 bp, 4 predicted proteins | sample 9_EM_MG_FD_203089 | JGI IMG/M metagenome (GOLD analysis project Ga0307508, IMG submission 203089) | Populus trichocarpa ectomycorrhiza microbial communities from riparian zone in the Pacific Northwest, United States - 9_EM | ecosystem: Host-associated > Plants > Roots > Unclassified | place... | reverse complement strand
AAAATTTAAGTTATTAACTCAATAGGATGGTAAATGATTAAATGAACTTCAAGCTTATTTTCTTTAATTATATTCAAAATAAGCTTGAAAGCCTATATTCACATTTTATGAGCCTTGGTAAGGTCATGATTAATCTAGCTATTCCCTCATAATAATGAGTAATATATCTTCGCCCATAAAAAAAATTATAAATAAGCATTTTCCATTCATTGATTAAAAAAAAACATACATAAAAAATAAAAACTGAAATAGTTTTCATGGTATATTATTATTATTATTATTATTATATTCACCTGACTATGCAAGTGGAATAGCGGTTTATTGAATGGCGAAAAGTGAATGAAAAAGATATTCATCAAGGAGCACCCTTCAATTCATATATCAAATTCGTGTGTGTGTATATATATATATACTCACACACTTTTATGCATAGTTATTAAACTCGACCGGCCCAACAAGTCGATCTGGAACTAGGATCGGTCAACCCAGTGGTTGGACCGCTTCGAGTAAGGTGAAAGACCGGCAGGAGCAAAAAAATAGTCAAACCCGGTTGACCCGTGACCAAGACGACCCGACAAAACCCGATGAGACTTTTTTTTTTCAAATAAGAATGCATGTTTTTTCTTCTAACCAAAAACCTCTCTTTTTTAGTTGGTTATTAACCCTTTTCAAAGTTCACTATATAAATACTAGAAGAATGTTTTATTTTTTCAATATAGAAATTGAAACCCTTTAATATATATATATATATATATATATATTCTATGTTCATATAAAAAAGTTATGTTTTTTTAATATGGGATAAAAAATATTTTGATTTAAATATTTCAATTTAAAAGGATAACATACTAACATAGTATCTTTTTACATTTTGAAATAATTTTTTGAACTCTATTATTTATAATATGCATAGCTTATATTAACATGAATTGTTTCTTAATTTTTTTATATAAAATATTAAAATTTTAAATATATTTTTTTAAATTTTTCCAAGTTAACTTAACTTGTATTAATTCTTGTAACTTAGACGAGGCTTCCTAATTGAGTTAATCTCAAATTAGATTTGATAACTATGACTGGTAGGTAAAAATAACCATTGAAAACTTTTATTGTAATCTTTTTCTGACAAAAACAATCACAGGAAAATCAATATCATCATTAAAAAAACAAACAATGGGACATTGCAACACAAAAAACTAAACACGACCACAAGCAAAAAAGGAAAACAACATGGAGGAGAGACGTGGGAGCTGGTGGCTGGCGAATGACAATTTTATGAGTGGCTGGCGGGGGTGATTGCTGGTGAAGGGCGGCTATGAGTGGGGAAGAAAATGATAAAGCTAGGGTTTCATTCTATCCTCTCTCTTTTTTCAGGTCACGGGGACCTTTTTTTTTTCCTCTTTTTTTCTTCTCTGATTCTCTGCTCTCTTTCTCTCGTGAATTTTCTCTTCCTTTTTTATTTTTGAATTTTCTCTATCTAACCTCTCTCCCTCCCTATTTTGGACTATATGTAGTGTTTATTTTTAGATTTTTAAATTCTTTTTATCTTTTTTTCCTTAAAAATTTATATTTTTAAATTATTATGATTTTTTTTTATTACTCCTCATCCTTCTCAACGTTATCTTTGGTGTCTCTCTCTTTCTTTCTTTTTTCCTTTTCATTCCAGTCACTAATCCTCCCCTCTTTTTTTTTCTTTTTTTTTTTGAAACATGCTGGGAAAAAAAAGTCAAAATCAAGTTATAACAAAGCTTGTCAACTTATGAGCACTTTGGTATGGTTCAAACACTATGCATCTATAAGCCTTGTTTGTTTGTTGAGAAATGTTTTTTTAGAAAGCAGTTTTCTGAATTTCTTATTTTTGGCTACATTATGAAAAACAGATCAACAAAATTCACTTTTTGGTTGAAGAAAAACATAAACTTTAGATGGAAAAAAGTGTTTTAAAAGAGGAAAAAATACTTTACATGATGGATTCAAAAACTAAAGTGACACAACATTTCAATTACATATTAAAAAAATACTTTAAAATATAATATTATTAAAAAAAATTACTAATATATTTGGATATGTTAACATGCAATATAAAAGTATATTAATTCCATATATTAGTGCATATAATACTTTAAATTAGATAATATTGCTAAAACATATATTAGAATACAAAACAAGTTATATTATACAATAATCATACATTTTAAATCATATAAATTCTATTATAAAAATAGAATATCATAAAAAATAAACTTATTTTCAATCAATATTCTCCAAGCACCAAAAACAAATTTGATAAAAATAAAAATTTTACTATTTCAATCAGTATTTTTCAAACGCAAAAAAAAAAAAATCACTTTTCAAAGAAGGCCCAGATCTCCTCTCTGATCGCAAACCAAATAGCACTTTTGCAGGATAATGGAAGACATTAATATCTAGAAACACGTTGGACTCTTTGAATTCGGGATGGTAGGCCATTTAAACATCTCATAACTATTTATTCCATGGAGTCCTCGCTCCAAATCAAGTGAGAGCCAAAGCACAACTCAAGATCGATTGTAACTAAATTGAAGATCTTACGTCATTACGTGATCAAGAATGCAACAGCATGCTGCTATCATTGCATGATAGCATTCCTGCACCGATTTTCTAACCACGTTAAACTTCCATTTCACAATTTATCAGAAGAAGCCAGGCCATGCAATACCTTACGGAATCTTCAAGTTTCGTTCGGACAGAGCATAATTGTCAAGAATTTATGGATCCACTTTCTAGAGTGCTCGGTAATTATCATCTTACAAGTGGTATGAGCAAGTATTCGGCATAAAACAGCTGCAAGAGGAACACTTCATGTTAGAAAGAGTCAAACCAATTTATTAAGTTCGGAGAAACAGATTAATCACTGTGTAAAGATGTAAAGCTTGTGTAGTCTGCCAATTCACTCTTGATATAAATAGAATGATCCATCAGCACCCAGGCATGTACTATCTCTAATTTGGACCAGCCTAAACAAGCTCTGTGTAGACTAGACTAGCCAACATTATTATTAATTATTTGTGATATTTCTCTAAGTTTATACTACAATCCTGTCCAAAAGATGAAAAAAATAAAAAAAAGGTAATGGGAAAGAGATAATAGCAACCAAGATCGAATGCTGATTTCCAGATTTTTATGCAAACTCAATCAGATCAGGTAGCAATGAAGGAGCATGTTTGTTAGATTTTGAATTCAAACTCACTAGCCATAAATGAATAAGAATAAAAAGTTGGACAACTTTTCTTAGTACAGAAAGATTGAACTCTTTACAAAATAAGAACGTAAGACTTTTTGGAATCTTTGGAATTGAATTCAATTCTAAAGCTTAAATCAATACTTGTGTTTGGAACCCTTTTGATGTATTGATTTGAATTCCAAATAGAATTCAAATCATAAAAAATAGACAAAAGTAAATCAGAGGGGAGACCCTTTAATTTGTAAATCAATTCCTCTTAAAATTAACATTGAAAATACTATTCCAAAAATACCCTTTTTATTTTTTTCAACAAAAACTTCTTTTTACTTTAAATTGAACATCTATGTTACCTTCTCCTACCTAATAATATGATTTTCCAGACACCTATTTACATTGTATTTAATAGGTAACTACTCTTGTATTTGATGAAAGCAATTTTTCTCTATGGGGAAATGGAGAATGGTGGATGATTCTTGTTGCTCAGAGCATAACAGTTGGCATGATCATAGTTCAATGGGTTTCAAAGTACTGCTCTCTACTTTGTTTGACAATTAACATGGATAATTGCAAGTTGAGTCCTTTTCTTTTATTTTTCTATATTGTATATGTTTATTCTATGGTGTCTCTTTTTCTCCGCTAAAGGAAGAAAATTTCATTGAGGGAAAGAGTGGGAGGGAGAGTAGACAACTAAACATGTCCTTTACAATACAAAATATAAACAATTAACCTTCTAGTTCTGTTGAATATAAGTTTAGGGCATAGCGTGGAAAAAGCTCCATGTTGAATGCCAGCATGAGGGAGCTCAATGTGATATTTTTTTTATAAACAAATTATTCACTGAGAAGATATACCATGCAATTTTGAATTAAAGGCAGAATAGTCAAGATTGCTAATTCAATTTAATTCCACTGATATTCCAAATAGTATAATTAAATTCAATTGTGATTTAGTATTTTATTCCTAACATAAGAATTGTAATAAGTTATCAATTGAATTCAATTTCACATTGGTTCCAAACAAGCTGTTACATGATTGATGCAAATATAACTACCTAGCTGAAGTTCAAGATGATAAGAAAAAATATATAACAGAAATCATGCAATGAGAAGCATCACACGCTAAATAAACATGTTATCTATTCATTGATTTATTTGGAGTGACATTGACCAGTTTTATAGGGTAGTCTATTTTTACACATTCTTCCTGCAATGTTGAATTCATAATCTAAAGTAGATGGTTACCTTCCAAATAAACATGTAGCAGGAAGTTATTGAAGCTTTGCTCTTCAGATCAACAGATTTGGCACGGTTCCACAATATTGAAGCCAGGATGCCATGACCCAATATCTAGCCAAATGCAATGAGTTTAAAGCAAAGCATGAGTAACAGTGGAAGTAAGAAAAAAATTTCATCATTCTTCTTATGAAACTATAAATAATACATGCATCCAGCCAACATCCCGATAGAAGATCTCAGACCACTCAGTATATGAAACCCCCCTCACCCCTCATTCCAATGCAAGTTTATGATAAGACGTAAATTAGATCTCCTTGTTAATCAACAGTTTTTATTATCTAAGAGTCAGTACTAATCCATGTTGGACTAAGTGTTTCTAAATGCTTCAGATTTTGCCATTTTGTAAAGGAAGCCATCGTTACAGGAATTTAAAAAATGCAGGGTCTCAGAACTCGCATGGAAGGCCAGTTATAACTTAGATTTATGCTTAACAATAAAGATTTATGTAATCATTTCAGCTGACTTGTGGAAACATGTGTTCCAACACTCTAGTCATTTTTTACACTTCATTTTCCACTTCAAAAACAAAATAAGGAAGAAAGTATATCACTGAATGTACTCTAGAAGAAAGAAAATCTGTACATGCTCACAAATGTCACCTTTATAAATAAAGAAGCAAGAGCACTACCGTGATATATTTGCTCCAAGTATAGGAAGATGCTGCTCCAACCAAAATGGCAACAGCATAAGCAATTTCAAGTAATGAAATGCAGGTCCAAAATACCTGAGCAAGGGAAAACAAGTACAGCTAAGAGACATTAGTAAAAACAAAGGTTACTAGGAGTTTTACATTTCAAAAATGTATAAGATGTTCTAAACTGACCCGGTTTTGTCCCAAACGCACTGTAAAAGACCGAATGCCAAAAATCTTATCTCCTTCAATATCAGGTATGTCCTGCCCATACAAGGTGAAAATAAATCTCTTTAATTTACAGGAACATGTTTATTGACAAACAGCTAACTCCAAAATTGTCTGCCTCTACTCCTCTATTATTACTGAAATTAGAAATAAATAAATAAATCCCATTTACCTTGAATAGTGCTATAACAACTGAGAAGAAGCTCATAAATGCAGTTGCAAAAATTAGAGGTCTTGAAAGGACAGGTGGTCTTCCATACACATGGGTCTGGAAATTGTCAGCACAGTAATAATTAGGCTCTTAACATGTTAGTGGCTGAGTAACAAGACTCCAAAGTTAAAAGGTTCCACACTCATATATGCCAGAAAATTGCTTAATACAACAACGATGGTCATTTTCATTACATTCCAGTCAGAACAGTCTAAAGCACCAACACAACAAAAAGTGCGACACAGTGTTCTGCAGGGAAAAGCCCAGTAAAGGTGTTTTGGAGGCCCTTAATTTTATGTACTCAATATCTTTCTAGTTACTATTCATATGCTTAGGAAAGAAGTACCTGCATATGCAGATAAAAGGCAAGTTGAACAATCACTGCCCTAACAGCTAGGATGCACACTGCTGCAACGAACGCAAACCTTTTCCATCTCAACAGTGGCAGCTGAAATAACACAAAGATACAATGACCATTCAATTAGAAACCAACCATGTAATACATCATCATTTAAACCATGACTGAATCTTCCAAAATTGTGACCAGAAACTGATGTAATAAAAGATCCAGTAAGCACTATCAGAAAACATAATCTGCAAAGCCATAAAGTTCCAAAATATGAATGCTAATTGAACTTAACCCGGAGCGAAACCTTATTTCTTGAAATGAAAGTGATATGCAGACAAAAGTGACATCTGATGCCATCAGCTTTATTAGCTCAATTACATCACTAAAATGACATGATGCCTCCATGCACAGTTCACCAATGCAAAACTGCAAATTTTTTATATAGTAAACAAGAAACAAGTGCTGCAGAATGCAAGATACACAAAAGATAGCTATTTAATTTTTTACCCCTTAATTCCAATAAAAAAAATAATAGCGGAAAAGAATATACAAGCATGCATGAAATTAAAGGTGTGCTTGCATACGTGCACAAGCATTTGTAGTGGTAGTTCGATCAACTCACATTGATTGAATATGCTGTTCCAAGAACAAAACTGATGAAAAGAGCCCAAAATAATGGCCACGAACCTACGACCCATCCAAGCCAAAAACTCTGGAACAAGGAGTAATTAACGTTTTTTCATTGGAATCCACAATCCAAATACAGTCAATGAGTATTCTAAATGTGGAAAGAGAAACTCCACCTACTATAATGGATGATTTACAAATACACAGTATTTTACTACAAATCATGGACCATCTAATAACATTCCCCAAGTTTCATTTACTATTCATACTAGATCCATCGACAAGAAAGAAGAAAGAAAAATACAAATAAATTATGATATTTCAAAAGATACCACTACAATTTTGAAAAACTGGTTTGCAGATGAAGGCACATAATCAATCCCCACCCCCCCGTTCTGCAACTGCGAATAATATTGCAATCAATTCTCAAACAGCATATTGAGCAATGGTTGAGTTGGCACAGCCTTGTAGTGCATGTTATGGGTCTCTCCACTTGCTAGCTTGAGATTTTCTAACCACGATTACAGGAGCTATTCACTAATTTCTTAGGGTAATTTTGAGCAGACAGATACAGAGAAGACAACGCTATATTTACATTTTTGTGCAATCATAAGAATTTAAGAATTATCCACAACTATAAGCATGTAACAATCAACCAATAAGAATATTCTTGAATATATATACCATGATAGAGAAAGATGTAACAATCATCACACCAGTACTTATGGAATACTCCCCCGACGCCAATGGAAGATATGGCTTGTTAACCTGCAATGAAACATACAGTACACATATAGCAATGGAAATCCAAATAAACCTATCTACTTATCTATTTTCGTAAAGTTATTCAAGCTACCTAGACAGAAAGTTGAGCAAATCCAATAATGACAGCTCAACATAATTTAGCCAGACAGGGTCAATCAAATTGCCGGAAGCAAACTTTGCAGGCATTTCTACTGCTGAACTAATATTTAAAGACCGCTAAACTATCTGATCATTTCTCAAAAAGGAAAGACAAAAAAAGAGACTGTTTGATAAATTTGGTAGAAAGTCAAGAGAAGATGAGAAGATCTTTAAAGTCAACAAATAACTGATCCTTGCAGCCCACTGAGTCTTCAGTTATTAGTTGGAAAATTCCCATTCCTTTTGTTTTTAATTTATTACAATGATTTACTAAGAAAAGCTACCTTGTCTATTTCAATGTCAGTCAACTGATTTAAACCCACAATATAAATATTCATCATGAGAGCAGCAGCCACAGCCTGAAATGCCAAAATAATTATTAAATAAATGATGGTGATTTTAATTATTTCAGCCAATTAATGAACTCTTTAAATTAACTTGAAATCGTTGGGCATTACCTCCAACACCCCTGTGAAAAATAGTGGAGAAATATCCGAGAGCTTCTCAATTGCAAGGAGAGAAACTGATAAGATGCTCAAAGCCTGTTGACAGAAAAGTTGGAAATGGCATACAATGATCATTAAACTTTTGTTGAATTTATATGACAAACTTTGACTTAACTGTGCCTATAACAGTGTGAGGCCGTGAAAATCTGTAGAAAGCATCTAATGCATTTTTGACAGATTTTGAAGTACTCTCAGGATTATAAGCTCCAGACTCAGATTCAAAAGGTTGTCCAGAGGCAGCATGCACTAAGAACTTAGCATTATTTTCCTGGTAAATTGTAGATTTTTTCACAGAAAATCCACTATGATGCCGCTGAAACCTAACAACACACTGTCTTTCTAGGATCTTCCTTGCTCTGCACCTGTAAACTTGAACTTCTCCTATAGAACCAGTTATACCGACAATCAGAACAATTGGGAATTGTGGTTATATAGAAGCAAAGTGAGTATGTAATTAGATGTAAAATTGTTGAAATCAGAGAGCTGGAAACAATCAACATGAACTAAAAGAACAATCCATTTCTGAAACACAAATGCAGAACCATAATCCCACCCTGGAACTAAATTTTAGGAGCAAAGGAATATCTAATTATCAAAATAAGCTATTCTACGAGAATTCATGAACTTTGTCGTATTTATAAAAAAATCACATTAAAAGTTGAATAGTTCAAGAGGTGGCATGTTGCATATGATAATTAATAAACTATGGATCCCTTGCTCAACGATTTGTAACTAAGATAAAATGACCCCATTTTCACAACAAAGGCACCGCATAAAAATGTTATAGTAATTAATAAGCTTGCACTGAAGAACAAAAAACTTAAACAATCACCGTTTGTTTTAGCATTTTTAGTAGTTTTTATTCAAACGGATCAGCAAAATATGGGTTTTCAAGTATTGTCAGTTCAATTGTTATTTACCCCAAATTGAATTAAACTCTGATCCAAAACCAGCACAAGCAATTATAAATCAGCAGAGGTCAGAACAGAATAAAAAAGAAAAGGAAAACAACCAAATTTTGCAGAGAGAAGCCATACCATTACCAATAATATTTAGAACAAAAACAAAAATAGGAAGTAGGCAGAAACATACTTGGAGAATGACCCACTTTGACTTTGGTCTCGCCCAAGTAATTCCCACCTGTCAATCAATTAATAATTGCATGCAATATCAGATATAAATGGAAAAAAAAAAAGAGGGAAAAATAAATGAGCCCAAATAAAACAAAGCAGAAAAATGAAGGAAAAAAAAAGCGACCTGGATAATAAGAACTGAACAGAGATTTTAATCAAACGAGAAAAAAGGAACAAATACCAGAAGGAAGTGGAGAGGAAAGCTGAGGAAAGGACCCAGGAAGCAAAGACTCCATTTTTTTGACAATCCCTTAATCAATCAAGAAATGGACTCTCAGTTGTTTTTCTCCTGGCTCCAAAAGATACTGCTTGGAAGGCAGATAGACGTAGTAATCAACCAAAAAGCAAAAACACGTGAAATGTGTACAAAACTGTTTACTCGAAGCAAATGGCAGTACTGGAAATTAACTCTTTTCAGACAAAAAATTGCAACCCTTTTTTTCTGTTTTTAATATTGGTCTAGCAACGAACGACAGGAGTACGACTACGCTCGTTCGCATGCAGCTGGGGAAATGAAAATATCTGTCCCGCACTCCAGCTGAACCGCAAGTGGGAGATGCTCCGTTTCGTGTTGCCATTATTAATTAAACAAGAAGAAACTACAACCCATAAGTTTTTGTTTTATGTGGCTTGTCTGGATTTGCACATTTGTTTTACTTTTTATTTTTTTCACATTGGTCATTTAATTTTCTTTTTCTCTTTTCTTTATATATTTGAAACCTGGCCCGGCCGACAGACCGACCCGGTGTAGGAACCGGGCCGGGTTAAAGAACAATAAGAAAAATCATGACCCGGTGGGTTGATCCGGTGACCCGGCAAAACCCGGTTCAACCCGTTGACTTTTTTTTGTTTTTTTACTAAAACGACGTCATTTTGAATTTTTTTTAAAATAGAGATTGACCCGGGCGACTCGGTGACCCGGTCAAAACTCGGAACCCGGGCCTTAGATCAGGCCGGGTTTAAAAACTATACCTTTTTCCACTAAAAACACCGGTGCTTTATTTAACAACAAAAAAAAAAAAAGAATTTGAGTTTATTGTATGTAAAAAATTAAAAGACCAAAATTAAAACAAATAAATAATAGCAAGCCTTTTGTTTTTAAGAAAAATATAATATTAATTTTGATCCTTTTTTATGTTTGATCCTCAACCTTTTCTTTTATTTTCAACTTGATTTTTCTATGTTGTGTTGATTGAAATTTAAAGTTAATAAAATATTGCGATCTATTTTTTATGTGATTATCTTGATCTTAAAAAAAGTCAGGCTATTGGATTGATACTTGTTTTCATGAAAAATAGTCCAATTTTATTGTTTAAGAGAAATTAAAGATGAGAAGATCAAAATTGAAACAAAAATAAAATAGGAGGCCTTTAAAAAAAAAATGTGTTGGCACCTTTTGCCTTTGGGATCTTTCAAATTTCTTTCTTAGTCCTTTTAGTTTGTAAATTAAACAATTTGGTTCAAAATTTTATTTTATCACATTTTGTTTAGTGAGTTTGGAAGAGGATATAAAGTTGTCGAATTATAATAAAAAAAAGTAACTTTTCAATAAAAAAAAAGTGACAAAAAGTTATTTTTCAATGACAAAACTTGTTATCATTTATACTAATAAATTTTATCTAACAAGGAGAGTTTTATTTAAGTTTTTTTTTCCCTTCAATTTGCATAAAAAAGTAGACATGGTCTCAAAAACCTTTTTGGATTTGAGTTAGTTTTTTGTTTTTAATTAATTAAATGTTGATTTAATATCATAAATGAATTTTTAAGGTCCATTGGGTGTTTCTTTGGTGTTTTTTATTGAAAATGAAATTTTTTACCACTTGAAGTTGATTGTCCAACATTCCAACCAACTGTTATAACTAAAGTTTGAAATGGAAGGTGACACAATGCATGTTGTTTGTCCCAAACATACATGTTTGGGCATTTTTTTAAAGGCTTAATCCCCCGTGCTCGATCTATTTTTTTTTCCTTTAATTTTTTTGTTAATATTTTTTTAATTTCAACTTTCAAAGTTGTTTTTTTTTTTAATTTTATCTTTTAACATTTTATTTATTTTAAATTGCCTTTATAATTTATTTTGATTTGTTTTTTATAGGTTTATCATAGTTTCAAACAAACTTTCTAGTATTTGGTTGTTGTTCAATTTTGTGAGCGTCTAATTTTTTTTATCAAATAATAAAATAAAGTTTAGTTTCAAAAAAAAGTTATTAATTAAAAGTAAAGGAGTCCACGACCCGAATCGCGAGTTTGATAGGTTAACTTGGGGTAGTTAGACATTGAGTTTCATAATTAGTTTGTTTTCTATGAGGTTATTGTAGTGTTAAACAAACATCTTATTTGGGTTGGTGCTCGATTTTGCAAGTATATATTATATAATTAAATATAAAATAGTTTTTAAAAAAATATTATTAAACTCAGTCAAATCCATGAACCGTGTCGTGGATTTGGAGGGTTAGCTTAGGTTACTTTGAAATTGGCTTCATAATTTATTTCGGTTTGTTTCCCATGGGATTGTCGGTCTCGACCAAACATCCTAACATTGAATTGTTGCTTAATTTGTTAGTAATTTTTTTTATCATATAATTAAATAAAAAAATAGTTTAAAAACTTTTTCTCAACCCGATAGAATCTATAACCCAGATTACAGATCTGGTGAGTTAGGCTGTGAAACTCGGGTAGATCCAATGTATTTCTATCTTAATAATTTTTTAAAAAATAATAATATATTAAAATCTAGTAAAAGTCATACCATGTTTTTTTTTATGATAGTTCAAATTATATTTGAAACTACCAGGCTGACTGTGTAATGTTAGGATAATTCTTACATGATTTTAATGTGAAACTCTAGTGAAGTAAGAAATCGGATCAAAATACTTATAGGCTAACCCATTGGCTACCAAAAGGATTCCCACAACCTAAATATTTATTTTTTATGTTAAAATATGTTTTTATGCGACTTGCGGCATAACACAAACCACCTATATAGTTTATGTGTCTATTCAAAGACAACTATGTACTAGTGATTTTATTTTATTCGGTCCTTAATTTTTCAACATAAATATGACTTGGTCCTTTATATTTGAAGAACCTATAACATAGCTCCTTCAGTCTAAATAAGTAAAATAAAATAACATGCAACGTTGAGAAGTACGCTAACCAATTAAGCAGTAACTGGACGGAAAACTGTAAAAGCAACTCACAAGGGCATTGTTGGAGCACCCTTAAACAAGAAAATCCCAGCACACAAATCAAAGTAAAAGAAAAAAAATATTAATTATAATAAAATAAAATAATATATTATCTATTTATCTATCAATTATATAATTATCGAAGAACATAGAAACAAAGAAGCATGCTAACTGAGGGAAGAACATAGAAACAAAAGAGCATGCTAACTGAGGGATAGAGGTGAGCAAAAAAACTGAAAAACCGATTAAATCAAAAAAACTGGAAAAAAAAAACCAAACCGTTAAAAAAAACTGGAAAAATACTAAGCCAAACAGAAAAACCGAGCCTAACAAAAAAAACAAAGCCAAACCAGTTTGAACCGGTTTTTGTCCAAAAAAACCGAACTGAAACCGGTCGGTTTGAACCGGTTTCGGTTCGGTTTTGGTTTTGTTTTTTTTTTAAAATAGTTTGGTTATTTTTTTAATAAAAACTAAACCGAACAAAAAATAATCACTCCTACCAAGGGATATAATCATTTGAGGGGTCAACTAATCAAGGATCGTGATTTTTGAATAGCCAAGCAATCAAGAAGATATATATATATATATATATATATTCAAAACTAGATTTTAAGATCCAAAATAAAGGATTTCACACAAAAGTTAAAATTATCATAAAAGCAATTGCACTCAAAACTTAAGATATAATTAGTTCGGTATGAAAACTAAAGTCATCATGGATTTAAGAAGAAGAAATAAACAACAACATCACGATTACATAATTGGCATAAAAGAACACAAGATTTAAGTAAACATAAAAAACAATAGGAATAAAACATGCACACAACTTTGATTTAATTAGCTTGAGGTCAAAATATAAACTTAACTCGAATTAAACATGAAAAATAAATTATATATGAAACAAACACACAAGAACGTGATAATTAAATACGACAACATGCTTGAAATTTTAAAACCAATTTTCAAAGTGCACACAATTTCATATTTAAAGTTAGAGAATAATATAAATAATATTTTAAAAACTTATTTAACAACATAAGCTATTGGGTTGAGATGATTTTCTGATATGGTACTAAAACTTTGATGACCAAGCAGTGGCGAGTTCAAATCTCGTCATCTTTATTTATTTGATAAAAATTAAATACAAAGTAGTGTAAACATATGTAAGTTTTAAGCCCAAAAAGTTTTTACTTGAGAGGATATATTAGAGAATAATATAAATTATATCTTGAGACCTTACCTAACAATTTAAATTTTCAGGTTAAATAATTTTGAACTTTTGATAACCAAACACTCATGATAATTAATTACCACAACATGCTTGGAATTTTAAAACGAAGTTTCAAAGCTTAAAAAAACATTTTTTTTATGTAAACATGACAAAAGAACACTATAATTAAAGTGCACACAATTTCATATTTAACATGAAAAATCAAACACGATATGTATTCAAAGTAGACAATAATAAAACACAAAACTAACAAGTAAACAAATCAAAATTTCACATCACATCATGACCAAACTGTTATGTCTTGGATAATGTAAAAATCAATGCATCCCATCCTCTCATTCTCATCACGAGCGTTGAACACAAAAATTATCACTCAACAAATTCCCATAGCAATCTTTGATTCCTAGGGCATTATGAATCGTCCACAATAAATATATTCCACCATTGCAAATATGCTTAAATGAAGAAATGTAGCAAATATTAGTAATATAAAATAAAATCAGGGGATGGAAGCACCTTGACGGTCACTGGAACTTAGTTGAAATAGTGGTGATCTATAGGCTTACATGTCATTACTAATATTGGTGTGTGGGTCCATGAGGTTTGTCATTGTTAAGCTCATTGAAGGGCATGTTTAGGGACGTTATTTTGGTTTGTTTAATTTTCATATAAAAAATTTAACCAAACTAAAATTATTATTTCTTAAAATTTAAAACCGAAATCGGTTCAAACCGACTGGTTTCAGTTCGGTTCAGTTTCTGTTGTTCAAAAACCAATAAAACCAAGAAGCAAAACCCATTTTTGTTGTTCAGGAACTTATTCCAATTTACATGACCAAGACATGATTGAATTTTATTTAAAATACAAGCAAAATCAGAGTTGCAAAATACAACATAATAGAAAAAGCAAAAGCAATACCCCATAAAATATCAAGGAAAATAGAAGCTGGAGATCAATCAAGATTGGAAGGAAAATAGATCTGTCCATAGTGAATGAGTTGGATCCAAATGAGAACTCAAGTTTTGTACTTTTATCAAACATTTATGCTGACCATAGTCATTTTGAAGAAGCAATTGAGTTAAGGCTCTTTTTGAAAGATAAGTAGATGGATAAAGAGCTTGTATGTAGTTTGATTGAAGCAAATGGTGTAGTTCATGAATTTGTTGCGGGGGGAGAGAAGAGAGTGTGATGAAGAAGATAAGATGCAGGGATGGACTTGAGAGATGAGAGGCAGAGAGAAAGAGGGGTGGATGCGGGCGTTGGTTTAGGTTAGTGTTAGATTATTTATAATCTCTTTTATCTTTTTAAAGTGATGGTTTAACTGGTTAGGTTCAGTCCGATTCAATCGGTTTCAGACATTTGAAATCAAAACTGAACCGAACCAGATTTTTTTTTGTTTTCTAATCGGTTAATCTATTTTTTTTTCTCAATTCGATTTTCTCGGTTTAATTAGTTTTTTGGATTTTGTGCTCATCCCTAAGCATGTCAATGACAACTCCTCCTATCTTTTTTCCCTTACATCAGCAGGGCACTCCACCTCTT
>Ga0307508_10003800_pt1 | contig 15074 bp, 17 predicted proteins | sample 9_EM_MG_FD_203089 | JGI IMG/M metagenome (GOLD analysis project Ga0307508, IMG submission 203089) | Populus trichocarpa ectomycorrhiza microbial communities from riparian zone in the Pacific Northwest, United States - 9_EM | ecosystem: Host-associated > Plants > Roots > Unclassified | place... | reverse complement strand
ATGCGAACACCCATTGCGCGGCCTTGGCCAGCGGCGAGTTCGGGTCGTTGACGAACGCTGCCGTACACGCACCGCCTTCGGTGAAATAGCGCGTGGGCGCCACCAGGTCGGGGCTCTGGCCCGATTGTGAAAACGCCACCGAGGCCAGGCCGTCGCAGTTGATCTGCGAGCCGTACAGCGTGATCAGCGACATCGGCAGCGAGGTCACCAGCCGGCCCATGCGCGCCATGATCAGGTAGGCCATGAAGTGGGCCGCATGGTCGGAGCTGCCGCGCGCCACGGTGAGCACCGAGCTCGGCGGGCGGGCGCGCAGGAAGGCACCGAAGTCGCTGTACGACTGGTCGTCCTGTGCGAGTTGCCGCGCGACGGCGGCGGGGGCTTCGCGGGCTTCAGCCAGCATGCGCGTGATCAATCGACGCTCCTTCCACGTACACATCCATCACCTTGAGATCGCGGTCGAGCACCACCGCATCGGCCCATGCACCCACCGACAGGCGGCCGCGATCGGCCGCGCCAAGGTAGTCGGCCGCGTTGGTCGAGACGCGGCGAGACGCGTCGACAAGGCCCAGGCCCAGCTCTTCGACCAGGTTGCGCAGCGCCTGGTCCATCGTCAGCGTCGAGCCGGCCAGCGTGCCGTCGGGCAGGCGCACGCCGCCAAGACACTTGGTGACCTTGTGGCGGCCGAGCTTGTAGTCGCCATCGGGCATGCCGGCAGCAGCCGTCGAATCGGTGACGCAATAGAGGTGCGGGATGGAGCGCAGCGCGACACGGATCGCTCCGGGGTGCGCGTGCAGCAGGTCGGGGATGATTTCCGAATAGTCGGCATGCGCCAGCGCCGCTCCCACCATGCCGGGCTCGCGGTGGTGCAGGCCGCTCATCGCGTTGAACAGGTGCGTGAAGCCGGTGGCGCCGCGCTTCATCGCCTCGACGCCGTCTTCGTAGCTGCCGAGCGTGTGGCCGAGCTGCACGCGATAGCCCGCTGCCACCAGCGCTTCGATCGCATCCATGTTGCCGGCGGTCTCGGGTGCCAGCGTGATCAGGCGGATGGGCGCCATGTCGTTGAGGCGGCGCAGCTCGTCGGCCTGCACCGGGCGCGCAAAGTTGGGTTGCGCGCCGAGCTTGCCGGAATTGATGTACGGACCCTCGAGGTGCACACCCATCACGCGCGCCGAGCGCACGCCGCGGCCGGCGCAGATGGGCTTCAGCGCGCGGAAGGCACGCTCCAGGTCGCTCATCGGCGCCGTCATCGTGGTGGCGAGCAGCGAGGTGGTTCCGTGCTGCACATGCAGCTCGGCCACGCGCTCGGCGGAGTCGCCGCCTTCCATGATGTCGCGGCCGCCACCGCCGTGAACGTGCAGGTCGATGAAGCCGGGCATGACGAGCGGCAAACCCGAATCGCGCACCTCGCGTTCGTCGACGAGATCGCCTTCGATGCCGGCGACTCGCCCGTCATCGGCGACCTTGAGTTCGCCACGCACGAAGCCGCGCGGCGTGAGGACGTTCCCCTTCAATGAAGCACTCATCCTTCGCGCCTCATCTCAGCCACGAAGTCGTAGTAATCGCTGCGGCAATACGAATGCGTCAACTCCACCGCCTGGCCCGATTCGAGGTAGCCGATGCGGGTGATGAACAGCACCGCCTGCCCGACCGGCACGCCGAGCTGCTCAGCCAGCCGCGGCTGCGCATTGAGCGCGCGGATGTGCTGCAGCGCGCGCACCGGCGCCATGTGAATGCTGGTGAGGTATTCGTAGAGCGAGCCCGTCACCGCCTCGGCATTGGGCAGCACGGTCTGCGGCAGCACGCTCATCTCGTAGGCCATGACGACGTCGTCGGCCAGGCGCAGGCGCTCCAGCCGCGCGACGCGCGCGCCGGGCGAGAGGCCGAGGCTCAGCTGCTCGTCGGGCACTGCCGAGGTGATGGCGCGCTCGAGCCAGCGCGACGACGGCGTGTAGCCGCGCTGGTGAAGCTCTTCCGAGAAGCTCGTCAAGCGCGACAGCGGCTGCTCGATGCGCGGCGCGATGTAGTTGCCCGAGCCGCGCCGGCGCACGATCAAGCCCTGGTCGACCAGCTGGTCGATGGCCTTGCGCGCAGTGACGCGCGACACGTCGACCGACTCCGACAGCACGCGCTCCGATGGCAGCGCTTCGTCGGCCTGGTAGCGGCCATCGCGAATGGCCTGCCCGAGCTTGCGCGAGAGCTGCACATAGAGCGGCGAGCTGTCACGCGGGTCGGGCTTGAATTCGAACAAGGGTTTGTTCATCGATCGGTCTCGATCTCACGTCGAATCAAAGTCAGCGCGCCGTCTGCGGGGCCAGCGGCCTCGGTCACGCAGCGGCGGCGCACTTCAGGGGACAGGCGGTGGGCCAGGCGCTTGCCCACGCTGCCCAGCACCGCCAAAGGAAGATGGCCCGGCGCATCGAGCGCCAAAGCCGTGGCATCGAGCGCGCTCACCGCGCGGCTGAGCAAGGCCGCCGCGGCCGGGTCGCTGGCCTCGCAGTCGAACACGGCGGGCGCCAGCTGCGCGTAGGCGAACTGGCCGGCGTTGCCACACCAGGCTTGCAAGCTCTCGCGCTCACTGCCGCAGGCGGCCCACACCCGGCGCACCAGCGGGCTGGCCTCGGCGCGGCCATCCATCGCCTGCTGCGCGAGGTTCACGGCATGCACGCCGAGCCAGGCGCCGCTGCCTTCGTCACCGACCGGAAAGCCCCAGCCATTCGCACTGGAGCGCGACCCGTCGGCACGCCACACCTCGCCGATGGCACCGGTGCCCGCCGCGACGATGGCGCCCGGCCGGCCCGCGTGCGCGCCCACCAGCATCACGAAAGAGTCGGTCTCGACCAGCAGCTTGCCGAAGCCCGGGTTCTGCGCGACGAATTCGCCATACCAAGGTGCATTGTTGGCGCCCGACAAGCCAGCAGCCAAACCACAGCTCGCCCACGGCGCAACGGCCAGGCCGGCATGGGCAAACGCGGCGCGCACCGCCTGCTGCACCTGCATCCACGCAGGCTCGATGCCCTGGCCCAGTGCCGACGGCCCCGCCTCGCCGTGGCCGAGCACGGCACCACCGGTGCGCGCCAGCAAGGCACGTGTTCCCGATCCGCCGCCATCCACCCCGATGAGAAAATCGACCATCTCGCTGTTGCCCTGGTTCTCTGTCTTGCGGCTGCCGTTTGAGTTCCGCTGGAGGCACGATGCTCAGCGATAGAACCAGTCTAGTACCAGTAATACCAATGCGTCAATTGGTATTGCAAAAACCAACTCAGGTTTGGTGCCTCTTCAGGCTGCACCCAGGGCAGCCCCGCAAATTCGATACCAGTCTCAGGCCAGCTAGCGGCCTATCCAGTCGATCTCGCCGCCTCGCGGGGCCAGGAACGCGTTCGCAGCGCCGAAGTGGCCGTTGCCGACGAAGGGCACCGGCGGCCGGCGTGCCGACAGCGGCGAGGGGTGGTTGGAACTCAGCACCAAGGTATCGGCTGGTGCGCCGGCATGGGCCTGGATCAACGGTTCGAAGCGTTGCGCATGCGCGCCCCACAGCAGGTACACACAAGGCTGCGGCCGCTCGGCCACGGCCTGCAGCAGCCGCTCGGTCAGGCTCTCCCAGCCGCGCTTGGAATGGCTGGCGGCCTCGCCGTCTTCCACCGTCAGCGTGGTGTTGAGCAGCAGCACGCCTTGGCGCGCCCACGCCGAGAGATCCGCATGGGTGGGCGCCGCGCCGAACTCGCGCTGCAGCTCGACGAAGATGTTGCGCAGGCTGGGCGGCGTGCGAACGCCGTCGGGCACCGAGAACGACAGGCCATGGGCCTGGCCGGGGCCGTGATACGGGTCTTGCCCGAGGATGACGGCGCGCACGGCATCCAGCGGCGTGAGCGTCAACGCCCGCAGCACCTCGGCCGGGTAGACCGTGGCGCCTGCAGCAATGCGCGAGTCGACGTACGCGATCAGCTTCTGCGCTTCGGGCGTCTTGCGCCAAGCCTCCACCACAGGCAGCCACGACGCCGGCACGCGATCGAGCACGCGCTCCAACGGCTCGCTGAGTCGCGTCAACGAAACAGCTCCGCCAGGGCAGCGCCCGGGTCGGCGGCGCGCATGAAGGCCTCGCCCACGAGGAAGGCGTGCACGTTGGCATCGCGCATGCGCTTCACGTCGGCCGTGCCGAGAATGCCGCTTTCGGTGACCAGCAAGCGCTCGGGCGGCACGCGCGGCAGCAAGCCCAGCGTGGCATCCAGCGTCACTTCGAAGGTGCGCAGGTTGCGGTTGTTGATGCCGAGCAGCGGGGTCTTCAGGCGCAGCGCCCGGTCGAGTTCGGCGCCGTCATGCACTTCGACCAGCACCGCCATGCCGAGCGCGTGGGCCTGTGCTTCCAGGTCGGCCATCTGCGCATCGTCGAGGCAGGCGGCGATCAGCAGGATGCAGTCGGCCCCCATCGCGCGGGCCTCGAACACCTGGTAGGCGTCGACCATGAAGTCCTTGCGCAGGATGGGCAAGCCGCAGGCGGCGCGCGCCTGCTCGAGATAGGCGGTGGCGCCCTGGAAGAACTGCACGTCGGTCAGCACGCTGAGGCAGGCTGCGCCATGGCGCTCGTAGCTTGCCGCGATCTCGGCCGGCACGAAATGCTCGCGCAGCACGCCCTTGCTGGGGCTGGCTTTCTTCACCTCGGCGATCACCGCGGCCTGGCCTGCAGCGATCTTGCTGCGCAATGCCGCGGTGAAATCGCGCACGTCGGTGCGGGCTTCCGCATCGCGGCGCAACGCCGCCAGATCGCGTTGCTTGATTGCAATCGCGATCTCTTCGCGCTTGACCGCGATGATCTTGTTCAAGATGTCGCTCATGGCTTGAACTGCTGCGTGGCGGCCACGAACTGGCTCAGCTTCTTCATCGCGCCGCCCGAGGCCACCGCCTCGCGCGCGAGCTTCACGCCGTCGGCCACCGAACTCGCGACGTTGGCGCAATACAGCGCAGCACCGGCGTTGAGCAGCACGATGTCGCGCATCGGCCCGTCTTCGTTCGCGAAGGCGCGCTGGATGCATTGCACCGACTCGGCCTTGTCGGCCACCTTGAGCACGCGCGTGTCGTAAACCGGCATGCCGAAGTCGCTCGGGTGCACGACGTACTCGCGCACCTCGCCGTTCTTCAGTTCGCCCACCAACGTCTCGCCCGACAGCGAAATCTCGTCCATGCCGTTCATGCCGTAGACCACCATCACGTGGTCAGAGCCCAGGCGCTGCAGCACGCGCACCTGGATGCCGACCAGGTCGGCATGGAACACGCCCATCAGCTGGTTGGGTGCGTTTGCAGGGTTCGTCAGCGGCCCGAGGATGTTGAACAAGGTGCGCACGCCCAACTCCTTGCGCACCGGCCCGGCGTGCTTCATCGACGCGTGGTGATTCGGCGCGAACATGAAGCCGATGCCGGTCTGCTCGAGGCACTGCGCCACCTGGGTGGAGGTGAGGTTCACGTTGACGCCGAAGGCCTCGAGCACATCGGCACTGCCGCTGCTCGACGACACGCTGCGCCCGCCATGCTTGGCGACGCGCGCGCCACCGGCCGCGGCGACGAACATTGCCGCGGTGGAGATGTTGAACGTGTGCGCGCCATCGCCGCCCGTGCCGCACAGGTCCACCAGGTTCGCCTTGTCGGCCACGTTCACCGGCGTCGCGAACTCGCGCATCACCTGCGCGGCCGCGGCGATTTCGCCGATGGTTTCCTTCTTCACCCGCAAGCCCATTGCGAAGGCCGCGATCATCACGGGCGACATCTCGCCGCTCATGATGCGGCGCATCAGCGTGAGCATCTCGTCGTGGAATATCTCGCGGTGATCGATGATGCGAGCCAGCGCTTCGGTGTTGGTGATGCTCATGGCGTGGGCTTTCAGGCAGTCAGGTGTTCGCGCACCGCGGCGATGGCGCGGTCGACGCCCGCGGCATCGACGTCGAGGTGGGTGACGAAGCGCAGGCGGTACAGGCCGGTGGCCAGGATGCCGTGCGACTTGAGGTGGGGCAGCAGCGTCTTCGCGCGCTCGCCGTCGACATCCACGAAGACCATGTTGGTTTGCGGCGGCTCGACACGCAGGCCAGGAATGCCTTGCAGCCCTTCGGCCAGGCGGCGCGCGAGCGCATGGTCGTCGGCCAGGCGCGTGATGTGATGGTCGAGCGCATACAGGGCGCCGGCGGCCAGCACGCCGGCCTGGCGCATGCCGCCGCCGAGCATCTTGCGCCAGCGGTGCGCGCTCTTGATCAGCGCCTTCGAGCCGCACAAGGCCGAGCCCACCGGGGCGCCCAGCCCTTTCGAGAAGCAGACCGAAACGCTGTCGAAATGCTGCGCGATGTCTTTCGCCGGCACGCCGAGCGCGGTGGCCGCATTGAAGAGCCGCGCGCCGTCGAGATGGGTGGCCAGGCCATGCTTGCGCGCGAGCGCGGTCGCGTCGGCCATGTAGGCCATGCCGAGCGCCTTGCCGCCGAGCGTGTTCTCCAGGCACAGCAGGCGGGTGCGGGCGAAGTGCGAGTCGTCGGGCTTGACGGCAGCGGCGATGTCGGCCAGCGCCAGCGTGCCGTCAGGCTGATGCTCCAGCGGCTGCGGCTGCACGCTGCCCAGCACCGCCGCGCCACCGCCTTCCCAGCGGTAGGTGTGCGCCATCTGGCCGACGATGTATTCGTCGCCACGCCCGCAGTGGCTCATCATCGCAACCAGGTTGCTCTGCGTGCCGCTGGGCACAAACAGCGCGGCCTCCTTGCCCAGCATCGCGGCGATGCGCTCCTGCAGTGCGTTGACCGTCGGGTCGTCGCCGAACACGTCGTCGCCGACCTCGGCGCGAGCCATCGCATCGCGCATGGCAGCCGTGGGCCGGGTAACCGTGTCACTGCGCAGATCCACGATGCTCATCGCTTCAGCTCCAGGAAGTTCTTCAGCATCGCGTGACCGTGCTCGGTGAGGATGGACTCAGGGTGAAACTGCACGCCTTCGAGCGGCGTCTTCGTGCCGGCCAGCTCGCGATGACGCACACCCATGATCTCGTCGTCCTGTGACGTGGACGTGATCTCCAGCGATGCGGGCAGCGATTCACGCTCGATCACCAGCGAGTGGTAGCGGATCACCGTGAACTGCTCGGGCAAGTCGCTGTACACGCCTTGCTTGTCGGTGGTGATGACATCGGTCTTGCCGTGCATCTGCGTCTTCGCGCGGATGATCTTGCCGCCCAGCGCAGCGCCGATGGCCTGGTGGCCGAGGCACACGCCGAGGATGGGCAGCTTGCCGATGAACTGCTGGATGGCGCTGACGCAAATGCCTGCCTCGGCGGGCGAGCACGGCCCAGGCGACAGCACCAGCTTGCCGGGCTTCAACTCGGCGATGCCTTCGAGCGTGATCTCGTCGTTGCGGAACACGCGCACGTCTTCACCCAACTCGGCAAAGTACTGCACCAGGTTGAACGTGAAGCTGTCGTAGTTGTCGATCATGAGCAGCATTTAGAAGCCCTCCTCGACGAGTTCGGCAGCACGAAGCAAGGCACGGGCTTTCGCTTCCGTCTCCTTCCATTCCAGCTCAGGCACCGAATCGGCGACCACGCCGGCCGCCGCCTGCACGTAGAGCACGTTGTCCTTGACGATGCCGGTGCGGATGGCGATCGCCACGTCCATGTCGCCGGCAAAACTCAGGTAGCCGCAGGCGCCGCCGTAGATGCCGCGCTTCACCGGCTCCAGTTCGTCGATGATTTCCATCGCGCGCACCTTGGGCGCACCGGTCAGCGTGCCGGCCGGGAAGGTGGCGCGCAACACGTCGAGGCTGGTCATGCCGTCCTTCAGCAGGCCTTCGACGTTGCTGACGATGTGCATCACATGCGAGTAGCGCTCGACGGTGAAGGCCTCGGTCACCTTCACGCTGCCGGTCTTGGCGATACGGCCGATGTCATTGCGCGCCAGGTCGATCAGCATCACGTGCTCGGCACGCTCCTTCGGGTCGCCGCTCAGCTCGGCTTCGAGCGCCTTGTCCTGCTCGGGCGTGGCGCCGCGCGGGCGCGTGCCGGCCAGCGGGCGGATGGTGACCTTGTCGCCCTCGGGCGTGTGCTCCTGCCGCACCAGAATCTCGGGCGAAGCACCGACGATCTGGAAGTCACCCATGTCGTAGAAATACATGTACGGCGACGGGTTCAGCGAGCGCAGCGCGCGGTACAGGCTGAGCGGCGACTCGGTGTAGCGCTTCTGCAGCCGCTGGCCGATCTGCACCTGCATCATGTCGCCGGCCGCGATGTAGTCCTTGGCCTTGAGCACCGCCGCGATGTAGTCGCTCTTGGCGAATTCGCGCTCGACCGCGTGCGAAGTGCCGCGCTTCACCGGCGGTGCGGTCACGCTGTACTTGAGCTTGTCGGTCAGCTCGGTCAGGCGGCGCTTGGCGCGAAAGTAGGCCTCGCTCTGGCCGGGGTCGGCATAGACGATGAGGTAGAGCCGGCCCGACAGGTTGTCGATCACCGCCAGCTCTTCGCACTGCAGCAGCATCACGTCGGGCGTGTCCAGCCCGCCGGGCAGCTGCGTCTTGGCAAGCTTGGGCTCGATGTAGCGAACCGCGTCGTAGCCGAAGTAGCCGGCGAGGCCGCCGCAGAAGCGCGGCAGGCCCGGGCGCAGCGCCACCTTGAAACGCTTCTGGTAGGTGGCGATGAAGTCGAGCGGGTTGCCTTCGTGCGTCTCGACCACCTGGCCGTCGGTCACGACCTCGGTGTGAAAGCCGGTCGAACGCAACAGCGTGTTGGCCGGCAGCCCGATGAACGAATAGCGCCCGAAGCGCTCGCCGCCCACCACCGATTCGAGCAGGAAGCTGTGCCGCCCGCTGCCCGAGCCGTGGGCCAGCTTGAGGTACAGCGAGAGCGGGGTTTCCAGGTCCGCGAAGGCCTCGGCCATCAGCGGAATGCGGTTGTAGCCTTGGGCAGCAAGGCTCTTGAATTCAAGTTCGGTGATCACGTTGCAGGGCCCTCCACGGCCCGGCGGGCGGCCTAGGCGCGGCCCGCGTGGTGATTTGATTCAAACGGTCGGCAGCAGTGAAGCAGCCAGTGGAGCCGGGGCGCGCAACGCTCAGAAGAACAGAGCGGCCAGCGGCAAACTAAACCCGAGCAGGCTGGCAACGCCAGGGCCATGCTCCCCGGTCGTTCGACCCTTTGGTTTGTTTGCGCGCAATGAACATCGAAAAAGTGTAGCAGGGTGACTGCGAAGCACCGAACAAACTGCCCACTGGTGCGCGTTCGACCCTAGGCATTTCCCTCGAACCAAGCCGATCCGTGACTTCGGCACGCTGGATCTATCGGTAATTTGGGAGAATGGCCAACCGCTTAAAGCACGCCCGTGCGACAGAGCCCGTTTGAACGTGGAGATTCCTGTGATCCATCGCCTGATACTCGCTGCGGCCCTGTCGATTTGCACGCTGAACCTGGCCCATGCCCAGGCTGCGGCCCCAGCACCTGCCATCGAACTGGCGGGCGTGAAGTATGAAAGCACCGAGACCGTGGCCAACACGCCGCTCGTGCTCAACGGCGCCGGCATTCGCTACAAGGCCATCTTCAAGGTCTACACCGCCGGCCTGTACCTCACCAAGAAGGCAAACACGCCCGATGCGATCCTGGCCACACCCGGCCCGAAGCGCATCCACATCGTGATGCTGCGCGACATCAACGCCAGCGAACTCGGCAAGCTCTTCACCCGCGGCATGGAAGAAAACGCCCCGCGCGAAGAGTTCTCGCGCTCCATCCCGGGCACGCTCGCGCTGAGCGATCTGTTCTTCGAGAAGAAGAAGCTGGTGGCCGGCGATGCGTTCTCGGTCGACTGGATTCCCGGCACCGGCACCATCATCATGATCAACGGCAAGGCATCGACGGCGCCGATCAAGGAGCCCGAATTCTTCTCGGCGCTGCTGCGCATCTGGCTCGGCAAGTCACCGGCCGATTCGATGCTGAAGGACGCCCTGATGGGCAAGGACCCGAGGGTCTCCAAGACCAGCAACTGAGCAACCCGCTGCAATGAAAAAGCGCCGCATGCGGCGCTTTTTTCATACCGAGGCCATGCCGGTTCGTCCAACCGTGCGATGACGCCATCAGCACGCGCTGCAGCAGAGCGCCGACCGGCTCTGGCACTAAGTAAGCTCAGTGAACCCGGTCTCGGACTGCTGCGGCTGAAAGAAGAACCTCACCGCATCGGCCGGTGACAGGCCGGGCCAGGACCTCTGCAGATCCTCGGCGAGCGCCGATGCTTCGTCCTGATTCATGTGGGACGCGTACCGCAGCACGTGTGCTGTGGCTTTGCGGGTCCACTCGTTGTCGGGCATTGCTTCCTCCTGTTGATGAAGCCATTCTTCCCGCGGCGGCGGTTCCCGGAAATCCCTCCTGCGATGGCCGGCTAATGGGGGATGTGGGGGCGTTCACCCCTCTGGGGGGTGAACGAACCGCCTGGGCTTCAGCCCTCCCGCCGTTACAAGAATTCGGCTTGACACCATACCGATCGGTCAGTATTGTTTTCGTACCGACCAATCGGTATGGAGCGCAAGTTGATCGAACTCACCGAAGGCCCCAAGAGAAAGCTGCTCGACGCCGCCCTGCATGTGATCCGCGTGCAGGGGTATGCGGGCAGTTCAGTCGACGACATCTGCCGCGAGGCAGGTGTCACCAAGGGCAGCTTCTTCCACCACTTCAAGGGCAAGGACGATCTGGCCGTCGCCGCCACCGAGCACTGGACGGGCGTCACCGGCAACCTCTTCGAAAGTGCCCCGTTCCACCGCGTGGCCGACCCGCGTGAACGCGTGCTCGCCTACCTCGACTTCCGTGCTGCGCTGATCCAGGGTGATCTGCCCGACTTCACCTGCCTGCTGGGCACCATGGTGCAGGAGACCTACAGCACACACTCCGACATCCGCGATGCCTGCAACCGGGCCATCCTCTTCCACGCCCGCACCGTCGAGGCCGACCTGATCGAGGCCAAGCGCTTGTACGCCCCCAAGGCGAAGTGGGAGCCGCTGGATGTCGCGCTGTTCGCGCAAGCCGCCATCCAGGGCGCCTTCATTCTTGCCAAGGCGCAGCACGATGCTGCCGCGGCCCGCCGCGCCATCGCGCACCTGCACCAGTACGTGGCGTCGCTGCTTCCGGCGCCGGCCAACCCAGGCACTGCTCGTTCCCGTCCGTCGACCTCGGCTGCACGGCGCCGTCGCGCCTGAGCCTTCACCCCCAAGGAGACCTTCATGCAAAAGCTGACCCCCTGCCTCTGGTTCAACTTCAACGCCGACGCGGCCGTCGAGCACTACCTCGCCGTCTTCAAGAACGGCAAGGTGCTCGAAGTCACGCACTACGGCGACGCCATACCGTCGCTCAAGGGCAAGGTGCTGACCATGCGTTTCATCATCGAAGGGCAGGAGTTCCTGGCCCTCAATGGCGGCCCGCAGTTCCCGTTCACCGAGGCGATCTCGATCGCGGTGGACTGCGCCGATCAGGCCGAGGTCGACCGCTTATGGGCCCGGTTGAGCGAAGGCGGATCCACCGGCCAGTGCGGCTGGCTGAAGGACAAGTTCGGCCTCTCGTGGCAGATCGTGCCGAGGGCCATGATGGACATGCTGAAGAGCCCCGACACCGCCAAGGCACAGCGCGCAATGGCCGCAATGATGCAGATGACCAAGCTCGACATCGCGGCGCTGCAAGCCGCCTTCGACGGCAAGTGAGGCCGCGATGAACCTCCGGATGGCCTGCGTGTTGATCGTGATGGCACTGGCCGTGCTCGCGGCGTTGCTCCCGGCCTTGCCCGACGAGACGATGCTGGTGGCCGCCGCGCACGACGAGTCGTCTGGAACGGCGACGGCACGCGCCGGCTGGCCCTGAGCGACGCGCTCCGATGCCCCCCGATCGCAGCAATGTGATCGTCGCTCGACCGTGGCTGGGGCAGTCCTTCGGTGCAACTCGATGGCTGTCCGCCTCAAAGGTGCCGTCGCTGGAGCACTCAAGATCCGTTGGTCGGGGACACCCCGACCCTACACAATCTTCTTCAGCCTGGATTTCTGACGCCGGTACTCAAGCAACAGGCCATCGAAAAGTGGGCCAAGTGCGTTGACCAGCTCAGCGTTGATCGCCTCAAACTCTGTCTTGCGCCGGGTGGTGAATTTCTTCACCAGCTGCCCGCGGATGTACACGAGGTTTTCGTACGGGTGCTTCCGGTCAGTTCCCCACGTCTCTTTCGTGTGCATGTAAAGCAACTCGATCCGGCGCAGTTCCGGGTCCATGTGCGAGTGTCGATGGATGAGCTTGTGTCGCTCCTGCTCTTCATCCTTGATGGCCTTCTTGACCGCCTTTAAAAGTTTGGGCACGTCGGTGCGTGAGACGTGAAGGTTGCTCACGATGGCACCGTGGTTCACCAGCTCGTCTGACATACATATGTGAAAAACCCCATTCGTGAGCTGCAGACACCTGTCGTACACAGAAACCATACGGATCAGATAGTTCTCGACGTTGTACAGAAGGTGGTGAGATCTTTTGACCCCAGCGTCGGTGGCCTTCTTGCCGTACCTGAAGTCCGTCATGAAGTGCACCGCCTGGTGAAGTTGCTGGACCCACCCGAGCGTGTGTGAAAGTGAAAACCCAACACGCGTCACGTAGAACTGAAGCTCGTCGAGCGTCGTGTTCTCATCGAACTCATCCGTGAGCTTCAGATCAAGAGCATCTTGGACGGCGATGCTGTCCTGCACAGCTTCTTTGAACAGGGGGTGCTGATGAAGATCGTCAAGAGTCATGCGAGCCGTAAGCCTTCTGATGACGACACGAGCATGTCGGGAACGTGCCGCTAGGTTTTCGGGTTAGCCGACGGCGCGTTTATGTCCGCATTCTGTCGCAAGCAGTCGCCGCCCCCCCGCTGCGTCAAGCCTCCGCGCCCCCGGATGGATCACCACCTTTTTGGGGATGAATGCCGAAGCGAAGCCAATCCACCCAAGCCGGTTCAACGCAATCCGGCAAAAGAAAGAAGAAGCGATCCTTTAGAGTCCCCGCTCACTCAACCGAGTGAGTGGCGAAGATGGGTGGCCTCGCTTCCCTCGCCTACGACACCAAGGTTCGTCTGAATGTTTCTCGACATCGGCCCGCTGCGCCGCAACACGTCTTTCCGGCGCCTGTTCGCCAGCCAGTTCATCTCGGGCCTGGGCACCATGGTCAGCTATGTCGCCGTGCCCTGGCAGCTCTACCAGCTGACGCATTCCAACGCACAGGTGGGCCTGCTGGGCCTCGTGCAGCTGCTGCCGGTGGTCATCTGCGGCCTGCTGGGTGGCGCGGTGGCAGACCGCGTGGATCGAAAGCGGCTGCTGATCGCGTCAGAGGCCCTGATGGCGATGTGCCTGGCAGGCCTGCTGGCCAACGCATGGGCCGCCGCGCCCAGCGTGCTCACCATTTACGCGCTCGTGGCCGTGCTGCAGGGCGCCAGCGGGTTCCACCGCCCGGCGCTGGAAGCGTTGACGCAAAAGCTCGCGCGGCCCGAGGAGTTCGCCGCCGTCGCTGCGCTCTCCTCGGTGCGGGGCACGGTGGGCATGGTGGCCGGCCCGGCGCTTGCCGGCTTGCTGTTGGCACGCTGGGGCGCGGTCGGTGCCTACCTGTTCGACTTCTGCACCTTCCTCGCTGCGCTGTTCTTCATCTACCGCATTCCTCGCGTGGCCATGGACGCGACCGAGACGCCCGGCGAGCGGCCCCATCTCCTGGCGGACCTGGCCGAAGGACTGCGCTTCGCGTGGGCACGCCCGGAGCTCATGGGCACCTACGTGGTGGACATCGTGGCAATGGCCTTCGCCTTTCCGGTCGCGCTCTTCCCGGCCATGGCCGCGGCGGACGGGCGCACCGAATCGGTGGGGTGGTTGTTGTCGGCCATGTCGGTCGGGGCGCTGGCGATCGGCCTGTTCAGCGGCTGGACCGGCAAGGTCACTCGCCATGGCCGTGCGGTGGTCATCGCGGCGGCCGTGTGGGCGCTCGGCATCGTGGCGCTTGGCTTCGCACCCAGCCTGGCGCTCGGTCTCGTGTGCCTGGCGGTGGCCGGTGCGGCCGACATGGTCAGCGGCGTGTTCCGCGGCACGATCTGGAACCAGGCCATCCCCAACACCTTGCGCGGGCGCTTGGCAGGCATCGAGATGATCAGCTACCTGACCGGGCCGCTCATCGGCAATGCACGCGCAGGCTTCATGGCCGACGCCTGGGGTGTGTCAGCCGCGGTGTGGGTCGGCGGTGCAATCTGCCTTGCGAGCGTCATCGTGACGGGCTTCGCGCTGCCGCGGTTCTGGGCCTATCGCAGCACGCACGAGCAAGCCAAGGAAGCCGTGATGGCTTGACTGCCCCAAGGCTATGGACTCACCGGGCGCCTGACCTTCGCCGCGCTGCACAGGCACTCGATCAGCTGTGCGGTTGCGGGCGGGCGGGTGCGCCCGCGCATCATGATCAGCCCCACCGGAGGCAACTCGATCGGCACCTTGATGTTCAGCACCTTGGCCAGGCCCTCTTTCTCCAGGTACCGCGCCACCGAGCACGCGACGAAGCCGATCGCGGGCCGCTGCCGCATGAAGGTGAGCATGACCAGGAACGATGCCGATTCGATCAGGTCCGCAGGCGGGTTGATGCCCTGCTTGTAGAACAGCTGGTTGAGCTTGATGCGTGACGAAGCCCAGGGCGGCGGCACCACCCAGGGCAGCGCCACCAGGTCGTCCCAGCCCAGCCGCTTCTTGCCGGCCAGTGCATGGTCGGGGCGCGCGACGATGCCCATCGGCTCCTCGAAAAAGGCCTCGGCTTCGAGGTCGGGCGCGGCATAGCTTGGCTCCAGCCGGCCCACGACGAGGTCGAGCTCGCCCACACGAAGCGCCCGCGCTGCAAGACCTGCTGGGCGGCCAGATCGACGCGCTGGCCGACTCCAGCTCGTGGGCGCCGCACGTCAAGTCCGGCAAGTTGCGCCTGCTGGCCACCTGGGGCGAGAAGCGCACCCGCGACTTCCCCGAGGTGCCGACGCTGCGCGAGCAAGGCTATGACGTGGTGGTCGACGCCCCCAACGGCATCGGCGCTCCCAAGGGGCTGGAGCCGGCCATTGCGCGGCGCCTGCGCG
>Ga0307508_10003798_pt1 | contig 15078 bp, 18 predicted proteins | sample 9_EM_MG_FD_203089 | JGI IMG/M metagenome (GOLD analysis project Ga0307508, IMG submission 203089) | Populus trichocarpa ectomycorrhiza microbial communities from riparian zone in the Pacific Northwest, United States - 9_EM | ecosystem: Host-associated > Plants > Roots > Unclassified | place... | reverse complement strand
TCGGCGGGCAATCGCAGGGCGTCTTGGATCGGCCGCACCCGGATCTCGTCGTAGATCTTACGCAGGGCAAATCGCGCGACGTAGGAGCGTTCCGGCTCATACCCGACGATGACGGAGCCGGGGAGCACCGCGCGAGCAATCTGACCGTACTTTCCTGCGCCACAGCCAACGTCAAGCAAAGTACCGGGGCGGATCGCCGCTAGGACGGCGGCAACGGTGTTGTCGAAGGTGTTTTCGGAGTAGGGCAACTGCAGCGCTGGCTGAAGGATGTTTCAAGATGATGATAGCCGCGCCGGAATGCGCCGCCTGTGCCTTCTCCGCATCGTCCGCAGAACGGATGATGCCGTCGGGGCGCACTTGCCAATGTGCGCCGAAGAAATCGCGATCCTGTTAGCCAAGCTAAGGGACGACCTAAGATTGGAGGAGTCAGAAATTCGTTGAGATGGCCAGGCTGGTCAATTTAAGCAAAGAGGACGAACTTTTGACTCTACCAACCGAGGCTCACTTTTATATTTAATGCTACCTCCGGCCCAGTCCGAATCGGAAGCGACGTAGAGAACAGTCGATAGCGCCCACGACAGTGCTAGCGAATGGCCTTCAAGAGATATACATTATTTCCCATATTATTTAGAGAGCCGGGCCCGATCGCCAACAAACGATTGTTCAACGCAATGCTTCCTTCGCCGGGATAAAACATAATGCTAGATGTGCCGTCAGCTTCCATGCGATAGAGGGAATCTGAGAATATCTGTACATAGAGTGTTTGAGATGACCAATTAGGGTGAATCCAGGCTGGCTCCGACCTGTTGTGAAGCTCCTTTGCTCCGTGCGCCGACGCCTCTCCCAATCGAATGAGTCGTCCCCGAAGTCGCCAGCCACTAAGAGGTGGTCCAAGCGACACCTCCAAAACGGCAATGCCAGGTTGACTAAGATCCACCCCTACAACGACGGCTGAATTGCGATGGTAATCGCATGAAACCTCTGGATCAAACATAGATGAAACCGGCGATTTCTCACCAAAATCAACTGTTCTCGTCAAGGCTAGTTTGTGATTCAGAAATGCGATGCCGCGAAGTCGCAGGAGTCGAAGTGTGTCCCTGTCAAAGAATGCAACGCAAACAGTATCTTCGTTGATTGACCCGACCGCTATTAGAGGTCTCTCGGCCAATCCAAGTTTCGCTTGCACATCAACTCCGATCTCTCGAGTGCTTCTTTCAGTAATATTCGCATCACTCCGGACAAGGTGAAGATGGGTATCTCCGAAGAGCGGATGATCGTCGCTCGAAAGAATCAATGCGCCTGACGATGCTTCAGCCGTGTACGGCCATACACTCCGATAGACCATCGTCTTTTTTTCATCCTTTGACCTGAGTTCGGATGTCTCCCAGTGATTATTCAGGAGGTGGTGGAGGTTCCAATTGCTATCCAGGGCAAAGGTCGGGTGATCTGCTTCGATGCCCCATATTTCTAGCGATTTGGCATTTTCCACCGGAATGCGTGGGATTGCCGATGTGTCCATTGCGACCAATTTGCCATACCCTGCTCCTTTCCGGGTGCTGGTGGGCGCTGAGGTGTTTGTACTCGCCCACAATCCATTCGGTGAGGCACCCCACAAGAGATCACCAGAGAAATATATTCCGGCCACTGGAAACGGGAACTTGACCTCTCCAACAATATGGTCTGAGATGCTGTTAATCCTATCGAGGATATCGCGAGCGGCCCAGTAGTGGGCGGAAATCTTGTCTGATAATGTTGACGAATCTATTGTGTCGACAATTCCTTTGAGGCGCCTGGCAAAGTTTGGATGCGCCGGGTCAAATTGATACGGCGAGTGCGCCCCGTTCTTGATCGTAGACCTGAGGGCACTTTCAACCAGACTAACCAAATCAGCAAGTAGACTTTCCTGCGGCGTCAACTCCTCCAACGGCTCTAGGGCACGCTGGTTGTTGGTCTTTGGGGTCGCCGGGTTTGGGGTGCGCGAATAGGCTAGTCGAATTCGACTGAATGCATACGCGTCTGCCTCCAATTCCTTTTGGCGCGCCGAGGAATCGGCGGTGCCGTTAACCTTTTCGTCATAGAGGAAACCAGACTTCCCGTGAAGCTTTTGATGCCCAAGCTCGTGTAGAAGCACTAACGAGAGATAAAGCTTCCTCGAACTCCAGTCAACAGGGTATTTTTTTCCCGCGCCGTCACTAATATAACTTATTCCTTTGACAAGAGTATTGCTTATAAAAATGGAGTTCAAGTCGGCATCATATACCGCGTTGTCATCTCCGCATCTGGTAATCGTTGAGAGTTCGGCTGGGACGGTGTAGATGCCTAGTCTGTCTCTGGTAGTGGGACGATTTACTACCCAATCGCCCTCCGAAAACCCCGCCGCAGGCAGCAACCATTCAACTAGGGCGTGCAGGGCATTTCTGTCGGTCAGCTCCAATTCCCCAATCTGTTGGGTATCCAGTAAGAACCGAATCTGCGCTCTTCGCCGTTCACCTGGATCAGAGTCTACAAAAGCCCAAATCGCTAGAATAAGAACGCCCGCTGCGAGCGCTACACGATGAAGCCATTGATCTAATAGGGCGCTGAATCGCATATCAGTTAGTTGCTGCAAGTTCCTGACTGTCCAGGTTGGTTAATTATTTCTTGCTTAATCCTTTGTGATCTGGGGTTTTCCCAAGAACGTATTGAGTATAATTAGGCAACAAAAGCCGTTCTCCAATCCTGTGATCACCAAGCCAGACATAGACATGCCGTCTGAGGTCTTTAGCAGCAAAGCGTAGACAATTGGCGATCCGGCTAACCCCATCCAAAGTTCTACGGAGCGCATCATTCCAACTGCAAATGCCGATGCATTGTCGATTTGCTTTGTGCCGGCATCTTGAAGTCGACGTAGCTCTCGATAAATCGATCCTAAAAAAACTCCAGCTATCGTGGCCAAGAAGCTGGCGATAATTCTCACGGTGCCAGATTCATTCGCTCCCTCAAACATGCCAAGCGGAGCGCTCCTCGGCGCCAAGTACCAGTAGGCAGAGAATCCGAAAATGATTCCTACCACCCATCCGACGCTGGAAAATTTGACCATATTCACTCCGAATCTGAGCAGACCTTGGATATGCGCACGAGTATCGTAAATTTTCGCGGGTTCTTGGCAAGAATCATGAATCTGGCTGTATCGACCATAGTGTGCGGACTTCACATCTGCAAAATGGGTTCACTTATGCCCAATGGGCATCCGCGGCGTGCACTGGATGCAGCAGTGTGCCCCAGCGCGCGCAAACCATGCCCGCGCCCTATGATGAACCATGTTCTAGCCCGGCCAGGCCTAAGCAATTTGGGCAGCGTTCCTGTCCATCGAGAGGGAGAAGGCGACGAGATGAGTATGAGAGCGTGAAGAGCGCGCCGACCGGAACAGATCAGTGCGCAAGTGCGCGACCAACTTCAAGGTGCATCTTCGTTCTGGAAGTCTGATCAAGTTCAACACTACTCCCCGCCGTCCCGCGCCTCCGCCGCCTGTTGAGTCATGTACTCCAAGACTAGGGCGAGTTGTACATCGGTGGCCTCGAAGCATTCGGTCCAACCGGGGAAGTCGATGGTCGGCCTGTACCTGGCGGGAGCTACGACTTTGAGGATTTCTGCCTCCGTTGTCCTTGCGTCCGCTTCCGCATCGAACACGACTTCATGCTTGATCGCCACGGCGTAAGGATGTTGAAACTCATGGCCACCAAACGCGGCTTTCAACTTCTCCACTGCGCTGACGTCGCTGGTCTGGATGCGACTGTCTTCGTCGCCGTGCCTTGTGAACCGGTGCATGGTGTTCCGAAAGCCGGTCACGCCGATCTTGTAGAAGTGCTCGCCGTCTTCGCGTCGGGTCATCTCGACTAAGTAGAGCTTCAATTCATCCCCCATGTAGGTGGCCAACGATAGCGCCCGCCAGTACGCGGTGATGAAGACTATCGGCCCAGATTCCGCGGCAACCGGTAAGACGGTTGTGGCTGACAGGCAATGCTGCGCGAGCGCGAAGTTCTCGAAGCCGGCCGCCTGAGCCGCCTGGTTTAGTGCGGCGTGATGGGGAGCGCAGGCCTGGCGCCGATGCGTTGCGCCAGACGTTTAATGCCTTCGACGGACGAGGGCGCGCGAGAAGACTCGATGGTCATGATGACAACTCCTGGCCAAGGGCTCAGGCGTCACCCGTCAACCGCCTACCACGGCCGAGAGGTCGACCATTGGTGAATCGAGCTTCAGGCAGCGCCGTGAACAGCATCGCGAAGACGGATGGCGGGCTCATGCCGAGAGCCCTCGCAACGCTGTACATCAGAAGCGAGCTACGAGAGATTGATGGTCCCGCGTCCCGCTGACTGCAAACTTGATCGAGCACGGCACTGTGCCCCTCGACGCCACTCACAGCTTGCGTGCCAGCCGTCTTTCGATCACCTCGCGGGAAGCCGCCACCAGAGTCAACGTACCTTCGCAGATCACCTCGTGGTCATCGAACGCCTGAACTTCGAACGTGGTCTTCCGCTCGCCGATCTGGTTCGTCCAGCCGCGCAGCCAGATCTGCTTGCCTGGCGGAACAGGCGCCCGATGCTGGATGTTGACTGCTCGACCCACGATGACCGCGGTCGCCGGGTCGAGGTGTTCCAGCATTTCCCGAATACAGATCGACTCGACGAGGGCGATCAGGTAGCCTGTGGCCAGCCCGTCCAACAAGTGCTCTGCATATACACGCCCATGCTCGAGCCGCGTGAACAGGCTCCTCGCGGTCTGGTTCGAATCGACGATGCAGAATTCCTCGAAACAGATCTCACTCAAGCCTTGTTCATTCATCTTGTTTGGTTGGAATGCTCGCGGCTGCCCTTCGGTTCGATCGGAGAGGGTCCGACGATCTGTCCGACGGTGCAGCGAGCATCGAACCCGATGATCGTCGTCCACCTGAGGTTCGGAGAAGACTCACTCCAGCGTTCCCAGGCGTACCGGCGCCACCCCATCTGGTGTTCCAGAATCGGGACGTTGGCTTCTTGAAGACGAGGAGTACATGGACAGGGCCACACTTGACCCGTTTCGGGCGATCGTCGGTGTCTCTTGGCAGGGACAGCGATCTGCTCGCGGATCTCGTGTCGTCCACGGGGCTTCGGTTCGACCGTTCGCTTTCCACGGCGGAGTACCATGTAACATCCGCGCTGCCGGTGTCAACCGACGCCAGGAGCGGGCTGTTCTAAGACAACAAGATCACAGCGTGGAGTGTTGACATGCCGAACATCATGGCGGGATCACTTGACGGCCGTTTTGCTGAGTTGGCGGCGGATCGCTTGGAGGTCGTCAGCGTTGTTGTTAACAATGTCTGCAACCTTCGGTGCAAGCATTGCTACTTGGAACCGGAAACCTCTCATAGCGCGCTCTCGCACGAAGAGTGGCTTCAGGTTCTCGGCTCAGTTGTCGAGCAACTTCAGCCCGCCGTTTTGTCATTTGCAGGCAAGGAAGTATTCGCCGATCGAGACTCGGTTGATCTGCTGCTAAGCACTATCCGGCTTCGCAACTCTGCTCAGTCCCCCGCGCATCGGCGCACGCGAATCGGCGTGATCACCAATGGTACGCTCCTCCAGCGCTATCACGACAAGTTGCTATCTGACCCCCCCGACTATATCGACGTCAGTATCGATGGGCTTCCATCCGTTCATGATGATGTCCGGGGCACAGGCTCGTTCGAGCGCCTTGAGCCAAACCTCCAATGGCTGACCCAGGAGTTCAAGAATCCAGTGTGGGTTACTCACACGCTCTTCGGTACCAATCTCGCGTCCCTCGCGGATTTCGTTTCAACGCTTGCTACGAGGCATGGACTCCGGCGTTTCTCGGTCGGCCTGTACCACCCTCTTTCGTACACGGATCAAAGCCTCAGGTTGCGCCCCGGACGGCCTGCCCACTCTGTGGAAAGGATGCTTCAACGGCTGGCATCAATCGGCGTCCCGGCTCCTGTGGAAGTAGTCCTGGATCTTGGCGTTGACGACACGTGGCTGTTCCCGGATCTCCAACGCAGTGGATTGATTGCCTTTGACGGCCCATTCTCTTCGCGTACACGCGAACTCGGCAATGGCGTTAGCCTGACGGTCAACGCGACGCGAATCCTTACCGGGCTGTGGCGAGCCGTTCGCATTTCGCCGCAGGGCCATTGGTTGGCCTCGGAGGATCTCTTGTTTCCCAAGGAATATGACCATCGCGCAGTAACGATGCTTCGAGAGCATGGGTGCAGTGCGACCGCGGCATATCGCTTCGGCTTGGGCCACTTGCGGGCAAGCATTCGATCGTCGCAGGCGGAACGGCAGTCACTAGCAAGAGAAGTCGAGCCCGCGATTGCGGTCTGATGCCCAAGATGGTTCACCGCCGCGTTCTTCTCGGCAGCGGTCTGTCTTTTGCCGTACTTGGTGCGCTTGGCGGGTGCAAGGGTCGCGATCCTGACGCACCCGCGGCGAAGCAAGGGAAGGCAATCTCAATCGCCGTCGCGATCGAGAACGACATTCAGACACTCGATCCGACGAATCTTTCCGATCCGCACACCAGCCGCATCGTCTGGCAGCTGTACGAAGGCTTGGTCGGCCTTAACGAGGACGGAAGCCTGCGGCCTGTCCTTGCGGAGTCATGGACACACTCGGATGACTTCAAGCGCTGGTCCTTCAAGATCCGCGACGGAGTCAATTTTCATCGAAGCGGCACCACCTCAGGCTCTAGGACGCTAACCGCGGCCGATGTCGTTTTTAGCTACCAGCGGTTTGCGAAGGGCTTTGGCTCGTTCGTGTTCTCGGGGCTAGTCGCCGGATTCGACGATTTCGTGAACGCGAAGTCAACGGCTGTGTCCGGATTCACCGCTGCCGATCCTCGATCATTCGTGATCGACCTGCTTCGGCCGGACCCGTCCTTCCTCTACCGTATCTCTAGCCCCTACTTGGGGGTGATGCAACGTGAGGTTGTCGAAGCTGCAGGAGACGCATTTGGCGTCTCGGTTGCCGCGGGAACTGGCCCGTTTCGACTGATTTCAAGGACTTCGAACGAAGTCGTCCTTGCCAGAAACGACGCCTACTGGGGCAGTCGCGCAGGGAACATCGATCAAGTTGTTTTCCGAGTGGAGAAGAGCGCGCAACTGCGCATGTCGCAAGCGGAGGCGGGCACCTACGACATTGCACAGGTTCCCTCCACTCACGCATCGCGGTACTTCGAGGGTGCAACCTTGCGCCCGGAGTTCGCGGCGAAGATGGAAGCCTACTTGGCCAAGACATACAACGTTCACTATCTCGGCATCGACAACAGGCAGCTCGGCGACGTCCATCTAAGGAAGGCCATCGCTCAATCGGTGGACAAGTCGGCCATTGCGCGCTCGGTGCTTCGTGGCATGGCCGATCCCGCGTCAGGCCCGTTCCCGCCCTATATGCTGGCTATTGGCAATGCCGAAGCTCTACCGTTCGATCTCCAGGCGTCCAAGCGCGAATTGGCGATGTCTGGCAAGCGCCCGAAGAACCTTTCGCTTTTGGCTACTGCGGGAGGTTCCGACGAGCTTGTCGCGCAGTTGGTGCAATCCAACCTTCGGGCCATCGGGATTGACGTTTCAATTGAGCTTACCGACTTCAATTCACTCATATCGCGCGTCTTTGGCGCGAAGCGTCCCCCGCTATTTCTACTTCACTCGGAATGGATTTTCGGGGCACCGGAATTGCTGTTAGACGTGTTCGATTCCAGGAAGTATCCAAACCCCAACATGTTTGCCTACAGCAGCCCGAGTGTCGACGCGGAGATCTCGAGCGCGCAGGCACTGTACGAACGAGCTGCCATCAATTCACGGACCTTGAAGATCACTGCAAGGGCCAATGCAGACGCTCCGGCGGTATGGCTTTACCATGAGTTCACGCCTTACTTGTTGACACGTCGCGTCAAGGGATTCTCCGTGAACCAGCACCAGCATTGGAAGCTCGCAAACGTCACGGTGACGTGAGGTGAACGGCATGTCACCTCCGCCGCGAGCCGACGCATCCCGATCGCGCAAATTCTTGGCGCAGTTCCACATCTATCCCGGTAGCTGGCTCTCTTGGCTGGGTCGATGGGCTGCGTTGCTCGTAGTGGTATTGGCAACCACGTTCCTCGTCTTCTCGGCGCTCCCCGCTGATCCGGTTCGTTCCGCCCTGGGGGCGAACGCAAGTGCTGAGGCCGTGGCACGGCTGCGGTCAGAGCTGGGACTTGATCGGCCTTTACCTGAGCGGTTCATCGACTATGCGAAGGCATCCGTCTCGTTCGACTTTGGTCGGTCATACGTCACTTCGCGCCCGGTATCGTTTGACCTACTGCCAGCCTCGCTGGCCACTGCGTCGTATGTGTCGCTTGCCTTGATCATCGCTGCGCTCGTCAGTGCTGCCATGTTGGCAGCGGTCCAATTTGGGCGCCCGGGACTCTCAAACATCACGCTTGCGGTGGTGCGCTTGGTGACTAGCCTGCCAAGCATCGTGATTTCGTTAGGGATTGGAATGCTCTGCCTCGGCGTGGCTCCAACCAACGGTCTGCTTCGATCGAACGGGGTTAACGTAGCGCTGGCGGCATCGGCGCTTGCGGTATACCCAACGTGCTCCCTTATCGAGATTCTGCTGACCGAACGCCTCCGAATCGAGCAGTCGACATACTTTCGCGCTGGCATCGCGTTCGGCCTCGACCGTGTTCAGTTGTTCCTGCGGTTCGTGGTCAGGGAGGCCTTCCTGCCTTGGCTGTCCCAGCTTTCAAATGTGGCGGCTTCGCTCGTAACTGGCGCTGTCGTCGTCGAGGTCGCATTCTCGTTGCCGGGGCTCGGGAATTTGCTTGCTCGCTCTGTGCTTCGGAACGACTTGCCCACGATGCAGGCGATCGTGTTGGTTACTGTCACCACATTTCTCGTTGTGGATGGCATATCGAAGTGGCTGGCTGCCCGGTTCAGCCCGCCATTGCGCTAGGAAGAATCAATGAGGTTGGGCACCCGGATTGCATTTGCTCTACTGAGTGCCGTTGTCGTTGCAGGATTCTTTTTGTCCGCCAACGAGATCGACCTAGCGCAGTCACTCGCATCACCGAACATTGCGCACCCGGCGGGAACGGATCAACTGGGGCGAGACATGTTGCTGCGAGCCATTTCCGGGGGCTCCCATTCGGTGCTAACCGCTGCGCTGGCTTGGCTTGGTGCGCTGGCCGTCGGAGTGTTCCTGGGCGTGCTCGCTTCAATAGCGCCCTCCAAGACCATTCGCGAGAGCATCAGAGCCACAATTAGCCTAGGGTACACGGTACCGTTCTTCCCATTGGTCGTGGCCGGCGCGGGAGCTGCGGGTCTGGGTAATGCTGGTGCCTACATCGTGCTCGTTGCGGTGGCCTGGGTAGTGCCGGCAAGACAGACGGACCTCCTCGCTACACGCTTGATGAGCGCCCAGTTCGTCGTCGCCAATCGCGCGTTGGGATACCCAAACGACCAGTTGGCACGCTTTGTTCTTCTCCCTGAGATCGCCGCGACGATCGTCATACCATCGGTTGCAGTCTTGCCGGAAATACTGGCACTAGATGCGGCGCTGGCATTCTTCGGACTCGGGCCTCCCCTGCCGCAGGCTAGTCTCGGATCATTAGTCGTATCGGGCATTGATATGGTGTCCGTGGCCCCGTGGGTCGCGATTTGTCCGATCCTCATGCTCGCTTCAATCTGTTTCGCACTCAGAACAGTCGTGCAAGGAGGTAAGACATGACCAGCAACAAGTGGAATTGGGTAACCGGATCAGGGTATTTAGACCAGATTGCGCGGTATATCGAACTTCGAAGCGCTGTCCGAGGTAGACCGACAATAGAAGGGAAGGCAAAAATTACCCAATGGGTGAAGGATCCAGAACGGAAGGCGATCATGGAGGCAGTATTTGCTCATCGCCTCGCCGGACCGAACGGCAAGGCATCTATTGTGCCCGAGAAATTCATTTGGGTTGCGGACGAAGACTCGGATGACTGTGAAGTCTACGCGCTGGCTAGTCGAACTCGTCATGTCGATGCCAAGTACTACAGCCGCCCTTGGATAGACAAGACGACCGCGAATAGCTCGTTTATAGAATACGGAGAATTGTTTAATCTTCAACGTAGCGCAGTCCTGAACGTCGCTCCGCTTGCCGCGGCATCGGGAGACCCGGGCGCGCGGTCATTATCTCCAGAGGCGAAGAGGGAGTTATTGCGATCCTGTGCGGTCGAGGTTCGGATGGCATACACCGGCGAAGGGCTGACTGTTACAAGTATCGATGTGCTTCCATTGATACGCCCCAAGTTTGTCGGCTGCTTGCCACTGCCAGCATCGGACGGCAAGCTTGAATGGCGATGCATTTCGTCTGGGACCAGTTGGCAAGCGATGATCAGCGTCGCAAGATCACTGGGAGGCAAGCGGCCGCCCGCGGTCCTTGTCACTGGTCCCCCCGGCTCCGGCAAAGAGGCCTATGCGCGTGCAGTTCATTATGGTCAACGTCGAAACAGTTCTGAATCAAATCCCAAGAGCGACATCTTTACACTTTCGCTAGCGGGTGCAACATCGAAAGATCTTCACGCAGTTCTACCCGAGAAACTCAGGGACCTTCAATCGAACGGTGGTACGTTGTTCTTGGATGAGGTAGATAAGGCCGAACCGTCTGCACGTTCGTATTTGCTAAGAATTCTAGAAAACCGCAAATTCTTGGATAGGGAGGACAAAGAGCAGGATTGTGGCGGCGTCGCATTCGTTATCGCCGCAGGGAGCCCGCTGTCTGAGCTCCGCGGAAAGTCTCCGCCCGACTTTTGGACGCGCATGGAGAGCCACGTGGCGGTCGGTGACCCGCTTACCGCGGGTTCGCAGCAGGAGCGCGAGGAGATCCTGGCCGAGTTTTTCTACTTCTTCTGGTGGGATTGGGTTTCCGACTGGCTTGGTAGTCACTTCGCGGAGGAGAAACCAAAACTAGACGCTAGGGAGAGGGACAAGCTGGATTTCGTGGCGGGCCCCGTCTTTGAGACGGCGATTGGTAGCTTCGATGCCACTACCTACAAGTTCACCAAGAGCGTCGAGGTGAAAAGGATCGCCGAAACATTCGCTCGTGTACTTGCTCCCCATTTGGAGCGCAGGCAGCTTAGCCTTCGTGGCCTGCGATCATCCGTTGCTGCAGTTCAACGAGCAACACGCGCCGAGTTGGCATCGGTTGCGCTCGCCAGCGCCAATGGACTGAAAGACGAAGCCTTGAGATCCGTTCGAGACGCGTTGTACCTAGCAGCGGATCGCGCCATCTATGACGCGATTGGTACCGTGCTACAGGTCATACCGGACGACGCGCGCCAATCGACTGAATCGAGTTCCGCCGCGTCGCAGCGGAACTGAGCAAGATGGCTTACGGTCTCGGCAGCACACGTAGCGGCCTTCGAGTCAGCAATCTCTCGATTTGCTACGAAAAGGGCGTTGTCGCTGCGGACGGAGTGACTTTCGAGATTGCTGCGGGGAAGTCTCTCGCACTCGTAGGCAGTTCGGGCGCTGGAAAGAGTTCCATTGCGCTCAGCCTTTGCCGACTGCTTCCCGGAGACGCGACCGTGACTGGGCAGGTGCAACTTGGGAATCGCTCGCTGTTTGATCTAGACATTCGGGCCATGCAAGAACTCAGGCGCAATAGCCTGAGTTTCATTTTCCAGGATGCGATTGGTAGCTTCGTCCCCAGCGTTCGTATAGGCAAGCAACTCCTTCGAGTGATCAAGTTGCGACGCCCAGCTCTGAGCGATGAGGACGTCGAACTGACGTCCACTCGACTCCTTGCCGAAGTCGGCCTTAGCGACGCAGAGCGGGTATTCCGTTCCTATCCGCAAGAACTATCTGGCGGCATGTGTCAGCGTGTTCTCATCGCGATGGCCTTGTGCAATGAACCCGAGCTGGTTATTGCCGATGAGCCACTGAGCGCGCTTGACCCGATTTCGCAGGTCGCAGTGCTTGCTCTGATCGCCAACTTGCAGGAGAAGCATGGGTTTGCGATGCTCTATGTGACGCATGACTTCCGTGTCGCCTCAGGCTTCGAACAGATCGGAGTTCTTGATGCTGGACGGCTTGTTGAGATCGGACCTGCGCAACGAGTCATCGGCGACCCCAAGTCAGACCGAGCGATCCGACTGGTCGCGGCAGCTGACCAGCTCTCCTTGCGCGTGCACCGAGCCGACCCGCCCGTTCCCTAGGCTAGATCTTCGCGCAAGAATGGCTGGCACGGGTTCGGGTGCGTGGATTGCGGTTCGATTGTCCTCGCTGGCCCGTATATGTAGCCTACCTAGCGAGACGAACAACTTCCTAAGCTGTTGATTCACAAGGACAAGAGATCACTTGACAGAGGACTCATAACCGGCTGGTCTGAGTGAGATAATTGCAGCTGGGCGAGCAGCGGTGGTTGACTTGAACTTCGCGTGCTGCGATGCCCAATTTTGTCTGGTGTACCCACGGGTGTACCCAAGAAATCGGAAGTAGGAAGAAAGCGAGTGTTGGCGGTGGTTCGGTTCCCTTTTGGGATCCAGCCCCAGGCCACCAGAAAAATGTAATAAAAACAAGCACTTAGAGGTGAACCTGCTAAGTGCTTTTTTCTTGCGCGGTCGCGAAAATACCCGGCCGTAAGCTTCGGCGGAAAGAGCGCTCCTTCGCGCCGGCCGCGATGGCCATCTCGACTGCGAAGTTGCGCGGGAGCGGCTGACCATCGCCGGCTTCGTTCCACATCGCATGGAGGCTGGCGCACTTGCCCGGCGTCTTGACTGCTGCTTGCTTGGACATATCGATCTCCTGTTGCGTCGGCGATCTGTCGCAACGCCTGCTCGAAGACCTCGGGCGACTGACCGCCCTGGATCAAGTGCTGCCGGTTGATCACGATGTTGGGCACCGACTGGATGCCGGCTCGCTGCCACTCGGCTTCGACTGCGCGCACCTCTCGGCGTAGCGGCCTTTCACTCGGCACCGCGACGGCTATAGGGCCACAGTCTATAAGTTGTGTTTACGATATACAGCTTATTGGTTGTAGATTGAAATTACAGTCCACAATGTGTAAACTCTGCATACACATCAAAGGCTGTAATTTTGATTTACAGCATGGGATTTGTATGCCTAAGTTCACCGTCCGCACCGCCGCGCAACTGCCTCCGCTGCTCCAGGCCTTCCGAAAGGAAGCCGGCCTCACCCAGAGCGAAGTCGCCCTGCGCCTGGGAGTCTCGCAACAGACCTACTCCGCGATGGAGCGGAACGCGGACAAGGTGGGCACTGCGAGATTGCTGAAGCTGCTCAATATCCTCGGCGTGGAGTTGGCGCTCGGATCACCCTCGCCAGGGCTCACGCCGACATCTGGCACGTCCGGCCAGCCCTCCACGGACAAGCCTGTCTGGTAAGCCATGGGCCGCCACTCTCACGCTCGCACGCTGGGCCTCTGGATGAATGGGGCCTATGTCGGCACCTGGAGCATGGCGCCGCACGCCCCCGACACCCTCCAATACGATCTGGCCTGGACCCAGTCGGAGCAAGGCCGCCCGCTGTCCCTTTCCTTGCCCTTCACGCCGGGCAACGCGCCGCATCGCGGCGACAAAGTCCGCGCGTACTTCGAGAACCTACTGCCCGACAGCAAGGACATTCGAGACCGGCTGGCGCGCCGCTTCAACACCGGGTCAACCAGCGCGTTCGAGTTGCTCACCGAAATCGGCCGGGACTGTGTCGGCGCCCTCGAAATCCTTCCAGAGGGCACGACCTCTGCCGGCACCTCGCCCTTGCAGGCCGAGCCCTTGAGCGAAGCACAGGTCGCCCAAGTCCTGCGCGGCACGACGACCCCGCATGCCATGGGGGGAGTCGATGACGACGACTTCCGGATCTCGATTGCCGGCGCCCAGGAGAAAACGGCCCTGCTGCTGCGGGACGGCCACTGGGCTCTCCCTCGAGGCAACACACCCACGACGCACATCTTCAAGCTGCCGTTGGGCCTGATCGGCGGCATGAAACTCGACATGCGCGACTCGGTGGAGAACGAGTGGCTGTGCTCGTTGATCCTGCAGGAGTTCGGGCTGCCCGTGGCGGACTGCCGGCCAATGCAATTCGAGGGCGTGAAAGCGTTGGTGGTTAGGCGCTTCGACCGCGCTTGGTGGGCGCACCCGTCTGGAGACAGCCGCCTTATCCGTTTGCCGCAGGAGGACATGTGCCAGGCCAACGGCGTACCGCCCGAAGCCAAGTACGAAGCCGACGGTGGGCCGGGTATGGATCGCATCCTCGATGTGCTCGATGGCTCGATGACGCGTGAGCAGGACCGGCGCGACTTCTTCAAGGCGCAGTTGCTCTTCTGGATGCTCTGCGCCACCGACGGTCATGCCAAGAACTTCAGCGTGTTCCTGCGCCCCGGCGGGCGATACCAGCTCACGCCACTGTATGACGTGCTGTCGGCCTACCCGGTTCTGGGGCAGGGGCAGGGGAAGATATCGCCCTTCAAGGCCAAGATGGCCATGGCGGTGCGGTCGAAGAATGCGCACTGGACGCTGCGGGATATCCTGCGTCGCCACTGGGTAGCGTTGGGTGCGCGCCATGGTGTCTTGGACGAAGCCGCTCGGGACGTTGAGCATCTGATCGACGACATCGTGGCACGAACACCCGAAGTCATCGCCAAGGTCAGCACTCAACTGACCGACGGGTTTCCAGCCCGGTTGGCCGACGCAGTCTTTGAGGGCACGCAAGATGCCGCAAAGCGACTCGCCCATTGAGCTCCACGCAATCCTGACCGTCGCCGTTGCATTCATCGCGATGAGTGCACACGCTGTTATTCGACACGCCTCAGCCGCCCGACCCGTTTCCCGTGCCGCACGCGCGGCTGTCCACCAGCTGCCGCAGCGTCGGCGCCAGCGACTTCAGCAGCTGCGCCGGCAGTGCGCTGGTGAAGCGGTACTTCACCGCATCGGGCTCGTGCACGTAGACCATCACGGTGCCGAAGTAGCGCTCGCCGATCAGGAAGACGAAGGTGGCGGAGCGATCGATGACCCGCGACGAGATCAGCTGGCCACCACGGCCGAACACATCGAAGCGATGGTCGCCGGTGCCGGTCTTGCCGCCGA
>Ga0307508_10003796_pt1 | contig 15080 bp, 19 predicted proteins | sample 9_EM_MG_FD_203089 | JGI IMG/M metagenome (GOLD analysis project Ga0307508, IMG submission 203089) | Populus trichocarpa ectomycorrhiza microbial communities from riparian zone in the Pacific Northwest, United States - 9_EM | ecosystem: Host-associated > Plants > Roots > Unclassified | place... | reverse complement strand
ATGAGTTTTAACGAGGCATCCGAGGATACTGGGTTTCACTGTTTTTGTTTCTTTTCTCTGCAACTGTTTGTTGCTATACTGGCGGTTTCGTTTTCTCCTCTCCTGCGTTCCTTTGCATCTTCCGTAAGAGGGGAAGTGTCAGAATAATTGGCGTCCAGAGATGACGGACCAGAGGCAACATGTCCAGAGATGACAGCAGCCTTAGTCTCCGAGCACCGGCTCGGGAGACAGTCTTACGTCCTTTCCCCTTGGCGATTCCCTCAGGCGCGTTGTATATAGAGAGAATGTTGTTCCTTCGACGTTGCATCAATCAATCAATTCACAATCTTCGTCTCTATCGATCCCTATATTCCAACAACTCGGTTGTCATCCGAGCGAAGCGTTGGCCTGCTAGCTGAAGTACCTTCGGATACGGCGACCCCACGAGCAATTGCACGAGCAATTCCGCCAGCGATCTCACAAGCGATCCATAAGCGATCCTACTAGTGATCCTACGAGCGATAATACGAACAATCCCACGAGCAATTCCACCAGCGATCTCACAAGCGATCCCACAAGCGATCCAACGAGTGATCCTACGAGCGACACTACGAACAATCCTACGAGCGATCCTACCAGCGATTCTACCAGCGATTCTACAAGCGATTCTACAAGCGATTCTACAAGCGATTCTACAAGCGATTCTACAAGCGATTCTACAAGCGATTCGACATGCGATTCTACAAGCGATTCCATAAGCGATTCTACGAGCGAGCCTATGAGACCGAGCCGTCCTACGAGCCATCCTACGAGCCATCCGAAAAAGAAGCTGTCGACCAAGAGAGAACCACTCGGAGATTTCCGCTACTGTAGAGCCGCTACTCCAGTGGTTTTCGGTTTTGTTCCTGAATCGGCTTTGCTCCTAAGTGGGCTCTCCAGTAAGATACCGATTGAACAAAGACCATATGTGGAATCCATTCCAAAAGCTGAGTATTCATTCCAGAAATGAAGATATCTACTGAAATACCCAGTTTCAGAACAGTCTCGCTGCTCAGACATAAACTACATCCACGCCGGATCTGGGTGGAAGTGCAACTGGATTAAGCAGATCAGTCAAGCAAGCGGATGACCTTCGAAGCTCCTATCGCTGCCCCGGCCGGCGTACCATGAGTGGCAAATAGCAAGAATTATGGCGAGACAGAAATCTACCGCGAGTCCGATATCGACGGCGATGCTGCCATTGATGTGGAGCCATTATCGACAAAAAGCCGATGTAGATACAAGGACCGCATCAACGGCGAAGCCAAGAACCGATTCAAGACCCCCATCGGTGGCAAGTCAGATATCGTTAACCCTTCAATACTGATGAATGGACACGTACTCGCATCCTTCAGCTCAACTGCAGAAGGCTTGAAGGGTGGATGCGGACTCGTTGCCCCGAACGGAGGTGACTCGGACTCGGACTCGGACTCGACATCTGGAGCGGACTCGGACTCAACGCCTCGGCGGTCGAACTCGGGCTCGACGTCTCGAGCGGACTCGGACTCGGACTCAATTCCACGGGCGGACTCGGACTCGACGCCTCGGCGGTCGGACTCGGACTCGGCGCCTCGAGTGGAAGTCTTGCCAATTTGGAAGGAAACACCGGCCGTTATGATCTTCGGAAGAGACCTAGAACGGTCGCCCACTGGATCCGGGTGGAAGAGGAACCAATGGATTCTGCAGATCCGGTGTCCTACCGCGAAGCCAATGCGCTCCCGAGGTTTGTGCAGAAATGGTCTGATGCGGTTGATGAGGAACTCAGATCTTTGGCTGAAAACTCAACCTGGGACTACGTCGGGCTGGAAGACGTTCCAGCCGGCGTCACGCCCATTAGCTCCAAGTGGGTCTTCAAGACCAAGGAGTTGCCAGGAGGCGGCATTCGGTATAAGGCCAGGCTTGTTATCCGAGGCTTGCGGGGTTGACTTCGATGAAACTTTTGCTCCAGTAGCAAAGTTGCAAAGCCTAGGCATAATGCTAGCCCTCGCTTTTGTCCACGACTGGGAAATCGAACAAATGGATGTTGTCACCGCCTTTCTGAATCCCAAAGTTGACGGTGACGTCTATATGGCTCTGCCGCAGGGTATTGAGGCGGACAAACCTCAAGTCTGCAAGCTGAGAAAGTCGCTTTACGGACTTAAGCAGGCCCCCCGCCTCTGGTATGAGCATATTGACCACTTTCTCAGCTCTCTCGGTCTACAGCGATGCGAGTACGATCCGAATGTCTATCTCTCGGCAAGCACCACCTTAACCGATCGAACCGATTCCCCACTGGCCATCTGGAATTCAAAGCAATCGACTCAAAACGACGCACCAATAATTCTGCTACTGCACGTTGATGACATGCTACTCTTCTCTCCATCGGCCAACCGAGTCACCACAATCAAGCACCTCCTCCACGCCAAGTACAAGATGACCAACCTCGGCCCAGTTCGCTGCTTCCTCGGTATAGAGATTGAGCGTGACCGATCACGACGGATATTGCATATCCACCAACAGCGCGCTGTCAGGAAGCTGCTTGCGACAAATGGATTTTCCTACTGCAACGGCCACTGGACACCACAGCCTACTGGAAGCAAGCACCAAAGATCAGATCCAGAGTCAAATCCGACAAAGGGCACGGCAAAGACTCTTGCCTCAGATGGTAACCAACGGTATCAGTCAATTGTTGGCAGTCTGGTGTGGCTAATGCTATGCACTCCGCCGGACATCGCATTCACCGTCTCCATGCTCAGCAAATCCTCCTCCACCCCGACTACCGAGCACTTGTCAGCAGCCACCTATACGTTACGATATCTGCGACACATGGCCAACCTCGCTATCCAGTACAATGCATCAGACTCCGAAGCCACCATGCCCGCCGGCTACACCGACTCAGACTTCGCCGGAGATCCCGATGACCGAAAATCAACATCTGGCTATGTATTCATGCTTGCCGGAGGCGCTATTACCTGGCGTGCTCGTCAGCAGCCGCTCGTCGCTTTCTCAACGGTGGAAGTCGAATACATGGGTGCTTCCGTCGCCGTAAAAGATGCCATCTGCGTCCGCTCCTCATACGCTCGCATATTATATGGCAAGATCCTGTACAAGCATGCCGAGCAATGCCCCCACTGCTTATACTCAGACAACGACTCTATTTTATCAGTGTCCGCTTCCACTTCGTCCGTGATGCCTGCGAACGGAACGCCATCAAAACCACATACCTTCCGACATCCGACATGCTCGCCGACATCATGACGAAGAACCTCCCTCGAGACACTCATTGGAAGCACGCTCACGGGCTTGGGCTTGAAAGCCGTGACTCAGGGGAAGTGGTTGACAGACCACGCGTTTAGCGGTTGAAATAGTTTTTCCCTTTTTTTTTCTTTCCCTCTCATCTTCCTGCTTTTTCTTTGGAGGATGCACTCTTTCTCCTATGCCCGTGGTTACTCCCTCGAAGGGTTTTTTACACGGTTACGAGTTTTAACGAGGCATCCGAGGATTCTGTTTTTCTCATTCTCTCCTGTGTTTCTTTTCATCTTCCGTACGAGGGGAAGTGTCAGAATTAGGTGGCGTCCGGAGATGAGGAGGCGTCCGTGGATGAGGAGGCGTCTGGAGATGAGGAGGCGTCCGGACATGACTGAGTCCCCGAGCACCGGCTCGGGGGGGGCAGTCTTCCGTCCTTTGTCCTGACGGCCTTCCTGTTTATAGAGAGATCTTGTGCCCGCATAATACTGTAATACAATCTTCACCTTTTATCGATCCGTATATTCCAACATTGGTTAGGACATTAAGTCATGCACGGCGCAGGACGGATGGAAATGCCCGCCCGAATCTTTTTGTCAGAATAATGGGCGTCCGCATATGACGGACCGGAGGTGGCGTCCGGACATGACTGAGTCCCCAAGCACCGGCTCTGGGGGCAGTCTTCCGTCCTTTGTCCTGATGACCTTCCTGTATATAGAGAGATCTTGCGCCCGCATAATGCTGTAAAACAATCTTCACCTTTTATCGATACATATTCCAACGTTATTAGCCCGGATTGATCGCTCTGCCAATCCGATACCCATCGATAATCGTACCCACCGTACCTGCCGCTTTGTGCCTCGCTTCAACGTCTCATCCCTGCACTCTCGTTTTTTGAGCCTTAACTTTTTGGAGCCGCGTCGCGTCCGACGACATCCAACCAGACAACGCGTCACGTTTGCAGTCTCCGGCCTTTACAATGCCAGCAACCATCGCTCACTCAACAACGACACACACGATAGTATCCTCGGCATAGAGGGGCCTACCAGCCAACGCGACGGCCCAGACTGGAGCCTTGCGCATTGAACGGTGCAACCATTCATCAGTCAGCATCACTCGGTAGTCATCCGAAGGAAGCGTTGGCCTGCTAGCTGAAGGACCTTCGGATACGACGACCCCACGAGCAATTCCACAAGCGATTCCACAAGCGATTCTACGAGCAAGCCTACATGATCGAGCGGTCCTACGAGCCATCCTACGAGCCATCCGAAAAAGAAGCTGTCGACCAAGAGAGAACCACTCGGAGATTTCCACTACTGTAGCGCGTTTGACGGCTACTGTGGATTAGGCCACTTCAAAGGATTTGGCGACTTCGGCATAATCGCTACTCCAGTGGTTTTCGGTTTTGTTCCTGAATCGGCTTTGCTCCTAAGTGGGCTCTCCAGTGAGATACCGATTGAACAAAGAGCACATGAGGAATCCATTCCAAAGCTGAGTATTCATTCCAGACATGAAGACATCTACTGAAATACCCTGTTTCCGAACAGTCTCGCTGCTCAGACATAAACTACATCCACGGCGGATCTGGGTGGAAGTGCACCTGGATTAAGCAGATCAGTCAAGCAAGCGGATGTCCTTCGAAGCTCCTATCACTGCCCCGGCCGGCGTACCAAGAGTGGCACATAGCAAGAATTATGGCGAGACCGAAATCTACCGCGAGTCCGATATCGACGGCGAGGCTGCCCTTGATGTGTGTCAGAATATGGTGGCGTCCGGAGATGCGGAGGCGTCCGGACATGACCGAGTCTCCGTGCGCCAGCTCGGAAGACAGTCTTCCGTCCTTTACCCCTGGCGAGTCCCTCAGGCGTGTTGTATATAGAGAGAATGTTCCTCCTTCGACTTTGTATCAATCAACCAACTTACAATCTTCACCTCTATCGATCCCTATATTCCAACAGGTTATGAGCCCGGATTGAACGCTCTGCCAATCCGCTACCCATCCATAATCGCACCCGCTGTACCTGCCGCTTTGCGCCTCGCTTCTGTGTCTTATCCCTGCACTCTCGTTTTTTAAGCCTCAACCCTTTGAGCCGCATCGCTACGCAACGACATCGCCACCATGACCTCTACCCGACAAACTGTCAAATTCGAAGTCGCCGAGCTGCTTAATGCACGCAACTACCATTCGTGGAAAAACGACATGAGAGCAGTCCTTACTGCGGATGGCGCCTTCAAGATCGTCACCCGGAAAGAAACCCCACCGAACTCTGAAACTTCTGCTACTGCCCGTGACTTCTATCGGCGAGCTGACCGAGCAGCTTCGATGATCAACCTATCAGTTGAACCTACCATCCGAACGGTCATCAGCATCCTTCCCGAGAATGAATTCAACGATCCGGCCCACGTCTGGGAATTCCTTCGCCAGAAATACGACTCTGCCTCCCTGAAATCCGGCCGAAACGACATCATCAACCGGTTCCATACCTCGACGATGAAGCCTGGGACCTCGGTCGCCGAATACATCTCTTGCCTGCTCGCCATTCGCCAAGAATTGGCCGGAACTGAAGAAGCGATCTCGGATACCACCGTCGTCTGCCACCTCCTTCGAACCGTACCTGAATCGTTCGCAATCACCGTCGGTGTTCTCAAAAACAAACCTTCGGAGGAGCAAACCGCGGACGCTGTTACTGCAGCCCTTATCGAGGAAGAGACATCGCTCGCACGGAGGAACGACCAAGTTGGCTCAAACCTCAACATTGCCGGCACTACCCGTCAAGCACTCGCAGCAAGAACTCAGCACGGCAAGCGACGGGGCTACGGTGGTTACGGCAATCGGAAGCCGTGCGGAAGGCCTAGCAATTCAGGGCCACGATGCTTTTACTGCACACGGGAAGGACACAAGGAAAGTGACTGCTGGGTGAAGCAGGAGGCAGAGAGGCTCAAAGAAGAAAGAAGCTCTCAGCGACCCTCCGCACAAACTGCCCGGGTGAACTTCGGGGAGTACCCGAGTGAGACTGTGGTTCACGGTTTATAGCCGATTGCAGGTATGTTTTCTGAGCCCCAAATATTTGGGCGGAGCTGTGTACGCGCCTTGGTGATGAGGAGTAGCTGCGGCGCCCCACACTGGAGTTGACGTATGCGCTCGGGGGAGCTGTGTGCGCGCTTGGTGATGCTGGAGCTGCTACGGCACCCCACACCGGAGCTCTCGTACACTCTCAAAGATGTGATTGCTGTGTTCATTTGGGAATACGGGAGCTACTGTGGCGTCCCCATACCGGAGCGGTCGCGCATACCTTATGATGGAGTTGCTATTTACGCTCAATGCTGACAATGGACAGATTTTCGTATGGATCGGCCTGGAAATCGGCCTGGTATCCAGGGGAAGTTTCCGGTGAAGCACATGGCGGGTGGTTGAACAGTTTCTCTTTCCCTCTCCTTTCTTTCTTTGGTGGATGCACTCTTTCTCCTATGTCCGTGGTTTTCCCATGAGGTTTTTTACACGGTTATGAGTTTTAACGAGGCATCCGAGGATACTGGGATTTTTTTTTCAATATTTTCCTCCTGCTGCTGTTTGTTTCTGTACTGGCCGTTTCGTTTCTTCCTCCTGTGTTCCTTTGCATCTTCCGTACGAGGGGAAGTGTCAGAATATGGTGGCGTCCGGAGATGCGGAGGCGTCCGGACATGAGAGACCAGAGGTGGCGTCCGGAGATGAGGAGGCGTCCGGACATGACCGAGTCTCCGAGCGCCAGCTCGGGAGACAGTGTTCCGTCCTTTACCCCTGGCGAGTCCCTCAGGCGTGTTGTATATAGAGAGAATGTTCCTCCTTCGACTTTGCATCAATCAACCAACTTACAATCTTCACCTCTATCGATCCCTATATTCCAACAATGTGGAGCCAATATCCACAAAAAGCCGATGTTGATACGAGGACAGCATCAACGGCGAAGCCAAAAACCGATACAAGACCCCCATCGGCGGCAAGTCAGATATCGTTGACCCTTCAATACTAATAAATAGACACGTACTCGCATCCTTCAGCACAACTGCAGAAGGCCTGAAGGGTGGATGTGGACTCGTCGCCCCGAACGGACGTGGGCTCGTCTCGGACGGACTCGTTACCTCGACTGGACTCGATGCCACTACGGACTCAGACTCTGCGCCACGGGTGTACTCGGACTCGACGCCTCGGCGGTCGGACACAGACTCGACGCCTCGTGTCAGAATAATGGGCGTCCGGAGATGACGGCCCAGAGGTGGCGTCCGTACATGACTGAGTCACCGAGCACCGGCTCGGGGGGCAGTCTTCCGTCCTTTGTCCTGACGGCCTTCCTGTATATAGAGAGATCTTGTGCCCGCATAATAGTACTGTAATACAATCTTCACGTTTATCGATCCATATATTCCAACAGGTTATGAGCCCGGATTGAACGCTCTGCCAATCCGATACCCATCGATAATCGCACCCGCCGTACCTGCCGCTTTGTGCCTCGCTTCTGAGTCTCATCCCTACAATCGCGTTTTTTAAAGCCTTAACTTTTCGGAGCCGCGTCACGACCGACGACATCGCCAACCAGACAACGCGTCACGTTTGCAGTCACCGGCCTTTACAATGCCAGCAACCATCGCTCACTGAAGAACGACACACCCGATAGTATCCTCGGCATAGAGGGGCCTACCAGCCAACGCGACTGCCCAGACTTGAGCCTTGCGTATTGAACGCTGAAGGACCTTCGGATACGGCAACCCCACGAGCAATTGCACGAGCAATTCCACGAGTGATCCCACAAGCGATTCTACGAGCGAGCCTACGAGATCGAGCGGTCCTACGAGCCATCCTACGAGCCACCCTACGAGCCATCTGAAAAAGAAGCTGTCGACCAAGAGAGAACCACTCGGAGATTTCCACTACTGTAGCGCGTTTGACGGCAACTGTGGATTCGGCCACTTCAAAGGATTTGGCGACTTCGGCATAATCGCTAATCCAGTGATTTTCGGCGTTGCTCCTGAATCGGCTTTGCTCCTAAGTGGGCTCTCCAGTGAGATACCAATTGAACAAAGACCATACTATGTGGAATCCATTCCAAAAGCTGAGTATTCATTCCAGAAATGAAGACATCTACTGAAATACCCATTTTCAGAACAGTCTCGCTGCTCAGACATAAACTACATCCACGACGGATCTGGGTGGGAGTGCAACTGGATTAAGCAGGTCCGTCAAGCAAGCGGATGTCCTTCGAAGCTCCTATCACTGCCCCGGCCGGCGTACCAAGAGTGGCAAATATCAAGAATTATGGCGAGACCGAAATCTACCGCGAGTCCGATATCGACGGCGAGGCTGCCATTAGGGAGGTTCTGTTGGCCTCCGTGCACATGCACAAGAACTATCCCCACAGCAACAGACGTATGACCTTCCGTCTAGAGGAAAGCATAGAAAAGTTTGCACGCTAATTTTTGTGCAGACCAGGGCCCTGGTCATTGGCGTGAACTCCTGGAGTTCATGAATTAGCGTCCACAATCGAAAGTAAACAAAGTCGCTGATTGGCCAAGGAGCCGGATAATCGGAAGCAGCACCTGGTACGTACTCCACGAGAATTTCATTTCGATTCTTCAACTCATCATCCTGTACATAACGCCGCTGAAACTTACACCAGCGGAAACTTACACCGGCGGTCGTGGCAGCTATTTTGCTAGCTGTTGATTCTCCTATACCACTACTCTTATTCCACCAACAGCTCCATATGCATCGCATTGTAACCCTCCTCGCTGGCCCTACACAGGTTCTTAAAAACCATACTCCAAAACGCCGAATTACCTAAGATCCAACCAACAAGTGGACCATCAACCAGCATGACGATGCCAGGGTCTGAAGCTCCTCCTTTTGGTACCACAGAACGGACAAGACTTGGGTGACAAATAACTAACTGAAAAATTTGACGCGGCAGTACAGGGAAGCGCTGGTGATGTTGTGCACGAAATCTACAGAACCTCCCATTTTTCGTGCACAAGCTAACCAATTTCGTAACCCCTGCATAGTTCTCGTTCTTGCGCACGGAATCGACAGAACCTCCCTATTGATGTGGAGCCAATATCCACAAAAAGCCGATGTTGATACGAGGACGGCATCAACGGCGAAGCCAAGAACCGATACAAGACCCCCATCGCTGGCAAGTCAGATACCGTTGACCCTTCAGTACTGATAAATGGACACATACTCAATCCTTCAACACAACTGCAGAAGGCCTGAAGGGTGGATGTGGACTCGTCGCCCCGACCGGACGTGGGCTCGTCTCGGACGGACTCGTTACCTCGATCGGACTCGATACCTCGGTCGGACTCGATGCCTCGACGGTCAGACTCGGACTCGGACTCGACGCCTCGGCGGTCGGACTCAGACTCGGCGCCACAGGCGTACTCGGACTCGACGCCTCGGCGGTTGGACTCCGACTCGGCGCCTCGAGTGGAAGTCTTGGCAATTTGGAAGGAAACACCGGCCGGTATGATCTTCGGAAGAGACCTACAGCGGTCGCCCACCGGATCTGGGTGGAAGAGGAACCAATGGATTCTGCAGATCCGGTGTCCTACCGGGAAGCCATTGTGCACCCGAGGTTTGGCCAGAAATGGTCTGATGCGGTTGATGAGGAACTCAGATCTTTGGCTGAAAACTCAACCTGGGACTACGTCGGGCTGGAAGACGTTCCAGCCGGCGTCACGCCCATTAGCTCCAAGTGGGTCTTCAAGACCAAGGAGTTGCCAGGAGGCGGCATTCGGTATAAGGCCAGGCTTGTTATCCCAGGCTTGCGGGCGTTGACTTCGATGAAACTTTCACTCCGGTAGCAAAGTTGCAAAGCTTACGTATGATGCTAGCCCTCGCTGCTGTCCACGACTGGGAAATCGAACAAATCGACGTTGTCACCGCCTTCCTGAATCCCAAAGTTGACGTTGACGTCTATATGGCTCTGCCGCAGGGTATAGAGGCGGTCACACCTCAAGTCTGCAAGCTGAGAAAGTCGCTTTACGGACTTCAGCAGGCCCCGCGTCTCTGGTATGAGCATATTGACCACTTTATCAGATATCTCGGTCTCCAGCAATGCGAGTACGATCCGAATGTCTATCTCTCGGCAAGCACCACCTTAACCAATCGAACCGATTCCCCACTGGCAATCTGGAATTCCAAACAATCGGCTCAAAACGACGCACCAATAATTCTGCTGCTGCACGTTGATGACATGCTACTCTTCTCTCCATCGGCCAACCGAGTCACCACAATCAAGCACCTCCTCCGCGTCAAGTACAAGATGACCGACCTTGGCCCAGTTCGCTGCTCCCTCGGTATAGAGATTGAGCGTGACCGATCACGACGGATACAGCATATCCACCAACAGCGCGATGTCAGGAAGCTGCTTGCGACAAATGGTTTTTCCGACTGCAACGGCTACTGGACACCACAGCCTACTGGAAGCAAGCTCCAAAGATCAGATCCAGAGTCAAATCTGACAAACGGCACAGCAAAGACTCTGGCCTCAGATGACCTCGCATTCACCGTCTCCATGCTCAGCAAATTCTCGTCCACCCCGACTACCGAGCACTTGTCAGCAGCCATCTATACGTTACGATATCTGCGCCATACGGCCAACCTCGCTATCCAGTACAATGCGTCAGACTTACACCGACTCAGACTTCGCCGGAGATCCCGATGACCGAAAATCAACATCTGGCTATGTATTCATGCTTGCCGGGGGCGGTATTACCTGGCGTGCTCGTAAGCAGCCGCTCGTCGCTTTCTCAACGGTGGAAGCCGAATACATAGGTGCTTCCGACGCCGCAAAAGAAGCCATCTGGGTCCGCTCCTTATACGTTCGCATATTATATGGCAAGATCTTGTACAAGCATGCCGAGCAATGCCCCCACTGCTTATGCTCAGACAACGACTCTAATGCTACCGAGCCCCAGCAAATCTTTGTCGATAACCAAGGTGCAATCCAACTTGCAAAAAACCCGAAGTTCCATGAGCGCACCACGCACATCAGTGTCCGCTTCCACTTCGTCCGTGATGCCTGCGAAAGGAACGCCATCAAAACCACATACCTTCCGACATCCGACTTGCTCGCCGACATCATGACGAAGAACCTCCCTCGAGACACGCATTTGAAGCACGCTCACGGGCTTGGGCTTGTAAGCCGGGACTCAGGGGAAGTGGTTGACAGACCACGCGTTAAGCGGTTGAAGTAGTTTTACCTTTTTTCTTTCCTTCTCATCTTCCTGCACTTTCTTTGGAGGATGCACTCTTTCTCCCATGTCCGTGGTTTTCCCTTGAGGGGTTTTTACACGGTTATGAGTTTTAACGAGACATCCGAGGATCCCGTTTTCTCATTCTGTCCTGCGTCCGTTTGCATCTTCCGAACGAGGGTATGTGTCAGAATAATGGCGTCCGGAGATGACAGACCGGAGGTGGCGTCCGGACATGACAGACCGGAGGTGGCGACCGGATATGACGGACCGGAGGTGGCGTCCGGACGTGACTGAGTCCCCGAGCACCGGCTCGGGGGGGCAGTCTTCCGTCCTTTGCCCTGACGGCCTTCCTGTATATAGAGCGATGTTGCGCCCGCATAATGCTGTAAAACAATCTTCACCTTTTATCGATACATATATTCCAGCACTTTTGTCACAGACGGAAGGAAAAAGCTGGCTCAAGTCTTTTGCAACGGACTGCCCGCCCCATGGAGACGCACTGCAAACCAGAAATGAGTGAAGTCCTCACCCAAAGGGAGATTAGAAAAAAGGTTACCGGTCCTGTGCTCCGCGTATGCCGTGAAAAAGGGCACTGGTAGAAACAGCAGTAGTTCCGTGTCCCGCCCTGCGTTTTCCTTTCCTTGCTTTGTTCGTACCAGACCGTGACAGGTCGCGAACTACTTTCTCACTGAGCACGTCTCCGCGGAACTGGAGGGAGCGTTATCGTCCGTAATCATCCCCTGATGTGACGAGTCCACGCTGCTGGCCGAACCACGCCACTCGTGTCAGCTTCCCCACCCGTCCGTACAAGAGACTTGCCGCAAAGTCTGAGGCGTGACAGTCAAGTGTCGCGTAAAGTTGTAAAGGCTTGGCGGCTGACATAGGTGGTGCAAGGGAATAGGACGCCGCAAGGTAAGGGGAAGTAAGGGGGGAAGCAAGGAGTACCTAGCTAAGGCCTCGAGTGCAGCGAGGAGGCGGACGTCAATAAAAAGGAGGGGCATCCTTTTAAAGAAGCTGTTCTCTAAACAAGATGCCGAACTCAAAGACCGACTACGAGGTGGCTGCTGCTTTTACGAAGACGACCAAGCCTGGCTACAAGGTATGTTCTCCAGTGGTGCTCTGCTGCCATTCCACGAGAATGCCAAAGACTCATGAATCGAATTGAAGTGCCCGCGGATGCGCTGCAATTATTGCGGCTTGGAAAATGCCCAAAACACCACCCGCCAGCACCACCATCTGCTCGGGTGTCCACAGTACCAAGAGGCGATGCACGGCAGGGGGGCATCCGTCGCGGTCACCGGTGCTGTGGGTGCGGGCTCCGTTTCCGCTCCGACAGCGGTCGCCGGAGGAGCTGTTGCGGGCGGTTCTTCTTCCCAGACGCTGGAACCGGTTGCCGAAGGTGCTGTTGCGGGCGGTTCTTCCCAGACGCTGGAAACGGTTGCCGGAGGTGCTGTTGAGGACGTGGCCACTTCCGGGGAAGGGGAAATGGCTCCCGGAGGTGCTGACGCGGAAGTGGCTACATCTGAGATGAAGGAAATTGTCGCCGGAGGAGCGGCCGCGTTTTAATAGCTGTCATTTTATGTCATTGTATTTCCTATGTCTGGGTTAACTTAGATATGTTGGTAGCGGCGTTCTGTTTGTTTATGGATACTTGCATTCGACCTGTATAGGCAATGGCGGCGTACATTTTGTTCGATTTCCTGTCCGCAGTCCGCGCAGTGGGGATGTTGTGGTGGGGGCGCGGCGTGGGTGCTGATGGCACGGCGTGGAGGGTGTCATTGCGACAGCGTAACGCAATAGCAGAGGGAGTCTTTGGGGAATAATTGCATCGTCTTTCCCCTTTGCACTCTCGTGTCGTTCTCGCTCAGACGGCTATATATGTAGCGTTCTTTCTCTACGGAGTAGGGATATGGTCTTCGTCTTCAAGCAATCGCAAGCTCTCTCTCTCTCTTCCGAATCGAATCTTCTAGTTTCCGAACGACCCCACTTCCGCAAAACTACATCGCGGACGTGGCCATGGCTTCTTCCGAGATTAAGGAAATTGATTGAGCATTCGCGCATGCAATCTAACCGCAAACCTCGCTTTCGATATTATCGGGAACCGCTACATGATGCAGTTGCATCAAACGAATCAATCCTACGTATAATCCTGCTGGTAGAATCACGTTTTCTTCCACGCTCCTCAATGCGGAATACCAACGAACTTGGAGAGATGTAGAAGGCAAGCTCATCACCAACGAAAGCGCCGACATTACGAAGCACCGCATCGCCAGCATGAGTGTTGATGCATGTACTCTGAGTTCGATTTCACTAATGTATTCCCCTGTTTTTTTTGTCGCTTGGATTGCATTTTAAATTCATGTTGTTTGGTCGGAGAGTACGGGAGCGAAGGGCCAGGTTGTGGATCAGGCCGCCAGCCGCCCGTCCTACCGCCCAGCCGTACAGCCACCATAGCCACGCTTGTCAAAAGATATTACCGCCACGACCTCGCTTTTCTGTTACAACACGTGACATGTGATGACGTGACATGACTGTCATTACCGTTATCATCCCTAGAATGTTCCATCCGTCCATGGCAAAAGACTGGAGTTCGCATTTCCACGTCCCGCATCTCGCATGACTCCATGTCCGGGAGGAGGAGGGGGGCGTAGGCCGAGGACAAGCCACCACTTTTCCTCCCCACGCCCGACTTCAAGGCGCTGACAGGAGAGGCCTATGTGGGGGGCCCGCTCTCCTTTGTTTCGGATTTCATTTGTCATTTCTTTGGTGCGATTCGCATTTTCTTGAAGGAGTCCGGGGCGGGGGCAAAGGGGTTCTTGCAAAGTGCGGCCACTGCGCGGACAGCGGACAGGAAAATGACTCTACAAAATCTCGCCACGATCTAATAGGACACATGCGATTAATGAATGACCAAAAAAAATTAATATGTGCATGTGCAGCGCGTAGCCGAGTGAAACGTAATGATCCGTGTGCACTCTACGTTACGTAACGGCGGGCACGTGGCATGGATGGATGGAAATACTCGAGTCTTTTGCCACGGAGTTGTCACTTGGGATCAAAAGCCCGCTGTTACGTAACGTAGTGTGAGCGCAGAGAATCGTGTTTCACTCGTCTTTGCTTAGGACATTAAGTGATGCGCGGCGTGGGACGGATGGAAATGCCCCCCTCCGAGTCTTTTTTCACGGACGGATAGGAAAGCTTATTCGAGTCTTTTGCCATGGGACGGATGGAAATACTCGAGTCTCGTCCCACGGACGGATGGGAATGCCGACACAAGTCTTCTGCCACGAATGGATGGAATTACTCCAGTTTCGTGCCACGGACGGATGGAAATGCGGACTCGAGAAAGAAAAAAGAAGGCTATGCTCCATGTGGACAGGAATCGGGAAAAAACCACTGTGCTGCGAGAGTCGCAAATTTTTGGTCCAGCGAACAAGATATCCAAAGAAAAATAATGGAGCGGTGTGCTCCGAGTCTTGCGGCGTTCTTCTAGTCGCATGTGAAAGAGAATTGAATAAATCAAAACAGAAATGGAGCGCAGTCTCGCCATGTTCTTCAGTCGTGTTTGGGGAGGGGGGGGGGGGGGGGGGGGGGGGGAAAAAAAACAA
>Ga0307508_10003795_pt1 | contig 15081 bp, 15 predicted proteins | sample 9_EM_MG_FD_203089 | JGI IMG/M metagenome (GOLD analysis project Ga0307508, IMG submission 203089) | Populus trichocarpa ectomycorrhiza microbial communities from riparian zone in the Pacific Northwest, United States - 9_EM | ecosystem: Host-associated > Plants > Roots > Unclassified | place... | reverse complement strand
CACTGTGCCGCCTTGCGCGGTCTGCGGCCAGGAAACGGATTGTACCCTCGTCATGATCTAGATAGGTCGCACACGAGTAATGATAAAAAAAAAAAAAAAAAAAAAAAAAGCACCGCCGTCCATTTCACTGGTTCGAAGTGTGATGTCATGGTCGTACCAAAAGCCCGGAGCGCACAGCAGCGAAAAGCAGACCTTCGCGATCTCGGCGTGCGACACGACCGCGGGCAGCTGGGTCTGCAGGTATTCGTCGACGGCAAGATGTGCAAACCGGAACACGTCCAGACCTCCGTCGAAAACCACGAGGCCCCTGCAAGCGTTCAATACATCGTTCGCGTCTGCTTTGTCGCGGCGGGAGAATCCCCCCGTGCCGCCAATTTCGATTGTGGCGGCGTCGAGCAGGGTTGCGGCGTAGCGGTTCGCATGCACATTGGATCCACCGGAATGCCTTGAGCTCTAGTCGAGCAGCGCTATCCTTCTGGGCAATGATGCGCTTGAATATCTCGCCGCCGTACGCGTCTTCAAGCGTGTCTGGAACGGCGCGCAAGCTGCGTCTTAGATCCTCTTGCGTGGCCAAGTCGCAGAGCGAGGTGATCTGAATGGGGGCTAGTTGAAGCCTGGGATTCAGCCGTCAGTTGTGTTCATCAGCAGTTGAAGTGGTCATGGCGAGGTTATGTTCCCTGGGCGCGTTCACAAAGGACGTTGCATATTTCGGTTTTGAGCTCGGACGCGACATCACCACGAAGCAGCCGCCTATCTCCGATCGCATTCTGAACGCTCGCTTCTACGAACCGGTTGACATCGCCGACATTATCAGGCGACAGCTCGATCCTAGGGCTCTTGGTTTACCTATTCGGACCGACCAGAGGAGCGCTCGATGCCGCTCCCCAGATCCCTTGCCAACATCAAACGGGAGATCACCGAGAAGAAGTGGGCAGAGGCAAGGAAGTGGGCTGGGCGCCGTACCTCCAAGAGGAAGTACAAGATGCCAGAAAGCCAGAGGCCAGACAGCATGGTTGCTGGAAGCACTAAGAGGCTTGCCTCGCGGTTCTACCAGCTGAAGACGGGCCACTGCCGTACGGGCCAGTACCTGCACTGGACGAAAGCTCGCCAGACAGCACAGTGCTGGTGGTGCCGGTGTCCCACTCAGACGAGGGATCACCTCCTCAAGGGGTGTCCAAGGTGGAAAGGGCAGCAGAAGACCCTTTGGAAGGAGGTGTGGAAGGAGACAGGAAGGGGGAAGCGGTGGTGGAAGGCTCATGAACTATTCGCCGACCGGAGGTGTGGTCAGGCTGTGCTAGATTTCCTTTCCTCGACGGATGTTGGGAAGGTAGTGCCAACTGCAGAAGTTGAAGACAACGTGGAGAGCGACGCGTCGGAGGGGGAGCTCAGGGAGAGGGAGGAGCGGGAAGAGGAGAGGGAAGCTGAGGTGGGAGAGCTTGGTGCTGAGGACAACAGGGACGCTGGGGAGGAACACTGGCTGTTCCTTCCCACCCTGCCGTTCACGGCATTGGCAGAAGAGGAGTAGGGGCCGGATAGGCGTTTCTTTTCCTTTGTTCTTTTTCCTTTGTGATTTCCTTGGTGCGTCTGGATTCTTTTGCGGGACAGGCCTGGGTGGAGGGCAGGGGGATGCTTGCACTGTGCCGCCATGCGCGGTATGCGGCGTGGAAACGGACTGTACATACTTCTCATCATGATCTACATAGGTCGCACACAAGTAATGAAGAAACAAAAAAATAATCGATCCTAGGGCTCCTCAGAAACTGCGCGGCTACGTCGGTGTCCATTTGCACGGTGGCAAAAATCTTGACCGGATTCTTGGACGCATCCATGATCTGCCACAATGCCTTCAGCAGCTCCAACCGGCTTTCGGCTTCGACTGCGTCCAATGCGTCAATGCAAATCGTCGCCTGGGGCAGTACACCCGTGAGTTGCGCGAGCAGCTGCCAGATTCCGGCAAAGTCCAGACGCACATACTCCCGCCCTGTCATCTCCCAGCCTTGATGGACATCAAGGATTGACACCAGGATTTCCTTAGACAGGGGTCGGCAAAGCTGTTTGGCCAGCGTGTGCAGGATGCTCTCGGGAACTCGGCGGCTTTTCTCGTTTCGATCGCAGTAGTAGTAGGCTACGTTGTTGCCGGACTTCGGATTCAAACGGAGCGAATCAATAAAGCTCGACGCAGTGTATGTTTGCCGGTTGCAGCTGGACAAATCTGGTCAGATACCCCGCCAGATGGAACGCGCGGCTACGTACAGCTTCCCCGCAACAGCAACAGCGTCGAGCCGGTCGATGACCTCCAATCGCAGTACTCCTCCTTCTGCAAGATCTACTCGCCCGTACCTTCTAGGCGCCCCTCTCTGATCCGCTCATGGTGCCTCGGGTACGGAACCGTCGACATCCAATCGAGGAAGCCGCATCCCTCGATCGCTGCTAATACAGGTGTCAGTGGGATTCCGGTAAGATCTTGGGTGAGCTAACACGTCTCCAATCCCACAAACGGATCGTGGTCGGACTCCGGCCGGTCGCTGGTCTCACTGCTGGCCATGTTATGAATAGAAGGAGCGTCGGCAAGGTTTGCGCTGTGTGATCAGCCGCAGTCGCGGTCCTCTGCGGGTGATAGTCCCTTAGTCATCCGTGCATGCGCCTGCGAGCGCAATGTATATAGTCGTTCTGTTTCTTCATTGGTTGATGCCGCATGCTTGGCGACTCGACAATTGTGCGCGGCCGCAGCTCTGCACATGGTCGCACAGAGAGTTTAAACTTGCCTTCATCACCGATCGACGCTGACAGCCGCGGAGAGGAGCAGGGTCTAGCTGTCACGTGTGCGTCCAACAGAACGCTGCGTCCGGAAAACAGTCGCCTTGACACTCTGCGTCCGTATGACACGTGCTGCGTCCAAGTGACGGATGCTGTGACACGCCCCGTCCGGACGCGCTTCGCCATGACATGCTGCGTCTGGAAGACAGTCGCCTTGACACGCTGCATCTGGTACACATTTGCCTTGATATTCTGCGTCCAGAAGACCTTAGCCTTGACACTCTACATCCGTAAGACTGGCGCTATGACACTTCTCGTCTGGACGCGCTTTGCCGTGGCAGGTATCGTCCGGATGGTCAATGCGTTGCTCACCCACGTCTAGTATGCTTTTGTCCCACGCAACACTAGCCGGGGTGCGTCCGCAGCGTCCCGAACGGGGTCCTTTTCAAGCGGCCATGAGGCTAAATTTTAGCCTGTGGCGCAATGACTGGGTGTAGCTGCCAGCTGGTCGAATTTGGTGTCGCTGCCTTTTTTATTTTTTATTTTTTATTTTTATTCCTAAAAAACACACCACCCCCCATCCACACAACGTTCCCGCACAAACGATCCCTCGTCGATCAACTATCACTTCAACTACAACACTTTGCTCATTGCTCGTGCATTCGGTGCCCGCCTACTCGCTCGTGTCCACTTGTGCGCTCTGCTCGGAGCCCCGTCGCTCCCGTACCTGTTGCTCACGGCACGTCAACCTTTCTGTTCACTACCTGGAGCCCTGCCAGCCAGTCTCGTTACAACACGGTTCTCCAATTTTTTTGCTACTTCCAATTTTTGCTTGCTGCTATTACACTTCGAAGAGACCGGCTACTATATTTTTATAAAAATAATTGCAACTCCCAAGGCCTGTGTCTTTCTAAAATCTCCGATCGTGAATTTACCAATGTCGCGACCGCTTCTTCATCCATGTCCGTGATTATCTGTTGCTCGTGATTTTCCCAATAATTCTCCCCCATCAACTCGCACCCACTGCAACTACTCCGCGATAACGAAGATTTAGAATTGCCTCCGTCCGTTCACTATCCCGTATTCGTGCTTCTTCACCAGTCTCGACTGGCACAGATCCAGTCATTTGATACACTTCCGATCCGAGTTCATCGAACATGGATATACCAGTTGTAGACGTCAGATGTAAGCGCTTTGTCACAGTATCGAAGTGAAAAATATGTCGACATGTAAGATAATAGCGACGAGAAATCTACTAATCAGTAAAATTCACGTATTAATTTGAAGGAAAATAAATACCGGCAAGAACACTTTAATTTTCATCATACCGATGTTCCTTCCTCCGAATGGCACCGGGTAATGCACTGAAAATTTATGGTGTTGCATAATGTTCTCGGTTTCCGTCAAAAAATCAACGGTTGTACAGACCTTTTCGCCGTACAACTGTTCCAAGCATGGCCGTAATGGTGTTCGGTTTTCCGTTCGAGAGTGACAGTAGGATTTGGTCCGAGGAGGTGACGTGTTAGCTTGACTGTAACCGAACACTGATCTTTCTCGCGGATACAGCCAGTTCCCCGTTTGATCGGGTTCCCTTCGGCTTGTGGTTTGGCGGTGCTGCATGTTTGGCCCATGTTCAACCCCGTCAGCCCCTTTCTGCTGTAACTTTTTGTTTCGAAACCTATAAACGTTACTCACGGCCAGATATCGTTGAACTCCGGAATTGGGAGAATAACAGGCTTTTCTAACTGAAAGAGTTACGTCTTCCAATGTGACGCGTCTTTGGGGGGGGGGAAACATACTAGAAGACATTCTGTTGAATGAAATGGTAGGGATTGGTAGCTGTCACGGTATCATCAATGAAGTATTTGCGTAGGTGGGATGAGAAGTATCCCCTTTTTTGGAATCCCCTTTTTTAATCCCCCTTTTTTCCGGTTACTAATGCCAGCTGAGTTGTCGCAGCCGCACGCTTATTTTTTTAGGCTTAGCGTGGTGGCCGCTTGAAAAGATTCCGATATAACGGCTTCTGAGTTTTGGTTTGGTTGCACGGGCGCTTAATTCCATAACCACCAATAGGAGTCTTCTAGTTGGCGTAGCTGAGACATCCACCCCCCAACAGCAGACTTGCAGGATACTAATTCGGCGCGCTTTTACCCCGCATCGCAGCGAAAGCAAGCACCGCAGTGAAACCATCAGAACAAACAGTTTTCATCCGTACACGAGAACGACACAACCCTAAGATGGATCCCGCAGGTAATAAGCTCTACTAACTCCGGTCAGCGCATGGAAAATAGCTAATTATTGTTGGTCGTTCAAGGTTTAAGATTAGCTGTTGTAGGGGTCGCCGGACAACTTTTCAGAGCAGGCCTAGAAGGTTACAATCTACTCTCAACCGCGGAATCGTACGGCCGCGACTACGCCGACCTTAGCCACCGAATCGATGCCGAGAAACTCCGCTTGCAGAAGTGGGGCGAAGACTGGGAGCTACACAATAGTAGCCGCAAAATTGATCCCGGCCATCGCGATATGTGGTTCGCCGTAGCTACCCTGGCCCGAATAACCGCAATCTTCATCGAACTCGTCGAGTGCAGTTCCAAATACGGCATGACCCACGACCACTGTACTCGAAAACGAGATACCTTAGGAAATTTACTTCGCCCTTCGTCACCCCAGCTACCCCGGACCCCGTCACCTCACCGACCGAGGAGTACTGGATCAACCCCGACCGGACTCAGCCCGACGGTAATCGAACGTCTTACCGATCATAGTCTGTGGGATTCCAGTCAAGTGGCGGTCGGACTTGAGAACGAAGTGAAGGAGCTGGGAGCTACCGCCGAACGATTTCAAAAGACGTTGCCGGCTCTGAGCAAACTCCGGTGGTCTGTTGTCGATAAGGATAAGCTCGAAAAACTGATCAACCAGTTGAAAGAACACAACATGAATCTATACTTGGTACTCCCCGGCAATCATGTATCGCAACACTCAATAGGTTAGTTACAGAATCCTACTCTCCAGATCCCGTCTAGCGACTAACGGCTTATTTATGTGCGAAGTGGAAATACGACCTGTTGTGCCCTCTTTCACTATACCTCCGGCCCTTCCATTCAGCCGCGACCGCATGTTCTGCGGTAGGGACGACATCATCGAGAAGATACATTCAATTCTCAATGGTAGCGTGATGTGCGGCGTGGAGGGAGGCGCACAGCCTATGACCCGCAAAAATGCCGTCCTTTATGGGCTCGGCGGTATCGGCAAGTCCTCCATCGCACTGGAATATTCGTTCCGATACTTGGGATCCTACAAGGCGGTATTCTGGGTCGATGTCACTAGCGGGACATCAATGTCTTCCAGTATGCGAAGAATTCTAGGGCATATTGTAACTGCGTATGCGAGACAGGGGTTTCCGTTTGGAAAGATTGCTTCAATGTTGGCACTGGAGGGACTTCTCGGTCAGAATGGAGAGATATCACCCGATGCGGCTGCAGAACCACGATTAGCGGGAGCAGTGCGGGAGTGGCTCGCGGAAGAAAACAATAAAAACTGGCTGCTCATATTTGATAACTACGACGACAGCGGGGTTGACATTCACCTTCTCTTGCCAACCTGCGACGCCGGAAATGTTATCATAACGTCACGCAAGAGCGACCTCCAAGTACTTGGACTCCCTGTGCCAGTCGGCGACATTGACGAAGAATCTGGCATCAGTCTGTTGATAAAGAGTGCAAATCTAGACGAACCGGGGACAGAAGGTAAACATAAGAGTAATCCATTCAGTTGTCAGGCTAACCTGGTACATAGAACGAGACACGACGAAACAGCTCGCTGCAAAACTGGCATTCCTTCCACTCGCGATAACTCAAGCAGGATCTTACATCTCATACACGAAAATACCGCTGGCGAAATACATGACTCTGATGGACGAATCGTTCAGAACTTTGGCGAGCAAAGGCGGCCCCGAGTGGCTATCCGACAGACGACCAGAGACCTCGAAAAGAACCATTCTCACGACGTGGGAAATTTCGTTTACTTCGCTCTCAGCATCGGCCCAGCAATTCCTGTTGCTGTGTAGTAGTCTGGCAAATGCAGATATACCAGACCGTCTTTTTGAGGGGAGGAAACTACCATTCGATTGGGTGCCGGGAGAAGGTACGACAAAATTTCCAGTTTTCGATCTCTTCAGTCTAACCTCATATAGGAGACGACTGGGTCTTAGAGTCACGCGCAGAGCTTTTCCGCTTCTCGCTAGCAAAAAGGAATGCGTCAAGCGATGCGTTTTGGATACATCCGGTCGTGCACTTATGGGCCCGTGAAAGGCTTGATACTCAATTACGGCGGAAAAAGACCCAGGAGGCGCTTATTCTTTTCGATAGAGTATTGGAGGATAACGACAAACAGGCGCACGATTGGGCTTTCGAAAGAAGAATATGGTCTCACCTGGAGATGGTTACACAGAACTTGAAACTGCTAGCCACCGTCTCAGATGTGATGAACGATACAGTTGTTTTCAATGCTGTTTCGAAAATTGGGAACACCTACTCTGAACACGGATTTTACGATCTTGCGGGGCAGCTACTACAGGGGGCTCTAGTTAGCCAGGAGAAGACGCTGGGAAAGGACCATCCTGACACACTCGCCACGGTCCACAACATGGCCTCGGTGTTTGATAACCAAGGCATTTACGACAAGGCCCAGAAGTGGTACCAGCGGGCTCTCGATGGCAGCGAGAATACGCTGGGTAAGGGCCATCCTGACACCCTCGCCACGGTCCACAACATGGCCTCGGTGTTCTATAGCCAAGGCATTTACGACAAGGCCCAGAAGTGGTACCAGCGGGCCCTCAATGGCCAAGAGAAGACGCTGGGTAAGGATCATCCTGACACCCTCACCACGGTCCACAATATCGCCTCGGTGTTCTATAACCAAGGCGAGTACGACAAGGCCCTGGAGTGGTACCAGCAGGCCCTCGATGGCAAGGAGAAGACGCTAGGTAAGGACCATCCTGACACCCTCACCACGGTCCACAGCATGGCCTCGATGTTCTGTAACCAAGGCGAGTACGACAAAGCCCTGAAGTGGTACCAGTGTGCCCTCGATGGCAGGGAGAAGAGGCTGGGTAAGGACCATCCTGACACCCTCACCACGGTCCACAGCATGGCCTCGATGTTCTATTACCATGGCGAGTCCGACAAGGCCCTGATGTGGTACCAGCGTGCCCTCGATGGCTTGGAGAAGACGCTGGGAAAGGACCACCCTTCCACACTCAACACCGTTCACAACATGGCTTCGGTGTTCGCTAAACAAGGCGAGTACCACAAGGCGCTGATGTGGTACCAGCGGGCCCTCGATGGCAAAGAGAAGACACTGGGAAAGGACCACCCTTCCACACTCACCACCGTTCACTGCATGGCGTCGTTGTTCAAACAGCAAGGCGAGTACGGCAGGGCCCTAAAGTGATACCAGCACGCCTTCGATGGCAGCGAGAAGTCACTGAGAATGGTCCACCCGCACGCTGTGTGCATAGGTACTGACCTGGAGCATTGCGTTCTCTTGTTGCTGGAACTCTCCTGCAGGCTACATGAACAAAAACTTGTCGTTACTGCCTTTCTTCCGCTTAGTTTACGACAATTCGAACTTCGATATTCTAAGCCCAAGTTACGGTTTTGATTGGGGCCTGGTGGGGTTATTTTCGTTCGGTTTTGGGGTTCGTGTGGTTTGCAGCCGCAGTTAATTTGTATGTTATGGTCGCCGTGCTTTCTCAACTTCCCCATTTTATTCATTTCACTCCTCGGCTGTCTCTTTCAGGTTGCCGTTACTTCCTCTGCCGCTGTAACGATCTGCTTGGTTGCTTGCGCGAAGTTGGTACGATAATAGGACTTATTTTCGTTTTTTTTGGCCCGGTCTTGTCGTTTCTTTTCTCTCTTGGGGGTTTGATCAAATTTTGTTGGCAAAATACACTCGTAGTCTATGGCAGGTAGGCCTTTTCTAAAATCTAAGATAACATGGAAGAATATAACTGCGTGTGTGTCGCAAAACCGGCAGTGAGTGTATTGCAGACCTCCACAATCACCCGGAGAGAGGACTAAGCTTTACAGTAGGCTTTTTAACAGGCCTTTTCTCATCGCTTGTGTTGCGGGGCGTTTAATTGCCCTGGTTCTTCCGGTTCCGAAGGGTGGTGTCGGTTGTCGTGGCACCGACGTCCTTAGCATTCACTCACCTTTCGCTGTCAGGGCTAGTAGAGGGGCGGCGCGGGCAGGTCGAAGCAGGGCGACGAGACAGTAAGCAGTAGGGAGAGCCACATTGCTAGACTCGCGGACGGATACGGTCGTTGCCTCGTTGGTGTTGTTGGCATTCGCCGTAGTCTGAACAAGCTTATATGTAGATGCAAAATAAAACTGACCCCCCCCTCCCCCTTGTTATTCTGTCTTTGCAACTTTTCTTAAATTTCTTACTAAGAGTCAAGAAATATTTGTTTACTTATTTCCGTTTCCATTGGTTAGTGCTTTCCTCTCGTCCTGCTTTCGTGCGTGCTGGAGGGGATAGCGGCCTGAACCGTCCTACTTTCTTGCTTTTTTCCTCGCTCTTCTCCAGTTCTCGCTGCCAAGGGGTAGTCGGCGGAGGACCCTCTCTCCCTCCCCGCGAAAGCCGTTCCTGTACCTTCTCCTCTGTGACTCTGGACTTCTCTGAGCGCACAATAGGTGCCGCCCACCCGCAAGGAAGCCATGGCGCGACCGTCAGAGATTGCATGACGCTTGAGCGAGAGGATATCAACGACGAATCGGTCAGGAGCTGGAGCAGAGGAAGCAGAAAGGCAAGAAAGTAGGAGCGTTCCGGCTGCTCTCCTCTCCGGCACGCACTGGAGCAGGACGAGACGAAGGTACTGACCAAAGGGGAAGAAAGAAAATGGAAACCAAAGAGAGGTTGTTGTCGTGTCTGCGTCTGTCTACCTCTTGCCAAAAGGAATGGAAGAATTAAATTTGTACTCAAGACCGGCCGCCAATCGTAGGAGCTAGGATGTTGGATCATCGTATGCCCGACCCGTGGCGGTGGGGTTATGTACCTTGTAACTTGTAAACGCTGTGCTGTTACCCCTACACGCACTGTTTCACGCCCCGGCAAATAGATTGGACGGGACTCGCGTAGATATCCAGATACGGAAAAGCCGAAGGTGTGGGAAAGTTACACTCCCCGGCGGCGGCATATCGTGGTATTAAGCGGCGTGGTTGTTCGATAGGTGTAGGGAACCGTTTCCGGGGGTGGGGTTTTCATTTTTTTTTTCCTCCGCTCTGCTCTGAAAGCAAATTGGCCAATCGGAAGGTTGGTGGCGAGCGTGTTGCAACAAGCCTGTTCGCGGGATTGCAGACAGGAGTTGAAAATGTGCGAACATTACCTATTAGATAGGCTGGGCGAGGCCAAGAAAACAGACAGAAGAAGCCGGTGTGTGTCGCGACGGTGGCGGAGGTGGCGGCGGTGGCGTTGGTTTGATCGCTCGCTTATCGATGGCTTGCAGGGGCGAGTGGGCTGAGCCTCAACATCTCGCCACTCCTTTTGCTCGCAGACACACCCCACGACTGCAACTACCGCTGGAACCTTTCCCATAGCACCTAGGAAACAACGCCGCCAAGATGAACCACCATTGACTCCGCGAGGCTGCCTAATCATGCCGACTCGCGGCCTCGCATCATCTACCCGCGAACTGAACGCCCTAACACCGCGACGTGACGCCGCTTGCGATCCATCGGTTGGGATAAGGCAGGCGGAGGTACTACTAGCCATCGCCAGTCGGTGTGCTTTTCTCTTTTCGTTAGTCAGACGCCGGCGTGGATTCGTTACTAAAGACATACGTCGAGATCCCCGCGCCTCATTGGATTTGCGGAAGACCTGAAATATTCGACGTCACCCGACTCCGACGCAGACCGAACGACCCTGCTTCACATCGAGTGTGGCGACGTGCAACGGTTCTGCCGATTCTTCGGATCTCTCCTCGCGACAATAGCGGTATCATTGGGGGGTCCCAGCTAATCACACTGTTCTCCCTCTTTGCCTAATGCGTCAATGTGCTAACTGCGGGAGCATGTTCTCACCTCCCATCGGTCTTCCAAGACGCACCTTGTCGCACATGGCTTTCCCCATCAACTTACCCAACACCGCCGACACCACCCTCCGCGAAACTGATCCGTCGCGGCTGTATCCCTCTACACGCCGTAAACAACCACCCGAGCCTTTTGCGACAAGACGGCGGCGAGCTGTGGAGGCGGAAAGAGGCGGAAGCATATGATATGGCTAGCTTCCACTGTACCTATAAGGGCAAGGATCGGGCTATTGGCGTTGTTATAGTGCGAGGGGGAGGTGTTCCAGGCCCTGTGAGCCCTCCGTTATTCCATAGTTTAAGATGTAACTAGGGTGGGGGGTATTTGGTGTTCACCCCCCTAACATAAGCGCTGGGCGTCGCTTGAGTCAGGGGGTTGGCGTGGTTGATGAAGTTAAGTAGCGAGATACACATCGAAATTCATCAACATCGTCTCCAGTTGCCCATCCTCTGCCCGCCCGCCCACCCGTCACGCGCAAGTTCGGTCATTACGTTACGCGAAAATTTGTTCGGTCGTTGCACGAAACCATGAAGCAAAAAGGACGCCGTGAGAACCCACCGATAGGGGTCAGCCATAGAGAAACCACTGGAGGTGTTAGATGGCGGGGGTATTGGAGGTGGAGTCGACTTTTTGCAGTCCATAGAATGCATTCATTATCACTCACTCGTTTCACTGCATCTGGCTTAGTGCATCTCAAATGTGGCTTAGTGCTTACTCGTGCTTAACTATCTGTAATGAGGGACACGACTTTATGCTCTGTCCTAGTACAATACCAATTCCACCGCTCCGATCGCATCAAATCAAATCCTCAATTCACCCAGAAAAAAAACAATGAACAGCGAACCAAATACACACATAGAGTAAGTCCAAAATTCGAAAAACTAATGAACGTATGAGAGGAGACAGGAAAAAGAAAAAACCTCGGATATTCGAACCGCATCCAGCCTGCAGCTGGTATTTCCTCGTGAGCGGAAGTTTCGCGAAGCCACACTTACATATCCAGAGAGCAGTTAGAGGAACGAGGGCGAAGCAGGTGCAGCAGTAAGCAGGCCCCCGTGGGCACAGCAATGGCGGAGAATCCGAGCCACTTCCTCGTGCCTTTCTCCACATCCAGGTGCAGCCAGTACTGGTGGTACCGGTGACGACGCAAACGCGTGAGCACGTTTTCAACGCATACCCTGAGTGGAAGGCCCAGCAGAAGATCCTGTAGGAAGAGGAGCCGAAGGAAAGCGGAAAGTGGAAGAGTTAGTGGAGGATGCGGGATCTCCTGGCCGATGGGCTGTAATGGACTTCCTCTCTGCTGCAGATGTGGAAGGGCTGGTGCCGGCTGGGGGAGGTGCGGGGGACGGGGTGGTGGACTGGGAGCGCAGGGAGCGCAGGGAGCGGAGGGCGGAGGGTGAGGAGCTGGGTGCCGCGGGGGAATTGGGCGCCGGGAAGGAGCTGCCACTGCACCTGCCCACGCCGCCTTCATGGTATCCGCATATGATAAGGAGTAGGGAGGGGGGCGGCTTTCTTTTGTTTTCCCTTTCCGCATTTTGTCCTGCTCTTTCTTTTGTCGTATCATTCATTCTTTCCTTTCTGTTACGGTTTCCTTTGTATGATTCCTTTGTGGGAATCTATCTTCTGGAAAAGGCCTGGGCGGGCAAAGGGGAGCTTGCAACGTGCCGCCTCGCGCAGACAGCAGACGGGAAACCTGGACAAAAAGTGCGCCGCCATATTCTAGATAGGCTAAATGCGAGTATGATTAAATATAAAAAAAAACTTCGTAGGAACTGGGTATGTGGTGATGTCTAAGCCCATGATCGTTACAGGGTTATTTCATGGGCCCTGCTCTGCGCTAATTATCCCAGCCGCTGGCACCGAGGTGAGGAAATGACATCATTATCACATGCACTCCAAGACGAGCCGAAATTACGTCGGGAATGTGTACATATCTGACGTCGATGACTCCCATGCGGCTCTGAATAAACAAGTAAATTGTAGATACTGGACGCTCATAGAAAGCCACAGCGTACAGTCCAGCCCCTAACTGAATGTCACGGTGCTGCGGAGGATAATCACACTCACCCGCTCGCTCCCACGCCTGTCGCTCCTCGCATTCGTCGCTCCTCGAAAGTCCACACGTCTCTCCCCACCTGCTGTCCGTACCTGGAGCCCTGCTAGATACCTGGCCCATGCTGCTACAAAAGCGAGCCCACCGCCCGTGGCCAGGGGCATATGCATACAGCGAATCCCACCGCCAGGTGCACTATCTTCCCGTTCACGTCTTGCTGCCGCCGAAGGTGCGTTCCTCTTCTCGGCTTCCAAGCAGCGTGATTATGAGCTCGGTGAATAAGGCGCTGAGCGCACTGCGTACCGTCTTGGAAAATCGGCAGGAGTAATTAGCACTGGGCGGGAGGGGGAAGATGACACGACAATCGGAAGGCCCCGAGGTCACTACCATCGAGTTTGCATATGATCACGCCACGCCTGAATTACCTCTCGTAGCCCAGGTACAGGATGCCGGGGTGAGTCGGACGAGGCCGGGCATCGGACAATGCCACGGCAACGCTGCATTGGGAGGGGAAGACGGATTAGGAGGCGTTGTGTAACAGAGGATCGTTCCGTACTTAGTTCTTTCTCCTTTCTCTCGCTCTTTCTTTCTATATCCTCGGACAATAAAGAGAATTCGAGTTGTCTACAACTCGTACAGATCGATCTACACAACGCCACCACCGTCTCTGCCAATCTTCTCCCTACTGCCTCTCTCTCTCGCTCATCCTTCGGAACTCTCTGTTTCGATAGTGTTCGCTAATTCATGACACAAGTTCAAAACAACCCAACGCGGTCCTACATTATATCTGCACCGCCTTCGATCGCCGCTAACGGATAAAAGACTCCTTTGAAACGGTTTCTGGCGATAGGAGGATTGTGGCAAAGCGAGATTCTGGAAATGCCCCTCGCCGCTCGGGCACCGGCGGAGGATTAGGCGATGCTAGCTAGAGTTTTTTTTTTTTTTTTTTTTTGTTTAGTTATTCATTACTCGTGTGCGACCTATGTAGATCATGACGAGGGGCATGCTAGCTAGTGTTGGGTGACGCTGGAGAGGCTAGGTTGTCAGATACCCCGATTAGGGATAGCGCTGTGCAGGAGGAGTGACGTTCGGAGTTTGTTCTTGTCCTTGTTCTATATTTCTTAATGCTAACCAACAATCAATAACGAGAACTGTCGCCTCTGCTCCCGCTGCGCCCTCTCTCTGCCCATGACTGTTCTCACCATGATCATCCCGTCTACGATCATCACCATCTCGCTCTAAACAGCCTCTCCCTTATAAAGTCTCTATCTTCACAGTGCCAATCTGGTGTCAATAGTGAGCAGACCACTTCCGTGCTTGTGCTGGATTCTCTACAAAAAAACCCATGGTCAGCCGCAATGATCAATCTTTAAACACGAGATGATCCACATACAGCGTGTCCGTGCACGCACCTGGCGGGCCGAAGAGGCCCACCGCAGTATCCTGTCCGCGAGAATAAGGTAGTGGAGAGCGTGTGGGGCAAGATTGTGACTCTGGCTGTGGGGGGGTAACTACAAGGCCCAGATATATGATCCTGTTGGAATATAGGGATCGATAGAGATGAAGATGGTGAATTAAGTGATTGATACAACTTCGAAAGAGGGACACTCTCTCTATATACAACGGGCCCGAGGGACTCGCCAGGGGGTAAAGACGGAAGACTGTTACCCGAGCCGGTGCTTGGGGGACTCGGGCAGCTGTCATCTCCGGACGTGTGCTCCGGTCCGTCACCTCCGGTCACCGTCTCCGATCCGTCATCTCCGGACGCCCATTATTCTGACAGATCCACAAATCCGTGTATGCACGGTGGCGGTTAGGTGTGAAAGGCCAGGGGATGATATTACTATCGGGGCCCGAAAGTCTGCATCACCTTTGTCTAGATTCGACTCTTTCTTTAACTAACGCTAGGGCTGCAACACTTCGCAGGTCTGCACTTCCAGAGCCACAATTACTTCTCCCGAAGAGCGGCATAACGCCTGGAGTAGCGAAGATCCCAACTGACGCCGTTGGACAAGCTGTGTCGGTTGTTGAAGGAATTCATCGCGAATTTGGCGAGCATAGCTGCTTGCTGGGCCCATTTGAGTGCCCTGCGGCTATGTAAGTACAGCGTTGACTCAACGGCAGTGCGGCTCATGGGGCCGCAGCACTGGCGGTCGTGAGAGGGGGCATTAGCGGTTTGAATCTATC
>Ga0307508_10003793_pt1 | contig 15087 bp, 14 predicted proteins | sample 9_EM_MG_FD_203089 | JGI IMG/M metagenome (GOLD analysis project Ga0307508, IMG submission 203089) | Populus trichocarpa ectomycorrhiza microbial communities from riparian zone in the Pacific Northwest, United States - 9_EM | ecosystem: Host-associated > Plants > Roots > Unclassified | place... | reverse complement strand
TAGGGCTTGCGTCCGTTGCCACGTCCTCTTCCGGATCCTCGTCCTCGTGTGCGGCCATGTCCTCGTCCGCGACCACGGGAGGAGTGGTTGGGATCGCCTTGAGTTTCAGCGACTAAGGCATGTCCGTTGACAACAGTACCAGCGGTGCTTGTGTTCAACCCAACTTGTGCGATGAATAGGGCGTTCGAGGTCTCGTACTCGATCAGCTCAGTGGTGATGGAGTCAACCGTTTCACCATCTGTTGGTCTATGTGCGATAATATCAACCAAGGTCTTGTAGTTTTTGGAAGGTTTTGGAGAAGGTGGGAAATCAGGCTCTCATCGGCAATTTCGTCTGGGGTTCCCGACAACTCTTGCTGAATGGTGGATCTTCATTGCCGAGCACTATCTTGAGAGCATTTTCACATGTAAGAAAGACCATAATGTCAGCCTTCCATGTGTGATAATTGCGAGGGGTGAGCATTTCGGTAGAGCCATGCTTGCAGGTGTATGTAGAACTCATGGTGACATTGGGTGATCGGCGGATCGGCGGATCGACGGATCGTCAGGGATAGTACTGAATCAGGATGGAGGATCAACAGATCGACAATCGACGGGGATAAGATGCTTAAGCGAGGTGGGGATTTTCAGGTGCGAAGAGTATTGTGATTGATTCGGTGTTGAGGATCCGGGCTCATAACCTGTCAAATATATTCGTCTATCGATAGGTAGGAATTCCGTTCCTTAATCTTTTCACCGAGACCGGAGGACCACTCTCTATATATACAGGCACATCCAACCCATTACCAATCACTGGCCTCTAGATCCTTTGGTGGCAACTTGCCACCGCCGGGCCTAGATGTCACCAGTGGCCATTGGCCACCTGCGCCACTCAATGCCTTCCGCGCATCTGCTCGCAGCGGCCTAGATGTCGCCGGGCCTAGATGTCGCCGGTGGCCATTTGCCACCTGCGCCACCCAATACCTTCCGTACGGGCATCTGCCCGCAGCGGTCCAGGCAGGCCTCGGCGAGCCTCGTTGGGCGATCGATATATCTAACACTTTTAGAGGTAGAGAATTCGGGACGAGCACGGAATAGTGAGCCTACTACACAACGAAGATCAGCACTGTGTAAACAGAGATTTGTAGAGGCTTATGAGAGAGGTAGAGGTGATCGCAGGCGAGATAATCACAGCAAGAATAGTCACAGGGGAAACTAGGCACAGCCGGAGCGGAGGTGACAATTCTTGTTGTTATTACCGTATGTTGTATGTAAGAGGGAAGGAAGGACTAAGTACAGAACTACCCTACGCTGCCGCCTAATTGGATCCCCACACAACTTTAGCCATCCTAGCGACATCACAGCGTCACCCAATTCTGGCCTTGCCAAATCCTCCGCCGGCGGTGTGCCTCAGCGGCGACAGGCTTTTCCAACATCTCTTAGTGCCGCCGCCACCTCATTTACCTGCTCGAATGAGCTCCCGACTTCTACGACTCGTGTCCGGTTGATTGCCTGCCTGAAGCCCCCCAGCGTTGCAGCCATTTTCCCCTCTGCTGCTGCCTCCCGCTCCTCGAATGTCTCGTCCCTTGGATTCCACCCATTAATGTCACACCCAGTTGTAGTGCTGCTGGTCTCGCCTCACCGTCGGTCGTCCCCAAGAAACATCACCTTCACTGGTAACCTCACAACATGGGCAAGGCAGCAGAACCACTGTGTGGAGGAGTTGAACGGACCGCCAGGCTGAAGTTGAAACCGTTCGCCGAGCTCCATTAATCCCGTACGGTTGTTCGCATCGTGGTCAAGGGTCGTATGGCCTGTCTGAATTACCATTAGTAGCGTTGCTGATACGAATTCTAACCAAGGCGGTAGTGCCTTACCATTAATGCTTATCCCTTCAGCAGTTGCCAGATGGCCTCTGCTTGGGTTTCTCCGGTGTGGTCACTGTCCAACTTTAGTAAATCCAGCAACGCTACAGATTGTAGTGGGTTCGCCACTGATCCAGTGCCCGACAAGCGCATGGTAGCCACGTCCGTTGGGACGCGTCTGCAGATCAATTGGCAAGCGTGACGCCGAAGTCGAGGAGTTGAGGAGTAATCGTAGCTGTGATTTTGCATGAGAGAATAGCTCCAGCGCCCACTCGCACACATTGTTACCGGACGGGGGCAGTGAACCGGCGATGGCACCTGCATTCGGTTCGATGGCGGCGAGATATCGGCGCAACTATTGGAATTCAGGGCCTTCGATCGCACTCAAGGGCAAACCCTTGAGGGATAACCACTGGATGATGACCAGCACAAAGAACTCATGGTTGTAGGCGATGATGGTTCGTCATACATGTCGCGGCGTCCGTTTCACCGGCTCGGCAGCATTCTCGAGGTCGATCGGAGCCACATTGTGGTGGTAGATACCATGCGAGATGGCCAATCGTAAAACAAAAGACGACTCGCATACCTGCTCCTACAGTCGCCCTGGGAAGCGTCCCTTCTGTCCCATCCGTCCTCCACCACCAGCTGCCCATGCGTCCACATAATGATTTCTTGGTTGTTTCGGCTCAAGTCCTTCGAATTTCACTCCGATGGTTTTGGTTCTTCCACACCCGGTTCCCTGCCTTCATTGGTACCGCCGCCCGGAGGCTCATCCGCTGGATCTTGGAATATTGGCAGCTTTAGCGGAATTGTATTCGGGAACTGTGGTCAGTGAGAGCCCGTCGGCACGCCCGACAGGCCAGACGACTGGAGCAGGGCCCAACCGTAGCGGCTGTGGTATTCCATAGTGACGGTGGGTTGTCTGCACCGTTCACTCACCCAAGTACACCGTCCAGAACAAGTCTGGAACCCAGGAGATGATTCTGCGTGCGGGGTGGGATAGAGATACGGAATGGGGGGCAGGCATAGAGATGGAGAATGAGGGGCAGGGGTACGGATACTGACTGGCAGCAGAATAGGGGTAAAAAATGTGGGGGCTGTGTATAGAGATGGAGGCCACGGGCGCGGGGAGAGAATGTTTATCCCATGGCCGCCCCGGCCGGTATGATTGAGCCTAGGTCGGGGGTCCAGGGTCGCGAGCTTGCAAGCCACGGCCATCCTCTCCGGGAATGGTTGCATATTCGGGGCGGGGATGGGACTGCAGGCTGTGGATGGGAATCGATGCGTCTGTTATTTACGATTACGTTGCCTTTGTAGCACAGATCGAAATTGAGATTAATCTCGCAACGTGTGGTCCCCATGGGAATCCATTTATTCTATCTTGTGGATGAGAGCGGGTAGGAGTGTCATGACGCTGTGTATAGAGAACGAAAGAGGACTCTCACTTGTCCGAATCAAGTTCGCCCTTTGGCCCACGCTAGACCTCGGATCCTCAGATCCTCAGATCGCCAGATCGACTGCCAGACCCCCAGACTTTGAGATCCTCAGATCCTCGGATCCTCAAATCCTCTGTCCGACGCTCGAGTGGTTTAAATAGTCTCCGATTTTTCTACTGTTCTTTCCCTCCATCCTCGTTACGACTTTCCACACACTTCCCGTTCACCTCCCTACGTTACCGAAATGAACGCCCCTCTCGTTGGTATTCCCCTCATGCAGCCAGCACAATAATCGCAATCTCCGCGTTTAATTCGACGAGATGTTTCTAATGCATGTCCCGCAGGAAACGCTGCTCGGTGGCCCTTCCTCCAACGAGAGTTCGGCAAACGAGGCGCAAGCTGCGTCCGCCCCGCCGCCGGTACCCAGATGCCCATGTCCGTACTTGCGTCGACTTGGTGATTCTAATCCAGGTCCTCTAGGAAACGCCGGTCGGCGGCAAACATCGTCAGGAGGAGAGTCGTGAGCGTAGTCCTGATGGCGTTACTGGCGCCCATACCGTACCAGTCCCGAATTGCTTTAACCGAGTACAATCTAACTCACGTTTTGCAGGACGTTGCTGAACAGTCGCCTCTGCTACCCCTACTACCGGTAAAAACCCATGCCTGCGTCAGGACCATTCTCTAATGTACTGGCCTAGGATCTTTCGATTCGCCACACGCCTCCGCGGGCTCTTCCTCTGGCGTCCGCATCGGTCGCCAAAACTCGCGATTTCGCACTTCATGTGATGTGTATGGCCAAGTACGGGTTTGCTCAAAGTCGCGCGGCGCAGATTACGCGCATCTATAACGAATGGGATTTGGACGGAGAATCCCTGCGAGAGGCCACTGAGGACCAGTTCGTCCCTATGGGGGAGGTCGGCCTCATAATTTACATTCAGGCCGCGTGCCTGAAGACGAAAGAGGCTTCGGATTCGGTAGGTACCCATGTCGGGGATGAACTTTCTGATGCTAACCCATGCTTAGCGGTTACCTTCTTTACCGCCGATTATATACTACTGTGCCTTGTGGTTTGCCACCTCCTCTGGCCTCATTAGCATAGGACTTTGCCCGCCGGACCTCGTCTGCGACGAAAGGATGTCAACCGGCTGTCATGGCCTGTGCAACGCACTCATCCGGGTTTGTACCGTGGGTGGATCAGTGGGGATTGTCTGGTGTGGCGTTTGGTTCCGCAATTTTTTGCGACGTATGTTCTCATGGACAAGCGCAAACAACAAGGGATGACAAGCGGCAACAGTAGAACAGTAGAGAGGTACTGTCTGGTATGTTCATTTTTCCGGCCACTACCCTGAGGGAGTGATCAATTTCTTTTCGTCGTTCTCGGATCAGCACCGGTCGGGATTTTTCTTCTCTGTTCGTTTTCGGGTGCACGGCGCAGTGCTTCACGTTTCTTTTTCCGTTTCTGGATGAGTACTCTATTTGGAGATACTTTCTGTTGGTCTTCGTGTTGGTGCCCCACCGGTAAAGGGGTTTTCTTGTTTCCTCCGGCTTAGTGATCATTTCACTACTCAGGCCATTTTCGTTCTTGCAGATAATTTTCAGGCCGGGGCACACATGTCTCTTCGTCTTTGCGTTCGGTATCAACTCGCCAGTTTCTTCTGATAGTGGCGCACTTCGGATTCCCACTTGTTCATCGCACGCTCCTTGCCGCTCGCTTTCCTTGCCGCAACACTGTCCAGTCGACTTACGAAGTGCCCTAAGGCACAAGCCCTTGGTGGGGTGTGGTTTAGTTGAAGCCGATATGCCACCACATGTTGTGGCATTGTGGTGTATAGTAAGAGGAAATTTCGTGTGAAACGGTAGGATTGCTGTATTGTTGTGGCGTACTGCAACAACAGCGCTCAAATACCAATTACGCGACATGGGTGCGGTTTTGTAGAGTGATCGTCAGGTTATTTCGCAGAAACATCGCCCTGGTTGGGCTGGTACTACGCGACAATCAAGAGCGCCGCCGTACTTAAGGAGTTTACAATGAACCGCCGTACGTGGACTGCGGACAGGAGACGGACTGTACATATCTTCGCCACGATCTACCTAGGTCGTATGTGAAAAATGATTAAACAGAAAAAAAAAATCAAGAGCACCACCGGCCGACCAACGAACCCAGGAAATAGCAAGCACCTGACCTATCAATAACCCACTAGTGACCCTGCATCTCCGGCCTGCAGAAAACTCAACGCCATACAAACATAAAACTAGAGGAGTATCTAGCCGCCCAACAACTACAGGAAGTCTTTTCCTCACTACATATTTTCTTGACCCTTTTTTGACCAACCCAACCATTTCTAATATATCCTGGTATGCGACACAGATAAGGTGGGTATATCCACCTTTGGACTTGAAGATGAGATTTCCATCCAGCTCCACATTCCAACTCTGCACATATGCCATATAGTGGTCAAACCCACCAGCTGAAATTAAAAAGAAAAAGTTAACCTCACCAAATCTCCCACCCTACAATCGTACACATGAAGCACTTCTAGTACTATTATCCTGCTGATGTAATTTAGCTTTGACTTCAAAGTTTCTGCAATCTCGATTGGTAGAATATTTAGATGCGGTTCCAAATAGAAATGTAGATCCCAATTGTTAAGGAAGATTCCATGTTGGCCCAGTAGTTGTTAAGTTGATATTTGTTTAGTGGTCATATCAAAGTGCTTGTTATCTGTAATGTATGTTTGGGACTATCAAATTTCAGCTTAGTATTCTAAGTAGGTATTTCGTAAGAGGTTTGCAGCTTGCTTACCTCTAGGAGGCTTATGTAAAACTGGAAGAGACTAATATTTCCATCCTTATCTTCATCTTGTTAGAGTAGCATTTCAAGGTGGACTGGATCCTACTCACTGTAAATCTCGTTGTTTTTGCTTAACAAGATCATCCAATAGGGAAAAGGATTATATTGCTCTAGAAGCAAAATATTGACTTCAAGGTTTCGATTCCCAGTAAAATAATTGTGTATACTAACCAGAATTGCACTACACAGTCTCTCTCGAACCCATTAGGAATGGAACCACATAGGACTAATTATCTCCAGATAGTCAGTAATACTGGTGATATGATAGAATACTGGAAGGCAACCAAGTAGACAATAATACTTTAATTGATAATATAGGTGTTCACAGAAATTGAGAAATCTGATCACTTACAGATGAATTGGAGAAATCACCTACAGGGTAATTGCATCATCAAGCATATACCCAATTGCCTTAAACAAGTCTTTATAGATTTGGTGATGAATATCTAGTAGTTTATCCTTCAGATCTGTAGGTAAGAAGGATACGCAGAGTTCTCCACTTAGATACCTTCAAATGGTTCAAATGATCCCACATTTAATCTGTAAAAAAAATGGAAAGCTGACGTATGTTGCTTTTTTTTACATGTGAGAAATAATTTTGACCTAAAATTTCTTCAGGATTCAGCTAAAAATGAACCAATTTTTTTTTCCGAATCGTTTTGGGAGCAAATTATAACTTGTTCTCTAATGAGAGTTCACGATACCTATGGGGACTACCTAATCACTTGGTACCACTAAATGATACTCTTGCAGTAACCACAGGCAGTTTACCTACTCAATTATAATGTATACATCCAGCCAGTTATTCTTATTGATTCAATAAATGTACTTGAGGATTCTGGTACAAGTCTTCTTTGGTCTCGACTGTGATAGTATTGAAGTTGCCACCTGTTAGTCAGTATATAATGATGTCCACTAGAGTCTTGAAGATCCTGGTAAGGTTATGGAGAAGGTTGGAAATAAGGCTATTATATGTAATTTCATCAGTGTTACATGCTAAATACTACAGAGTCAGAATTCTGATACCGACCAGATAGGTAGGTCTCTGCAACTCATTACACAGTCTTAGGATGGCATACAGAAACTGAATAACCAAGAAGGAAGGGGCTCGACTCCAGCCAGCTATTACACTCTAGTACAAAAGGCTAACAGCTCAATGAGAATGAAAGAGATATTTGGTGGAGGTATATGTTGACAGTCTGTCAAGTGACACACTGTATGTCAACAGTCTCTCGAGTAACACATGGTGCATCATTGGTCCCTTGAGTGCCATACTCCTCGACGTCGATGGTCTCTCGAATCATACCCCTCAATGTCAAAGGTCCCTCGAATAACACACTCTTTGATGTCGATGGTCGCTCGAATGACACACTGAGGGCGAGAGTCTAGATGCTAGGCAACAGTGGAAGTAGGACCTCAGCGGCGAAAGTGGTTTGCTGGGAACTACTCTGTGGCAGCAAAGCAGAACCTGTGTGACCCATGGAAGATAGGGGAATAAAAAGGTTTGCAGCAGCACCAAAACTTACTGTTGGTACCGGGCAGGACAACTATGCACTGCACTCTTGTCGGCCCACATCCACCTAGGCTTTGCCTGGTACATTCGTGAGTGAATTCTTGAGGAGAAAGAGTATGGATTGGCACACGCTTGCGTGCTCAGGAAAAGAGAAGGAATTTGTATACACTTGCACGTGGAGAAAAAGAGAAGGAATTGGTACTTACATGTGCGCTGAGGAAAAGAGAAGGAATTTGTATGCACTTGTGTGCTGAGGAAAAGAGACAGAATTGGTATGCACTTGTACACTGAGGACAAAGAGTATGGATTGACATGCACTTGCGTGCTGAGGAAAATAGAATGAATTGGTTTGTGCTTGCCTGCTAAGGACAAAGAGAATAGATCAGTTTGTGCTTGTACGCCAAGGACAAAGGATACAGAATTGATATACACGTACTGTCAAGATCCTGCCCTGACTACTCCGTGCTGCTCGGCAGATAACGTAGGCTGGACTCATCGGGCCGTCTCTCATTTCCTCACATGCCTTTGCGTGGTCTCATTGTCCTCGCAGTATCCGTCACGCCCGGCGTGGTCTCGTCGCGGTCTTCTCACACGCCTTTACGTAGGCTTGTTGTTCTTGTGGGGTTTGGTGGTCGCAGCGCCGGTCATGGGTAGAGAGGTTGGTCTGTGGAGAGAGATAATAGATTGCGTGGAGAAGAATCTCCAGACTAGCTACCACACTTCTCCTTTTATACTTTTCCCATCCCTCTGCGGGATCACAGCTTGCCCACAAGACTGACACACTTCCTCCGTCTAACATCATGACTCGATCGCTGCGCCCAAGGAAAACACATGATCGCACTCAGCCGCCACGTGGCCAACACTCTACTCGCGGCAACAGGAGAAAGGACGCGCAAGCAGTAAAGGTAAGGAACAGGGAACAGGAAGTGCAAGCTTCATCAATGGGAGACAACAAACGTCGCGGACAGGAGAAAGGACGTGCAAGCATAATCAACAGGAAACGATATACGTAATGATGACAGGAGAAGGACGCGCAAGTAACATACCGGAGACGAAGGAGAGAGGTCTAGACGGGCCAGCGGTTGGGGATATCGCTATCGGAGCGATATGGCGGAGATTTGTCGAGGCGCTTAAGCGTGGAGGATGACCGCGGCTGCGGCAGTGGAAACGTGAACGAGCTACAGGGTGACAAGGGTGAGAGTGGCACCGGCGCCGGCGCCAAGGAGCCTGTCGTACCAGGTTCGTGACACGTACGCACTTAGGAAAAAGAGCAGGAATTGGATGTTTGACATACTGAGGGCAAAGAGTGGGATCCATATGTGTATATTCGCCCCTCCATTCCTGAAGACAAGGTCAAAGGATAGAGAACTACAGCAGTATATGATGATTCCGCTCTTATAGGTGTTCAGCGTACTGCGTAAAAGAAGGAGATGCGAGAACCTGTAACGACACCCCTTCGACTATTCTGCGGTGAATTATCAAAAACCTGACTCAGATATATTGATTTTACCGTGATTCCAGTGACGTGTTAGCACCACTGTCTAACACTATAGTCTAAAGTAAAAAAGTCACCTTTTTGACAAAAAACCACACTTATTCCAAAGCAAACATGTTGGCAAGTGGAGCTGTATCCTCAACTGTTAACCTCCTCCGTGTTGAGCACCCAAGAAGTGTGGAGATCATCTACAACAAAACCTATCTGTTCGACAACAGCACCGAGATTTGGGAACCTGCCAGCTCGTTACGCCAGCTTGCCCATCAACATCAGTTAGCCCAGGACGACCTTCCACAATTCAGGCAAATCTGTGGAGGACATTTTAACAGGAATGACCACAGCATCTGGGTGATCAAACAAAACTACGAGATCCTCTTTCAAGACATACGATATATATATGAGCAAGCAAAAGTAGATGGAGGAGCATAACACGAATGGATACACACTGAATCTATGGCTGCTGCCAATACCTCGCAACTGGTTTTGTTGAAAACTTGTTAAAACAAGGGACCCCCCTATGGATTAATCCCCCAGGCCCCCCCACACTGTTTACAACAACCCCCAATCATTTCATGATTGCAAGCAATCCTGACCTGCAATGAAGAAACTGGATAACAAGCAGTATACGAGGCCATGCATATCACCAGGATCAATGACACCCTCTGGTTCTTGCAAACTGCAGATCTATAGCGAAATCACAAGTAAGTGATCTTCCGTTGAAATCTGAGCAAATGGGCTGACCGCCAGCAAACTACAACCTACCAAGTGATGCTGGAGCAACAATGCCTATGAGCTGAGATTGACTCTACCCAAGCAGCCAGGTGCCGAGTTGCAGGAACAGGACAAACCAAAAGAAGGAATCTACCGAGCTACTTACAAGCAGCGCCTGCAGCTACCCATAGAATCAGGCTACCTGCCATCCCCACTGAGGACTCAGACCAATGGAAAGGAAGCTCAGCTCCCGATAGGATACAGGGGGAACCACTAGAAAACATGAGAACCACATCAGCAAAAAATTTGGGAATTCCTAGGGAGCTACTATAGCTCCCGTAGCTCCCGTAAGCATCGCTAACTCCTGTAAGAGGAGAAGTTATAGTTTGCTTCCGTAAGGATTTAAAAAAAAAAGTGCCCTATTTTTAGCTGAAACCTCGAGAAATATTAGTTCAAATTTATGTCTCACCTGTAAAAAAAGCAATATACTTCAACTTTTCATTTTTTTGCTGATGCAGAGAGGAGCAGCTGACGTGGATTATACTTCAAATGATAGCCAGTACACTAGCAGCACAGACAGCCCAGACTGCAAATAGGTCCAGTGTCCCAACCGATCTCTGAGCATTCCATGTGGCATGCTTCAAGCTAGAAAATGCCACCAAGTTTGAGAGAAAAATAAAAACTCCATTTCGCACCTGGTGGGACTTGGTCTGAGACTTCATCAGATTTTATCCAGAAACAAGTGAGATACAACGAATTGCATGGCTAGGAACCCTCTTGATAGATGAAGCTAAGGAATGGTATCAAGCACGAAGAAGGTTAGTGGGAGACATCAGCAAAAAATTTGGGAATTCCTAGTGAGGTCCTGTAGCTCCCATAGCATCCATAAGCATTGTCAACTCCTGTAAGAGGAGAAGTTATATTTTGCTTCCATAAGGATTTAAAAAAAAATGTGCTTTATTTTTAGCTGAAACCTCGAGAAATATTAGTTCAAATTTATGTCTCACCTGTAAAAAAAGCAATATACTTCAACTTTCCATTTCTTTGCTGGTGGATGCCGACTCCTGGAATGCCTACTCCAAAGCCCTACAGTATGAGTATCCGGACCCATGGAAAGACGCTACAGCTTTTAACCAATTATTGGCCCTTCATTATAAAGGTCATATAAAGGTCTACCTGACAGTGTTTTGGACTTTGAATATGCATGCACGGATAACAGGGGAAGCACTCCATAGCAAGGTAAATGTAGCTCTCTTGATAGAGATTATTGAAAGGTACTTTCCCCAGAACCCCTGCCTATTCATGGAGGACAAACCATTCTTGGTGGCTACCTATCAGGTGGTGAGGCACTGGGAAATCAGAATCTTCTTGCAAAATAAAAAGCTGGAATCTAGTGGGGATCCGGAATGGGTAGCCAGAATACCAGTTCGAAGGTAGCTAGTAAAGGGCCTTGGGACCAAGAAAGAGGGAAGGGAAAAGAGAAACTCCAGCAGAACGATACCCAAACAGCAAAAGCAGAAAAAGGGAAAATCTGGAGATGATTAAAAGAAGCATTTCAAGGAGTGCTGCATGACAAAATCAATGAGCACAAGAAGAATGTCCAAGGATGCTGGAGGTGCAGATGCAACAACCATGGCACCTACCAATGCTATGCGTACACCACCAAGAAATGAACCACACTGCCAGCAGCACCCGGACAGATATCAGCCACTACTACCTCCAAATGAAAACACATTGAAACCGAGCAAACAGGTACAGCAGCAGTAGGAGAAGATGACCGAAGTGAGGTGCCACTACCCTGGGCCCAGGACTCGGATAGCAAGGAGGATTTTAAGAGGCTGGGAATTGCTGCAGCCCAGGGCCTAAGTGTTAAAATACAGCATCACTAAGATACAAAGTACGAAGTGGAAACCCAGGAACAGAGGAAGAAGCAACAGCGGCCAGTACCCTTTGGCGGCAAACAACCCATTGTGGAAATGATAATACAGTGAAAGGACCAAAGAAAATATCGAGTACAGATACTACTTGACACTGGCTGCTTGACACCTCTTATTGGCAAGCAACTTGTTAAGAAACCCTCACTCACATACCTACAGCACGAACAAGAAAGAGCCATCTGGAACTTCACTGGTGAACTCGTATCAGAGGCAGGCAGGGAATATACCTGCCCAGTAATCCTGCAGCACTAGAAGCGATATACCCACAAAGTTTTTGAAGTAATGCCACTAGAGCCGGACATTGACATTTTCTAGCCTTTCTGGTGGATCATCAAACATCCACCACAGAGAGCATGGGACTCCAAGGAATTGCACTTTGACACCCCAGAATGCATGGAGAACTTCACCAGACTCATAATCACAAAGTGTTCCCTAAACCTCAACCAGTCCATACTAACCCACCCCAAGGCACGCATTATCGGATATGTCGCAGCAGGGTTAACCATGGATAATGCACTCAATTTAGTACCAGAGGAATTCAGGAAGTTCCTTGACATTACGGGAAAAGCAGCAGCAGATGCACTACCAAAACACAGTGGATATGACCATGAGATCTGCTGGAAGGAAGGGGAGAAAACTCCATGGGGACCCATCTACCCACTCTCTAAGACCAAGCTAGAAACACGCTGAGAATACCTCAAGGAAATGTTGAAAACAGGCAACATCTGTCGGTCGACATTGAGCGCAGGTGCCCCTATCCTCTTCTTACCGAAACCTCATGGGTGTGGTCTCAGATTGTGTATCAACTACTGAGGCATCAACGGAATCACAGTGCCCAATTGATACCCACTGCCCCTAATGCAGGAACTCCAGCACAGAATCCAGGGAGTGCAATTCTTCACCAAAATCAGTCTAAAAAATGTATATGATCTAGTCTGAATGAAGGAAGGTGAGGAATGGAAAACTGCCTTCCGCATCCATTATGGGCTCTACGAATTTCTAGTTATACCCTTCAGGTTAATCAATGCACAAGCAACTTTCCTGGATATGATCAACTACATCTTCCAGGACACAATCAATCTCGGCCTCCTAGAATACATGAACGACCTCCTCATCTACCCAAAACCGAGGGAGAACACGACGAAATTGTCAAGGAAGTACTATGAAAGTGCAGGCAAATTGGTTAGCCATGTGAGCAGAAAAATGCACATGCAAGCAACTGGAAGTGGAATTTCTGGTATATATGATCGGAAGGGAAGGAATCAAAATATTTGAGGAAAAAGTGAAGAGAGTTTTAGAATAGAAGTCCCCCACCTCGTTGGTGGAAATGCAAGTGTTTGTCAGCTTTGTAAATTTCTATCTGCAATTCATCAAGGAGTCATCAGCAAAAAAATGAAAAGTTGAAGTATATTGCTTTTTTTACATCTGAGACACAAATTTTAAATTACTTTTCTCGAGGTTTCAGATTAAATAAAAGCAATTATTTTTCTCCAAATTCTTACAGGAGCAAAATAAATCTTTGCGCTTACAGTAGCTTACAGAAACTTACAGGAGCTACAGGAGATAAGGGAGTACTGGGAGAATTCTCAAATTTTTTGCTGATGTTATTCCCAAGAGGCTTGCCCGATCCCAGTACTCATGAAGGTGACATCAAAGGAGTGGAAATGGACTCACAAGGTGGACAGTGCATTCACCGAACTGAATCAGAACCGATTTACCTGTGCTCCGATTTTGGCTTTCTTCGATCCTCAATGGCTAGTAATTGTGGAAACTGAGTTGTCAGACTTCACCCTAGGTGAGGTGCTATTGGAACGTGATGAAAATTGCCTACACCCAGTCACCTTTTACTTGAAATTTTTTTCCCCTGTCGAAATTAACTACGAAATCCACCACAAAGAATTACTGGCGATTTGTTACACCTCAACGGGAAACACATGGAGAAAAAGAAAAGAAATAGCACAGTAAAGTCATGACGAGCCATACCTCTCCCTAAGGAGAAAAGTACAAGTTGGTTTGATTCCCTAGAGGAATCACGTGACACCCATCGCTACATATATATCCAAGAGAATTCTCCCGTATTGAAAGAAGAGAGGAAAGTACCGAATGCACACTGAACAAAAAAACCCGCAAACAAGATCTAAGATGATGCTGTTGTGAATTATTGAAAGTAGTATGATTACCTTTGATTCTACCCACTCCGGTTACGAGACAACCCCAGTGTCCCACTATAATCTTCCATCCAAAAATCACCCTACTTTCTCAGAAAAGAGACTAACGAATACCCTCCTTCGAACAGGATCATCAATATCTTCTTGAACTCTGGGAAGTATTCGAACCAACATCCCAATACTCACTCGAGTACAGATTCTCTGCAATCAACAGCAAAGTTGCAAACTACAAGCTGTTGGAGGAACCGATCAACGAATCCATTCCCTCCCAAATCATCGACACAACCCCTGAAAACAAGTATAGCCAGTACTGGTTCAATTGCGCCGTTCAGCACTTAAGCCCCGATCTTGATGGATATGAATTCCGAGAAATCTGCGACTATACCTTCTACGACAACGAAACCATCTATACTGGACACTTTCTAGATCTCTACTGAAATGTCTGCCACATCCGATTTTAACATGCTCCAGTTGGAAGCACCCTGTGCACTTTTGCAGATACCCAATAATGACGAACGCAAGGTAGAAGCTATGGACATAGCCAAACCGGTAGACGGGATGTGAGTGATCTCCAACAAGCAGCATCAAGCCGAACAAGAGTTGCACCAGCTAATAGATGTATGCAGGAATACAGTGGACCGAACGGACTGGCGCATCTGGGAAATAGAAGGAGCCTACCACAAATTATGGCAGGGAACTCAATACATCTACGAACGAATGGAAGTAAAGGAAGAAATAGCGAAAGCTTGGGTAAGGAGTAAACTTATGGTAGTGGCTAATGCATACCAGACATTTGCTCGACAAGGATTGAAGGTCATTATGGACTGAACAAAGAAAGACGAGGTACAACAACTGCACCCGTCACCATCGACCCCGGACGAAACTCAATGCCAGAAAATGCCAAGACTTTTAACCGACCCACCAAATTTCGCGACCGCTAAGACTTCACGGACTCCACGATGTCCGGCGAAGCGACCCTGCCGAGCGGGGCAGCCCCGATGGTGGTTGCCAGCGCCGGCCCGAGTGAGGGCTCCCTTCTGAGGGAGCTCGGAGGAGACACAGGAAGCTACAGGGAGGAGAAGATGGTGGAAGACAGTGGAAGCGAGCTCAGCGAGCTCGAGAGCAGCATGGTG
>Ga0307508_10003792_pt1 | contig 15089 bp, 15 predicted proteins | sample 9_EM_MG_FD_203089 | JGI IMG/M metagenome (GOLD analysis project Ga0307508, IMG submission 203089) | Populus trichocarpa ectomycorrhiza microbial communities from riparian zone in the Pacific Northwest, United States - 9_EM | ecosystem: Host-associated > Plants > Roots > Unclassified | place... | reverse complement strand
CCCGAGGCGAACACGCACCACGCCCGCACAGCGCCCGCGCCGCGCGCACCGGTCGGGAAACCCGCGCTCGACGGTACCCGCGGCGCACACGGCGCGAGCCGCTGAGCGCTGCGCCATTCAGGGCAATTCACCCCCGCGTACCTGGCGTTGTGCCACCACCCGCGCGCCTACTGGTGCTACAGACCGGTGGGTTCCACATCCGCCGAGGGACGGTGACGCGGGCAGGCCCCGGCGTCGATCGCCGTAAGTGTGCACCCCCCTGGCACCCGATGCGCCGCCGCGCCCTGATCAAGGCGTCGGCCTGGCGACCAACGGCCCACCACCTCACCTCACTTGGAGGGCCCATCATGGCTACCCCCACCATCACCCTCGTGACGGCAACGCCGAACCCGGCGACATCCGGGCAGTCGGTCACACTCACCGCCACCGTCATCCCGCTCGGCACCGGAACCCCCACCGGTACCGTCACCTTCACCATCACCGGCGGCCCCACCCTGACGGGGACGCTGTCGGGCGGCACGACCTCGGTCACCGCCAGCGGGCTGAGCGTCGGCGTCCACCCCGTCATCGCCGTCTACGGCGGCGACACCAACTTCCTCGCCTCCACCGGCGCCACCGTCATCGTGGTCACCCAGGCCGCGACGACGACATCGGTGGTGTCCAGCCCTGACCCGTCGACCCTCGGGCAGTCGGTGACGTTCACGGCCACTGTCACCCCGGTCGCCCCCGGCTCGGGCTCCCCGACCGGGACGATGACCTTCATCATCGGTGGCTCGGGCGGCGGCTCGTTCACCCAGCCCGTGACGGCGGGCGTGGCGACCCTGACGCTCACCACCCTGGGCGTCGGCACCCACGCGGTGGTCGCCATCTACAGCGGCGACGCCAGCTTCCTGCCGTCCTCCGGCACCGACACCCAAACGGTGAACCCCGCCCCCTAGGCCGCGCCCACGCCCGACCGACCATGACTGAGCCCCGCCACCGCCCGAGGGGGCAGTGGCGGGGCTCGGTCACTCGTCGTGGACCCGCGGGGTCTTTACACGTCGAAGTAGAGCTCGAACTCGTGCGGGTGCGGGCGCAGCTGCAGCGGAGCGATCTCGTTGGTGCGCTTGTACTCGATCCACGTCTCGATCAGGTCGGAGGTGAAGACACCGCCCTGGAGGAGGAACTCGTGGTCGGCCTCGAGGGCGTCGAGGACGGCCGGGAGGGAGGTCGGGACCTGGGGGACGCCCGCGTGCTCCTCGGGGGCGAGCTCGTAGAGGTCCTTGTCGATCGGCTCCGGCGGCTCGATCTTGTTCTTGATGCCGTCCAGGCCCGCGAGCAGGAGCGCGGCGAAGGCCAGGTACGGGTTGCCGGAGGAGTCCGGGGCGCGGAACTCGACGCGCTTGGCCTTCGGGTTGGAGCCCGTGATCGGGATACGCATCGCGGCCGAGCGGTTACGCTGCGAGTACACCATGTTGACCGGCGCCTCGAAGCCCGGGACCAGGCGGTGGTAGGAGTTCACCGTCGGGTTGGTGAAGGCCAGCAGCGACGGGGCGTGCTTGAGGATGCCGCCGATGTAGTAGCGGGCGGTGTCCGAGAGGCCCGCGTAGCCCTGCTCGTCGTAGAAGAGCGGGACGCCGCCCTGCCACAGCGACGAGTGGACGTGCATGCCCGAGCCGTTGTCACCGAAGATCGGCTTCGGCATGAAGGTCGCGGTCTTGCCGTTCTTCCACGCCACGTTCTTGACGATGTACTTGAACAGCATCAGGTCGTCGGCCGCGGCCAGCAGCGTGTTGAACTTGTAGTTGATCTCGGCCTGGCCGGCGGTGCCCACCTCGTGGTGCTGGCGCTCGACCTGGAGGCCGGCCTTGTCCAGCTCCAGGCTGATCTCGGCGCGCAGGTCGGCGAAGTGGTCGACCGGCGGGGTCGGGAAGTAGCCGCCCTTGTAGCGGACCTTGTAACCGCGGTTGCCCTCCAGCGCACCGGTGTTCCAGGCGCCCGCCTCGGAGTCGATGTGGTAGAAGGCCTCGTTCGCCTTGGTCTCGAAGCGCACGCTGTCGAAGACGTAGAACTCGGCCTCGGGGCCGAAGAACGCGGTGTCCGCGATGCCGGTGGAGGCGAGGTAGGCCTCGGCCTTCTTGGCGATGTTGCGCGGGTCGCGGCTGTACTGCTCGCCCGTGATCGGGTCGTGGATAAAGAAGTTGATGTTGAGCGTCTTGTCACGGCGGAAGGGGTCGATACGGGCCGTCGACAGGTCCGCACGCAGCGCCATGTCCGACTCGTGGATCGCCTGGAAGCCGCGGATCGACGAACCGTCGAAGGCCAGCTCTTCGTTCGGGTCGAACGCCTCCGCCGGTACGGTGAAGTGCTGCATGACGCCGGGAAGGTCACAGAATCGGACGTCGACGAACTTGACGTCCTCGTCCGAGATGTACTTCCGAGCGTCGTCGGCGTTCTGGAACATCCAACTCCTCCTAGCCCGGCCGCGGGGGGACGGGGGTTCGTTCGGTCGCGCGGTCGCACGTGGATGGCGCGCTGCCGCTGACGATAAGCAGGCGGGATTTCCCGGGCATGACCCATTTGTTTCACCCAGGTTAACCGGGTCAGGGGTGGTTACGGGCGTATGCGGGAGGCCGCAGTAACGTATGGCGGGTGGACAAGAGGCAAGCAATCGGATCGTGGCTTTCCGGCCCCCGCGCGGCCGCCGAGGAGATGGGCGTCGACCTGGGCTACCGCGGCCAGGGCCTGGGACTGCCCGAGAGCGGGCCGGGCGCGATCGCACCGCTCGGACGCCGCTTCGGGGCGATCTTCATCGACTGGGCCCTGTGCGTGCTCGTCTCGTACGCGCTGCTGTCCGGCCGTAATCCGCAGGCCGCGGGGAACTGGGCGCTGCTCGTCTTTCTCGTGCTCAGCCTGCTGACCGTGGGCACCGTCGGCGCGACGCCGGGCAAGCTGCTGCTCAAGCTGCGGGTGGTCGGCGAGGGCGGGGCGCGGCTCAGCCTGCCGCGGGCCGTGCTGCGCAGCGTGCTGCTGCTGCTCGTCATCCCCGCGGTCGTCTTCGACCGCGACTCCCGCGGGCTGCACGACCGGCTCTCCCGGGCCGTTCAGATCCGCGTCTGAGCCGCCACCTGATCGCTGTACTGATCGCGGCGCTGATTGCATACGAAAGGCGGCCTGGGACTTGTCGTCCCGGGCCGCCTTCATCACGTGGAGTCTCGGTGTACGGCCGCTCAGCGGCCCTTCGGCATGCGCATGCCCTTGGGCATCGGGCCCTTCGGGATCGGCATGTTGCTCATGAGGTCGCCCAGCGCCCGCAGCCGCTCGTTCACGACCGTCACCTGCGCGCCCGGCAGCACCCGCGGCAGCTTCAGCAGCGTGGTGCGGAGCTTCTTGATCTCCACCTGGCCCTCGCCGGAGCCGGTGATCACGTCGTGGACCGGGACGTCCGACACGATGCGGGCCATGCGCTTCTTCTCGGCGGCCAGCATGCCCTTGAGCCGGTTCGGGTTGCCCTCGCCGACGAGCACGATGCCCGCCTTGCCGACGGCCCGGTGGACGACGTCCTGGTTGCGGTTCATCGCCACCGCCGGGGTCACCGACCAGCCGCGGCCCACGTTGTCCAGAACGGCGGCGGCCGCGCCCGGCTGGCCTTCCATCTGACCGAAGGCCGCCCGCTCGGCGCGGCGGCCGAAAATGATCGCCATCGCGAGGAAGGCCAGGACGAAGCCCAGGATGCCCAGGAAGACGGGATGGCCGATGAGGAAGCCGATGGCGAGGAGGACACCGAAGGTGATGATCCCCACGCCGGCGACCACAAGGCCGACCTTCGAGTCGACCCGTTTGGTCATCTTGTAGGTCTGGGCGATCTGCTTCAGTCGCCCGGGGTTCTCGGATGTTTCCTTCCGCGCCATAAGGCGAAGTTTACGTGGCCTGGGAAGCCCCGGTGGACACGGCCTCCATTACATGCTGGGCTTCGGTCCGGTCCTTGGCGCGGCGGCGGTCCTCCAGGACCGCGGTCCAGGCGTTACGTCGGGCTGTGCGCTGGCCGCCGCGGAGCAGCAGTCCCTCCAGGGCGAGCAGCGCGTCGGTCACGGACGGGCGTACGGGCGCAGCCGGCATGGGGACCTCTCGGGAGCGGCGGAGCGGCGGATTATCACGAAGCACGCGGCTATGAGCGGTGCGTGGTTTCATCGTTACCCAATGGTGTTACCAGTGTGTGACCGGTCGGTCAAACACCGGTGAAGCCTTGGATAAGGTGTTCGTGGTGGCTGTGACCTGCGGTTTTGTCAGGTACGCGGAGTGGGTGGTGTGCCCGTACTCACACAGCGTGTTGCTCACACTGACCGGATACCGCGACCGAATGTGCCCGTCTGCGAGCGAACGGCGGCGCGAACCGCCCGGGTTCGCGCCGCCGTTGTCGCTACTGGCGTCGTTGCTGTCGTCGGTTCGGCTTCACACCGCCTGCGCCGCGATCTCCCGCTGCTCGACGGCCTGCTGGTACAGCCGCCCCGCGCGGTAGGACGAACGGACGAGGGGGCCGGACATGACACCGGCGTAGCCGATCTCGTCCGCCTCCTCCTTCAGCTCCACGAACTCGTGCGGCTTGACCCAGCGCTCCACCGGGTGGTGCCGGGCGGAGGGGCGCAGGTACTGGGTGATCGTGATCAGCTCGCAGCCCGCGTCGTACAGGTCCTGGAGCGCCTGGCTGACCTCCTCGCGAGTCTCGCCCATGCCCAGGATCAGGTTGGACTTGGTGACCAGACCGTCCTCGCGGGCCTTGGTGATGACCTCCAGCGAGCGCTCGTAGCGGAAGCCGGGGCGGATGCGCTTGAAGATCCGCGGGACCGTTTCGACGTTGTGCGCGAGCACCTCGGGGCGCGAGGAGAAGACCTCGGCGAGCTGGTCGGGCTCCGCGTTGAAGTCCGGGATCAGCAGCTCGACGCCGGTGTCCGGCATGAGCGAGTGGATCTGCCGTACGGTCTCGGCGTACAGCCAGGCGCCGCCGTCGTCCAGGTCGTCGCGGGCGACGCCGGTGATCGTGGCGTACCGCAGCTCCATCGTCCGTACGGATTCGGCCACCCGGCGCGGCTCGTCGCGGTCCAGCGGCTGCGGCTTGCCGGTGTCGATCTGGCAGAAGTCACAGCGCCGGGTGCACTGGTCGCCGCCGATGAGGAACGTGGCCTCGCGGTCCTCCCAGCATTCGAAGATGTTCGGACAGCCCGCCTCCTGGCACACCGTGTGCAGGCCTTCCCGCTTCACCAGGCCGTGCAGCTCGGTGTACTCGGGGCCCATCTTCGCCCGGGTTTTGATCCATTCGGGCTTGCGCTCGATGGGGGTCTGGCTGTTCCGGACCTCCAGACGCAGCATCTTGCGTCCGTCGGGTGCGACTGCGGACACGTCCGGCACTCCTCTTTGCTTGGCGAGTCTGGGTGGCGCGGCTTTCGAATCGTCGGCGGTCACCAGGGTACGCCCGTCATTCGTACGGATTTACGTCCAGGGCAACCGTGAGCTCGGGGGCCGCATTCCCCTGGGCCCTATGCAGCTGGGCCCTATACGGCGCGGGGCAGCAGGACGGAGGACTCCACGACCGCCCGCAGATGCTTCTCGATCACCGGGATCACCTCGGCGACCGTCACGTCCCGGCCCAGCTCGGCCGAGAGCGACGTCACTCCCGCGTCCCGGATGCCGCACGGCACGATCCGGTCGTACGAGGTGTTGTCCGGATCGCAGTTGAACGAGAAGCCGTGCATGGTCACGCCCTTGGCGACCCGCACGCCGATCGCGCCCAGCTTGCGGTCCTCGCGGCGCTGTCCGGCGTTGGACGGGGCGTACTCCGGGCCGTTCAGCCGCGGGTCGAACTCCTCGTCCTCCGCCCGCGGGTCGAAGTCCAGCGTCAGCCCGCCGAGCGGGGGCCGCTGGTCCACCGGGTCGCCCAGCACCCACACCCCGCTGCGGCCCTCCACGCGGGTGGCCTCCACGCCGAAATCGGCGCAGGTCAGCAGCATGGCATCCTCCAGCCGCCGGACATGCGCGACGACGTCCACCGGGCGCGGCAGCTTGAGGATCGGATAGCCGACCAGCTGGCCGGGGCCATGCCAGGTGATCTTGCCGCCGCGGTCCACGTCCACCACCGGGGTGCCGTCGAGGGGGCGCTCGTTGTCGGCCGTGCGCCGCCCCGCCGTGTAGACGGCCTGGTGCTCGAGCAGCAGACAGGTGTCCGGGACCTCGTCCGCGAAGCGGGCCGCGTGCACCCGGCGCTGCTCCTGCCACGCCTCCTGGTAGTCGACGGCGTCCGCCCCGAACCCCAGATGGACGTAGCGCAGTCGCGTCTGCGCAGCGGGGGTCGTCCCCGGGGACGTTGCGGTCACGGCAAGCTCCTTTTCGGACCTCGTAACAGTGGGCGGTGCCTCCGCCACTGTACGACCGCGCGCTTGGGGTCCCCTATCCGGCTCGTTCTCACACGATCGGATGAAAGGAGTCCGACGAGCGCGATCAGCCCGCTACAGCCAGTTAAATTCACGCCGTTCCACAGAGCGAATCAGGGAGACCGGCAGGCTGATGACGGAACGACCCCCCCAGCGCATCCCCAATCGTCAGCTCGCCGCGCTGATTTCCGAGGCGGGTTTCTCCAATGCCGGGCTCGCCCGGCGGGTGGACCAGCTCGGGATCGAGCACGGCCTGGACCTGCGGTACGACAAGACGTCGGTGACCCGCTGGCTGCGCGGTCAGCAGCCGCGCGGCACCACCCCCGCGCTGATCGCGGAGGTGTTCACCCGGCGGCTGGGCCGTCGGCTGACCGCCCAGGATCTCGGGCTGGACGCCTGTGCACCGGTCTACGCGGGGCTGGAGTTCGCCGCCACCCCGCAGGAGGCGGTGGACATCGTCAGCGGGCTGTGGCGGAAGGACTCCGGCAGCCATGCGGAGCTGCGGAAGATCGCCTTCACCCCGGCCGGGCTCGTGGTGCCCAGCCGCGACTGGCTGATCGGCCGCCCCGACGACCGGGTCGCCCGCGGCGAGCCCCCGGCGGTCGGTGCGGCCGGTGGCCCGACCGTCCCGGCCCAGGGCGGCCGGGGCGCCGCCGTCGGGGCGGCCTCCGTCGGTGCCCCCTCCGCGGGGGCGGCCCCCGGCGGCCGGGCGCCGGTGCCCCGGCAGCGGCAGGTGGACCGGGTCCAGCGCGGGCCCGGCCACCGGGTGACCCCGGGCGACATCGCGGCGCTGCGCTCGGTCAGCGAGCTGTTCCGGACGCTGGACCAGACGTACGGCGGCGGCCACGCCCGGCAGGCCCTGGTGCGCTACCTGGAGCACGAGGGCGAGCCGATGCTGCGCGGCACCTACGGCGAGACGACGGGGCGGCGGCTGTTCGGCGCCGTCGCGGACCTGACCCGGCTGGCCGGGTGGACGTCGTACGACATCGCCGCGCACGGCCTGGCCCAGCGGTATTTCGTCCAGGCGCTGCGGCTCGCCCAGGCCGCCGGGGACCGGCCGTACGGCAGCTATGTGCTGGTGACCATGAGCCGTCAGGCCGTCTACCTGGGCCACGGCCGGGAGGCCGTCCAGCTCGCCAGGGTGGCCCAGCAGGGCGTGGGCGGCGGCGCCCCGCCGGTGCTCCAGTCCCTGCTGCACGCGGTCGAGGCGCGCGGGCACGCGGTGCTGGGCGAGGTACGGGCCAGCACCGCGTCGCTCGCCCGCGCCGAGCGGGCGCTGGAGACGTCGCGGCCGGGCGACGATGTGCCGCACTGGGCGCGGACCTTCGACGAGGCGCAGCTGGCCGACGAGTTCGGCCACTGCCACCGGGACCTCCAGCAGTACCGGGCCGCGGCCCAGCACGCGGAGCGCTCCCTGCGGCTGCGCGGCGCCGGGTTCGCCCGCAGCCGCCTCTTCAGCCGGGTGGTGCTGGCGACGGCCCGGCTGGGCCTGGGCGAGCTGGAGCAGGCGTGCACGCTGGGCGCGGAGGCGGCGCAGCAGGCGTCCGAGATGCGGTCGGCGCGGGCGCTGGACTACGTACGCGACTTCGAACGCCGCCTGGAGCCATACCGCGACGCCGCCCCGGTCCGCGGCTACCGCGAACGGGTCGCCGCCTTGGGGTAGGGGGCCGGGGTGGGGCGGCCGCCGGGTTGGGACGCTCGCGGCGGTGGGCTGGCCGCCGGGGCTGGGCCAGGATGGTCGTGGTGCGGGGGTGGCTGTGGCGTTGGCCGGTTGCTGGGGCGGGTCGCTGGAGCCGCGCGGCCTGGGGTGGTCGCTGTGCCAGGGCTGGTCGTCGGGCTGGGGTGGTCGTGGCGTTGGACTGGCCGTGGGGCTGTGGTGGTCGCCGGGCCGGGCCAGGGTGGTCGTGGTGCGGGGCTGGTCGCCGGGCTGGGCGGGCCTAGCCTGGGGTCACGCCGAACGTTTGTGTCAGGCCCTTTGCTCCCGCCTCTGTTACGTCGATCGCTCGGCGGCGTGGGCCTCGGCGAATCCAGTCCAGGTCGAAGAGGCGGTCGGTGATCGCGGCGCCGAGGGCGCCTGCCAGGTGGTGGCGCTGTTCGGTCCAGTCCACGCAGTAGCGGATCAGGGGGCGGCGGCCGTGGAGGCGGTCCGTGTCCACGCCGAACGCGGCCAGCTCGGACCGTCCCCGGTCGGTCAGCCGGTACGGGGTGTCGTTGCCGGGGGCGGACAGCCGGTCGCGTTCGGCCGTCTCCGGGTGGTGGTGGCCGTCGCCGCCGGTCAGCACGCCGCGTTCCAGCAGGGCGGCCATCAGGGCCACGCCGAGGCCGCCCGCGACGTGGTCGTAGCAGGTGCGGGCCCGGCGCAGGGCGTGGGCGTGTCCGGCCGCGCGCAGCGAAGTGACGGGCAGCGGCGGTGCGATCCTGGCCAGCGCCTCGATGGCCTCGCCGACGGCGGGGCCGGTCAGCCGGTAGTAGCGGTGCCGCCCCTGCTGTTCGACGCGGACGACACCGGCCTCCAGCAGCTTCGCCAGATGCCCGCTCACCGTGGAGGCGCTCACCCCCGCCTCGGTGGCCAGCACGCTCGCGGGCAGCGCCCGCCCCTCCGCCAGCGCCAGCAGGATGCGGGCGCGGGAGGCGTCCGCGAGGGCGGTGGCGGCGCGGGCGATGTCCGCGTCGCGGGCGGGAGAGGTGGGCGAGGGGGCCATGGGTTCAGCCTAAGACGCGGTCGCTTCGGCGCCCGGCGAAGTGTGGGGGAGCGGGTCAGTACGCCGCCGCGAACATCTCCTCCGCCTCGGCGATCGACCGGGCCAGGGTCTCGGGTTCCGGGCGGAGGCCGGTGGTGATCGTGTCGAGGTCGCGGAGGCCCGCCCGCCGCAGGAGGCGCTTTTCGTTGGTGACCCACTCGCCGCGTGCCGCCAGCACCCCGTGGGCGGTCTGCATGGCGGCGGTGGCCAGTGCGCCCGCGACCTCCGTGGCCTGGCCGTGCCGCACGTACGAGCCCTTGGCGTACGCGAGCGTCAGGGCGGCCCGGTCGCGCCAGAACGGGGGAGCCGTCGCGCGCAGCGCCTCCGGGTAGGCGGGGCGGGGCAGGGTGCCGCGGAGTACCTGGTTGATGGCGAGTTCGGCGACGAGCAGATAGCTGGGGATGCCCGCGAGGTGGAAGAGGAGCGGTTCCCAGTGGAAGCGGCCCTGCCGGGCCTCGGCGAGTTCGTGGTCGACGACGTCGAGGTCGCGGTAATGGACGTCGACGTGGCGGCCGTCGATCGTGAGCCAGGCGCCGCCGTTGAAGACGCCGCCGCCCCAGCCGCCGATCTCGGAGACCTCGCCCTCCCAGCCGACCGCCCGCAGATCGGCCGGGTCGAAGCCACCCCGGTAGTAGAGGGCCAGGTCCCAGTCGCTGTCCGGGGTGTGGGTCCGCTGGGCGCGCGAACCGCCGAGGGTGACGGCGTGCACGGCGGGCAGAGCGGCGAGCCGGTCGGCGGCCTGGTCGAGGAATGGGTCGGGGAATGGGGCGAGGGGAGTTTCGTCGGTCATGAGGGTCCGATTGTGCGCAGTGCCCGCCGTGCGCTCAAGCGGCTTTCGTTCGGCAACGCCCGGGGCCGTGGTCAGGCCGCCGCCACGGGGACGGCGGGGGTGTCGGAGCCGGGGGTGGCGCCGAAATCCTGGAGCACCGCCCGGGCCGCGCGGCGGCCGGAGACGAGGGCGCCCTGCACAGTGCTGGCGTCGCGGTGGTCGCCGCATACGTACAGGCCGGACAGCAGCCGCACCGGGCGCCGCAGGTCGTGGGGTGCGGGCATGGCGGGTACCGCGTGCGGGTCGTGGTGGGCGGCCAGCAGCTCCCAGTCGGCGGTGGAGGTGCCGTAGACCGTGGCGAGCTGGGCCCTGGCCTGCCGGTCGAGTTCGGCGGCCGGGAGGCCCGCGGCGGCGCCCAGGACGGTGGAGGTGATCAGCACCCGGCCGCCCGGCGCGCGCGAGGGGTCGACCTCGCTCGCGACCGTGGTGTGGGCGACGGGGCCCTGGCCGCCCGCGGCGAGGATCAGCGCGGGTTCGCGCAGGGGCGGCTGGTCGGCGGTGTGGTGCAGCACGGTGACCGGGTGGAAGGCGGGCAGCCGCAGCCCGGGGAGCAGCTCGGCGGCGTCGTGCGCCCCGGTGGCCACCAGCACCGCGCGGCAGCGGATCTCGCCGTGTCCGGCGGTGGCCACGGCGGTGGTGGCGGCCGAGGTGGCCCGTACGCCGGTGCGGACGGTCCCCGGCGGCAGCGCGGCGGCCAGCAGCTCGGGGACGGTGGCGGCGCCGCCCGCCGGAAGGCACAGCCTGCCGCGGGCGTAGCCGCGCAGCACCAGGTCGGCGCAGCGGCTGGACGTGTTCAGGCCCGGATCGCTCAGCAGCGAGACGAGGAGCGGGCGCAGCACGCTCTCGACGGTACGAGCGGGAAGGCCCCGCCCCGCCAGGGTCTCGTGGACCGGCCGGTCGGGGCGGGCGAGGAGGCGGTCCGCGGGCAGGGCGGCGAGCCTGCCGAGCGCGGCACCGAGTCGGGCCTGATCGAGTCCGCCGCCCAGAGGTGCGCGGGCAGCGCTTGCGAGGGCGCGCGCCGTGGTGAGTGCGCCCCTTGTGCTCCGGGCGCCGCGGGGGGTGCCGATCCGCTGCGTACGGCCGTCGCTGTGCACCAGCACCCCCTGCGAGAAGGGGCGCAGGGCGAGGGCGTCGAGTCCCGGGGTGTGCCGCAGTTCGGGGAAGGAGGTGTTCACCAGCTGCCCGGTGCGGTCCAGCCGGAAGCCGTCGACCGTATCGGTGGTCATGCGTCCGCCGACCCGGGGCGCGGCCTCCAGGACCGTGACCTCCATCCCCGCGCCGGTCAGCGACTGGGCGGCGGCCAGCCCCGCGAGTCCGGCTCCCACGATGACGACGTCCGTGCGGTGCGCGCTGGTGAGCACGTTCCCTCCCCGGGGTCGGGATGGAGCGGATCGGAACGGTCACGACGGTAGGGGCAAAAACGGTCGATGACAGACGCGCATCGACCGAGCACGGGCGCACAACGGTCGCACGCCGATCGGGTAATGACCTGGCAACGGCCCGTCGAGGGACCGGCGAAGGTTTGTAGACGCCCCGTCAGCGCCCCGTCAGCGCCCCGCCGACGAACTCTCAGCGGCGTCAGCGCCGTCAGTGTCGCCGGTCCGTCGCCGCCTTCAGCGCCTCGTCGACATGCGGGTGGGCGAAGGAGAAGCCCGAGTCCAGGAGCTTGCGGGGGAGGGCCCGCACACTGCCGAGGATGTCCGTGGACATCTCGCCCAGGGCGATCCGCAGGGCCGGGGCGGGCACATGGAGCAGCGTCGGACGGCGCAGCACCCGGCCCATGGCCTCGGTCATCTCACGGTTGGTCACGGGGGAGGGGCTGGTGAGGTTGACGGGGCCGCTGAGGTCCGCCGTGTCGAGAATGTGGCGCAGCGCGGCGATGTGGTCGTGCAGGGCGATAAAGCTCCAGTACTGCCGACCGTTGCCCATCCGTCCGCCGAGGCCCGCCTTGAACAGCGGGAAGAGGCGGCCCCACGCGCCGCCTTCGGGCGCGATCACCAGACCGCTGCGGAGGAAGACCGTGCGGACGTCCGCCTCCTGCGCCGCGGCGGTCGCCTCCTCCCAGTCCTGGCAGAGGTCCGGGAGGAAACCGTGCCCAGGGGGCGCGCTCTCATCCACCGCGCGCTCCCCTGTGTCCCCGTAGAACCCCACCGCGCTTCCACTCACCAGCACCCGGGGGGGAGTGTCCAGGGAGGCAACGGCCTCGGCGATGGCGGCCGTGCCGAGCACCCGGCTGTCCCGCAGCTCCTTCTTGTACGCGGCGGTCCAGCGGTGCTCGCCGATGCCCGCGCCCGCGAGGTGGACGACGGCCTCACAGCCCGTCAGCCCGGCGGTGTCGACCCACTGCCGGTGCGGGTCCCACTCGACTTCCGCCTCCTCGCGGGGAGTTCGCCGCACCAGACGCACGACCTGGTGGCCGTCCCGGCGCAGTGAGTGGACGAGGGCCGTGCCGATGAGCCCGGTGGAACCGGTGACCGCGATGCGCATGGGCCCATCCTGCCCCCGATCTTCCGGGGGATGTCGGACGTGCTTTACGGGGGATGTCGGACCCGGGGGGTGCGTGGCAGAGTGACCGCATGTCCGAGCCTTCCGCCCCGCCTCAGCCGTCCGCCCTGCCCAGACCGTTCATCCGGCGCGCGGTGCTCGACGACGAGCAGGCACTGGTATCGCTGGAGCGCCGCACCTGGTCCACGCTGCACTCCGTACAGCCGGCTCCGGAGCCGCCGTACGACGCGTTCTTCACCCACCGCAACCGCCCCGTCCACGTGATGGTGGCCGAGCTGGACGGGCGCACGGTCGGCTTCGTGCGGCTCGTCCCGCCGACGCAGCTGGCCTGCAACGCGCACGTCCGCCAGATACAGGGGCTCGCCGTGGACCCGGTGGGGCGCGGCCGGGGCGTCGCGCGGGCGCTGCTGAGCGCGGCGTACGAGGAGGCGCTGCGGCAGGGCGCGAGCCGGATCACCCTGCGGGTGCTCGGCCACAACCTCCCGGCGCGGCGGCTCTACGAGTCGGAGGGGTTCGTGGTGGAGGGCGTCCTGCCGGGGGAGTTCCTGCTGGACGGCGTGTACGTGGACGATGTGCTGATGGGACGCCCCCTCAGCGGCTGAGCCACTGAGCCCACGCAGGCCGAGCCCGCACCGGCCGTGCCCCGCACCGGCCACCCCCTCACCGGCCGCCCCCGCACACCGCGACCCCGCGCCCGGGTCAGTCGCGGAAACGCTCCCAGAGCCGGGGGTACCGCTCCGCCAGCACCTGATCGTCCTCGAAGTCGACCGTCGCGCCGACCGGCTCGTCCGGCCGCGCCGGAAGCCCCAGCTCCGGCAGCACCGCGCCGGTGAGCTGCTCGTACGCCTCGTCCGCCGCGAACCCCAGGTCCTCGCAGTCGCCGTCCACCTGCTCGTCGAAGTCGTCGAGCAGCTCGGCCAGGGCGTCCGGATCGTGCAGCGCGCCCTCGAAGACGTCCCGGCCCTGGCCGATCAGCCAGAAGCGGAACGCCTCGAAGGCGTCATCGCTGACACCGCCCAGCAGCACCCACGCGGCGCCCCACAGATCCCAGCGGTACGCCCGGTTGGCGCGGGCCTCGAAGTGCCGGGCGAAGTCCAGCACGGAGTCGGGGTCGAGCTGTGACAGCTGCTCGACGAGCAGGTCGGACTGGTCCTCGGGGTCGCCCTCGGCAGCCTCCCGAGCGCTGTCGACCAGCCCCCAGAACTCCGTCTCGTCCATCATCACGGGACCAGGATCGGCCCTCGCGCCCACCCCCGCACGCCGAGCGCCCCAGATGCGGCCCTCTTGTTATATGGGACAGAAGATGTCGGGTTTCCTTGCGATCGTCGAACGCGGCACTGAGAACGGCTCCACGGGAGAGGACACACATACGTGAGCACACAGGGCACGCGGGACGACGCACAGCGCCCACTGGCGGGCAAGGTGGCGCTCGTCGCTGGGGCGACGCGCGGCGCGGGCCGCGCGATGGCCGTCGAGCTGGGCGCGGCGGGCGCCACCGTCTACGCGACGGGACGCACCACCCGGGACCGGATCAGCGAGGTCGGGCGGGCGACGGAGACCATCGAGGAGACCGCGGAACTGATCACGGCGGCGGGCGGGACGGGCATCGCGGTGCCGACCGACCACCTGGAGCCGGAGCAGGTACGGGCGCTGATCGAGCGCGTCGACCGCGAGCGGGGGCGGCTGGACGTCCTGGTCAACGACGTCTGGGGCGGCGAGCACCTGATCGCGTTCGGCAAGAAGTCCTGGGAGAACGACCTGGCCGGGGGGCTGCGGATGCTCCGGCTCGGCGTCGAGACCCACCTGATCACCAGCTATTACGCGCTGCCGCTGCTGATCCGGAACCCGGGCGGCCTGGTGATCGAGGTGACCGACGGTAACGCGGAGTTCAACAAGACCTACCGGGAGAACCTCTTCTACGACCTCGCCAAGAACGCCCCCATCCGCACCGCCTTCGGGCTCGCGGAGGAGCTGAAGGAGTTCGACGGCACGGCGGTGTGCGTCTCCCCGGGCTTCCTGCGCTCCGAACAGATGCTGGACCACTTCGGGGTCACCGAGGCGAACTGGCGGGACGCGGTCGAGCGGGAGCCGCACTTCGCCATCGCCGAGTCCCCGCACTTCATCGGGCGCGCCGTCGCCGCGCTCGCCGCCGACCCGGAGCGGGCGCGCTGGAACGGCAAGTCCGTCTTCAGCGGAGAGCTGGCCAAGGTCTACGGCGTCACCGACCTCGACGGCTCCCGGCCGGACGCCTTCGGGTACTTCCGTGACGTCGTCTTCGGCGGCAAGGAGGGCACCGCCGCCGACTACCGGTAGCCAGTAGCTAGGTGTAGAGGTCCGTCATGCGCCGCGCCGCCGCCGCGAACCGCTCCCGCAGTTCCGGCGGCGACAGCACCTCCGCCTCCGGGCCGAGGGTGAGGAGCTGGGCGTAGGCCACCTCGGCCGACTCCACGGGCAGGGTGACGGTGATCCGCCCTTCCCCGTCCGGCTCCCCGGCCGACCGCACGGCCTCCTCGCCCGCCGTGCGGTCCGTGACGTACGGCAGGGTGCGGGCGCCGTCCGGGGTGAGGCGCACGGTGATCTTCTCGCGGAGGATCGAGCGGGCGAACTGCG
>Ga0307508_10003791_pt1 | contig 15104 bp, 11 predicted proteins | sample 9_EM_MG_FD_203089 | JGI IMG/M metagenome (GOLD analysis project Ga0307508, IMG submission 203089) | Populus trichocarpa ectomycorrhiza microbial communities from riparian zone in the Pacific Northwest, United States - 9_EM | ecosystem: Host-associated > Plants > Roots > Unclassified | place... | reverse complement strand
TCGCGGGCGGTGCGGAAGCCCGAGAAGATCTGGCGGCGGACCGGCAGGTCCCAGTTGCGGAACGTGCCGCGGCAGGCGACCGCGTCCACGGCGAACGAGCCGCCGCGCAGCACCTTGTGCGCGGGCCCGAAGAAGACCTGTGAGTACTCGGGGTACGGGAAGACGGTGAACCCCGGGTAGGGCAGGAAATCGCTCGACGTCCACTCCCACACGTCCCCGATCAGCTGCCGTACGCCCAGCGCGGAGGCCCCTCGCGGATAGCTTCCGGCCGGCGCGGGCCGCAGATGGCGCTGGCCGAGGTTGGCGTGGTCGGGGGTGGGGTCCGCGTCGCCCCACGGGTAGCGCCGGGACCGTCCGCTCTCCGGATCGTGGCGGGCGGCCTTCTCCCACTCCTCCTCGGTGGGCAGTCGTCGCCCGGCCCAGCGGGCGTAGGCGTCCGCCTCGTACCAGCTCACATGGAGCACCGGCTCATTGGGCGGCACCGGCTCGGTCACCCCGAAGCTCCGGCGCAGCCACTGGCCGCCCTCGCGCCGCCAGAACAGCGGCGCGCCCAGGCCGTGTTCCTGGATATGGGCCCAGCCCTCGGCGGACCACCAGCGGCGCTCGGTGTAGCCGCCGTCGGCGATGAAGTGCGCGTACGCGCCGTTGGTCACCGGGGCGGTGTCGATGAAGAAGGGCGGCACCAGCCGGTGGTGGGCGGGGCGCTCGTTGTCCAGCGCCCAGGGCTCCGCCGAGGTGCCCATGGTGAACGGGCCGCCAGGGACCAGCACCTCGTCCGGCAGGGCGGCGTCGGAGGTGTCGGGCGGCGGCGGCGCGGTGAGGGCGGCCGGACCGCGGCGCAGCTGATGGGTGATGAGCATCGTCTCGTCGTGCTGCTGCTCATGTTGCGCGATCATGCCGAAGGCGAAGGCCGCGTCGACCAGCGGGGCGCCGCGCAGTTCGGTCCGCTCCAGGACGTCGAGCACCCGGTTACGTACGTCCGTGACGTAGCCGCGGGCCTCGGCGGGCGCCAGCAGCGGCAGCGTGGGGCGCTTCGCGCGCGGATGCTCGAACGCGTCGTACACCGAGTCGATCTCGGGGCGCAGGGCGTCCTGCCCGCCGACGGCGCGCAGCAGCCACTGCTCCTCCTGGTTGCCGATATGCGCCAGGTCCCAGACCAGCGGCGACATCAGGGGGGAGTGCTGGGCGGTGAGGTCGTTCTCGTCCACGCAGGTGGTGAGGGTGTGGGTACGGTCGCGCGCGGTGCGCAGAACCGATTCGGCGCGCTGGCGCAGCGCCTCGGGGTCGAGTGCGGGGCCGGAAGCGGTCATGACCGTTCCTCCTTCCCGGGAAGCGGGGCGAGCAAATCGTCGGCCGGACATCGGCCGCGGGCGACATACCGGTCGGCGAATCCGGCGACGGCGGATACGACGGTGGGGGAGGCCCCGATCCGGGGCAGCGCCTCCAGTGCCGTGGCGAAGCAGGCCACGGCGGCGGCGCCCAGCTCGGGGTCGGTCAGGGCGTCGCGGGTCGCCGTCATCCACAGCGGATTGCAGGGCGCGGGCCGGGCGCCCGCCGTCTCGGCGAGCGGTTTCACCACGCGATAGACGGTCTCCGCGGCCTGCGGGTCGTCGAGGAGCGCCACGGTCACGGCGAGGGGCACGATCCACCCGTCGTCGCCGCTCTGGGCGTCGATCATGCGCAGTTCGAGGTGGCCGCGCGGGCGGACGGGCGGAAAGAGGGTCGAGATATGGAAGTCGAGGTCGTCCTGGGTGGGCGGCCGGGGCAGACCGGTACGGGCCCACTCGCGGAAGGTGAGGCCATCCGGCACCTCCCAGCGCGCGCCGTCGTCCCGGATGGCCATCACGGGCGCGTCCAGCACGTATCCGGCCCAGGCGGCGCGCGGCTCCCTGCCGTCGGGCGGGGCCAGCGTGCGCCCGGGGTCCATCGCCGCCCACAGCGCCTGCCGGGTGGAGCGGAAGCCGGTCGGGCGGCCCTCGCGCAGCGGAGAGTTGGCGAACGCGGCGGTCAGCACGGCGCCCAGCAGATGGGCCAGCCGCCAGCGCCGCCCGAGGCCCAGCGGACCGGGCTCCTCGTGCCCGGCGTCCACACAGACCTGCACGGAGGCGGTGTTGCACATCATGGAGCGCCCCGCCGGTCCCCGGCGGTCGAAATAGGTCTCCATGGAGTCATAGCGGGGTGTGGTGAGAATCCTGCGCGGCGGGCGCCACGGGTCGTGTCCATGGCCTGCGATGCCGAGGCCCAGCTCGGCGAGGACCGCGCGGACGAGGACCAGATCGGCGGCGGCGGACTCCACGCACGCGGTGAGGGAGTCGGCCGGGAGGGAGCTGAGCTCCAGCTGGCCGCCGGGTTCGAAGGTGAGCGCGGAGGCGAGGGGCAGTTCGCGCAAGGCGGTGACCGCGGCTTCCAGCCGGGCCGCCTCGATCGGTCGTACGGGGTCGTGCGGGTCGTACATGAGCCATTCGAGCTCGACGCCTATGCGTCGTGGGGGACCGGTCTTGAAACAGATGCCGTGGAGTCTGGCCTCCATCTCGGCCTCGTCGATCGCCTTGCTGTCGGGCACAGTCGTCATCTCCCGTCCCGTTCCGGCCATCGGATCGCTGCGATACGAACCGATATGTCGGCACCCACTCTTGTCGGTCGAGGTCCCGGGCTCAAGGGTGCCTCCAGAGTTGCACAAGAGTTCACCGCGCGCCGGGTGGGAAGGCAGGATGGCTGAAGCCTCCGTGCGAGCCGGTTCCCCTGCTCGTACCGACTGGTTAGTATGTGCGCCCCGACGCGTTAGCGCGCCCCTACCGAAAGCTTCTGGAGGCCACCGGATGCAGGCATGGCGAGTGCACGACAATGGCGAGCCGCGTGAGGTGCTGCGCCTCGACGACGTGCCCGATCCGGTGGCCGGGCCCGGGGAGCTGCTCCTGCGGGTCCGGGCCGTCAACGTCAACTTCCCGGACGCCCTGCTGTGCCGCGGCCACTACCAGGTGCGGCCACCGCTGCCGTTCACTCCGGGCGTCGAGCTGTGCGGCGAGATCGCCGCCGTCGGCGAGGGCGCGGAGGGCGAGGTCGGCGCGCGTGTCCTGGCGACCCCCACGCTTCCCGCGGGCGGCTTCGCCGAGTACGTGACCGTCGGCGCGGACACCGTCCTCCCGGCGCCCGACGCGCTGGACGACGCCCAGGCCGCCGCCCTGCACATCGGCTACCAGACGGGCTGGTTCGGCCTGCACCGCCGGGCCGGGCTGCGGGCCGGGGACACGCTGCTGGTGCATGCCGCCGCGGGCGGCGTCGGCAGCGCCGCCGTCCAGCTCGGCAAGGCCGCCGGGGCACGGGTGATCGGCGTCGTCGGCGGCGCGGACAAGGTCCGGGTCGCCCGCGAACTGGGCTGCGACGTGGTGCTCGACCGGCGCGCCGACGACATCGTGGCCGCGGTCAAGGAGACCACCGGCGGACGCGGCGCGGACGTCGTCTACGACCCGGTCGGCGGCGACGCGTTCGCCCAGTCCGTCAAATGCATCGCGTTCGAGGGCCGGATCGTGGTGGTCGGCTTCGCCAGCGGTGTCGTCCCGCAGGCCGCCCTCAACCATGCCCTGGTCAAGAACTACGCCATCCTCGGCCTCCACTGGGGCCTCTACAACACCTACGACCCCGCCGCGATCCGCGCCTGCCACGACGAGCTGACCAAGCTCGCCGCCCAGGGCATCGTCAAACCGCTGGTCAGCGAGCGGGTGCCGATGGACGGGGCCGCGGACGCCGTCCAGCGCGTCGCCGACGGTGTGACCACCGGCCGCGTCGTGGTCATCCCCGGGCAGCCCGCGGGAGGCGCCCGATGAGCGCCCCCGAGAACGCCCAGGACACCACCGCCGTGGACGCCGACGGACTGCGCCGCCGCACCCGCGCGCTCCTCGACGCCCGCCCACCGGCCACCACCGACCGCCTGGACTTCCTGCGCGCCCGCTTCGACGCCGGGCTCGCCTGGGTGCACTACCCGGTGGGGCTGGGCGGCCTCGACGCCCCCCGTTCGCTCCAGGCCGTCGTGGACGCCGAGCTCGGGGCCGCCGGAGCGCCCGACAACGACCCCCGCCGCATCGGCATCGGCCTCGGCATGGCCGCGCCCACCATCCTCGGCTTCGGTACCGACGAGCAGCGGCAGCGGCTGCTGCGCCCGCTGTGGACCGGCGAGGAGGTGTGGTGCCAGCTGTTCAGCGAGCCCGGCGCCGGTTCCGACCTCGCCGCACTCGCCACCCGGGCGGTGCGCGACGGCGACGACTGGGTGGTCGACGGCCAGAAGGTCTGGACGTCCAGCGCCCATCTCGCCCGCTGGGCCATCCTCATCGCCCGCACCGACCCCGACCTGCCCAAACACCGCGGCATCAGCTACTTCGTCTGCGATATGACCGACCCCGGTGTCGAGGTCCGGCCCCTGCGCCAGATCACCGGCGAGGCGGAGTTCAACGAGGTCTTCCTGACCGGCGTCCGCATCCCCGACAGCCGCCGCCTCGGCGAGATCGGCGAGGGCTGGCGGGTCGCCCAGACCACCCTGATGAACGAGCGCGTCGCCATCGGCGGCGGCCGCGTCCCCCGCGAGGGCGGCATGATCGGCCTGGTCTCCGGGACCTGGCGCGACCGCCCCGAGCTGCGCACCCACGATCTGCACCAGCGGCTGCTGCGGCTGTGGGTCGACGCCGAGGCCGCCCGGCTCGCGGGCGAGCGGCTGGGCCAGCAGCTCGCCGTGGGCCAGCCCGGCCCCGAGGGCTCGGCCATGAAGCTCGCCTTCGCCCGGCTCAACCAGGAGATCAGCGCGCTGGAGGTCGAACTGCTGGGGGAGGAGGGCCTGCTCTACGACGATTGGACGCTGCGCCGACCCGAACTCGTCGACTTCACCGGACGCGAGGCCGGTTACCGCTATCTGCGCGCCAAGGGCAACTCCATCGAGGGCGGCACCTCCGAGGTCCTGCTCAACATCATCGCCGAACGCGTCCTGGGTCTGCCGCCCGAGCCGCGGACCGACAAGGACGTCCCGTGGAAGGATCTGCCCCGATGAGCACCCCGGACCTGCTCTACACGGAGGCCGAGGACGATCTGCGCGCGGCCGTGCGGTCGCTGCTCACCGACCGCTGCCCGCCCGGCACCGTGCTCTCCGAGGCCGAGAGCGGCCGGGCGTACGACCCCGGGCTGTGGCGCTCGCTGGGCACCGAGATGGGCACGGCGGGGCTGCTCGTGCCCGACAAGCTCGGCGGCCAGGGCGCCACCGCGCGCGAGGCGGCGGTCGTGCTGGAGGAGCTGGGCCGGTCCGTCGCGCCCGTGCCGTACCTCACCAGCGCCGTCGTCGCGGTCAGCGCCGTGCTGGGCTGCGACACCGGCGAGGCCGCCGTGGCGCGGCTGCTCGGCGCCCTCGCCGAAGGCCGCACGGTCGGCGCGCTGGCGGTGCCCGCGGCCCTCCCGCCCGGCGCCGCCGCCCCGGCCGCGACCGTACGGGTGGACGGCGACGGCACGCTCAGCGGCCGGATCACCCACGTCGCGGGCGCGGCGGGCGCCGATGTGCTGCTCGTCCCCGCCGACGGGCCGGACGGATACGGCCTGTACGCCGTGGAGGCCACGGAGGCCAGCGTCTCCGTGGAGCCCCTGACCTCGCTCGACCTCACCCGGCCCGGCGCCGCGGTGACTCTCACCGGCGCCCCGGCGCGTCGGCTGGCCGGGTCCGACCGCGCGGCGGCCGCCGTCGTACGGGCGTTGCTGACCGGCGCCGGACTGCTCGCCTCCGAGCAGCTGGGCGTGGCCGAGTGGTGTCTGACCGAGACCGTCCGCCACACCAAGGAGCGCCATCAGTTCGGCCGCCCCGTCGGGTCGTTCCAGGCCCTCAAGCACCGGATGGCGGCGCTGTACCTGGAGCTGGTCTCGGCCCGCGCCACCGCCCGGCACGCCGCCGACGCGCTGGCCGCCGACAGCCCGGACATCCCGGTCGCGGTGGCCGTGGCCCAGGCGTACTGCGGGCAGGTGGCGGTGCACGCGGCCGAGGAGTGCGTGCAGCTGCACGGCGGCATCGGCATGACCTGGGAGCACCCGGCGCATCTGTACCTCAAGCGGGCCAAGAGCGCCGAGATCCTGCTCGGCACCCCGGGCCGCCACCGCGAGGTGCTCGCCGCTCTGGTGGACCTTCCGGCCCCCACCGGCTGACCGGATTCCGCTTGCCCCGGTCTATCGGCGCCCGGTGAAACCGCCCCGTAGCGGGCCGTGTTCACCGGGCGCCGTGGCCATCCGGAGGTCGAACGGGAGATCGGCACTCGTGTGGAGTACCCGCTTCGAGCGGATTCGGGACGCTTCTGGGCCACACTGACGGCCGGATTCCGATCCCCTGAAGCGGCCCAGGAGGCTCCCCATGGCCATTTCGATCTCCGTGGTCCTGCTCCTGCTGATCCTGGCGGTGGTCTTCCTGCGCAGCGGCGGGCTGCGCGTCTCGCATGCCCTGGTCTGCGTCACGCTGGGCTTCTACCTGGCGAGCAGCAGCATCGCGCCGACCATCTCCGAGGGCCTGTCCGCGACCGCGGACGTGGTCAGCAGCGTCCGCCCCTGACCGACGCCCGCGGCCGCGGTTCGTCTTTAAGGTTTCGCCTTTTATCCCGGCGACCGCTCAGCGGCCGATCTCGACGTCCTCCAGCACGCCCAGGGCGTCGGGCACCAGAATCGCCGCCGAGTAGTAGGCGCTCACCAGATACGACGTCACGGCCTGCTCGTTGATGCCCATGAACCGCACGTTGAGGCTGGGCTCGTACTCGTCGGGGATGCCCGTCTGGTGCAGACCGATGACGCCCTGGCTCTCCTCCCCGGTGCGCATCGCGAGGATCGAGCTGGTGCCGGACTCACTCACCGGGATCTTGTTGCACGGCAGCAGCGGCACCCCGCGCCAGGCGCGCACCGCGACCCCTGCCACCTCGGCGCCCTGCGGATACAGCCCCCGGCTGCTGCACTCACGGCCGAAGGCGGCGATGGTGCGCGGATGCGCCAGCAGATACTGCGTCTTGCGGCGCCGGGCCAGCAGCTCGTCCAGATCGTCCGGGGTGGGCGGGCCGCTGCGGGTGTGGATGCGCTGGGAGAGCGCGGCGTTGTGCAGCAGACCGAACTCCCGGTTGTTGACGAGTTCGTGCTCCTGGCGCTCGCGCAGCGCCTGGATGGTCAGCTTGAGCTGTTCCTCGACCTGGTTCATCGGTTCGTTGTAGAGGTCGGCGACGCGGGTGTGGACGCGCAGGATCGTCTGGGCGACGCTCAGCTCGTACTCACGGGGCTTGAGCTCGTACTCCGCGAACGTGCCCGCCAGGGTCGGCTCCCCCGAATGGCCGGAGGCCACCGCGATATCGGCCTCGCCCCGCCGGTTCTGCGCGGGCGCGGTCCGCCCTGACGCCTCCTGGAGATGGCCGCGCAGCGCCTCGGACCGGTCGGCGGTCTCCTGGAAGACCCGGCGGGGCAGGGTGAGCACCGTGGTCCGGGTGACGGCCCGCGCGGTGAACTCCCAAGTGCCCTCCTGCCCGGTCAGCACCGAGTCGCCGAAGAACTCCCCGTCGGCCAGCAGCCCCAGCGCCGTGCCCTCGTCGTACGCCCCGGGCGCGATCTGCCGGACCTTGCCGTGGGCGATGAGGAACACCTGATCGGCCGGGCGCCCCGCCTCGGCCAGCACATCGCCGGGCGCGTACTCCCGCTGCACGCAGCCGTCCGCCAGCGCCTCCAGTACCGTGGTGTCGCCGAAGCCGCGCAGCGTCGGCAGCTCACCCAGCTCCGGCGGAATCACCCGCACCTCGGAGCCGGTGCTGATGAACTCGATCCGTCCGTCCCCGACCGTGTAGCTGAGCCGCCGGTTCACCCGGTACGTACCGGCCGACACCTGGACCCAGGGCAGCACACGCAGCAGCCAGCGGGAGGAGACGGCCTGCATCTGCGGCACGGACTTGGTCGTGGTCGCCAGATTCCGGGCGGCGGCCGTTCCCAGGCTCAGCGGCTGCTCGCCGGATTCCACGGAGGTGGTCATCTGCGTTCATCACCCATTTCTGTAGTGGGGGGCGTTACGGGAAGGGATACGGGCGGGCGGCGGCGCGGCCGCCGCGCCGTCAGAGTCCGATTTCCACGTTCTCCAGGATTCCGAGCGCGTCCGGGACGAGGACGGCCGCGGAATAGTAGGCGCTGACGAGGTACGAGATGATGGCCTGGTCGTTGATTCCCATGAAGCGGACGGAAAGGCTCGGTTGGTATTCGTCCGGAATTCCGGTCCGGTGGAGGCCGACCACGCCCTGGTTCTCCTCGCCGGTGCGCAGCGCCAGGATCGAGCTGACCCCGCTGCGGCTCACCGGAATCTTGTTGCACGGGAAGATGGGCACCCCGCGCCAGGCCGGTACCGCGTGCCCGTTCACCTCCGCGTGCTGCGGCACGATGCCCCGGCTGTTCAGCTCCCGGCCGATGGCCGCGATGGCCCGCGGATGGGCCAGGATCAGCCCCGGGTCCTTCCAGACGGTGGCCAGCAGCGCGTCGAGGTCGTCGGGGGTGGGCGGACCGCCGCGGGTGTGGATGCGCTGGGAGAGGTCGGCGTTGTGCAGCAGGCCGATGTCGGGGTTGTTGACGAGCTCGTGCTCCTGGCGCTCGCGCAGTGCCTCGATGGTCAGCCGGAGCTGCTGCTCGACCTGGTTCATCGGTTCGTTGTAGAGGTCGGCGACGCGGGTGTGGACGCGCAGGATCGTCTGGGCGACGCTCAGCTCGTACTCACGGGGCTTGAGCTCGTACTCCGCGAACGTGCCCGCCAGCGTCGGCTCCCCCGAGTGCCCCGAGGACAGCTCGATGGACGCCTCACCGTGCTCGTTCTGCGCGGCCACCGGCGCCGAGCGCACCGCCTCCACATGCGCCCGCAGCTCCCGCGACCGGTCGAGCTGCTCCTCGAACTCCTGCCGGGACAGGGTCAGCACCGTGCAGGAGGTGACCGCCTTGACCGTGACGCCCCAGGTGCCGGGCTCGTCGGCGGCCAGCTCCCGCTCGCCGAAGTGGTCACCGCCGGCGGCCGAGCCGACCACCGAGGGCTCGTCGAACGCTCCCTCGGCCAGCTTGTCGACCTTCCCGTGGGCCAGCAGGACCAGCTCGTCGGCCGGGCGCCCGGCCTCCACCAGCAGCTCTCCGGGGGCGAACTCGCGCTGGGTGAAGCGGTCCGCCAGTGCCTCCAGCACCCCGGGGTCCTCGAAGGCGCGCAGCAACGGCAGCTCGCGCAGTTCGACGGGGATGACCCGCACCGAGGAGCCGGTGGTGGTGAACTCCACCCGCCCGTCGCCGAGCGTGTGCGACGCCCGGCGGTTCACCCGGTACGAACCACCCGGAACCTGCACCCACGGCAGCATGCGCAGCAGCCACCGCGAGGTGATGCCCTGCATCTGGGGAACGGACTTTGTCGTCGTCGCCAGATTCCGTGCCGCCTCCGTGCCCAGACTCGTGGGCGGCTGCGGATTGCCGATACCGGAACCTGATTCAACGGACGTCGTCATCGTGAATGCTCACCCATCCCTGTACGGACTTGAAGAGATATTCAGCTCGAAGCAAGTGCCAAGCTAGCAGCGGAGTTTGGGCAGTGCATTCACTCAAAAGAGTGTGCCGTCAAGGGTTTGCGGAATTAGTGCCGGGTGAATACTCCGACCCCATTCGGGACCGGCCGCTCGGCGTCGCCCGAGGGACGGTTCGTGTCCGGCCCGACGCGCGCCCGGTCGCCGACCCGCAGCGCAGGCGGCGCCCGCGCGCCCGCCTCGCGCCCCACCAGAACGCCCGCGTCCCTGCCGGCCACCCCGGCTCACACCAGGGCCACCGTCAGCCGATCCCGTCGTCACCGGACTTCGCCACCCGCCGCCGGTGCCGCGGGAACGGCGTGGAAATGGCCGGGGACCACCTGCGGAACTCTTCGCACGCCCCTGCCCATGGCGACTGCGGCCCCCGATACTCACTGGCGTCCGACGCGTACATCCGGCACCACGCCGGGACGAGAGCCGGGAGGCCCCCATGGTCCGCCGTACACGCCGCGCCTTTGTCGTCACCCTCGGAGCCGCACTCGCGGGCGGCACCGCCGCCCCGGCATTCGCGGACTCGACCGGCCCCAGGTCCAAGCCGCCGCTGGCCAGAGCCCACGCGCACAACGACTACGAGCACCCGCACCCGCTCACCGACGCACTGTCCCACGGCTTCGGCAGCGTCGAGGCCGACATCTGGCTCGTCGACGGCCAGCTGCTGATCGCGCACGACGCGACCGACCTCGACCCCACCCGCACCCTGGAATCCCTCTACCTCGACCCGCTGTTCCAGCGCGTCACCGCGAACCGCGGCCGGGTCTACCGCGGCTACGACCTGTCGCTGCAACTGCTGATCGACATCAAGACCCCCGGTGAGGCCACCTACCTCGAACTCGCCAAGCGGCTGCGCCGCTACAGCCGGATGTTCAGCACCGCCTACGGCGGGGTCGGCGGCCGGGTGCGGCGCGGCGCGGTGACCGCCGTCATATCGGGCGACCGCGGAGCACGCGCCCCCATGGAGGCCGAGAAGGTGCGCCACGCCTTCTACGACGGACGGCTGGAGGACATGGGCACCGGCGTGCCCGCTTCCTTCATCCCGCTCATCAGCGCCGACTGGACGAAGACCTTCACCTGGCAGGGCGTCGGCGAGATGCCGCCGGAGGAGCGGGAGAAGCTGTACCAGATCACCGTCGCCGCCCGTGCCGCCCGGCAGAAGGTGCGCTTCTGGGCCACGCCCGACCTGGCGGGCCTCGCGCGCGACGCCATCTGGCGCGAGCTGCTGGCCGCGCACGTCGACTACCTCAACACCGATGACCTGGCGGGCCTGGAGGACTTCCTGCGCGGCGCCCACTGACACGGCACGGCGAGTCCGCCGGGCCCGCCCGGCGGACTCGCGGAAATCGATTCGCGGGAGGCCGGTCCTTTCCGCCATGCTGGCCATCATGCTCATCAGGACCGCCACCCCCGAGGACTGGCCCGCGATCTGGCCCTTCCTGCACCGCATCGTCGCCGCGGGCGAGACCTACACCTACCCGCGCGACCTGGGCGAAGCAGGCGCCCGCGACATCTGGATGCTGAAGCCCCCGGGCCGGACCGTCGTCGCCACCGACGCCGACGGCACGGTCCTCGGCTCGGCCAAGATGAACCCCAACCAGATGGGGCCCGGCTCGCACGTCGCGAGCGCCAGCTTCATGGTGGCGCCCGAGAGCGGCGGGCGGGGCGTCGGCCGCGCGCTCGGCGAACACGTCCTGGAATGGGCGCGCGCCGAGGGCTACCAGGCGATGCAGTTCAACGCCGTGGTGGAGGCCAACACCCGGGCGGTCGCGCTGTGGCGCTCACTCGGATTCGAGGTGGTGGGCACCGTACCCAAGGCGTTCCAGCATCCGGCGAAGGGCTATGTCGGGCTGCACATCATGCACCGCTTCCTGTGACCGCGGCCGCGTCCCTGAGCGCCGCCGGATCGTCGAGGACGGACTGCACCACGGAGTGGGCCGCGCCCAGCAGCGGGCCGTCGGAGCCCAGCCGCGAGACCGTCACCACGCCCTGACCGGAGCGCGCCGGGTCCGCGACCCGCAGCGCCAACTCCCGCTCCAGGGCGGGCAGCAGCCAGGGCGCCAGCGGGGTGAGCGCGCCCCCGAGCACCACCGTGCGCGGGTCGAGGAGGTTCACGGCACCGGCCAGCGCGATGCCGAGCGCCGCGCCCGCCCCGCGCAGCGCGCCCCGCACCAGGCGGTCGCCGTCCGCCGCCCGCTCGGCCAGCAGCGCGATCCGGCCGCCGGGCCCGGGGTGCTGGGCCGCGGCCTGTCCGGGGGACAGACTGCTGGCCCGCAGCACCGCCTCCTCGCCCGCGTACTGCTCCAGACAGCCGCGCCCGCCGCACGCGCACGCGGGCCCCTCGGGTCGCACCGGCACATGGCCCAGCTCACCCGCGAAGCCGTGCGTGCCGCGCAGCAGCCGCCCGTCCAGCACGACCGCGGCGCCGATGCCGATTTCGACCGAGACATGGACGAAATCGCGCGGCGCCGGGTCATGGCCGCCCCGCCACAGCTCGGCGAGCGCCCCGAGGTTGGCCTCGTTGTCGACGGTCAGCGGCAGCCCGGGCAGCGCGGCGCGCAGCGCGGGGCCGATGTCCACACCCTCCCAGCCGAGGTTGGGGGCGCGCACCACCAGCGACGACTCGCGCGCCACCAGGCCCGGCACCGCCACCGCGAGCCCGGCGGGCCGCAGCCCCTCGCGTACCGCCTCCGCCGCCACCTGCCGGACCAGCTCGGCGAGCCGGGCGAGCGCCGGGCCGACGGCGCGGTCCCGGTTCGCCGACGCCACCTCCGTACGCGCCCGTATCCGGCCGCCCAGGTCCACCGCGCAGACGGCCAGATGGTCCACGCCGATCTCCGCGCCGATCCCGGCCGGACCGCGCTCGTTGAGCTGTAGCGCGCTGCCGGGGCGGCCGACCGTGCCGGGCCGGGACGGGCCCAGCTCGACCAGCAGCCCGTCCCGGATCAGCTCGTCCACCAGCGTCGAGACGGCGGCCCGGGTCAGTCCCACCCGGGTCGCGACGGACGCGCGGGAGAGCGGTCCGTGCGCGGCCACGGCGTGCAGCACGAGGGAGAGATTGCGGCGGCGCATCGCCTGCTGGGTATTGGGCAGTGGCGCTGCCACCGTGGTCGTCTCCTTTCGTGCGGTCCGTCTCGTACGGCCCGTTTTGTATGGTCCGTTTCGTATGGACCCGGCGGGTCAGGCCCGGCGCAGCAGCCCGTCCGCGTCGGACAGCACCCGTGCGATGCGCTCCCGCGTCTCCTCGTCGCGCTCCACCGCCTCGTACGACGGCCCCTCCGCGGTCGCCCAGCGGCGCGCCACCGCCGCCGGGTCCTCGCCCAGCGCCAGCCCCGCGGCCTGGGCGGCGGCGCCGAGGGCGACCAGCTCCTGCGCCCGCGGCACCTGGACGGGGCGGCCGCTCAGCCGCCGTACCGTCTCGCGCCAGGCCGTGCCCTTGGCGCCGCCGCCGATGAGCAGCAGCGGCGTCTCGGGGGCCGCGTCCGCGTCCAGCACCTGGTCGAGCGCGGTCAGCAGGGTGAAGACGGCGCCGTCGTACGCGGCCTGGAGGAGCTGCCCCGGTGTCGTGTCGTGGCGCAGCCCGTGCAGCAGCCCGGAGGAGTGGGGCAGGTTCGGGGTGCGCTCACCGTCCAGGAACGGGAGCAGCACGGCCTGTCCGCCCGGTTCCACCGCCTCCCGGTCCCGGCCCAGCAGCGCGGCGACCTTGTCGACGGCGAGCGTGCAGTTGAGGGTGCAGGCCAGCGGCAGCCAGGCCTCACGGGTGTCGGCGAACCCGGCGACCGTCCCGGTCGGGTCGGCGGGCCGGTGTTCCGAGACGGTGTACACGGTGCCGGAGGTGCCGAGGCTGAGCACCGGCTGTCCCGGGCGCAGCCCCAGCCCGAGTGCCGCGGCCATGTTGTCGCCGGTTCCGGTGGCGACCAGGGCGCCGCTGGGCAGCGGCAGCCCCGGTAGGTCCCGTACCGTTCCGGCCGCCTCGCCGTGCCGCAAGACGCGCGGCAGCAGGGCCGGGGAGAGCCCGACCCGGCCGAGGATCTCCTCGTCGTACGCCTCGGTGCCGGACGCCCACCAGCCGGTGCCCGACGCGTCACCGCGGTCGGTGGTGCCGTATCCGGTGAGCCGTTCGGTGAGGTAGTCGTGGGGGAGCCGGACGGCCGCGGTGGCGCGGGCCGCCTCCGGTTCGTTCTCCATGAGCCAGGCCCATTTGGTGACGGTGAACGACGTCGCGGGCACGCTGCCGATCCGCTCCGCCCACGCCTTGGGGCCGCCCAGCTCCTCGACCAGCCGGTCGCGCTGCGGCGCCGAGCGCACGTCGTTCCACAGCAGCGCGGGGCGTACCGGACGGCCCGAGGCGTCCAGCGTCACCAGCCCGTGCTGCTGGCCCCCGATGGACACCGCGGCCGCCTGCCGGGCGTACGGGCCGCACTGGCGCAGCGCCTCCGCCAGCGCCTCCCACCACTGCCCGGGATCGCTCTCCTTGCCCTCCCCGTCGGCGCCGCCGCCGACGGTGTGCGGACCCTGGCCGCGTGCGACGACCCGGCCGGTCGCGGCGTCGACGACCAGTGCCTTGGTCGACTGCGTGGAGCTGTCCACGCCCACGACCAGCGGTCCTTCCGGCACGGGCACGGCTGCTGCTGCCATCTCGCGCTCTCCCTTGCGTCCCTGTGTGCTTGCGACTGTGTCCCTGTGTGCTGCGACGAGTCTTATCCGGCCTGAGCGGGGCTTCCCCGGAATGCTCGCGCATACTAATTTGTAAAGCGCCCTGACGAAATAGGCGAGGGAGCTGCGATGAGCTACAACCCCACCCCCGAGGACAGGTTCACCTTCGGCCTGTGGACGGTCGGCTGGCAGGGCCGGGACCCGTTCGGGGACGCCACCCGCCCGGCGCTCGACCCCGTCGAGTCCGTCACCCGGCTCGCCGAACTCGGCGCGTACGGCGTGACCTTCCACGACGACGACCTCATCCCCTTCGGCGCGTCGGAGACCGAGCGCGAGTCGCACATCAAGCGCTTCCGGCAGGCCCTGGACGCCACCGGCATGACCGTGCCGATGGCCACCACCAATCTCTTCACCCATCCGGTCTTCAAGGACGGCGCCTTCACCGCCAACGACCGGGACGTGCGCCGCTACGCCCTCCGCAAGACCATGCGCAACATCGATCTCGCGGCCGAGCTGGGCGCGAAGACCTATGTGGCCTGGGGCGGCCGCGAGGGCGCCGAGTCCGGCGGCGCCAAGGACGTGCGCGCCGCGCTCGACCGGATGAAGGAGGCGTTCGACCTGCTCGGCGTGTACGTCACCGAGCAGGGCTACGATCTGCGCTTCGCCATCGAGCCCAAGCCCAACGAGCCGCGCGGCGACATCCTGCTGCCCACCGTCGGCCACGCCCTCGCCTTCATCGAGCGGCTGGAGCAGCCGGAGCTGTACGGGGTGAACCCCGAGGTCGGCCACGAGCAGATGGCCGGGCTGAACTTCCCGCACGGCATCGCCCAGGCGCTGTGGGCGGGCAAGCTCTTCCATATCGATCTCAACGGCCAGTCC
>Ga0307508_10003790_pt1 | contig 15113 bp, 10 predicted proteins | sample 9_EM_MG_FD_203089 | JGI IMG/M metagenome (GOLD analysis project Ga0307508, IMG submission 203089) | Populus trichocarpa ectomycorrhiza microbial communities from riparian zone in the Pacific Northwest, United States - 9_EM | ecosystem: Host-associated > Plants > Roots > Unclassified | place... | reverse complement strand
AGCTGGGCTTCGTAGAATTTTAGCGTACCGGCGTTGTCCGCCGAGCCTTCGATGGCCTTCTTTTGAGTATCCCAGATCTTCAAGGCCTCCTGATATTTCTGATAGGCCTTATTTGGCGTGTCGAGCTTCTCCTGAAGTCCCTTTATCTTTTCTTCGCAGTCTTTTTTCTTCTTGAACAAGCTGTCCGCGGTGTCGAGCTGCAACGTCGAGTCGACGGACAGCTTCTCGTTATTCAGCGCGGTCTGTTTTTTCGTGAGCGGACCTTTGTCTATGGTGAATTTGACGAGGTCGCCAAAATCGAGAGACAGTTCCTTAAGGTCAGCCGAGGTTTCCTTCAGAAGCCTGTCATGCTCGGCCTGAAAATTGCTAAACTTTCCCTCAAGTTTCTTGGCTGTCGCGAGATGCTCCGTCAGCGTTTTCTGCCGACCCTGCTGAGATACGATTTGTGCTTCAACGGCAGCGAGCGTTGTTCGCTCTGCGAGCAGGCCGGTTGCGATTGCTTCGGCGGCCGCCTTCTGCTCGGGCGTCTGGTTATTAGGCATTTCGACGACAGGAGGTTTGTTGGCGATATGAGCAGCCAATTCCTTCTGCTTCATCCCCAACTGTGATTCCAGCATCGCGGTGCTTTGGGGCGTGCCCTTTGCCTCGAGCTTTACAAGCTCGTCGTTTATGCGGGACATTTCGTGCCGGTGGGCAGCCAGGTTTTCGACCAATTCCTCGGTCTTGTACTCGATGAGTTCGTCAAGGGTGCTCTTACCCAGGCGATTGGCGTCGGTTATGTGAGAGAAGATGACTTTGCGAAGTTCTCGTTGAAATTCGCTCTTTTGACCAGGATCGGTTTCAGTGCAAACCTTCTCCAAGTATGTTTGCGGAATATACTTCACGAGTTCCACAGCGTTATCCTGCCACTGAAAAATAGTCGTTGATGCCGATGACGTCGCAATCCGCATTGCCCAATTGGATTACGAACTGATTCCAGTCACCTGAGAAACCGGACGAGGCGGGGCTATGAACGTGGAGGTCCCACTTGCGCCACTGAGAACCCTTGGGCCAATTTTTGGTCATGCTTCCCCCCAAAGCGCGGCCGACGGGGGCTCGCACATCCGGTGGTTGTTTAGCACAAATCAAGAACATTGACAGCCCTCAAACGAATGATTTGCTGACACGCGTCGTAAAGCAGAAGACGCAACGCCCATCACAACGCGGCGAGATCATTCGGGACCTGGCCGAATGTTTTGATCACCTTGGCATCGCTGAACTCCCCGGTTACCGGATCACCGGTGCGGCTGAATGCGACCGCGCCGACGCGACCTTCTTTGCGTGATAACTCTTCGGCTCGCATTGCGACTACGCTGGAGTGGAGCATCCGGTTGGCCCGGCGGCGGTGACGCCGTCATCGGCGCCGATGAAGGGGAGGGCGACATGATAGGTTGCCCGGTCTTGGTCTCGCTTCTACTCAACCATAGGCTTTGAACCGAAAGGATGAGGCGCCGTAGCCATATTAGCTAGTCGGGCCTCTCTCTCTCCTTTGGTTGGCGGGTTCTGCGCAGACTCCGCGCACGAACTCTACCCGTCGGCGAGACCGGGTGAGGGGGAGCAGAACAAAAATTGGTGGGGGCACCTCCCGGTCTGGCAGCGACCAAAGGGCGCGAAGATCGGGGGATACCGTTTTTGTTCTTGCTGGGGGTGCCAGGGCGGAGCCCTCGTACCCCCCAAATGAACAGAAACGACATGTCGCACAAGCGACACAGAACATCGGTGCGAGGATGGAAGCCGGAAGGCCGAAACCCGGCATCCCATTTGGGGATCTGAGGGGCTCGGTTCACGACACCCTGGTCTGGCAGAGCCGGACGCGCCAAAAGGCCATCTTGCTGTTCTTGTTGTTTTTATTCACACTCGCCCTCATAGGTTGCGGGAATAATCCTTTCGCGTCTATCCGCCGATGTGCCTAATCAGGGACGGTCCATGACCGGGGAAGAAGCCTACGAAGCACGCTCCCGAATATTTGGCGGCTTACCGCCGGATATCTTCCGCATTTTTTCCGGCGAGGCGCGTTGGTTCTACGCCGACCTTCTGGAGCACATCGACCGCGATGTGTTCGGAGATATTCCGGGCGTCGTTTCGCGACAGGAAATGACCCAGGCGATTCGGGAATTCATTGACCGCCAGGGGCGCAATGTCCCGCTCGACGATGAGGCTCCGTATGCGCCCGCAGTGGAGACCGCGGATGCCAAGGCCATCGTCGCGTACCGGCGGCTTCTCGACACGGGGTGGCTAACCGAATTTCGGGACCGCTACCGCCGCGTTGTCGATATGAATGCCAACGGACGCCTCATTCTGACAATCCTACTCGAAATAAAAGCAGGACGAACGCGCTCCTATGGCGGTGAAGTCTTGCAAGTCCTGTTGCAGCTCGAGGGGGCCGATAAAGATCCCGAGAACAGGTCGGAGGCCGTCCGCAACGCGGAGCGGTCAGCCAAGTCCTTTATGCATCACTTGCGCTCGATCTCAAGCGCAATACGGCAAATTGAAGAAGAGCTGGTCGGCCAGACCGATATGCGGACCCTGTTCCGGAAGTTCTTTGACGATTTCGTCGAGCATTTCCTGATTTCAGATTTCAAGCGGCTGAAGAGCACAACCAATCCGTTCCGGTTCCGACGCAAGATCATCGACACAGCGGAGGGCATCCTTGCCAACGAGATAAGGATGACTGTCCTCTCCGAAGCCTACGTCAAGGAGGGGCGCGGCGAGAGTGTTGAAGACGCGTATGCGCTAATTACTCAGGAATTGCGCAACGTGATCTCGGTATTTGACCGGATCGGGGATTATCTCGAAATTATCGAGGCTACGAACCAGCGGCTTGAACGACGAATTTCCAATACCCTGCGGTTCATGGATCGCATTGCGGAGACGAAGACCGAACGTGTGATCGAGGCGTTAGCCAAGCTCGGCGATCTGGCTGGTCCCTCCTCGCTCGAGCTATCGATCCCGCATAACCTTCTTCCGGAACAAGCGGTGATCGGCAGGGAAGACCTCTATCAGCACAAACGTGGGCGGGAGGTCGTAAAACCCCAAAAAATCCGACGCGAAGCACCAGATCCAGCATTTCTTGCCTATCGTGCGGCGCTTGATGCCTACCGGGGCCGTACAGCAATCACAGCGGCAAAGATGGCCGTCTATCTCGAAACCGCGTTCGGCGAACGGCAAGAGTTGCAAGCGGCCGACATGCCTCTTTCGTCGCTCGATGATTTCTTCATTTTCGAGCGGCTTCGTACCTTGCAGCAGATCGGTGACGGCGCTCTGGCGCGGCGCTACGCGATCGAAATCAAGCCCATGCAATTCCAGAATGAATGGATCTCGTGTCCCGACTTCGTCGTTCGTCGCGTGGGAAAGGTAGCGTCGCATGCTGGAACTTGACGAACTTCGCGACCTTCTCGAGGGTCGGCGGGGCAACCCGCCCGTCGAGAAGGTCGATATTGAGACAGCGATTCAGGCGCTCCTTGCCCATCAAATCATTTATCCGGATACAAGCCTGCTTCGGCGAGAAATCTACGACCTCATTCGCCGTCACAGCACATTTTTCGAGCGATACTTTGGTGCGATGGGGGTCAGCATTGTCATTGAGCCGCCGACTGGAATGATCGCGCTGGTGCGGGGCCAGAACCGGTACGGCTGGCAATTCTCACGTCTCAAGAAAGACGAGACTCTTGTCCTGCTTGCGCTGCGCGTCACCTATGACGAAGGCTTGCGCGCGGGCCTTATGGACGAGGTCGGTCGGGTTGAGACCAACACCGACGAGATATTCGACCGAATCCGGACGCTTGGAAAGGCCGATCCGCCTATTGAGTCCCGTTTAGAGGAAATCCTGAAGTCGCTGCGGCGGCGGGGAGCTGTTCTGTTGCATGACGCGGACCGTGTCGAGCGGCTTACCCCGGTAACGGTCCTCCCCGGCATAGGCATTCTTGTCGATGATATCTTTACCGCCTCGGTCGTAAAGTGGGTGGAGCTGGGAGCGCCTGAAGAGTTCCTTGCTTGGAGTGCGCGTGAGCGTAACTCGGCTGTCGTGCCGGATAAGGCTGGACCGTCATCGGAACGGCAACGCCTCGATCCAGACGAGGCATCTTCTGATGTATGAGCTCATGCGCCTTTCGTTCCACAATTGGTATGTTTTCGAGGTTCTCGACCTCGATGTGGGCGGCATGATCGCCGTCATTGGGCCGACCGGAGCGGGCAAGAGCGCAATCCTCGACGGCCTTCAGGTGGTCATTACAGGTAATAACGGAAACTTCATCGACCTCAATCCTTCTGCCGGCGAGAAAAGCGACCGCACGGTATTGAGCTATTGCCTTGGCCAAGTGAGTGATTTCGATCGCGGGGCACCCAAGCGTGAGCGGTGTGAGACGATTCTCGCTCTTACGTTTCGCGATACGGTGACGGATGAGCCGTTGACCATCGGCCTGCTTCTACATGCGGATCATAGCGAGCGAACGGAGTCGTCGCGGGCGCTGTTCATCGCGCGAGGCTACGCATTCTCGTTTGGAGATTTTATCGAGCGCGATGAAGACGGCGACGAGTTCGTAGTTTCCCATGACGAAATCATCGAGCGGCTGAAGAAAAATCGCGGCAAAGCGCTTACGCTGCATGCACGATCGACGCAGTTCGTCGCCGAATACCTGGCCGCGATGCGGCCCCGCTCGTCGCCAGATGCGCGGCTTTTTCTGCGCAGCTTCAACAACGCCGTCCTGGCCAGAGAAATTCGCGATCCCACGGATTTTGTGAGGCGCTTCGTGCTTGAAGCGGACCCCCTCAATGTCGAGCGCATCCGCTCGTCCATTGAGACATGGCGGTCGATGGAAAAGCGCGCTGAAGATCTTGAAATGGAAATCAGGGCTGTGCGCCTCATTCGAAGTCGCTTTGCGACATGGGCGAGGCAGACGCTTCAAGCGCAAACGGAAGAGTATATTGCCAACGCGGCGGAGCGCATGCGGCTAGAATTTGAGATCAGGGAGCTAGAGAAGGAAAAAGAGCGCGCTGACCAAGAGAATGCATCGCTCAATCGCCTGATTGTCAACCGTACCGGCGTCGTAGCGGAGAACCGCGACCAGATACTCCGCAAGCGGACCATGATCGCGGACGGCGAAGGTGCATCAAAGATTCGAACCATTGAGGTCGAGGAACGGGTTGCCAACGACGATAAGGCCCGCGCCATTGCATCATTCGACAGCGCCATGAATGAGTTTCGGCACATCTCCCAATTTTCCGCGATACGTCAATTCGTGCCGATTGTGCATCATGGTGCCATACAGGCGGCCGCAGAGCTTGTCCGCGCTGCCAGCGAACAGACCACGGAGCGACTCGTAGCTGAAAGCGAGTCCTTGGCGGACATGGCGCGGCGCGCGTTGGCGATCCTTGTGGTGCGTGAATCGCTCGCGCAACAACGCGATATCCGAATTGCGGAAATTGCGGAGGACCGCCAGCAGTTACACAATCTGGAGCAGTCGCTTCGGGGCGCAAATGACGGACGCGGAAGCATGCTTTCGCCCCATGTGCGGAAATTCATGAACGATCTCGCGGTGAACGATATTCAAAGCAGCGCCCTTCCGAATGTTGTGGAGATCGCCGACGAATCGTGGGCGACTGCCTTGGAGATGCTTCTTGGACCAAATCGAGAAGCGCTGATCGTGCCGGAGTTGCAGCTTGAAAGGGCGTTCGACTATCTGTGGCGGCACCGGTCAAGCTTGCACGGTTGCCGGATTGTCAATACGCGCAAGACCCGGCGCGGCTCAAATCGTACTCTGCCGCAACGGTCGATTGCGCACGTGTTGCGGACTGACAATGTTGACGCGCGCGCCTTCGTTGATACCCAGGTTGGGCGCTACGTCCGTGCCGACACCGAAGAGGAACTACAGGATTACGATCACGCGGTTATGCGCAACGGCAAAACCACCGCAGCGCTTTCACTGCGGGTATTTAGCGATCTCAGTCCTATTCTTGGAAAGACGGCGCAAACCGCGGCCTTGGCGTCTGCGCAAGCAAAATGTGCCCTCCTTCAAAAGCAGATTGGTGAGAAGGACCGGGAACTGAAGATGCTCGACAGCGCGGTCACGTACCTCGCGGGACTTGAACGCAGGGATGACATTATATCGCAATTGCGAGAAGCGGCGGAGAACGTCAAGCGGGCCGAAGCGCGGCGAATAGCGCTTCAGAAGGATCGTGAACGGGTCGAAGATCCCAAGAGCCAAGCCCTTCGACTGGAGATCGAACGCATCGAAAGGGAGACGGCGGAATACGAAAAAGAACTAAAAGAGATACGTGAAGAAGAACGAGCAAGCAGTACGCGTTCAATTCGGGCCGTCGAACGGATGACGGAGCGTCAGGACTCCGTCGCGAAGATGTCGACGGCCGCTGAAGCTATTGAGCGAGAGCAAACCAACGATCGCGTGACGAAGCTGATCGCCTTCGCAGAGGCAGGCGCATTTACGATCGACGAAGCTCGGACAACGCTGGGTGTGCAGGTGTTCCAGAAACGGGGCGAGGAAGTACAATTTCTCGCGGAACGCCGCGATCAAGCAAGGCAAGCCGCAGAGGAATTTGCACGGCTTGCGCGCGACAACGGTACGCGTGCGCTACGCGAATTCGGCGAGTACGTCCGGGAGTATATTCAAGGCCCAAGTCCTCTTCCGGAGGATGCCGGCCATGCTGAGCATTGCTTCTGGTGCGCCGCGCGGGAAATTCGGCTCGAAGAACATGAACTACGGCCCCACCGCGAGAAAGTCATTCAGGCCCGTCACGAATTCGAAGCTGCTCTTAAGGAAGACCTGCTCGCCAAAATGTCCGACCGCTTCGAGAAGATAAAGACGCAGCTCGACATTTTGAACAAGCGGCTCGCCGCATATTCGTTCGTAGGCCAGAAGTACTCTTTCAAGAGGTATATCTCTCCGGATTTTAAGCCGCTCTACGATCTCGTGAAGCGCATTATCGGAAGCCAGGATGCGTCATTTGCGGAGCTGGCGGATAAAGCGGGCGCGGCCGATGACGAGATGAAGCGCGCGATGGCGCAAGTGGAGGAGATTGTTACGCGCGATCAGGATACACGTCGCTTGGAAGACTACCGGAACTATTTCGAGTTCGAGCTGTTCCTGGAAAATCAAGCAGGTGAACAGCAAGCGTTCTCGAAGCTCGTTGGGCTTTTGTCGGGAGGGCAGCGTCAGGCGCCTTATTATGTAGCCATTGCGGCGAGCATGGTGTCCGTTTACTACCCCAAAGGCGGACGCGAGGGTAGTACCGAAGGCATGGGTTTGGTCGCCTTTGACGAAGCCTTTAACAAGTTGGATATCGGTAACACGCAGAATCTCATCACGCTCTACCGTGATCTCGGGCTCCAACTGGTCATCGCGGCACCCGAGATTCACCGTGCGACGTTCCTTGAATCGGTGGACTGCATCATCTCGGTGACTCGCATGAGCGGCACGGATCGCGTTGCCGTCGATGCCGAACGGATTGGCCCGAGAGCTCAGGCCGAGATGCTGGCAGCCAATCCGGAGCATCGCGGCGTGGAATGGTTCAGGACAGATGGCGAGCAATCGACGCAAAAGGCGGCAGAATAACGTGAGCGCAGGCAAGGCACGCGACATTTTGGGAATTCTTCTCGATCGCGTCGAACGTGTGCCAGACCGGACGCGCCAACCGGCCGAACGCGCGCCTGCCGACTTTCCCTCCGCAGCGGAGCGTGCGGCATTTGACCGGCTTCTTGCGGATGCGGAACGCCAAGGCGCCATCAGCGTAGTCAAAGGCCGCGGTGAGGCGCGGCATCTGACCGAGCGTATCCGATTGAGAGATGCCGTCCGCCTTTATGAGTTTTTGGGGAGGATTCCGGCGCTCGAACGTGCAAGAGCAGCGGTATCCCGATTGCGGGCGTCTGCGGCACCGAGGCACACCGACGCAGTAGAGGCGCGAGACAGTATTATCGAAGGATGGCTGCGGGGAGAGCGGCCGTTTTCTATCAGCCTTGAGCAGATGGATCAGGCGGTGGAATTTATCACGGCTCTGGATGCAGTTCTAGCGCGTGATCCGATGGACCGACGCGATCTTCGAACGTATTCCGGGCAAACCACAGGCAATACCAAGCTCCTGGAACGGTACGCATCGCGGATCATCAATTTCCTTAAGCAGATCGGAAAACTCGATGCCGATCTGTCCGACAATGAAGCCATGGCAAGCCTGGGTTTAGAGAAATTTTCGCAGGCCGTCTTAATGGCCGGTCCGGTTCGTCTCGCTGGCGTGGATTTCGCGAGGCTGGTTTATGTGGGACTTCCTCCTGAACAAGCACCATCGATCGAACCAGCCGCTGCGATCCGATCGATCATCACGATCGAAAACCTCGCGAGCTTCAATCGGCATGTGCGAGAGGCGCTGCAGGCCAATGACGTGGCCGTCTACACCGGCGGTTTCCCGTCGAGGGCAGTGGCAGCCGCGTTGGTAGCAATTTCACGGTGGCCCGGAATTACGCGTATCCATCATTGGGGAGACATCGACGAAGGCGGCCTGCGCATTGCGCTGCATCTAACTTCACTTCTAGCAATCCCGGTCTTGCCCCATCTCATGAATCCCGCCTTGGCGCGTCTGCACGGAGCCCCCGCCAAGGCGTCGCGTAAAATCGATTTGCTACCGAGCCACCCGTGGCAGTCCCTGGCTACTTTCTTGGGAGGGGACGATGCTCGATTTCTCGAACAGGAAAAGATCGATCCGGAGCCCCTTACTATGGCTGAAGCTGTCTCATGATCTGTCTGAGGCAAACTAGCAAAAAGAATGTTGGTAGCGAATACCCCCGGCATGCGCGCCGCATTGCGTCGACGCTCCTTGATCGCGGTGTAGCCGCCATGGTTCAGTGCAAACGCGTCCAGTGAGTCGAAAGTGGATCAGTTTTTGTAAGCATTTTAGGGTTAGCCTGAGCGAACTAGCTGGCCAATAGCCTGTCAGCTGGCAGCACCTAGAATAAGCAGGTATTGCCGAAATCGTATCCAGTGAAATTACTGCCTTAGCCTTGCTCCGTATCTTTCGATGCCGTCGGCCCGCGACCGAGGCGTTGCGCATTCGCTTCGCTCAAGCATTTGAGCCGTGTAAGAAACGAGGCAAGGTCGGTAGCGTAAAACAGCGTCTTCTTGCCGAACTTAACGCGCTTGAGGTCACCTCGTTTGACCGCTGCGTAGAGCGATGTGCGACCGATACTGAGCAAGTCAAGTGTTTCCCCGACTTCGTAAGCTGCCTTCGCAAGACCGAAAGCACGGGGGTCAATCGGATTGTTGCTCGCGTCCTTGTCGGAGCATCCGCCTGGCGCTGCTCCATTCGTCGAATCGTGTACGCGTGATTTGCGAGGGGGTGCCATGGCCGCAGTGTGCCATACGCGCCCGATCGAATGAACAACCTGAATCTGCGCTGCACTACGCTGTGTCTCCCCTCCGGGATCGGAACGTTGGGGTTGTTCTAGGAAGTGCCGTGGGTTTTTGTTCGGGCTCGACCTCTGCCTGATCCCAAACGATATTCCGGACGTCAGAAAGAAGCGTCGGGGAAAATCTTCGCGTTGCTCCATTTCATAGATGGTCGTGTTGGCCAACGGCACGATCTTGCGCAACTCAGGCCGACGCACTGTACGGTTGAAGAGCAAGGGCGACGATGGAACGAATCCGTGGATCCGACCGGGGCCTTCTAACGGAGCATCCTTGGCATCGCGCAATACATCGCTTGCCGGAGTCGATCTCTTTTCGTGTTTTGGACCCATGATGCAATCCTCGTCGACACCGCCGCGTTCCACGTAAAGCTGCGACTTGGCAAACAAGGGGGAAGCACTATGTGCGCGGCAATCGGATACCTATAGCGAAGAAATGGGACAGTCCGATCTATCGCGACGTATCGCGCATCGCGCGACTCAGGATATCCGGTTTCGACGACCTGGACCCGTTTTTGTCGCCTTGCCGGCTGCCTCAACGAAGGCCGATATAGGTCCGCCAGCCTTTATCTCCAATGTGGGGTCACCCGCGCCGGCCAGGACGTGGACGTACCGGGTCGGTATCGTGGGGACGCGATCGAACACCGCACAACCATTCCCCGGTGGGGCCAACGCGTTGTCGCTGGCAGGATGTCGCGTGCAACGCTCTTAGCGCCGTCGGTTGGCCAACCCTTTGAATCCGTCGTCAGCTGACTATTGACTCAAAATCGGCTGACGCGGCGCGCCAGCTGAGGCGAGATGTCGAGGACGTCTGTCGGTACCCCCGGCAATACTACGCCATGCTACGCAATGACGCGATAACATCGATGGACCGATTGCAACCTGGTCTGTTTTTCTGTCTCTGCACCCGACCACGAAAATTCGGGACGGGGGCGAGAAGCGATGCCGTATGTCGAAGCCACAGGAGCCAAGCTCTATTTCGAGGAGAGTGGCTACGGTTATCCGATCATCTTCATCCATGAATTCGCATCGGACATCCGCGGTTGGGAAGCCCAGGTGCGTTACTTCTCCCGTAGCTACCGTTGCATTGCCTACAACGCCAGAGGCTACCCACCGAGTGATGTCCCAGAAGACGCATCTTTGTATCGCTGGCAGTTCGCGGTCGACGACATCGCCGCTGTCATGCGGGATCTTAAGATCGAGCGCGCCCATTTAGTCGGCTTGAGCATGGGCGGATATGCTGCCTTGCAATTTGGGTTGCGCTATCCGGAAAAAGCCAGCGCGATTGTCGCGGCAAGCGTGGGGTCTGGCTCTCATCCCACCCAGCGTGACGCCTGGTTGAGGGAAACGTCGGTTCTCGCGCGGATCTTTATCGAGCACGGAATGGTCTCGATGTCCGAACGAATGGCGCGCGGTCCGGCCCGCATCCAGTTGAAATACAAGGATCAGAAGAGTTGGTGGGAATTCGCCGTCCGTCTGCGGCAACATTCGGCACTGGGCATGTCGAACACGATGGCCCGCTGCCAGGCCTTGCGGCCATCATTGCATGATCTGCGCGATCAATTCTCGAAAATGACAGTTCCGGTATTGCTCGCCGTGGGCGACGAGGATGTCCGCTGCCTCGAAACCAATCTGATGCTCAAATCGACTCTTCCCAACGCGGGTCTGTGGATCTGTCCCAATACCGGCCACGCCATCAATCTGGAAGAGCCAATAGAGTTCAATGCACAGATCGAAAACTTCCTGGACGCCGTCGTGCGCGGCAGCTGGCGTCGCGGATTTCCAGGAACGGACGTTGCCTCTCACCTGGGATGGTGTCGACACGCGTGTCGCGACAATTCGTCCGTCCAAGTCGATCCCGAAACAGCCGATGCCGGCGTGGTTTGTTTGCACCACAAATGACGGCCCTCTAGTCGCTCTCACAGCAAGTCTCTTTCATGAAACCCAGAGTTGGCGTTTATCTCTCCGAAGGCATGGCCGCGCGGTTGTCAGAAGCGGCCAAAAATCCCCGTTCCACAAAATCGGCGCTCGTCGAAGCAGCCCTCGACCGTTTCCTTGGCTCCGACGACGCTATCGCAGATACCGCGACGTTTGCCCACCACCTCGCCGGGTTGAGCCGTCAGCTCGAGGATCTCGATCGCAATCTCAGAATTGCGAATGAGACAGCCGCCCTTCACGCCCGGTTCCATCTCGCTGTGACCCCGCTAATGCCGGCGGACGAGCAGGGGGCTGCCTGCGCGCTCGGGGCCGAGCGATTCCAAGAATTTGCCGCGCAAGTAGGAAGGCGCGTCGATCTTGGAGTTTCCCTCATACACGAGACGATCGACAGGGGCAGCGCAACGAGGACTACCCCTTTGACCGTTGCCGAGGAAGAGCCTTCAGGCACCGGACCCACGGCGGACGAACCCGCTGTTCAAGCATCTCCTATGGTTGACGACGCGCCTGTCAACATTGCTGGCGTCCGAGAGGACGCAGCGACGTTGGCCTTCCAGGCCGTAGAAGCAGCACTTTTCACTGATGCCGGTACCTGCCGTGGGACCAAGGAAGGTGAGGGTGCAGTCCCGTCGCGACGGGTTGCACCAGTCTGGCTAACGGCAGCGAGACCGATTGCGAAGGACCCGGTCGAAAACAGGTCGCTGATCCTGCGCGTCTTCCTGCCGTTCGTCGTCGGCTATTACATCGCCTATCTTTTCCGGACGATCAATGCGGTCATGGCAGCTCCCTTGGCGAGCGAATTGGGGCTCGGTGCCGACGATCTGGGCTTGCTTACCTCAGTTTACTTTCTAACATTCGCCGCTGCCCAGATACCCGTCGGCATCCTCCTCGACCGATATGGTCCACGGCGAGTCCAGGGCGTGTTGTTGGTGATAGCGGCGGTCGGCTCGACGTTGTTCGCGGTGTCGGACCATTTTCTAATGCTTCTTATCGGCCGTGCGTTGATAGGTCTGGGTGTTGCTTCCGCCATGACCGCGGGATTGAAGGCACTCGTTCTCTGGTTTCCAGGGGATCGCGTGCCGCTCCTGAACGGCTTGATGGTCATGCTCGGCGCGCTAGGTGCGGTGACGGCGACATTACCGGCCGACCTGTTGCTCGACTGGATCGGCTGGCGTGAACTGTTTGGTCTGTTCGCTGTGCTGACTGCCGCCAGTGCGGTACTAATCTATCTTATCGTGCCCGAGGCTACACCGGTCGCAAGCAGCACTGTCTCGGTCGGCTTGAGAAAGGTCTACGCCGATCGGCGCTTCTGGCGCCTTGCGCCACTCTCGGCATCCTGCATTGGAACGGCGTGGGCTCTACAAGGGCTCTGGGCGGCGCAGTGGCTCAAGGACGTGGAGGGCCTCGATCGCGCCGGCGTGGTATTTCATCTGTTTGCCATGGCAGTCGCGCTCAGTTTGGGTGCGATTCTGCTTGGGGTCGTCGCCGATCGGCTGCGCAGGCGTGGTATGGGACCAGAGGTACTCCTGGGGCTTGTTGCGGCTGTGTTTATTGCAACTCAGTTCGCACTGATCCTGCGCTTTCCCTTACCGTCATATTTACAGTGGGCGGTTGTGGCCGCGGTCGGCGCAGCTACGGTGCTTAGCTTTGCGATTCTGGCCGAATATTTTCCGAAACAGCTCGCCGGACGGGCCAACGGAGCGCTGAATCTGTTCCACATCGCCGCAGCGTTCGCTGTGCAGTACACGATCGGTGTCGTGCTTCAGCATTGGACGCCTGAAGCCGGGCATTATCCTGAAATCGCCTATCAGACAGCCTTTGCTCTCAATCTCGTCCTCCAGATCGCGGCATGGATCTGGTTTGCGCTGCCGTGGACCTTTCTTCGACCTCCGACAACATGCCGCCAGCGTCCGTCCGAATCATAGCCTGCCGCCGCGCCCGCTGGCGGTCGAGCTTCCCGCCCGCACCTACTCACTGCTGACCTTCATGGTCAGACTGCTAGCGGCACTGGTGGCGTTGACGATCCTCCGCCATTGACCGAGGCCGATCGTTCCGACGGTCATTGGATGACGCGCAGGTGTGCCGCACGCCCCTTTTCGTGGCCAGGCAGATCGATCGAGTACGTCTTTGCCAGTTCGGTCTCGTTTATGATGAGCACCTTCGACAGGTCGCCGAGCGAATAGCCCATGTCGTTGATGTGCAGCGAGATCAGCTCGGAGAGCGTACGCGGCTCCTCCGCCGGGAAGTCGAGTTCCGGCGGCTCGCGCAACTTGATCTTATGGATGTTAAACTGCTTCCAGATGTACTGCGCCTGAGTCTCGTTAAGGGATCCGGCGCGCTTGGCGGCAAACACCAGCGAGGCCATAGAGACCTTCCACTCCGGCTTCAGAGCGGCGAGCAGGCGCAGGTCGATCTTGCGGCCGGCGAAATATGGCTTGACGTCCTCGGTCGGCACCAGGAAGCACGAAGCGAAAGTGTTGGCCTCCTCCTCCATGTTCGGCGTCGGGAAGCTGTGCATGACCACGTGCCCGAGCTCATGGCACAAGGTGAACCGCATGCGGTCGGCGGACTGTTGGCGGTTCAGCACTATCATGTGCGGCATGCCCGGCACGGAGAACCTCACGCCGCTGACGGACGAGCCGCCCAGGTCGGAATGCGCGACCAGGATCCCGGCGTCCTCGGCCAGACCGGTCACGTCATGGATCGGGCCGTCGGGAAGTTGCCAGAAACGGCGAACCAGACCGGCAATCTTCTCCGCGTCGTTGCCGTACTCCTCGGCGTCAAAGCGCGGCAGCTTGTTCACCGGCTCGAGGTCGGTCGCATCCAGCAGCTTGCGCAGGTGCATGACGCGTACGTTCAGTTCGGCGACGATGCCGTGAAGCTCGGTCGCCGACACGTTCGACTTCTTGCGCCACATTGGGGCGTGGACGCTGATGGGTGCACCGTAGATGGCGTCGGTCTGGCCGAAGAACTCGATCGGCACGGAGAAGATCTCGGCAGCTGCCATCAGCAACTGCTCGGTCGGCTCCTTTAGTCCGTTCTCGATGCGCGAGAGCTCGGCATTGGGCACGCGGAGGCACTCCGCAGCCTCGTTCTGCGGGAATCCCCTTAGCTGCCGCGCCAGGCGCAGCATGTTCCCTGCCTTCGACATTCCGATAGTCCTCACCAGCATTCGGCGACGATTTGAATTTACGCCCGGTTAACCGCCTGCAGGCGGTCAGGACGCTTCGCCGCCCTTCTTCTTGGTCTTGGCCGAATCCTTGAGCTTCGCCACGCTGCGGCGGCGGGGCTGAGGCGCGACGGTCTTCTGCGGAAACTCGATGATGCCCTGGTTGCCGCCCGGCAGTTCGTAGCTCCAGAGCTGGCCGTCTCCGTTGCGGGCCGTCACGTGCACCGAGTCGTAGCCGGTTCCGAGCTCGTTCACCTTCCAGCAGATCTCCACCTTCATGGCCTGCGGCGCGTCCCCGAACGGGATCGCCGGATCCAGGAAGCTGTCGTTGGCCCCGGTCTGGATGTTCGAGCCGCGACCGCGGCGGGTCGCCTTCTTAAACCGCACCAGCACCTTGCCGAACAGGAAGCGCGCCGTCGAACCCGACGTGAAGACCGTGATGCCCGGCTTGCCGTTGAACTCCGCGACCGCGGCGCAGATGACGCTGTCGAAGACATCCACCGAGTCCGTGCGCTTGTACATGTTGCCGGAGCCCCGCTTCGTGAGGAAGTCCTTGAAGGCCTT
>Ga0307508_10003789_pt1 | contig 15117 bp, 18 predicted proteins | sample 9_EM_MG_FD_203089 | JGI IMG/M metagenome (GOLD analysis project Ga0307508, IMG submission 203089) | Populus trichocarpa ectomycorrhiza microbial communities from riparian zone in the Pacific Northwest, United States - 9_EM | ecosystem: Host-associated > Plants > Roots > Unclassified | place... | reverse complement strand
CTTAAGCAGAATTTACACTGGCGTGTTACTCAGGTTTGTTTGTTTTTCTAAAAACGAACGTTATTATTATCTGTGTAATTTACTAACTGGACTTCTGTGTTTCTGTTTTGCAGAAAGGAAGAGAGGTGGATATCCAGAGCCGACTCCCTGAGCTGAAAATTTCAGTCGTCGAAGTACCACTTCACATGTCAAGAGAAGACCCGGCTCCTCACCGCGCTGGTGAAGTGAACCAACACCCTGACGTCACTAACGGACGTCCTGGTGGCGCTTAGTTTTGTTCATGTTTCATGTTTCAAGTCTCAACCGTCTTCAGCAGACGGACGAATATGGCTCATTTTTTGGGAGCCGGAAGGAAGGTGGGAAAGGAATGTAATTGTACAAACCCCTGTGACGAACGTTTGCAAGACAATGTGTCCCCCTGTCAATTGAGGAATACACTATTGCGTGATACTAGACTGCTTCTGGATCCTCCCAAAAATGGATTGCGCATATCAAACGATGCCACTTGCGTACTAAGACCTGAAACCGCCATTGCCGAATATAAGCAATTGTAGCCCTCTCATGCTCGGAATCTTCAAAGATGCATATGACAGAGAATCATTACATTTATCATCGACGTTTGGAGAACAAGATGACAACTGGTGATTCGGCGCGACATTGCTCTTTGGGATCGTCGGAGGACAACCAGCTTGCTTGAAGGAGACGTAAACGAACTTGGACTTGGAGGGCCATGTTCCATAAGAGCTAAGGGTTTCAATGACCGAGCGAGGCGGTTCCAATGTAGAGCGACAACATCTTGTGAAGAGACGAAGCAAAATCAAGCGCCTTTTTCGCTTGATTTCCGACGATTCGTCGCGCACGGTACCAGAGTGGCGGGGAGAGGACAAAGGTAACGCCTTCTTGATTACGTAATAATAATGGTGTTCTGTTTCCAAGATGTCGAAGTCGTGAAACATGCCTTCGTCGACGCGGTTTGGCGCTTCAATTCCAATGCTCCTCCGCCGTCAATGTCATTGCACATTGCTGGGACTTTAAGCGCCCGGCACTTGTTATCTCGCTCCAATCACTTCAATCACAATCAAATCTCGACTCCCATTGTCCCTCACATGGAGCCAGATGTAGTTCTTCCGCGCCGCCGATCATCTCAGGAAGCGGACATCCTACTCCTTTGAATCGCGCCGCTGATCAGTCTTGGCTCTTGGCAGGCGTCACGGTCGTCACGTCATTGTCCATGTGACGGTCTGCGGTCTGGTCTGCTACGCTGATCGTTTAGGCTCAGCGACGACTCAAGCTGGACGTGCGGCGCTTCTGCTCACGGTAATGGCAACAACGCTTTCCTAATCTCCAAGGCTCCATTGCGTGCGGCACCGTTTCAATAGGAACTGTGGTCAGCTGTTGTTTTCTTCTTGGCCTTTCTCAGCCGAATGGCAATATTGGGTGCGCGACTTCCCTTATGAAGTTTTGTATCAGACAAACTGACGCCCTACAATCAATTAGGGATTCGGACGCCGTCGTCCGCCTGGTGGTATATAAACCCAAGATCTGGCGGACCCCCTCTTCAGAGTCCTCGACCCAACATGTCTCAACACACTATCAACGTCACCGGCATCACTTCTGGTATTACGCCCCAGGCAGGCCCTCCTCCACGCCGTCCAATCTTTGACGTCGTCAAGGATCCTAAGACTTTCTCACTGTTGATTCAAGGGCTCGGTTCGTTCTTGATTGCACCTCTTTCAATGCAACGGACACCTGATTCTGTGCTACAGCTCAGATGCAACAAGCAAACCAGAACCAAGCGGCTTCTCACTTCCAGCTTGGAGGCATCCATGGCCAGCCGTACGTCGAGTGGGATGGCTCCGGAGGATCTCAATCGCAGTCTGACGAATGGGGAGGCTATTGCCATCATGGCACTGTCACGTTCCCCACTTGGCATCGTCCTTATGTCACTCTGTTTGAGGTGTGACAACGTCTTAACATTCCCGTTTTGCTACACCGAATACTTAAATTTGCCTTTCGCATTCTTCAGCAAATCCTTCAAGCGCACATTGTCAGCATCGCCAACAAATATACAACTCCCGATAAGGTTCAATGGCAAGACGCAGCAGCCAAATTCCGGTTGCCCTACTGGGACTGGGCCGCTAATTCGGTGCCTCCGGACCAAGTTATCAAACAACAGAACGTTGATGTCATTATCGCGGACGGCTCAAAGAAGACCTTCAAGAATCCTCTCTATGCTTATCCGTTCCATCCCCTCTCAGACGGCCAGTTCGATTCACCTTGGGATCAATGGGGAACGACTCTACGATGCCCCACTAATGACACTCCTGCTGCACAAACCGACGTCCAGAAGCTCATCAGGTGAAGCCGCAACTCACGTACGTCGTCCAACTGTACTTACTTGAATTTTCAGGAACTTGACGGGCACAGGCGGCTCCATCGCTTATCAATTGAAGCATGCCACCTACATCATGCTCACGCAAAACCGGCAATGGTTGAATATGAGCAACCACAGCAGGGGTTGGTATTAATTGTCTTGACAATGAGCCTCGTCATGCTAAGCGGAGGCGGCCTTTAGACATCAACCCGTCGTATGCAAGCAGCCTCGAAGCCATTCATGACAGAATTCACTCCTATGTTGGAGGCGACAACGGTGGTCACATGGCCGCCCCCACGGTTGCGGGTACGAGTCTAAAGACATAACTGCAGACTTCCGGTATCAATAATACCTGTTGTACCGCAGCCCATGACCCTCTCTTCTTCTTGCACCACTGCAACGTCGACCGGCTTACTGCGCTCTGGCAAATAATTAATTACAATTCATACGTTCCTCGGTCGGTTTCGGAAGCTGGTGGCTGGGCATTACCCGCCAACAATGAGATTGACGAGACTTCCCGTGCGCATTTGACACGAAACTTCCCTCCATTTCACTTGTTCTGACGTAAATTGGGATAGCTCTTGGCCCATTTTTTAAAGATGCTCGATCATACTGGACTTCGGACGGTGTTCGTGATTTCACTAAGCTGGGATATACGTATCCCGAATTCCAAGGACTGGACCTATCGAACAAACCACAAGTCCGTGCTGCTATCCTCGCTAAAGCGAACGCTCTCTACGGGACCGGTTTCATACGCTCTAGCACGAACTCATTGATTTCTACCGACGAGGCCTCCTCCAAAGCTGCTGCTCCCGTCCCTGCCCCTGCCCCTGCCCCTGCTTCCGCCGCTCAGGCACCTGCGGCGGCAAGCAATGTTCCTGCCGCTAGCGTCGCTATTGCAAACCCCAGTTCCAACGAGGAGAGTAACTTGGTTGACTGGCGTGTCCGTGTCCTGACGCCCAAGCACAAACTCGGCGGAACGTACAGTATCCTCATCTTCCTCGGTCCTGTTCCTGAAGAAGCCTCCGAATGGCGTGGCGCCGAAACGCTTGTCGGGTCGGTAGAAGTGTTCGCGACTATTCGGGTCGATCGATGCGCCAATTGTCGTGGTCATACCGACTTGATTATTGAAGGAACGGTCTACCTCAACCAAGCTCTCGCTCGCTCGCCTCTTCAGAATTATGACCCACAGGTCGTCGCTCCATACCTTAAAGAAAATTTGCACTGGCGTGTGACTAAGGTTTGTCCTTAAACCAAACGTTGCTTATTATCATTAGGACAGCTTATCCTAACTACTGTTTTGCCGTTTCACAGAAGGGGCAATCGGTCGATATCCCGAGCGAGCTTCCTGAGTTGAACATTTCAGTCGTCGAAGTACCGATTCAATTCATGCCGGGAGATATGGCTCCTCACCGCGTCGGTGATGTGACTCAACACACGAGGGTCACTACTGGACGTCCTGGAGGTGCCGAATAGTTTGCTCATATTTCCGTCTCAACCGTCTTCAATGAGTGAACGAAGAGAACTCATTTCGGGGGCGCCAGAAGAAAGAAAGAAAAATGTAATTGTAACAAGTTGACCAAATTCCTGGCATACATGTATGTAAAGTGGTTCGGAGGTATCGCTCTTACATAGAGCATCATAAAAATTTGAAGCCAAAATTGCAGCTGGGCGACACATATCATTTATACTAACTTCTTAGTGTCATCACCTCAATCCGTACGCATCATTGCATTTGAATCCTATCCCAAAACTCGGCCAAATTGCTCTTCTCCATCTGATGGTACCCGATCCATCATGGCGCTGCACCGCGATGGTGCTAATTTTCAAACAACACAGATTCCTTTACTATCTCCAACTTATTGTTCAGAATCACGATGTGATTGAAACTGTCGTTCCGAAACACAACATGATACAGCTTTGGGATATCTTCACATAAATACTTGGTGTCAGTCTGGTGCCGAATGGTACGAAATGAAGTCTTACGAGTATGTGCTTTTTTAGGTGGGGCGCTTCGGAAATCAAGAATGATATAATCCATTATTTCGGATGATGTTACCCATGTCCCATAAGCACCGCGCGAGAGAAAGTGGTCCCCATGTTCCTCTAATTTGTTCCCATCACGGAGAAGTTTTATACCCCACTTTGTTGAAGGAATGAAAAAATCAACATGATCTGGTTGAGTTCCTTGCGCAGAAGAATACTCCGGAGAGAGGCAAACACAGCCATGAGTGGCACTGAAGAGGGAGCGGTAAAATTCATCTTGATAGGTGGCCTCATTGGGTCGGGCAACACCTGCATCACCCACTCGGCGTGACAGGTTGGACAACTGTGAAGGCTTAAAGCGTTCAATGGCTTTGATGGATAGATCCCAGAGAGAGTCAAATAGGAGGAGGTTTGAAGATGACAGTAGCTTCCACTCGAAGTACAAATGATGAAGCGGCGACGGGAGAACATAAACATCTTCGCCAGCCTGATCGGTGGTAGCGAATATCCAACCATTCTTGTGGCATTCATTAACGAGATCGGGATCCGAGGGAGGAGATTCGTGTGGGATAGACCTGTTTTGCACCAGGTGCCGAAACACACCCACCAATTCGGGCCTCTTGAGATCCTGAAGTGTTGGCAGGCCGCGCGTCCATCCACCGGGCCGAGCGAGGTCTTCTAAGAACGCACTGAAAGCAGCTGCCTGAAAGAAGCCCTCAAGGTCCAAGAATGTGTCGGAGCGATTAGCATTCCGTGCCTAAGGGCGTAAAAAAACATCAAGCAAAGATACTTGGATAGATCGAGGGGAGCTTACTCTAGTAGAGACAGTTCTCAACACATCTGCAACCGCCCCCGGGTGTCCGTTAGTCCATGAGAAAATGAGGTCTTGTAAGTCCTCGCCTAACTCGTGCTCATATGTCAGTCTGAGGACTTCATTAAATTCTTCTCGAGTGTATAGGAGTCCTATCAGCCCAAATTCGTCTTCCTGCTCGCTATTAGGCACTAATGAGACACGGGCTCGAGGGTCAAGATGTAGGGGAGCGCCGTCGTTGTAGTCCAGAGGCCGAATCCCTGCGCTTCCGTAACTACAGAAGATGATGACTCGGAATGTGTTGTTGCTAAAGGAAGTTGTGTTTTTGAAGAACACCTCCCAAAGATCTTCGTGGTTTGGCCATTATCAAAGAGAATATATGTCAGGGTCGCCGTATTTGGATAGCCGTCGGCTCTCTGCTCCAGCCGCTGATAAATATTTTCTTGTTTTTCTTCCGGCTTCGGCCATCGATTGATGATTTGGATGCGGGCCTTAGGGTTGGTTTTCTTGATATATAAGTATAGGAGATTCAAGAGGGTTGATTTGCCGCTGGCAGGGGTGCCTCGCACCTGAAACAATTTAACGACTGATGTGGAAATAGTTGACCAAGTTCACGGACCTGCATAAACCTGTACTTGTTTAACTTGTTATAAAGGGTTTCGACGGTGTGTGTACGGCGACTCAGTACCTCTATAAACCATATTATAGTTAGCCAAATTACGATGTGCTGGGACGGAACATACCTAACACGTGTGGCTCTGACCGATCGTTACGCCGACTGACCGACGGAGAAGCCCCTAAGATGGGGTGTGTATGTGTCAGTCGTGTTCGCAGCACGGGACCCCTGAGCCTGTGGGGATGACACTGCTGTCAACAGCGTACTGACCGGCGGTGGGGGCTCGTATAACCAGATGAAGCTTATTTGGCGCTAGAGGTGCAGGGAAATGAAATGACAGTGCCTCCATAGGTTCAAGCAGAACCGCATTTAGGATGTCTCCACCGTCGACGATATCTTTGAGTGTCTCGACAATTTCATCACTCGAAAGGGGATTCGGGAGCTGCAGGTGTGTCGCGTTAGTAATGAGTGGGTACGTTGCGCATGATCACTCGCCTTCCAAACATCAACGTCAGCAGTGTCAATGGGGTTAAGTCTTGTCGCCCTCTTCGCCTGGATCGCATCCTTCAAGTCTTCGACGACTCCACTGGGCGAAATCCGAATTCTAAAGGTTCGCCAAACGTCATGTCCGAGAATCGAGCAGTTGAGTAAGATGTCATCGGCCATGAAGGTCAGATTCTGCTGTGCGAGGTTCTAGCTGACAGTGTGCGGTAATACCCGAAGATCCACGTGAACACGGCTCGATGATGTCATTAATATTTATGATGGTCTGGTCACGAGACTAGCTCGATGACTTTGTCAGCCCGTATTTGACAATTGAAAATGCCTTTGCTGGAGTTATGGTCTTCCATTCCCCACCTGAGTAAATTAAAATATATATATCTAAGTACCTGGCACAAGACTGCTCGATATAAATTTGGGCCTTCTCCCGCACACACAGCCATAGCAACAGGGTATTATACCAACGGAAGAAAAACTCTCTAACGTTACGGAAATAGCTGTAAGTATCCGCCGCCCTGCGCGGCACCCCGAGGCAGGAATTCGTTCCAGAGCATCCGCGGGCTAGACTCCCCTCGCCTCGCCACGAGATGCCTCATACATCTATACGACCACAAGAGTGTCGTGTCTTATCCATTGTGGACGTCGTCAATAAGGGATTTATGATTGTTGGCAGTTCATATCACGTACGTTGTGAGAATCTTAGCGCCAAAAAATATTGAAGGTTATGAATTAATAATAGTACGCGTTTGAGGATGCAGGACGACCCGCTGCGCACGGCGGACGTGCACTGCTCAGTGCTTGCAGTTCAATATTCAGTGTTCAAAAGATGAATAAATTCGAACAGAGTTTTCCATAAAGAATTCACGACTTTGGAGACATGCAAAGCAATACGAACTGCTGACGGGGGAAGTTCTCAACATATCACAGAGAATAGCTGAAAAGGTAAAAGCGGCGAACAAGATGCAAAAATAACAACACCAGCCAAGCTAGAGCTTCTGTAGGACTACGGAGTAAACGTGGATAGCAGATTGGCGAGGGGATTGGGCGTTTGCGCATTAAGCGACGTTAGCTCCAAGACGGAACATATGACGAAGTGTCTTTCCCGATCGCACGCCGACTGATGTCTTCTCCGATGACGGGGGTTTGTTTTCTAGCGAAGAAGAAGAAGGCTGGAGGCGACTTTGACTTTGACAGTGACAGTGAGTTTGAGTTTGAGTTTGGGCCGGATGCATAGCATGCTTTCGGGCGCTTGCTTTGACGCGGCGAAGGATGAAAGGACGAAGTAGACGTCGATGTACTCGCTGTATCTTCGATGCAGTAGGGCGAGGCGCTATAGGTATCGTAGTTGTCGCTAGTGCCGGAATCGTTGGACGTTTGATGAAGTGTAGCCCGAGTTCATCCAAGTCGATGTGGGGAGAGGGTTCTAGGATTTGTTCAACACATCCGACGTCGATACCCTCAACCATTGGTGAATTTGGCGGCACAATGAGTTTAATGGCGTCTTCCCAAACAGACTGCATGGACGATACGGCTGGCATACCGAGACCAGAACCAAAACAGCCGTCGCCGTTGAGTTGTGCAATGGTCGCCGCCTCGTGCTCTTGAATACGAGTGAGGACGGTGGCGGCTGAATCTTCAAAGATGGCAGAATGCCATTTATCATCATGAACTGGGGAAAACGATGATAGTGGTGATTCGGTATCGGTCTCTTCGGAACCATTGGAGGATAGGAGGCTCGAAGGAGATACGAGCGAAGGAGGAGAGACGAGACGACTCCAATGCGGAGCGACAGGTTGTGGAGGCGAAGCAGGCATGCGAAAAGCTGGGTACCTTTGCCGCTTGATTTCCGATGATTCTCGCGAGTTGCCACTTTTGAAACTAGATGGCGATGGATGAGGACGAGGTGAATATATCACACTATCAGTCCTAGTCGTGGAGTATTCGTCCTCGATTTCCTCGGAAGAACGGATGATGAGACTGTGTACGCGGTTGGAACCAAAACTGGGGTGGAATATTCCCTATATATAACAAATCAGTAAGCAAAGGTGATAATGATAAGCATCCAAAGGAGAAAGAAAAGAAGGAAATTGTTGCGAGAATTTGAATCTCACCCGAGTCGAGCGATCATCAACATCAACATCTTTCATTCCGCCCCCCTCTACATACTCAGCAGCAGCCGCAGCAGAAGTAGTCAGGTTCGAGTTCGAAGCAGGGGCAGCGGAAAGCTCGTCAACACCAGGTTTAGTATGAGCTAAGTTGGCGATAGTCGCGATATAGTAGGCGAGTCCAAGTCCGAGTCCGAGTTGAAGAAGGATCACAAGACGAAGGATGTCAACTGACGAAGCCAAGCTAAGGATAGACATTGGAGATATCATCTCGAATCTCGATCTTGCCACTGAAGATCCTCAAACGTTCGAAGAGTTAATGCCTTTATTTCGGAGGAGGACTGGGGGAAAGATAGGACCAAATGCGACAATGTGCACATTTTATGTGCTCGCTAGGCTAGGGCAATCCGTCTAGTCTGAGACCTCTCTAACAGTTTCACACTGATACAACATTGTGACACCATACACAAGCGAGCTCGTGGCAAGACAAAAATAAGACAAACGCGATGTGAGGCAGAGACGAATATGTGCTATGTGAAACAGACGAGCGCCGGAGGAACACCGACCAATCACTAGATCACTGAATGCTTGAAGAGCACAATTGCAAGCGAAACCGTCTCTCCCAACCAGCAAACATGCCAGGTTGTGAGACCAACGTTCCCCACTGGGAGGGTTCAACACTGGCATGTGTAGCAACGAGACGTCTCGCTATGTGGCCCTACATACAGACAGTGAATGTGGAACATGCCAGGATCTGAGTCACGTGCCGCACTTCCAGTTTGATCAACAATATATTAATCCCTTATTCAAAAATTAGGATTTTTAACTCATACCGTACCTAAGTACATTGCGAAAAGAAATAAAGTTGGGTAAGATGGTACAAAGGAATATATAAAGAGAAAAGTGAGGATAAAAAACAAACAACAATTCCAAGACAGCAGAGTTTCGGTATAGCGAATGATTTGATTGTGCGTCTGTGAGTCTGTGCGTCTGTGCGTCTGTGCACCACCATCAGATTTCAAATTATTTAGCCTATGGGGAAAAATGGCTGCTGTTCCGCCGCAACTGTCTCCACGTCCGCTAAGACACCATTTGGAGCAGCAGCACTAGAGATCAAGTCTTCGCCGCCCTCGTCTTCTTCCTGCACATCAAACACCGCGCGGCCCTTGCCTTTCGCGCTACTCGCGGAAGGGGCTTGCTGGAATGCAGTAGACGTAGGGGTCGGCATAGGCGCAGGGGGTAACGCACTCCGAACACGTTGCAACTCAGCAGCAGCACGCCAAAGGCTCTGTTGCACATCTTCCAAAACCCTCAATCGCTCATCAATCGCTTCCCTCGTCCAAGCGTCCAACCTGCGCAACTGCATTTCGTCCGTGAGCACGCTTGGGATCTGCAGCGGCATCGCAAATGATTGCCCTCCTTCTGGAGCTACTGCTGCTGGAGCTGTTGCTGCAGGTGTTGTTTCAAGAGGAGAGTCTGCAAAGTATGCAGAAGACGCGCGAGATAGATGTGGGACGGGTTGTGGATGCGAAAGTGATGGTGGAGGCGGAGGATTAGAAGAGGGGTGAAAAGAAGTGAGCGAGGTGGTGGACGAGACGCGCATCGGCGTTGAACTGATACTGCCAGCAGGCGTCCGCGCAGGGCCACCTGTATTCGCGTTTGCGTTTGTATTGCTCCACGGGAAGGAACCCGAATTCGCTTGCGCAAACGCGCTCAATGAGCTGGTGGAGTATGTACGTGCACTGGAAGACAGGCCGACCATACCGCCTGGTGTGGCAGTGCCTCCTGTCAACGGGCCAGCCGCGGTCACGTCAAAACCTAGGCCAATATTGCTGAGGTTGATGAAGGGGCGATTCGCGACGGAAGAAGGATCGAAGAGCGGGATAAGAGTCGGTAGCGAGGCATGCTTGGGTGGAGGTGCAGACGCTGATTTAGAAGTGGAAGGCTCGGAAGCGGAAGAAGATGAGGGTTTCGAAGAGGTAGATACGCCTGGTGTAGTTGAGGTCGGATTCCCAGAAGTCGATGGTGAAGGAGTGGCTGTTCGTGTGAGAGCAGGGGCGGATTCGGGGTGGGACGGCTGGCTGCTCGTAGAAGGGGTTGCAGCAGAGTTGTTTTTCGTGGTCACTGGGGACGTTGTTTTCGATTTTGTGAAACTTGACGCGACACTGTTGAGACGGCGCAAGGCGGCTGCGGCGGCTGCGGCCTGGGGTGATGTGGTTTGGGCTGAGGCAGATGCCCCTTCAACCGGCGACGGTTGGACAGCCGTGGCGGTTGCAGTCTCTGACGACGAAGCATTGGCGGTGCCCACGACAGTGGGCGTAGCAGTCCCCGCGGAGCCTGCATCTTCCTCCGAAGCTTGCACTTCGGAGGTCGCAGCACTTCTCGACGACTCAGCAACCGAGGTGCCCCCAGCCTCTCCATCCGGGCTGGGCACCTGCCAGGTGTGCCACTCGCCACCCACGCTAAAACCTTGGAACGCCCTCGGAGCGACGACACCAGCTGGCGATCGGGAGCGAGCAGTGGAATGTGGCGCAGCAGCAGCTCCACCTCTGTTTCGAGCTCCTGCTGCACCCGCAGGGGGTTGAGCGGCAGGTGCATCCACGGGAGCCGCTTGCCCAGGAGGCTGGGGAACGGCACCGGGCGCAGGTGGCAAAGCCAGCCCTGGTCTTTGTTGCTGTGGTTGTTGCCGTTGTTGCCCGGCGGCCGCTGCATTGTTATCTCCATTCGCATTTGCAGGCTCAAGTACGCTCCTCCGACAGGTCGGACAGCTTTGCTGTCGTTCAAGCCAACTTCTCAAACACTGAAAATGGAAGACATGGCCACATGGAATTTTCTTGGGGGGATCCCGCAAACCAAGTGTCTGGCCGGGCTGAGGAAGGCCGTTGGGGCCGAGCGCCACTTCCGGAGGTTGGGCATGAATACGCGGCGCATTTGGGGACATATCTTCACGACAGATGATGCAGGTACGGTCAGACATGGCAGCCAACTCGGCTTCTGTTGCATCGGGGTACTTTGTTTGCATGTCCTTGGTAGCAGCACGGTAGCGGAGTAAATCTCGGAAGCGGGTGTAAAACGAGACTCCAGTCATATAGACGTCTCGAATAATGTTGAGAGGGAGTCCGAAGAAAGTCATGACAATCGTGAAAAATGCAAGATACGTCGTTAGCTTGAGGAAGTCTGGAAAGATCGAAGGTCCGGTGATTAGTTATATGGTTCGAAACCGCGCAAATTTCCACGAGAAGTTGGGAGGGAAAAGCAGAAGTTACCTGTGACAAGTTCAATGTAGAACATGTACATGCTCTTGTTCTCCCAGACGGGGGCATCTTCACCACCGCGGCTACGGGCTCTGCGCAAGTCATAGAGCATTATGTAGTATTTTAGAGCTGAGTTGAGGAGACTAGCAAGTAGGATAGCATATTCGCTGCCAAAGAGAACAATGCCGCCAACTCCATGGGTCAGAACGCTCTCGATGGCAAAGTCAAGCATGAGGACATCTATCGTTAGTAATATGCCCAACATGACGTTGGTGCGGATATGGAACAGCAATGAAGGTCCTGGGTAGGGTTGCTGGTCCATCTGAATAAGGAAGGTGGGGTAAAATGAGCAACGAGGCGCGACGCTCATAATACTCGGCAAGCGGTGGCCGACATCACGGAACACAAACGTACCCAATCCATCCTGTCGCCGATAAGCCAGTGGAAACACTTGAGGAAGAGTAGAACACCGAACATAATCACGAAAGGAGCATCAAATTCATCACGAAATATGGTGAATGCCAGCAAGCTCTCGGTGAGGAAGAACCATGTTCGGTCGTACAACCTCTATAGACAGTATCGTCTTGAATGAGCGCTCGAACTTGGAAGTAACCAAACGGAAACGTCAAATACCTCGACTTCTTGGTTAGTAAGTCGGCCAAAGAAGATTTGCTGGACGACACGACCGAACACCAAGGTTAAGAAGCCACCATAGTTTGCAAGGACCTAAGGCAACAGGGCGTGTTAGCACAGCCTGGTGCACTCAATATCAACCCCAAATGACAACGGCACACCATGACGCTGGCACTGCTACGCGACAAATACACGGTTGCAGAGTAGAAGTTGCTATGCTTATGGAAGGCACTAGCGACGACTGCAGAGACAAGGACGGTTGAAAATGCGCCATATAGTTGGAGACGGTGGCCCTGCAGTGAGGGAGGCATAACTGGGTGGGGATGTTGTCCTCAACGTGGAGGTCACTGGTTGATCGAACGGGGGATTCACGTGCGAGTTACTCGGCGCTTAGGCGAAAATCAACTCATGTCCGCCAGCCTGCTATTGGCGGCAAATTCAAATGCTTTAGGGGGGGGGATACGATTATCACGCTTGATATTGAATGATGCAAGAAAGAATCTGGGTTTGTTTTATGAACCGGTTCGAAGATGGTTGATTCATACATCGCGAGAACAGCAAGCTCTACACTCACACGTACCTATCAAACGTGGAACGCTCACTGTCCGTCTGCCCGTATTTGACAAGTCCTGCCCATGAAGGAATGCTCATTGCACACGTTCGCCGCAAACAGCTGACCGAGATCAGGCGGACGGGTCAACAAGGGGTCGAGACTTTCCAGTTCTGTCGCAGTTGCGGCTGTCGTTCAAGGGGAATACGTTAGCTCATATCACGTCAGCAGGTCTCGATCTCTCGATCGAGGACAACGGGGGTCTGCTGACCTCGAGGCTACTGCAGCAGTGGTGAGGCGGCCAACTCGGGCAAGGTTTACCATCATTCCTTAGCCGAACGAGGGGTTTTTCACATGTTTTCTAAAGGCAGCAGCTTTAGGACATTGCTAGACCCCATTCCATATTTACACGATGGCGCCTCTTAGACGCTATCCATTTCCGACTAGAACACACTAATTGTAGAAACTAGGGGTGGTCCGTGAAATGGCGCAACCATATACTCCCCCCTTGAAAATGACACTCCGCGGGCTCGACATTAGCTGCGATACACAGTGTCAAGTACACGGGGGTGAAACTACTGCATCATTTCCAGATAAGATTCAGATCTCCGTGCTTCAAAATGAAGATGATCCCAGCCGGTGCAGACCTTGAAACCGATCAGATAAGATTATCAGGACCCCAAATAATGAGCCGAAACGTGCGCCGATCGAGTGTGACTCGATCGCGAACTGCATTTCATGAAATGCTCTGAAGATAGGCCTTGTGAAAATCAACGACTAAGGATATGGCGCCATCGTCAAAGCCAGGCCGCGCTGCAAGCCAAAAAATATCCAGGTGGATTGGCGTGTTCGGGCTGAAACGCCGGTTCTCTCCAACTTAGCAAGAGAGGGAGTGACCGATATTTCTCATGAACCACGTCGTCCCACCTGGATAAGGCCCACGGCGCGATCGCCTTGCTCGCTCGTGAGGAGTTGAACATTTGAAATTTTGTTCGAGTAAACAGGCATCAACTGAACTTGTGTTCTTGTTGCTCACACGAGGCGCCGTGGGCGGATCGACAAGAGGCTTCAAGTTGCCCATGATCACGCGCTCGCCTCCCCCGCGACGCGTGCAAACGGCTGCTCAGCCCCCTTCACTCACTGCGGGACCCGGAGGAAGCTCGTCATCTAACTCTAACTCTCACTCGCTGTCGAATGGCACTCATACTGGCGCACATGCTTCGTCCGATCTCCATCATCCTCTTCGAAATTCCATCACTGCTACTTCGTCCCTTGCTGTGTCTCTCTCGAATCACCCGACGCCTAGTAGACGTCCCGAAGATGCTCAGAATGATTACTGGTTGAAACAAATGGCTGCGGTGATAGCTGAGCGAGATAAAGCGAGAGCTCAGGCTACTGCTAGCGAAGAAGCGAGGACGACTCATATAAACGAGCTTCGTCAACAATTCGCCGATGAGAGGCATCAGTGGAAGCAAACTTGCGATGTTGTAAGTAAGCAAACCGGACAATTCTTTATTCTTGTTATGAGTGTTGTTGTTCCTTCTGACCTTCTTTTCTTTTCTCTTTCGTTTGTAGTTACAGGCGATCAACCAATACACATCACTTGAACAACAAGTACAATTGGGCAATGAACGATGGGAGGCTCTGTCTCGATACGAAACTCTAGCTTCCGAGTCTCAACTAGCCATTATCCAGCGTGATGGAAAGATTCAGCAATTCCAAGACGCCGAGTTCTGGCTTCGACTTCACGTCAAGGACCTCCGGGTAACACTCCTGCGCCTTGATTATTTTTTTTCGCTCGTCCTAATGCCAAGTCTGTCTGTTGCTTGCTCGTGACCTTCGTTAGAAAGAGATCGATACCTTGCACGCGGAGGCCGAAGAAATGTCTACAAATCTTCTAGAGCAGCAAGAGACTTTGCAGATCAAGATCGCTGAATCAGAGGAAGAGTTGTCCGCGTTACGCAAGAAAGTGGAAACGCTCGAAGAATACAAGATGTCGAATAAGGTGCGTGTCGTAGCTCTTTCAATCTTAACCCATGTGTTATGTTCACCAATTCTTGGCTTTATTTATTTCCAAACAGGGGGAAATTAGGCAGCTTAAACAATCGCTAGCGTCAAAAGAGTCCAGCATTGGTGCTCTGGAAGCGGAAAAGGCGGGCCTTTCGACCACGCTCAATGCGACGGAGCAGGCACTTCAAACGACTAAGGCCGAGCTGGCCAAGCAAAAGAAAAGTGACAAGCGAGAGGATGTCGAGTTTGAAGCCCTTCGTGCCGGTAAGACCGACCT
>Ga0307508_10003788_pt1 | contig 15120 bp, 13 predicted proteins | sample 9_EM_MG_FD_203089 | JGI IMG/M metagenome (GOLD analysis project Ga0307508, IMG submission 203089) | Populus trichocarpa ectomycorrhiza microbial communities from riparian zone in the Pacific Northwest, United States - 9_EM | ecosystem: Host-associated > Plants > Roots > Unclassified | place... | reverse complement strand
TCGGAGATCGCCGGGGTCGTCGATCGCAATCTTCACGCCGACCCGTTGGACGACCTTGGTGAAATTGCCAGTCGCGTTGTCGGGGGGCAGCAACGCGAACTGCGAACCCGTGCCTGGCGCGAAACCCAGTACATGGCCGCTGAGGCGGTGGCCGGGAAAGGCGTCGACGACCACGCTGCAAGCCTGACCGACTCGCATGTTTCGAATCTGCGTCTCCTTGAAGTTCGCGAGGACCCAGATTCGCGGCAACGCGGCAACGATCGCGACTTGCTGACCGGAAGAAACATACTGACCGACGCGCACCTGCCTCTGCCCAGCAAATCCGTCATTCGGGGCGACGATCTGGGTGTACCCCACGTTCAATTCAGCCAGATCCCGGCTTGCGCGAGCAGCGGCGAGCGCCGCCTCCGCTTGCCGACGCTGCGCCGCCAGCACGTTGATCTGCCGCTCGGCCGCCGCCAGCTGCGCCAGACTCTGCTCCAGTTGGGCTGTGCTCTGCCGCTCATTGGTATCCGCGCTATCCCGTGCCTGTTCGGTGCCTGCACCGTCGCCGACGAGCCTGCGCTGTCTCGTCGCTTCGCGGCGATTCCGTGCAAGGACCGCTCCTGCGTTGTCGATGACCGCCCGAGCTGCGCGGATGTTCGCGCGCTGCAACTCTGTCACCGCGGCATTGTTCAACAGCGCGGCGGCGGCCGCGGCCACATTTGCCTCCTGTTGCGCCAACTGCGCCCGGTAGTCGTCCGGCATCAGTGCGACGAGCAATTGGCCGCGACGAACAGGCGCGTAGTCACCGACAGGGGCCTGCGTCACGTAACCGGCAACCTTGGCAGCCAGCGGGGTGATATCGGTCTGAAGGAATGCGTCGTCAGTGCTCTGCTGATGGGCACCGCCGGTCCATTGATCCCACCGTTGCGCCACGATGAACACGAGCCCGACCGCGGCGACGAGTGCGACGACGCGCGCAAGCGTTGCCACTGGGCGCCTCGTGGGAGCTGGAGGCGGGGACGCGACTGCTGTCGGCGATCCGTCTTCGGGCGCGGAAGGCGTTGTCACGATGCCAACTTGCCTAGACGCGGTTGAGGTCAGCCCAACGCGCAAGTGCACTGGTCACGTACGACGAAACGTCGCATGCTTCCTTTGACTGGGCGAACCTCAATGCGATTGAGTTGGGCTTCACGTCGGTTCCTTTCGATGGCCGGGCTGGTGACGACTATGTTGCGCGTCCAACTCTGATTCGCCCGCCCTAGGACAGTGATCTCAGCATCCGTATGCTGTAGGCCATTCGACACGCTTGGTGGATGACTGTCTCACCCAAAGGTGTGATGCGCGGTCCGCGAGCGGGTGAGTGCAACCGTCACATGCGCCGCGTGAATCGATGTTGGCACTTGCCGAGGACTGCAGCAAGTCGATGCGGCCCTCGGAAGACCTGGCTGCTACTCGCCCGTCTGACAGACGCAGATCGTTAAATCACTCCGCTAGTCTGGAATGTTTGAAACGAGCGGCACTTGATTCGCCGACAGCAAGTTGCGCAACTCCGCGACCCATCGCCAGACCTCGATAGCGAAGACGCACATATCTCACGTTAGACGGGCGAAGAATCGCGCGGGCCAACTTGCTCTTCAGCGGGATACTGACGCGGCGAACTACTCTCTGACGGAGCAACCCATGACACTCAGTTCGGCTGACATCGATGGCGAGAATTCTTCCGACGTTCCACCACTGGCCAACGCGGAGTTGGTGCAACTGCAGATCCGCGTGATCGCCCTTGAGAACCTGGTGATCGCGATGCTCGCTGACGCACCTGCACGTCAGTTTGACCTGATCCGGGAAAAGGCGATTCACATCTTGCCGAGACCCGGTTTCACACCGCATCGCTTGACCATCGCCGCGGCGACCGAGATGAACAGCCTCGTGGAGCGGGCGATTCGCTTCAGTGCCGAACCCTCATCGGGCGGCGGCTGAGCTCGACAAGCCCGTCGCATCCCCAAGGGTTTCTTGACATGAAGAGGGTAATCTATAAGATATGCAACACATACATCTTTAAGCACTATGACAAGAATCGAACTCTGCGACGAACGTGAAGTCACGCGACTGGTCCAAGGCTTCTATGCAAGGGTGCGACAGGACCCCACGCTGGGACCGATCTTCGACGCGCATGTCGTCGATTGGGATCATCACCTGGCGAAGATGGTCGATTTCTGGTCGTCAACCCTGCGGGGAACGGCGCGTTACCGCGGCACCCCGATGCCCAAGCACACCACCCTGCCCGGCCTCGATGCCCGCATGTTCGAACGCTGGCTGTTGCTGTTTCGTGAAACCACAGCGACGCTTGACAACCCCGCCTTGCGCGAGCGCGCCGACGATCTCGCGGCGCGCGTTGCGCAAAGCCTCTGGTACGGGTACCAAATGAGCCGGGCACCGGACCGCATCCCGGAGCAACACTCCTTTGGCTGAATTGCATTCCATCGCCGAGCCAGGCGCAGCGCCGCTCGCACGACCCAGCCTCGGCGCGTTTCTGCACATGGGCTTCCGGCCCCTCTATCTCGGGGGCGCCTGCTGGGCCGCACTCTCGATCGCCATCTGGATCTTTGTCCCGACGATGCTGCAGGGTGTGATGCAAGGCGTCTTGTGGCATGCCCACGAGATGCTGTGGGGCTTCATCGCCACCATCGCCGTCGGCTTCCTGCTGACGGCGGGCGCTACCTGGACCGGCATCAACCCCCTGCACGGCCGGTCTCTGGGTCTGCTGTGCGGCCTGTGGGCGTTCGCTCGGCTGGGCTTTCTCGTGCCGGGTCGATTCGCCTTTCTTGCTGCCACGGCGGCGGAACTCGCCTGCTTCGCGCTGGCCGGCGCGGCCATGCTGCGCGCAGTGCTCAAGAGTCGCAACCGACGCAACTACGGCGTGCCTTGGCTCTTGTTCGCGCTGGGTGTCCTCGATGCGCTGTACCTGATGGCAGTGCGTGTTGGCAGCGCGCGGTCGGTTCTGATGCAGTTCTTCGAGGCCGCACTGCTGTGCATGGCGATCATCGCGCTGCTGGTCGGGCGCCGTGTCATTCCATTCTTTGCCATGCGTGCCCTGCCCGGCCTCGCGCTGCCAATGCACACGCGCAGCGGTCATTGGCAGATCGCGGCTGCCATGATCGCGATGGTCCTTGTGTTGTCTGGCCACGGCGTTTGGGCAGTCCTTCCACTGACATTCGCGGCCGCCATCGGCTTGCGCCAGACGTTGGCTTGGCAGCCGTGGGCAGCCCGGCACAACCCGCTTCTCTGGATCCTCCATGCGGGCTACACCATGCTCAGTGTCGGCCTGCTGGTGGCAGCGGCCCGCGCATCAGGGCAGCTGCTGCGCGCGGCCTGGCCGGTGCACATCATCGCGATGGGTGGGCTCTCGGTGCTCATCATCGGCATGATCACCCGCACTGCCCTCGGCCACCTTGGACGCACGCTGACGCTCGATCGCTGGATGCTCGCGAGCTTCTGGCTCATGCTCACTGCTGTGGCGCTTCGCCTCCTCGCGCTGCTCCCGTTCGCCTTGGGGCACCGGCTGCTCGAAGGCGCGGCGGTGTGTTGGATCGCTGCGTTCGCACTTTACCTGTGGCGGTTTGCGCCACTGATGATCCGGCCGCGTCCCGATGCGTTGGCGCCGTTCACGTCGGTGAGCGGCAGGAGGAACGCGGCGACCGCAATAACTGACAAGACACGCTCGCGGGTTCAGATGCAGACTCACGGCCCGCAGAAGACACGCAGCGTGGTATCACCAGAGGTGACCTGATGGACAGTGCAATCATGAGTCTGCTCGGTGCCTTCGTGCTGTCGATCATCGGCCTGTTCGTTTTCGTGTGGTCGATGCGCCAAGGGCTGCTGGTCGAGAACCCGGTCGCCGCCTCCGTCATCTTTGCACCCGGCGAGGTCGGCAAGGTCGATGATCCGGCCCTCTCCGCGACGGCACAGCACTCCATGCAGGGAGCGGCCCGCGCACCTGACGCGCCGGCCGTCGCCGTCGACGCGGCCGCCATCGAAGCACGGGTCGCGTCCGATCAGTCCTCAGCCTTCCCGGTCTTCATGTTCATCGCGTTTGCCTGCATGTGGCTGCTGGTGGGCTCGACCGCCGGGTTGATCTCGTCGATCAAGCTGCATGCCCCCGACTGGCTGGTGAGCGAGGCCTGGATGACCTTCGGCCGCCTGCGCACCGTCCACCTCACCGCGGTGCTCTACGGCTGGATCACGAACGCGGCACTGGGCATGATCCTGTGGGTGCTGCCGCGCCTGCTGGGCGCACGCCTGCTCGGGGGCATCTGGGCCATGCTCGGCGGCGCGCTGATCAACACCGGCATCGCCGGCGGGATCGGCGCGATCGGCACCGGCTGGAGCGACGGCATGGAATACCTGGAGATTCCGTGGCAGTTCGCCATCTTCATCTTCGTCGGCTTCGTGCTCGTGATCCTGCCGGTTCTGTTCACGCTGGTGAACCGCAAGGTGGAGCACCTGTATGTCAGCGCCTGGTACATGGTCGCTGCGCTGCTCTGGATCGCGTTGCTCTTCCTCGTCGGCAAACTGCCTGGCGTGCACACCGGCGTACAGCAGGCGACGACCAACTGGTGGTACGGCCACAACGTGCTGGGGCTGTGGTTCACCCCGGTCAGCGTCGGCGCGATCTACTACTTCCTGCCCAAGGTCATCGGCCGACCGGTCAGCTCCTACAACCTGTCGATACTCGGCTTCTGGACACTCGCGTTCTTCTACGGGCAGGTCGGTGGCCACCATCTGATCGGCGGGCCGGTGCCCGGATGGCTCACCACGCTGTCGATCGTGCAGAGCGTGATGATGATCATTCCGGTGATCGCGTTCAGCATCAACATGGGCGGCACGCTGCGCGGCCGCATGCACTTGGCGCGCTACTCGCCGACCTTGCGCTTCATGATGTTCGGCGGCCTGATGTACCTGGCCTCGTCGCTTCAGGGCACGCTCGAGTCGCTGCGCAGCGTGAACCAGGTGACTCACTTCACGCACTTCACGGCGGCGCATGCGCACCTGGGCGCCTACGGTTTCGTCACGATGGTGCTGTTCGGGGCGATCTATTTCATGATGCCTCGGGTGCTCAACTGGGAGTGGCCGTACCCGAGGCTGATCACGCTGCAGTTCTGGCTCGCGGCGATCGGGATCCTGGTCTATTTCGTCGGGCTGTCGATCGGCGGCTGGCTCCAGGGCGAGGCGATGCTCGATGCGAAACGGCCCTTCATGGAGTCGGTCACCCTGATGGCGCCCTACTTGGTGTCGCGCTCGGTGGGCGGTTCGTTGATGTTGCTCAGCCACCTGATCTTCGTCTTCCATTTCCTGGCCATGGCCCTGCGCTTCGGGCCGACGCGCACCAGCGCTGCGTTGTTCTGGCAACAGGGTCTGCAGGAGCGCGCCCATGGACAATGAAGTCAAACTCGCCGCAGGGGCGATGGTGGCGCTGAGCGTCGCGACGGCAGCGCTGGTGGTGATGCCCTATATCCAGGTCCGCGACATCAAGCCGCTGCCGGGCCTCAAGACCTACACCAGCGAGCAATTGCGAGGGCGCAACATCTACATCGCCAATGGCTGCGTCTACTGTCACACCCAGCAGCCCCGTGATCGGAATTTCGGTCCCGACTTCGCGCGCGGCTGGGGTCGCGCGTCCGTCCCGGCCGACTATGTGTACGACAGGCCTCACCTGCTCGGCAGCATGCGCACCGGTCCCGACCTGTTCAACATCGGCACGCGCCAGCCCAGCAAGGACTGGCATCTCGGCCATCTGTACCAGCCGCGCGCCTATGTGCCGGGGTCGATCATGCCGGCCTACCCCTACCTCTTCTACGTGAAGGCCACGGCAGAAGAAGGCGAACAGGTGCTGACCCTGCCGCCGGGCTACAGCCCCGTGGGCAAGGTGGTGGTGCCCACCCCCGAGGCGCTGGACCTGGTCAAGTATCTGCAGGGACTCGACCACACCTACCCGGTGCTGCCTCCCGAGCCCAAGCCCTGACGCTGATTCAACGCAAGGCCGCCATCATGTCCAACGAATCCGAGCCGGGCCACCGCGCGCAGCAGCGCGAGACGACGGAGCCGTCCGAGCGCAGCCAGCCGATCCCCTTGATCGTCGCGGCGATCACGCTCGCGGTGGTGCTGGCGGGCGTGGCGTACATCCTGCTGTCGGAGCCCTTCGGTCGGGCCGATCTCGGCGACCGGCGCACCCTGTCCGACCTGCGACCGGCGGTGGCCCGGCCAGGCCAGGGCGCTGATGGGCAGCAGGTCTTCAACGTCAATTGCGTGGCCTGCCACCAGGCGACCGGCAAGGGCCTGCCCGGCGTGTTCCCGCCGCTCGACGGCTCGGAATGGGTCAACGGAGATCCGCGCGTCCTCGCCAACATCGTGCTGCATGGCGTGACCGGCGAGATCAGCGTCGCGGGGCAGACCTACAAGGGGGCGATGCCGACTTTCGGGCAACTGGGCGACGCCGAACTGGCCGCCGTCCTCAGCCATGTTCGCAGCGCATGGTCCAACAAGTCCGCACCGATCAAGCCCGAACTGATGGCGGCCGAGCGCAAGGCCAGCGCGCGGACGACGCCTTTCGCGGGCGGCGACGAACTGAAGGCGCTGGCCGGAAAGACACCCTGAACATGCGACTGACCACGATGTCGGACTACGCGCTGCGCCTGCTGATGTATGCGGGGCAGCAGCCGGACCGCCTCTGCACTATCGCAGAAGTGGCGCAGGCCTACGCAATATCCGAAGCGCACCTGATGAAAATCACGCACCAGCTCGCGTTGGGGGGCTGGCTCGTCACCGTCCGCGGCAAGGGAGGCGGGCTGCGCTTGGCACGACGCCCCGAAGAGATCAACCTCGGTGCAGTGGTGCGCAGCATCGAGCCCGATTTCTTTCTGGTCGAATGCTTCGCGAGCAGCAGCACGTGCACGTTGACGGGCCATTGCCGACTGACCGGCGTGCTCCAGAACGCGTTGCAAGGGTTCATGGACGGTTTGGACCGGCACACGCTCGCCGACATCCTGCCGCCGGTGCGGCCGCCTGAGAAGCCCGGGACGGGCAAGCGCGCGACGACCGTGCGCATGCGCGTGGCCTGATGTTGCGAACGGCGCTGTCCACCTTTGCTCTGGCGCTGCTGGGATGGTGGAGTGCAGCCTGGATCACAAGGGACTTCCACGCCTGGACCGCAGAGGGCGCGCGCCGTCTCATCGTGATCGAGCAACCGGTGGCCGTACCGAAGGTCGCGCTCGCGGGCCCTGGGCTGGTCGACGCGGACCTCCACACCTGGCTGAACGGCGCCGGCAGAGCAACGATCGTCGATTTCGTCTACACGCGCTGTCCGACGGTCTGCACGACGCTGGGCAGCGGGTTTCAGCAACTTCAGCACGCTCTCGCGAAGGAGACGACCGATGGTGTGAAGCTGCTGTCGATCAGCTTCGACCCGGCCCATGACAATGCCTCGAGCTTGCAGCAGTACGCGACTCAGTGGCGGGCCGACCCGAACCGATGGGCAATCGCAACGGTTCCCGATGACTATCAGCTGCAACGCCTGCTGAAGGCGTTTCAGGTCGTGGTGATCGACGATGGGCGGGGCGGCTACGAGCACAACGCAGCGCTCCTGGTTCTCGACGGCCGCGGACGCCTGGTGCGAATCTTCGACGACACCGAACTCGAACCCGCGCTGAACTACGCGCGCTCGATCGCGCAAAGAGAGGCTGGCGAGTGACACACGTGCGTCGCGCCGTCTCACGAAGCGCAACATGGCAAACAGCCGCGGCATTGCCCCTGCTGTTGCTCATGCTGCTGCCGCCCGTGAGGAGGACGATCGAATCCAGCATGACCGCCCACATGCTGATCCAGTATCCGTGCCTGATGCTGGTGGGTGCCCTTCTCTTGAAGAAGCTGCCAGCTCGCTGGCTGTCGGCCGCGCAGCGCTGGAACGAACTGGGCATCGCGGGCCTCGTCGGCAGCGCGCTCACGCTGGCTGTGCTGATGGTCCCGCGCGTGCTGGATCTTGCGCTCGTGGATGCGCGCGTCGAGGCGCTGAAACTGATCGCTCTGGCCGCCAGCGGTGCAGCGCTAAGACTTTCCTGGCAACGCGCAGGCGTGATCGTGCAGGCGTTCTTTCTGGGCAACATGCTCCCGATGACGGTCGTGGTCGGAACCCTGTATCAGGATTCTGCAGCCCGCGTTTGCAACGCCTATCGCCTCGACGACCAGCAAGTCCTCGGAATTGGGCTGGTCTTGATCGCGATCGTGACGGCGGCGCTCTGGCTGCTCCATGCCGCCATGCGCCGCACGGGCAACGATGCCACTTACCCCGGTGATCAAGATGTGGTGCAGGCTGCATTGCGACAGCCTCAGCGCGGCACGTGACGGACGAATTTCACGTGCCGTCCCATTAGACACGATCAAGCGGTGCGTCGGGAGACGGGTAGTTTCCGCGATCCTTGACACACTCGGCCTCCGCATCTTCGCCCTGCCGATGCAGTTTCGTCTCTATCGCCCGCGCGACGACGGCGCTACGAAGCAGTGGAGCTCATTCGCTAGCGATGCGGGCGACGGCGTACGTAGGGCTAGCTAGCCGGCGCCGGTAGGTGGCCGCGCCTCTCCAGTACCAATGCAAATTGCCTCATGGTATGCGGCCTTCTCGCCCTCCATCAAGCGAGCAAGTCTCGCGCGCATCTGGCGCTCCAGCTCACGGTGAACCCTACTTGGACGAGACTTCATGGTCCACGGCGGGTGTTCAGATGGTGCGCGTGCCCATGTTCGCAGCAGGACCGCATCGCTTGTCATCGACATGGCATAGGCGGGCGATCGGGCGCAAAACGCTTCGGCGTACGTCCGCATTGCGAAGCCTAAGTACGGATCGCGCCTAGTAGCGCCTTCGCAGTCGTAGACCGCCCAAATGGCGGCGCACTCTCGCAGCAGCAACACCTCGTCGACAAGTTGAGCCAGCCGTCCTGATGGGGCAATGACCTTGGGGACGACACCCATCACAACGCGCGACAGCTTTTCATCAAGGACAACATCCGTGACGCCAACCCCCCGCACTGTCTCCCCAACCGCCATTCCTTCCTGGGAAGGTGCACGAACAAGCCTAAGCAGGCGGGACAAGACCAACTGTTCTCTCCAGCCTGAGCCAAAAATCTCTCCTGCCAGCTCGGCAAGCCCGTTGAATGCCTCCGCGCTATGCCAGTTGTGACCAGGTCCGGGCAATTGATGTCGCCTGACCAGCATGGCAAGCGATAGAGTTCGATCGCAAGGGAGACAACGCCAGACCTTGCAGACCTCCGCGATCGATAAGACTATCGGCTTTTCAAGTAGCGTACGGCCCATCCAGAATGGCTCGTTCCCAGCGTGTGCCGCAAATTCGTCTGCGCACAGTTCGTGCCCAGCGCGCATCTGCTTTGACGCTGCAATGGTGGTTTGCCTCCAAGCGGGAAACTGATCCTCCCAAATGCATTGCAAGACGCGCGCGCTGCAGAGCCGATCGAACCAGTGCGTTCCCAACAATCCAAATTGTCGGATCGCATGGAGCTCGGATGGTTCGAAGGCCTGAACTGTGGTTCGAGATCGGAGCTTCGGCCTGTCGGTCGTCCTAGTCCATCGCGGCATGCACACCCCAAAGATATCGGCCACCAGTGTCGCGATCTCTCCCGTGCTTTGGCTTGCACGAAAGTTCAAAATCTTGTCTCCGGTGGTCGCACGTAGTCTGATCGCCGAAACCACACGCTGCACTGCAAGTGCTGCGCCTCGGGAACGGGCATCGATCTCAAGCTCCCCCTGTTCCAGCGCCCTCAATCTTCCTAGTGGCCATCGCGCACGTTTGCCGAACCACAACTCTCGGAGCGGAGAGATCCCGCGTGTGTCGGTACGAAGACCACTGACGGGCGGTGGGCAATGCTCAATGACCAGGACAAGCGGTGTGCCGTGGATGTAGCAGCGCTTCAGCCATGAGACCTGATGCAAAACCGAGTGGTAGCCAGCCGCAAGGCAACATTCGCAGCCCCACAGCGATCTGAAGTCTTCTTCGCCTTTGTCTTTCTTGCTCGCAAGGAGCAGGCTAGCCCCCACATCGAGAATGAAGGGTCGCAGCGACATCGTTGACAGGATTGACAGCGGTTCGTCCAAGAACTTCGCAAGGCCGGGCACATCGAGCCTCGGCTCATCGATCGTGCACCCCTGCCAGGAGAAACTGTCTCCCATCGCGTCGCGGATTGGTTCGCCGGATAGTCCTTGTCCACGCCCGTGCCCGTGCCCGCGCTCGCGCTCGCGGACGTAACTCATGATGAGGCGAGCGAAGCCAGACGTACCGATTTCGCACGCTTCGCAGTACTTCGCACCAAACGAGGCCATGGACTCGAAACGTAGGATGCCTCCGCGGTGCCAAGTGGTTACGTCGGCCATTGACGCTACATCCCGCAACGCTGCGTTAGATCCGGGCACCCCAGGTCGACCTGCGCCCTTTGCTTCCAGCCTTGTCACTCATCTTGCGAGTAATGACATGGCGCTCGAAATTGCAGCGCTCGACTGCACTCTCGATCTGCGGGGGCGTAGGTCGTTCTCGCCCCCCTTCTTCAGCAACGCTGTTCAACAGCAGGACCAGGGCACGTGTCATATGGGCCATCGGCACCTGGATAGGCTGGCCTTTTAGATGCTCCGACCAGATGTTACTCAGCACTTGCCACATTGCAGGAGCCAGTTCACTTAAATTGAACTGGGCTGCGACCAATGCCGGCAGGTAGTTCCAGGTAAAGTTCTTTCCGCTCCCATAGGGATACTCGGTCCTATCGAAGGCGCCGAGTACCTGTCGCAGGTCGTCCTCGCTGGTCAGCCCCGTAAAACGAAAGTCGGTCGACATGAACCGCTCGGTAAACTGTTCGCCGTTGGTCTTCTCAAGGCACTCTTCTTGCATCTTGAGCAAATCATCATTGCCTACTAGAAGGACAAACAGTCGGCACTGTTCCCTGTCTAGTTCGTTGTCCAAGTTCAAGAGCCACTCGAGCGCCATCGGCGGGAGTAAGTGCGCTTCGTCCAGGGCCAGCACGAACATCTTTAGCGGGCTGCGCCTGGCGCGTGCCAGCATCCATTTGACGAACCGGTTTCGCTTCTCCGGTCCGTTGCCGTCACTCGAGTGCTTGTGCTTGGCCGTGACCAGGAGATACTCGAAGAAGCCACCGTCGGTCGGATCTGAGACGCTCCGAATTGGCACTTCCAGCCATGGCACGGAACTCCCAACTAGATCCTTCAGGTGGTTCAGTACCCAGCGCGTACCCATTGATTTTCCTAGCCGAGTTCTGCCGCATACAAGCATCCCATGGCACCCCTCCAAGATCGCCGCTAGGAACTTCTGCGCATACCACGTCACAACGGGAGTGTTGACCTGGAAGAGTCTGCCCGCGAAAACACTTGCAGTTAATCTGATACGCGACTCCGGGGTGAGAACACCATCTTCGTCGTCTCGCGGCAGTACAGCACTCATGCGTTTTCCTTTGAACACGTGAAGGCGGCGTAGCTAGGCTTTGCGTGGCTTTGCTTGACGGATCGTCGATTCGGCGTACGCCGAACCGAGACTTGCGATGCGCGATAGCACGCTATTGACGGCGGCAGATTGCATCGTCGGGATACTTTGCCCGGACTGCTGATGCTTCTTGGGGCTTGGGCCTTCGTGGACGGCTGTTTCCGTCACGGCCGCGGCTGAGTCAATTGAGGTACACACCACTGCCGTGTCCTGACCGTCCGCCTTGCTTTTCGCTGCTCCCTGCTCCACGAGCAGTCGAGCCAGTTGGCTTGCCCGCCCCTTACCTTCCTTATGCCGCTTCTGGACCTCGTGCCGAAAAGCCAAAGGTATGTCCGCGGCCATGCTCACGTATCCCGAGTGCCGCATGTAGTTGATGGCTTGCTTGCGTGTAGCCACCGAGTGCGCGGTCCCGCGGAATCGCGGCTCCACTTCAAGGATACCCAGCGGCGTTCCGTCGCACAGCAACGAGACTTTGATCAGCCTTACGTCTTCGGAATCCGCCTGTATGGCGACGGCTTGGCCGATCAAGCCTGGTCGCGAATTGAGGGCTACATTGCCGAAGTACCGAACGCCGTCCCAACGTACCACGGGCCGACCTTTGTCAGTGCCAATCTCGGACGTGTCATACAAATCGTACTTGAGCAGGTCTTCACGTATCGCGGCCGGGACGCGACGAAAGACCGTTCTTTCGCGTTCAACAGCGCGCCGCAGGATCTCCAGCCTGGTGATCGTCGTGCCCGCACACGTCGCAGCGTTATATCGACAAACGAGCAAATCGACGAGATCGAGCAAGAGATCAAGAGTGAGAAGAAATGGCTCGGACGTCTTAGTGTCCCTTCTTGGATCCAATGGGTTCGATCCGAGAGTTCCGCGCACGACATGAAACCCCGCCTCGGCAAGCAAATGGAAGAGGCCCTCCACGTTTGGTCGAACGTCTGGTGAAGCAGCCGGACCGAATACTGGTACACAGCCTACGACGCGCTCTAGACCTGAGAGGAAGTAGTCCGACAGGTGTGCCAAAGCATTGTCCAGGCCAAAGTACGTCCAGCACATGAATGACAGTTCGGGGATGAGCGCATTGGGCAAGCACTCGCCTTCTTTGTAGGCGATCGTTGTCACAGAGAGCTTACGGCGTTCCCAAGGCGCCATTGCGGAACGTACTGCTCGGGCAACGTCTGCGCCGTTGTAGGCCTCTCCGAACGCAATTGTGTATCCCAGTACGGCAGTGCTGCGCCTGTCCAGTATGGCGATGAGCCAGACACGATGTACTCGGTATCGAACAACTCCTTCGCCATTCAGTCCCGGCGCCTCGATCACCCAGTCGACGTCGGTATGATGGCCATCACACTGGACTTCTCGAAAACAGCCACCGGGCAACTCGATCGCCCCGCTCCAAGAACTCTTCGCGCGCCTATTGCCGTCCTTGAGTCTCTGCTGTTGCTCGAAGCGCGCCCTCTGTTTGTCAACCCACTGCTTCAGTGCCGGAGCGCCCTGCGACCCGCCATTGAAGGGGAAGAGCGGTGCCTTGATACTCTTCTTGCGAGCGAGCTCGAGGAATTGCGCGTGAATCAGCGCGTATGTGAACGGGGGATTCGTACTTGCATAGCCCGGTAGCTTGTGCAGGACTGCCATGTCGTAGAGACTGGCGCGATCGTCGGGGTACTTTGAAAAGTAGGCGGTGAGCTGGCCCGTGGTGGGCTTCTCGCTTTCAAGCACCGCCAAGGTGATTTGGTTCTCACGCAAACCCACCTGTGGGGGTAGCAGCGCTCTGTATCCACTTGGCTGACCATCGATGTCCTTCTTCACCGTGGCCTTCATGTAGTAAAGGAGCAATTGCCGCGATATGCCTGTCTCCGATTTGATCTCGGAGCAGGAGCGCTTGTCGCGCTTCATCTCCAGTGCGCGCACCCTCTTTTCATACGCGGTGCGGTCAACTTCGCGCAGAACGAGATCGAGTGGCTTTGGATAGCCGGCGACCTCCACGAGACAGTGTCGCCAACCGCATGGATCGCTATTTCTCATCGGGATCGCGGTGCGCGCTGAGTTCTGTCAGCATCGTGAATGGTTCACGATCGATGTCCGAAAAGATGGTCCTGTCGACTATGAGACCGGCGATTTCGGCATGCACCTCTTCGGGGTCCTGGCTGGGAAACTGTCGAGCGAGGGCATAGAACGTCATTCGGCGTTCCACTCTCAGTTCGGCAAATATCCGTTTTCGGAACTCGCCGTTGTACGGCCTTCCCGGTCTGGCCGTGAAACGCAGTAGCTCTGCCAAGTTTTCGAGCCTGAGCCGATCTGCGTATAGCTGTTCGTAGGCCCAAACCTTGTGCTGAAAACCGCGACAGCCGCACCAGTCGTCCCATGCGGTTGTCGAAATGGGTTTCTCCAGCGCCTCTGGCTCGCTCTCTGCATCTTCTTCACCTGCAAAAGTGTGGACTGTCAGGGTTTCGTCCCGGCTGACGGTGATGAATCGCGGTGCCGCACTGATCGCTCGACCCTTATCGATCGGAATGGATATCTTTGGCGGGCGCTCATTGAATCTGTACACGTTTGGATCGGTCTCGGTGCGGATCCAGAGCCAATACCTGTGCGGCGTGTACAGATACATCCGCCTGAACGCCTTCGCGGAATAGGGCGTCAAGAGGAACGCCTTGAAGTCCGATCGTCTGAAAGGAGGCACATCAAGAAGCTTGGCGATGGAGTCCTCCGGCTCATCGGCTTGTCGCTTCTTCATCCTATTCTCCCGGTGTCGAACAACACTGCAACGCGCCCGCCGGACGCATCGCGCCTATGGAAGGTTCGCCGAAGTGCACTGTTCCACGTCCTCATTCGAATTGCTACGCTGAGTGCTGCACCTAGTCCCGGCGCAGACTAGCTGCCGACTCCTGATTTCTCGAAATTCGTTCAATTAACGGAAACCTTGTTCTAGTTGCTCGCCAAAGCTCGCGAAAGGTTGTCGTCGGACGGAAGTAAATGGCTTCTACCTGGGGGTTTCCCTAGCGAGTTGGTATTCGACAACGCATCTGAGCCTGCACACGAGAGTCTGTGAGTCAGTGACCGAAACCTCGGTTGCGTTGACCGAGCGCGGCCGCGCCTATCTCCATCTACTAGTCTGTCTGCCGGCGCTGGCGCAACTGATACGGAATGTGCGACCTCATCAAGCCCTTGCGGCTGTCTTGACCAATATTGCCGCGTGTCCGCATCGCTAGGCAGCCTCGTCAAACCTGGCTCGAATGTCGCCGAGGTGACGAGGTCGATCGGGCAGTGCACACCCCAGCGCCAAGCACGCCACGCGCGACGATCTTCAGCAGACACCGGTCTAGGTGCACTCCGTGACTGTAGGCATGGCCGCTGTGACGAGCGAACGACCGCGGGTCGATTCGTTTCAAACGAAGCACCAAGCGCTAGCTATGGCTAGCGACGGTTTCAAGCACGAGAGCGCACCGGCTGAGCGCTGGAGCCTCAACTCCGCGAGTGTCAAAGAAGAATGGTGCGACTTCCTCACCCTTCTTCTTTGACCGATTCCGGCCACGCCCCGACAAATCAACTACTTAGCCAGTCTGGGTTGTCAAACGGAAAGGGTGCGCGCTCGC
>Ga0307508_10003787_pt1 | contig 15121 bp, 22 predicted proteins | sample 9_EM_MG_FD_203089 | JGI IMG/M metagenome (GOLD analysis project Ga0307508, IMG submission 203089) | Populus trichocarpa ectomycorrhiza microbial communities from riparian zone in the Pacific Northwest, United States - 9_EM | ecosystem: Host-associated > Plants > Roots > Unclassified | place... | reverse complement strand
AATCGTTGACACCCCGTCCTCACAGGATCCATTTCGTGCTGTGGCATGGGCCTTATCAAACGAAGCTCCCTTCGACCCTCTGATAGTGTGTTCTCGTGGCCGTATACTCTACGTAATCGACGCTAAACAAAAGAACGTCGTCGGGAAGCTTAGAGGTCATGGCGGGGTAAGACGTCCAGTGGGTTCGCGAAGTCATTTTCGTTCTTTGACCAACGGGCCAGGAAATCACTGCGATTGTGGTCCATCCTTCTTTCCCATATCTAATCTGCACCTGTTCGAGAGACTTTTCAGCAAGACTGTATGATCTAACGATGCCACCGCGCGACTCTCCCAACAACCCACACTGGCCTCCTTCCACGTCGCCTAGTCTGGGTGGCGCTCCACACGGTTTACAATCAAGTGAACCCGAAGGCGTTGGGACCGGTCGCTGTGTAGCCATCCTATGCGGCGGGCCATCTGGTGGGCATAATGCTGCAGTACTAAATGCCGTAGGTGACATACGAACACTAATAGTCTTCGCTCACCACCGCTCAGTCATTTCACCCCACCTATCCATTACTGGCAACCTGTGGAGTGCGTTAATGTTCCTCGATGACCTATCCATCTAAAGTTTTAATTAGCTTGACAGGGCTGTCAAAATCTGGTTTTTACCAAAGATGTCCTTCGAGGAGATCGCCCGCGAAGATAAACCCCTCTTCAGCTCAACACGCATCCATCAAGCGAGGATCATGTCAATAAATTGGTAAGTCATTAACGCCCCGGTGAGACGAAGAGCACCACGTCGATATCCCAAACAGGTTGAGCTTGGACGTCCTCACAACGCACAGCGCCCCAGCTTTGATGCGCCACAACGGGCAGAAAGAGAACGTATACCAAGTGGAAGGAACGATCGCGATCTGGCGCTGGCTTGGTTTTGATCGTTTTTTCCCACCGAACCAGCAGAAGCCATCAAAGGTGATGAGGGGTTGTGCATCGGTACGATCTGTGCCGTTTTAAGTTGTGGATACTGAATGTTCTTTTCAGGATTACCAGGAAAGCTGTGAGCATTTTCATTACAAGGCATGGCCACTATATACTGAAACGCCGTTTCCACAAGCCTCGTTCAAACTATTATCAGTCGCACCCATATCCCAGCTTACGCGCCATCTTCACGTCGCATACACCCTCAGGAACAACTACGTGATCGCGGTCACGCTCCCCGATCGAATACGACTTCACAATGTAGCTGATTTTCAACCGCGACAACGGCCCTCTTTTCCACTTGACGAAAGTGATGGAGATGAGATTATCAACCTGGACCGCTTGCATCTCGATGAAGATGATGACGGAGAGCATGTTGTTGCGCCGGCAGTATCCCAGAGCGCCGCTCTTTCGCCACCTCTTGTGGGTCAGGATATCGTCATTCCGAGGGCAGAGAACGGTCTACAAGCTGTCTCACTCGGCTGTCATGGTTTGTCACTTATGGCACTTGGAGTCAATGGGCGAATTTGGATCTGGACCAGCGCAGTAGACTAAGTTTCATACTTCGGTTTACATTTGAATACCCGTAGGCTGAAAGCTCTTGGTGTGTGTATAGTGTCCTCCATTTAAGTGTGGAGGATTCCCCTTCCCAATTATGAGATCTTCGCGTTGGAAAAGTCTAGCTCTGGATGAGCGGCTTGGAACTTCTTCAGTGCCTGGAGAGCGAGATAGTGAACATAATTAGTACTGTAACTACAGACATGGTTGTTCGTACCTCCATCTTCTTTAACTCGTCTGAAGTGGGCTTGCCCATTTGCTATAAGAAGCCGGCTGAGTCTGTGGGTTAAAAATGAAGCATACGAGGATACCTTCTGTTGGTTGTCAAACTTGACAATACGAGCATCAGGTAGAGCAGGAAACTTCCAACATAAATCATACCATCATCTTTTCGACCACCCCCCTACAAGGGCGTCAACCCTCAACATGATAAGCGTGTTCATAACACTTACCTGGTCTCACCGTCAAGATCGCTCAACTTACTATTCTCCGGCTGAATCTTCCGAGTGTCGATCTTCGGGTGATGGGTCAGAACGTTTTCCCACCACTGCTGTGTGTTGACTTTTTCAAGATGAATCAGGACGGATTCCTGATCCTCTATGAGGATGGGATGGTAAGATGTGAGGGCAAGCCGACATAAGTTCTCTTACCCAACGTCCAAGTGCTGTCCTCGACTTTTATTTCTTTGCAGAGCTCACCGTCCAGGATCTTATCGGTCCCTTTGATCCCAACGCTGAGCTTCTTCTTCTGAATGGTGATTGAAAGATCCCTGGCGCGTGTCCCCTTTGGTACAGGGACGATGATATCTACTTCGCCTAGCTCCTGCCGCCAGGAGTATGGAAGGGCTAGGTCACAGTGGTTGGTCATCATCAGACACACAACTACGGATTCGTTGAGGCTCATCCTACCAGCCTGTTCGGAAGCTTCACGTTCCCTGTCGGCCATGTCCTTGGCCTCCCTCTCTTCCTTTGAGAGCTTGTCGTACTCATCGTCGGACATGATGATGGTCAGGGGGCAAGATTATCCACGCGTGACCAAGCAAGCACAATTTTGTTTACATTTGTGTATTTCGTACACTCAGTGACGCTTCAAAGTTATTTGGCCACCTGCGGAAGGCCCAAATTCTTCGTGCCGCCCACTTTCCTGGTCGTGTTCGCCTCTGGCCGTTCGCGGTAATCTATCGATTTGATGGCAGCAAACAATCCCTGGGCTGACTTTGAAGTAAGTTGTTGTCATCATGTACCTCGCGCCATTAAATCCCTCCCAGGGTTTGCGCCATACTGTCAAGCATAATACTGTCGATAAACTCAAGCAAATCTTGACTGGCTTCAATGATCAATGCCAAACTGCTTTTGTCAAGTCTGGAAAGAAGCAGGATTTAATTGATAGGATCGTCACGCAAATGGACGCCTGGAGGCAGTCCAATAACATAGAGAAATGGACCAAAGCTCAAGCTATCCTCTATCAGGTCCGTACTTCTGGAGTGTGAGTCAAGGATACATTTGCCCGCCTGAGCCAGTATGTGCCTATCGGACGTGTGGCTTCATATATTGTTTGGCGGTTCTGCCGTGAACATGTTGTTGACAGCGCACTTGTGTCTAGGTATTCGCAAAGTCGGTCAACAGGCTCGGTGGGAGTCCAGCCCGTGACGATGACCCCCGCATCGTATGGTTCCACGACGGTATTCCCTGCGACCTCGACTGGCCGTTACGATCCATACGCGCCACCGCGGGCGGCGCCACCCCCACCAGTAAGCGCTGCAGCGGTTGCAGGCGGATCGAAACCTGGTAAGATAGGTAACCGTATCCATAGCACTTTTACTGAGTGGCTTTCAGCTATACGCTTTAAACCTTCCCCTTTCTTCCGCATCGATCAGTCGGTGTCTGGAATTGCAGAGTGTCCAGGTTTGGGTTACACTCGTCACGTCTTTCACCTCATTGATCACCAAACAGAGTCGACAAGCTCGACTGATCGAAAGCAACAGAGTCTTACCTTCGCTCTCAACAGCGAACAAACTATGAAGCTGAGTTCTACCAAGTACGTTGACAACTGTGCATCAAACTAGTCACCCTCATTGCCGTCCGCAGCCCCAAGTATCAGCTTCGGTTGTATTGCACTACTTCTACCTTTTATAGCCCAAGCCCAACGGTCTTCAGGCCACCTGCCGGTCCTTGTCCCATCGAATTCCCACCGACGTGCGAAGTGCGAGTAAACGGAACGGCACTCCAGGCTAATTTGAAGGGGCTCAAGAAGAAGCCCGGCACTGCGCCACCAGCTGACCTTGGCAGAATGGTGCGAACGAGTGGTCAAAACCGCGTTGAAATGGTATACGTGAACAGCCAGCAACCCGTTCAATCCAAAGTAAGCAGATTTACAGACGGCAAGATCACCTGTTGATAAGTCGAAAGAAATTCTACATCACAGTGTTCCTCGTTGAAGTGACCACAGTTGCGCAACTGGTAGATAGGTTGAAGAAGGGCAAATACCGCAGTAGCCAAGATGTTCTGGCGAAGAGTGGGCTGCTCTTTCATTTTGTTCTACTAACCAAACTTATTATCTTGTCATAGTGTTCAAGTCGTCGGATGATGACGACGAAATAGTTGCGGGTCCACAGAAGATGTCTTTGAAGTGCCCGGTGTGTTTTGGTCAACAAAAGTCGTCGTATGGAGTGATAATTCTTTTGTTTTTCCACAGCTGAGCTTCATGCGAGTTCAGACACCGTGTAGGTCAATGCTGTGTGTTCACTCACAATGCTTTGATGCGACATCGTGGTTCTCATGTATGGAGCAAACGACCACTTGGCTTTGTCCGGTGTGCGAGAAGGTTCTCAATCCCGATGATCTAATTGTTGATGGGTACGCGTTTGTTTTACCGGATAATCCCACTTTTAATGCTGCCCTTTCCCAGGTACTTTGACCAAATTCTGAAGGAAACTTCCGAAGATGTCGATGATGTGGTGGTTGAGAACGATGGTCAATGGCACACAAGCGATAACAAGTTTGCATCTCCCGGATGGCGGGCAACCCATCCTGTCGTTGCATCGCATCACTGTTCACCACCTCGTGAATCATCGCCTGCATCTGTAGACGAAGAAGCAGACGCGAAAGCTCACGCGAAGAAACAGATTGAGATACTTGTTTTAGATTCAGACGACGAAGACGAAGGTCGAGTTAAACGCGAGCTGTCGATTTCGCACAGCGTGGGGTCGAGTTCGATTCCCAAACCAGTTTCTCTACGCACAGTGCAGGTTGCATCTCAAGACGACGTCATCGACCTTACCGCTGATTCCGAAGATGAACAACCAAGGTCACAGTCCTCATTGCAGCCACAGTCGCAACCTCTACGGCCCTCGGTCGAGAAGCGGAAGGCACCGTCAGGTGCGCCATCGCCCACGGAACAGATCTGGAAGAAGTCGCGGGTGGATGCTGTTTCCAATCCGCAGTCGGTTTCTAGCACGCTTCCGCCTATCTCTCCTGCAGGTGGTGCCTCACGACCATCCATCCACTGTGGAACTGCAGGGCTGCTTCCCCAGACACCTTACGTTGGACCGCAATTGCCCCCGTTGCGTCTTCCTCTCACAACATATTCAGGACAAGGAGGTGGGGGGTATATATCACCAGTCGGGGCCGCTGCAGCGGAGGAGAATCATCGAGGTGGCTATGGGCACTACAATGGGAATTATAATTACGGCCCTCATCCCGGTACCGGGCCTGTGTCGCGTTCTAGTGTATGGCCGTAGTCGGGAGAGAGGAATGAACCGGGGCTATGTAGGATAGCAGTATGGTAACCCACACCCTTAGATATAATGCTGGCTGGTAATTCAATGCAGTATACTTGTGATTATGGTCGCGGGCGATGCACGTACGTGATTGGTGGGTCGGTGCATCGGTCGGGAGCGTGAGAGTGTCAATGTTCCGGAAAATCCCGTAGTCTGTCAAAAACGCGAAACTTTTCTGGTCCTCTCTCATCCTCCATCTTCATCCTTCTCCACTCAGCTTTCCAAAAAAATGGCCGACGTAAAAAAGGTCAAGTCTCCTCAGGACTTCATGAGTTTGTACCTCTTTTTCTTCTGCATTAGCTTCCACCTCATTCTCTCTCTAGTCGATTTCCTCATGGGCGGTGTCTCAGCTGTACGCATCCTTTTCCGCTTTTCTTGTTCGACATTACCCTTATCCCCGTTGCCTAGGCCGTCGCTAAGACGTCAGCCGCGCCCATCGAGCGAATCAAGCTGTTGGTGCAAAACCAGGATGAGATGGTACGTCACCCGCACTTTGCCCTCCATCCAGCTCACTTTGCTTCCAGATCAAGCAAGGTCGTCTTGCCACGCCATACAAGGGTATCACCGACGCTTTCAGTCGTACCTACAGGGAAGAGGGCATGGTCTCGTTATGGCGCGGAAATACCGCCAACGTGATCCGTTACTTCCCTACGCAGGCTTTGAACTTTGCCTTCAGTACGTCTGTTCACTCTGTTTTCTTCAGTATTTAATCCTCTTCCTTGCAGAGGACTACTTTAAGTCGCTTTTTGGCTTCAAGAAGTCTGATGGGTACTGGAAATGGTTTGGTGGCAACGTTGCCTCTGGTGGTGCCGCCGGTGCCTCGTCGCTTCTCTTCGTGTATTCTCTTGATTACGCCCGTACCCGACTGGCCAACGACGCCAAGTCCGCCAAGGGCGGTGGAGCACGTCAGTTCAACGGCCTTGTTGATGTCTACAAGAAGACGCTCGCATCTGATGGCATTGCGGGGCTCTATCGTGGCTTTGTACCTTCGGTCGTTGGTATCATTGTCTACCGTGGTCTCTATTTCGGTGTCTACGACTCGCTTAGTATGTGTCTTGTTAACTTCTGGTCGTCTAGTACTGATGTCTTCCTGCAGAGCCTGTTGTCCTTGTGGGTGCCCTTGAGGGATCATTCTTGGCGTCGTTCTTCCTTGGTTGGGGTGTTACAATTGGTGCTGGCCTTGCGTCGTATCCGCTCGATACTATCCGGTTGGTGGTTTCCCTTGATTTTCTTAGTGTAAAATTCTGACTTGCTCGTTAGTCGTCGCATGATGATGACTTCCGGCGCGGGTGTTCACTACAAGTCGATGTTTGATGCTGGCTCGCAAATCATTGCCAAGGAGGGTACCAAGTCGTTGTTCAAGGGTGCTGGTGCCAACATTCTGCGTGGTGTTGCTGGTGCAGGTGTTTTGTCGTTATACGACAAGCTCCAGCAGATTATGTTCGGCAAGGTTTATTCTGGTGGATCTGGCTAAATGCTTTGCATGTCCTCTGGGCCTTGGCACTGTCCTCTCGTTTATCACCACATATCTCCCTAGACTTGTTTTTATTCCCCTATTCCTCTGGCATTGGCATCCGAGTATGGACACGTTTACATGCTCTTACACTAGTAGGATTTCTGCTGTCGTACAACGAATACAGAGGATTTCCCCCCATCAATCAGTCTGCGAGATTTGAGAACTGACCCCCACTCTCACTCACTCCTTGTAAAGTTGTCGCACTATAGTGTCTTCGATCTTTTCGTGCACCTCCATGAGATGCTTTCAGACCTCGTCAGTAAAATGTAGCAAGCATCGCGTTCTACTCCCCTGGAGACGCAGCTTCACGCAATTCGTCTTACGGCCATACCAGCAATCCTGTCTGGATGCATGTCATGCCGCGCTACGTGCTGGCATCACTCGCATTGGGGTTTCCCTACCGACAGGCGCAGGCAAAACAACAGTTTTCACTACACTCCTTTCCCAAATCCCTTCTCCGAAACCGTCTCAAGTCTGTAGCTCCTTGATTATTGTCAATAGCGTTGAGCTTGCTCGTCAAGCAGCTGCCCAGGCAGAACAGACGCACCCTCATTGGAAAGTCGAACTAGAACAAGGCATCAACCATCGAGCAAGCGGGCGAGCAGATGTGTGAGTCCCAGATATGATCGTTGGGTCTCAATAGTAAATTGTGTACAGGACTGTGGCAACGTATCAAACACTACTCCAGCCGCAGCGACTGGCGAAATTTCGACCAGAGAAATTGAAAGCGATCATCGTAGATGAGGCGCACCATGCTGCGGCCCCTTCGTAAGCATTATTTATCTGACACCGGGACGAGATGGCGATGTGACTTGCTAGCTATCGTCGAATACTATCCCATTTCAACGCAGACATCAAGAATCCCGATCCACACTTTGTCCCTCCCTCCATACGACATTCCATCCCGGTTATCGGGTTCTCAGCGACATTTAGCCGTCATGACGGCCTTGCACTTGGCTCAGTGTTCGAGAAAATTGTCTACCACCGTGATTTTCTTGACATGATCAAGGAGCAATGGCAAGCTCATTGTACCCTGTACATGGATGTCAATCCTAAGCTGACCCCAGGTTGTGTGATGTGCGATTTACCTCTGTCAAGGCTAGCATCAATTTGCGAGGTGTCACTATCAACTCCAGGACGGGGGACTTCAATGCCTCTAGTCTCGCTCACATTATCAACACCGAGACCATCAACAATCTCGTCGTGCAGGCATGGCTGGACCGCACGTGTACGTATTCTGAAAGCCAGAACAGACAGCACTTATTTCAGCGTCCCATTCACAGCATCTGACCGCAAGTCGACCCTGGTGTTTTGCGTCAATCTTGCTCATGTTAGACAGCTCACAAAGGCTTTTCGAGATTTCGGAATTGATGCTCGTCAGCTGCATTCCAACACTCCAGTAAATGAACGACGAATGTTGATCACGGAGTTCAAGGCTGGACGCTACCCTGTTTTAGTCAACTGTGGTACGTTGCACAAGGTTCTCTGTCGAGGACTCGGTGGAGTACTATACATCAATAGCAATCTTGACGGAAGGCGCGGACATTCCAAACGTTGATTGCATTGTTATCTGCCGTCCTACACGATCTCGAAATGTTTATGCACAAATGGTGCGCTCCAAGTTCCTTTTACTCTACATAGATTTTCATTCCTTGGTGCAGATTGGTAGAGGCATGCGACAGTCTCCTGCAAGTGGGAAAGTTGATTGTCGTATCATCGACTTCGTGGACTCAACCTCTCGTATTTCTGGTGTTGTCTCGATACCATCTTTACTTGGCCTGGATCCCAGTGAAATTGTTGATGGTCAGTATTCTTAGCCCATTTAATGGTTGTGAGGTGTTCAACGTCGAGGCAGACGCTAGCATTGCAGAGTTGAAGGCTAGGACGGGGCCTGTCAGCTCTTGCAACCTGGACAACATCCCAGTCGAATCCATACCCGAGCCAACTTCTGTTACTTATTTTGACTATGATGATCCCTTCGCGATGGTCGACAGCTTTTCCGGGGTGCCTCACATCTCGAGACTGAGTTCAAACGCATGGGTTAGGTGTGGTTCTGATACATATGTCCTTGAATGCCTCGGGAGAGGTTATATACGAATTGAACCTGATCCTGAAGGTGTAGGTGAGTTCACAATACACAAAATTGGGGCCAGAAGCTCTCATCGAAAATGTAGCATGCTTCTGCGCTACATACACGGAAGCGACTATGCACTTTTCTTCCGCTAGACGGTTGAAGGTATCACCTTTCATGCGGAAACGTTTGATATCGACTGCAGACACGCTGTCTGACGCGTTCAAGGGCTGTGATACATATGCAGTTCAGAAGGTTCTCCGTGGGCCACTCGCTTTAGGGTATGGATTCATACAGATATTTTACAATTACTAACTTTGGAACAGTTTGCTCCGGAGTGCCAGGTGGCGACAAGCCCCGGCAACAGAAAGCCAGAAGACATTTATCAATAAGAGGAAGGGAAAACGCGCAATGGATCGGACAGGTGTTGCAGATGCCACAGAGAAACTTACGAAAGGGGAGGCCGCGAACATCATCACACGCCTGAAGCATGGGGCTCAAGTATGCCCTCTCTATTCCCTGAATTTCTCTAGTTTTAATATTAATCGGCCAGGCATATTACGAGAAAAAGACGAAGGAGGATCGCAAAGAATCACAGCTTGCCGAGAAAGAGAGGTTACGAGTAGCACGCAGCGTGGTGCGGGTTGGGCCGCTGGACCAACAATGACGTACGTATTAGAGCTTAGATAATGTCGTTCAGTAAATCTATGTGGGCTTTAACGAAGATAATGATGGTGACACCGCGCGAGGACTCTGCAAAGTCAGAATCGCTGCCTGCTGAGCAATATCTAGAGCCCCCGATAAGCTCGATGGACTGTTGAATGCATGAGGATCTCGAGCGAGACTAGCGAGCAACGCCCCAACGAGCGAATCTCCGGCTCCCGTGGAATTTAATGCCACATCCCGCGCTACCTGTAGAGGGGGGAAGTGCTGGATAACCACTACTTCATCCGAGGTCGGGCTGTGAGCAACGATATACCGACAGCGCGGGTTACTACTTTGCGCTGCCCAGACACTCGCTTCTGGTTGGTCAGGTCGCATCACGACCACTACACCAAGCTTCCCACACTTGATCACGATGTGCTGAAAGAAAGGTAGTAGGTTGACAGCCATTTGGACGATGCCCTCCTCGGCTATGAATGACAACGTGCCCAGATCTGGAGTTGTGTCTGAGACCTTTCTCTTCGCGAGCTGCGCCAAGTCCGCGCGGAATTGGGAACCCAATCCAAAGTTATCAACCACGCTCCACCAGCGCTCGTGGGACATCAGGTCGAAAGTGTTGCGGGCATCTTGATACATCTGGGCGAGTTCGACCAAATTCGGTGAGACGAATGATATCACCGATCGGGTGGACCTTGCAAGGTTTGCTGTTATCGCGGGCAAAATACGCAGACCCTTGACGACTGAGGTTGGTTCACTGATTTTGGTCGGCAAGAGAAAACGAGAGCAAATAAAGGTAACCTACAAGAATGCTGAACAGAACTTGGTCACTGAAGGGGCACCTAACAGCTAAACAACGTACTTCGGATGCCAATCTTCAAACTTTCCGCCACGAGGGTAATAAGCACATCTGAGGAAATATTGCCATCGAGGGCAAGAAGTCGAGGGTGTTGGTCTCGGAGAATGGTAAGTATCTGAGACATTTCAGTGGCAAACCACGAATGTTAGACGGAGGTCATGCCTACCTGGTCTGCGTCCCAAGCGTGCGGAAGGTCCATATCAGAAACACCGCACTGTAACTCGCCGTGTGAATCCAGAAGCAGATTGCATACGGCGCTCTGTCGACCTTGAATGGACACTAGTCCATCCGTTCGCATTCCCAGCGATTCGGTCATGGTGCTGATAAATTTACCAAATTCATCGTCGCCAATCGGGGCGACCAGCAATGTCGTAGCATCATTCCCAGTTGATCCAGACATGATTCTGTGGGTTGCCTCGGCAATGTTGCGAGCGACACCACCCAGTGATAGAGACACCTCTCCAGGGTAGGTGCTCTTTTGATCAGGCCCGATAAACACCTCGGCCCGTGAAGTAACGTCCACAGCGGCGCATCCTACGACAACAACTGTCGCCTTCCGAGAACTGGGAGTTACATCCCTTCTTGCCTTACTCCCGGGGCCATGTTTAGCCAAGTTGGATTTCTGGATGATCTGTGGAGAGGAGTCCGTAGAGAAGTCACTGTAAAAATACTGGGTACCGCGCAGATTAGGATGGTGGGTTGGTTGGGTATACAACTCACATTTTTCCCATTCTGATTCTCGCTTGCAATCCTGGCATACTCTACAGAGATTTGTCCACCTAATGTGTCGAGCATATATCGCAGTACAATGAAACCGTCAGAGGAAGTACTCACCGACAAGAGCAGTGTTCTGGACTAGAGCAACATCTACGACCAAGGATGAATGTCGAACAGAGGACATGCAATGCGTTGCTCACTGCTCTCCAAGGATTTGCCACCAGTGAGCTCGCCAACACGCTTAAGGAGCCATGGTGTCACCTCCTTCCCGGACTTTGATATGCCCGTCTCCTCTGACTCCCGTAAAGCGATTTCGACAGCTTCTTGTAGCACAGCACCACGGGCTTCGTGCTTCTCGGGAATAGGGACGGCGAACAGAACACCATTCGACATGCCAAGCTGCCTTTGTATGTCTGTCGGTAAACGGTTACCAAATAGCTGAACGGGACCAAATAATGTCCTCACAAAGAATCCTGGCAGCAACCTCTGGGTCGTCAACGTTCCACGGGGACTGGAAAGCCTGGTTTAGCATCATAATCGTGTCAACAATCCCTGGAAAAACCTTGAAACCACTTTTCCGGGTGTAGAATGCAGGGAAATCGTTTGACTCGGCGTATGATACAACAGGTACTCCGAGGGTTTCCTACACAGATATTGCTTGAGTGGTTACCGGAAAGGTGTATCTGAGTATGCAACGCACGAGATACTCGAGCGTCCTGTAGATGAATATCAACACTGGAGGAAAACGACCAGAACACACTTTTGAATTACCTCCCTATATCCAAGATCGACTTGACTCCAGCTGAAACCAAACCCACAGGACAACGAGCAAGTTCGTGTAGATCAGCTGAAATATCCATTGCTGTCAGGGATCCTCAATTCAGTCGGTACCAGAGAATAAACGGAATGACACTTACATTTCTCTCCTCCGCGATGTACCCCGCCAAGGCTGTGAATACATGAGTAGCCGAGTTAGTTGCGTTGTTATGCTTCTCACCCTCCAGTGGCGAATATCTGACAATGCAGTGAGCCAAGGGTACTTGAATCTGAACATCAGGAATCATGCCTTAATGCCCGCCAATGCAGCAAATATCAACGTCGAGCTACACGTAGTACCACCATCTTTCCTTGACGCAATAGCGGCAGCAATATCCCTCCTGGTCAACTTCACAGGGTCTGTATTTTGACTTGCAAGTCGCGCTAGCTCGGTGGGTTGAAGACCGATTTTGACACGACCTTGGATGAGGCCAATTGTAGCAGGGATACTCCCGGTGGACCTGACGATATTCTCTACAGACTGTGCCATCTCCAAGGAGGTGGGGTGCGGCATTCCATGAGTGATAATCGTGGACTCCAGTGCCACCACTGGACGGCCATTTGCTAATGCATCCTCGACTTCTGGGTGCACGTCAATCGGAACACCATGCGACGGCGAGCAGTGTGTAAGGAAGAGCGGACGACGTTGAGCCAGTCGAGAGATACTCCCAACACAAGTGCGCGTACGGTGACCCGTCGCGAGCATGTGAGCAGTAGTAGACTGGGTCGCGTTGACGTCCAAGGCAGCGAGTGCTGTCAAGATGCCGTGATGGCTATACCAATCTTGGCATGATTAGACCGTTCCACTTGCTCCAACGACGATGGCTTATCCGAGCGCCTCAACCGCAGCAAGGGAGAACTGGGAGGGCGGCACGTGTGTCTTGACCTACGAGCCCCTCGATGTAGACGCAGTCATGCGTTCAGTGAGGGACGACAACGCTGGCGCAACAGCCGTCTTCATTGGTACCACTCGTAATTCCTTCAAAGGTATCACCACACGACATATCGTATAGACATCACACAAATGATCCCACAGGCAAGATTGTTATACGCTTAGAATATCAAGCTTACAGCAAACTGGCGATTAAAACCATGGTGCAAATCCTCAGGGATGCTCGTAAAGCAGTATCTCGATCGACACACCAACCACCACTTCACAACGTTTCTTCGCTCATCTCATGCACCATCCATCATCGCCTAGGAACCGTTCCAGTGGGCGAACCGTCAATAGTCATCGCGGTGTCATCACCGCATCGCAAAGAGGCTTTCGCAGCGTGCGAGCGGATACTCGAGGAGGTGAAAGAGAAGGCACAGATCTGGAAAAGGGAGTACTACGAAGGGGTGAGGGAGGAAGAGGCGGAATGGAAGGCAAATAACTGCTGATCCAGAAAAATCCGCGTTGTTTAGAAACATGCGTGACGTTGTCCATAGGGCACCATCTGGTCAATTTACTCCACTTTCCACTTTGTACTCACGTCGTCGCCGTCTGGGCTAACGACGAGTTCTACAGACCATAGAAGGAGGGTAAACATGACATTTGCCCAACGCCACCAAACTTGGGATGCAGGGTCCAAAACTACAGGCATGTTCGAAGTATTAGCCTTGAGACAAAGAGCGAGTGAGAGACGCACGCAGCAAATGCGAGTACACCATGACGAATATCAGTTGTCGGTATGTCAGCAGGAAACGAGTCAACGTAGATGTCTGCAAGGGAATTCCACCAGTCAGCCGTGCATAGGAACTGGATTTCTGAGGTCATACAGGTCTGCCATCCCATCCATCCTTTATTGTGTCATCTGATTCCCAGGCGTCTGCACCGATCGTAGGAAGTATGCGCGAGGCAAACTGGAGAATTGTCAATCGGTAAAAGAGTGCGACTAACACTGGCTTTGGGAGGGTGTTCGTAATGAAATTGACAAGTGTTTGAAGATGGGGAAGGATATTAGATAAAAGCGGTGCGCTGTGGGTGTCGTTTCAACACACGTGTGCGCATGTGGGTATGATAGGTGTGACATACTATGAAGATGCAGGATCCGAGAACGACGTCTGGTCAAAGCCACAGAGCCAAATATTATAGGCCAGGAACAAGGAGAGCATCGAGGATTCCACTATGTTCGTCCGGCGGAGGCGGAATCCAATCACCGTCAGAAACAAGAAAGCAGTCAATGCTACACCCAACAATGTGGAAGAGAGTGGTGATGTGGCTGCAGCTGGATATGCCTGTGCGAGCCAAAATGAACGAGAGTAACAGTAGAACAGATGGACAACCTACCACAACTATCCACCATGCTGCAACAACATATGCTGATGCTGATGCAATAAGGATGCCGAATTGATAGCTCTCTGCCTCATCTGCCAACTCCTTCCCAACCTGGCCGACTTTCTGGGCGAAGAGCAGGCTAGAGAGACCCTCCATGGCTACATAGGTTGGTCCCGAAAATGTCAAGATTTTCCCCCACCAACTGACTGAAGTAGCTAGTAGTGGATGAACGGACTGGGAGAAGGCGTTGAAGGACACAAGAAGGAGAAAGGGGTGCATGGGAACCTGCATGACGGAGAGCAGTTGCGATCCCCAAAGAAGGATGAGTGTACCATGGATGAATGAATGCGCGGAAAGTAGAAGCGAGAGCAGAAGGAACGCGGGAGTGGAGAGGGTTGCGAGGGTCAAAGGGAGATAAAGCAATATCTGCAACACGGTACACAACCTAGAACCGGTGAGGTTGGTGGGCGGTGGGATGTAGGCCATGCACGCACCTCGCCGTGTGGGACAGCGCGCTCCATAGTATCCAGGGATTCATATTGTTCGCCAATGCGTTCGCCGTTCTCGATCAGAGATGGCGGGCGATGAGGAGAGTGTTGCCGGCCTCTGAATAACCTGCGTTGGTCGTGTTGCGTGCTGTGTCACATGCCTTGCATAAGTTGCATTCAAAGGAACAAATTACAACAAAACAAAAATCATAGAGTATGCTCGAAACACTAGATTAAATCGACAACTGTGGTGCAGCATCCCTAGGATGGGTGGGCGTGAGCGTGTTCCTCGGGCTAAGAAGACCCTTCGCGGCCGCAAAGTCCGTTCCACGGTTAAGCGCAGCGGGGTCCGATGGTGAAACATAAAACTTGTCAACGATAGGTATCTGTAAGAAGTTCATCTTCGAAGTAATCACAACCATGTTGTTCGTTCGTATT
>Ga0307508_10003786_pt1 | contig 15122 bp, 12 predicted proteins | sample 9_EM_MG_FD_203089 | JGI IMG/M metagenome (GOLD analysis project Ga0307508, IMG submission 203089) | Populus trichocarpa ectomycorrhiza microbial communities from riparian zone in the Pacific Northwest, United States - 9_EM | ecosystem: Host-associated > Plants > Roots > Unclassified | place... | reverse complement strand
GCCTTCGTCCAACACTACAACCTCCATCCCCGCCCATTTGCCTGGACCGCCACCGCCGATTCCATCCTCGGAAAGCTCGAACGCTTTTCTAAGATTATTTGCGGGACAGGACACTAGTCCAACGGTGTTTTTCCAGGATTATTTTTTCAGCGCTCCCACGTATCGATAAGTGTTCAAGAGCACGCCGGTGGGCGTGGACTTCGTGCTGACGAAGGCGAGTTCGCGCGCGTCGACACTGTCCGAAAGGATGCGTTTGCCCCGGCCGAGCAGAACCGGATAGACGACCAGCACCACCTCATCGACCAGCCCGTGCCCGAGCAGCACCGACGTTAGCGTCGAACTTCCCCAGACAATCAGGTCAGGGCCGTCCGTCGATTTGAGGTCGCGAATGCTCTCGACGATGTCTGCACCCAAGGCCTTGACCGGACCCCAGCCGAGACTTTCCGGCCGGTGGGTGGCGACGTACTTCGTCGCGGCGTTCAGTCTGTCTGCCATCGGAGTGGGCCCGGCTTTGGGCCAGTAGCCGGACCACATATCGTAGGTGTGACGGCCAAGCAGCAGATCGTAGCTCGCGCCGGACGCCTCGAGAACGGATGACAGCCCAGCTGGGCTGCGATACGGTGCCGTCCAGGCGCCATACGCGTAGCCGTCCTCGTGCTCGATCACGCCATCCAGCGAGATGTGTTCAAAGATTTTAATTTTTCTCATAGGTTGTTGTTTGTTTCATCTCTTCAACGGATGAAGGACGTCGTTCCGGACATATTAAGCCGGAACCCTGCAGAAGGTTTGCCCACGAAACACACGAAAAGGCGGGGGATGAAAGGAGAACGGAGTAGGGGAGAAATCCGGAAAGACATGCTGATTGGTCTACTCACCACTCAGCCTTTTGCCGGCGTCGGCCTCTTTGCGAGGCAACCCGAGCTCAGCTGGTTACCACCGAAGACGGGGAACGCTGCGAAAACGAGCCACAAAAGGCGCACAAAAACTGCAGCGCCCTTTGGCCTCTTCCCTTGTCACTTGCCACTTGTCCCTTGTCACTTTTCCAATCGGCGGCAGTCGAACCTAAATTCCCAACCGGCGATTTCGTTGCGCCTGTATCCGTTCTACAAAAACAAGAAATACCCCGTCCGCGTCCTTCTCCGAGGCGGACTAAATACTACCAAGCCCGACTCTGTGCGCGTTTGCCGGTACCCCGACGGAAATGCCTGATCGATGCGAGGCCCACGATGGCGATGCTCAATAATTCAACGGAGCTCGAAGAATCAGGAACTCTGCTCGCCTGAACCTCTATATTGTCCAAAGTGAAATTGCGCCTCCAGGGGTTGCTCCATTGATCGGCGTCCACATTCGGGAGCGGTGCGAATACGACATTACTAAGTCCCGAAAACCCGGCCAACGTCACATGGGTGTAGGTTGGGCTCTGGTTTATATTCACCGTCTCAGACAGGCTGCCTCCGCCAGCGAATGTTCCAGTCACCGTAACGGCGCTGGCCCATGAGAAAAATGGTCCGGAAGGGTCATCCGTAAACATGCCACCCACATCAAAGTCCAACAAGTCGAACGCTCCCCCGTCGGCCTTGGACAAGACTATTTCCGAGTCGTTGGCGCCATAAAGCTTGGTAGTGTTGCTCTCAACAATGTTACTCTGACTGGTGATGCCAATGAATCCCCCGAGAATATTATTCAGAGTGAAGTTATAGTTGTCTACCGTGAGTGAATCGCCGGTGTTGGATACCATAACGTTCGGCTGACCTTCGAAAGTGATGGTATTTGCTGAAGCGTTGCAGGCGATGAGGAGTAGAACGGCGCAGATTCGTTTCATGGATTTTGGGGAAAAATGGAAACGGTGCCTACGCAAACATCATGCCTGCGAGATTCCCATTGGTGAAGTGTCTTTATGAATCAGCAAGTTATACGCGTTAAAGAATTTGCTAGCATGTTCTTAGGCTGGCCACACCGCGCAATGCGTAAGCTTTGCCGACACATCGTAAGAGCAATTTACGCCAGGCGTCGGGGTTTAAAAGGGGCAAGGCATGTAGAGAGGTAACTCTTAGTCCAACTACATCGGTTGCACTTTCAGGCTTTCTCTCCCCTTAAATAAATCCGGCAAAAATGGGTTTTTGGCGGTCAACGTTGTCCAAACCGAAAAAACCGTTTTCGAAAAACAATCCGCGGAAATCGCTCTCGCTTTGGCCGGAGCTGTCCAAACGGACGAAAATCCCGATTTGGTTCCCGGGGTGGGGGTCGAACCGTTGTGGTCCGAAAAGCTAATTCACTAACTGACGTGGACTTGGTTGAATTTCACTCTCAGAGAACTAGAAAACAGAAACCCGTCATTGCAGCGAGGTGAAGCTTGGAACACTGATTCTGGCAACTTTCGAGCGGTCACGTTATTTACCTTAACGAAGACACTTTCCCCTGCTTGTCGCGCAACGGCGCCGCATGCGTTTCGAGCCACCGGCGCGTGCCCTTGAGACCCACGATCTCAAATTCGAGGATACCACTGCCTCCGCTCATTACACGCAGATGTAATTGGCCGAAAGCTGCTCGATGGTCCGGCACGATAAAGTCGAGCAACCGGCCTTCGCTCACCTGCGACAGGGAATCTGCTTCAAGCATCGCAAGGCCCGCCGGATTCATCTCCAGCAATCTTCCCTCGGGTGAAACTATTTTAACGCATTCCGGTTCAGTCCTGACGATGGCCTGCAATCTTTCTTCGCTGCTTTGCAATCGCTCCACCGTCGCAGCCAGTTCGGCATTCTTCTGCTCCAGCTTATTGACCAGACGTTCGCTATATTCCTTCAAAACCACGGTCTGGTTCATCAGCGCTGGTTTTGGACTGGCCCTCACAGTTTTACGCAGGGCGGCATCGAGCGCACTGGCGATCGCCGCCGGCGCCGCCGGCTTACGAAGAAAATCGTCAGCCCCAAGATCGTAGCAAAGCTTCTCGTCACTGGGCGAGAGATACGTGGCGGTGTAGAAAATAAATGGCAGTCGGCGCCATTCAGGGTGGCTCCGCACTTCGAAACACAGCCGGTACCCATCCATTTTCGGCATAAGAATGTCCGAGATGATTGCGTCCACGGGTTCGTGCGCGAGCGTGGTCATGGCATCCGCGCCGTTTTTCGCCTCGAGCACATGGTGCCCTGCGTCCTCCAATGTGATCCGGAGGAGCTTCAGGTTGATCGGATGATCCTCGGCGATAAGGATGTTCATGACGGTGTGTTTTTTGATCAACAGAGAGGCGCGCGGATCAGCTAACCGCCGGTTTATTGTTTTTGAAAAATTCGAATGATCCGTCGCGATAATGCGATGGCGCCTTCCTCACCAACGGCAGCAGGTCTTCACGTTCTTCAGTCCGGAAGTCTCCGTCGTGAAGGTCCATATCATAGACTCATCGTTTCACGCATTCGATCAACGCTTCATGCACGAGACGACAAAGGCTCTCGGTTGAAACCGGTTTGAGAAGTAGCTTTCTGATACCCAGTGTTTGAAGTCGCACAAGGTTCAGGGTCCCCGTGAAACCCGTCGTCAGAATAATGGGAAGTTCCGGGCGGATTGCATGAAGCTGTCGTGCGAGTTCCGTGCCCATCATGCCGGGCATCATTTGATCGGTGATCACCAGATCCACCTCAGCTGGCGCGGCGCGGACTGCCTCAATCACATCCGTTGGTTTGGTGAAAGCGACGGCATCATAGCCGAAACGCTTCAGAATTTTTTGCCCGACAATCGCGAGCGGCGCCTCGTCGTCCAGATATAGTATACGTTCACCCTGCCCGAGCGTAAGTGGGCTCGAATGATCGACCGGCGCGGCCGTCGCGCCGGTGTGGACCGGAAAATAAAGATGAAACGTCGTGCCTTCGCCCACGTGGCTGTAAACGCTGATCACGCCGTCATGACTCAGCATGATGCCATGCACGACAGCCAGGCCGAGTCCCGTGCCTTCGCCGGGAGCCTTGGTCGTGAAGAATGGTTCGAAGATCCTTTCCATGGTTGCTGCGTCCATGCCATGACCTGTGTCGCTAACCGACAGCCGGACATAGCGACCGGGCTGTAGGCCGGGTTTTACCTCGGCCAACGCGACATCGACCAGGAAATCCTCCAGTTTCACGATCAATTTCCCATGACATGGGTGCATCGCATGTGCGGCGTTGGTGGCAAGATTCATGACGATCTGGTGTACTTGCGAAGTGTCGGCGAAAACATTCGGTACATCGACGCCCAAGGAGGTTTGAAATTCGATGGTTGGGGGGATTGATGCACGCAACAGCGTGATCGCTTCCGCGACGATCGGCCCCAGCTGTGTCACTTTTCGCTGATGGTCATCGCGCCGGCTAAACGTGAGGATTTGTCCCACCAAGGTGGCCGCGCGTGCTGTTCCACTCAATACAGCATTCAAATGCTCAACTACGGGATGTTTCCCTAAATCCATTTTGGCCAGCTCTGTATAACCGCGCACCGCGCTCAGGATGTTGTTGAAATCATGGGCGATACCCCCGGCTAGTGTGCCGATTGCTTCCATCTTTTGCGCCTGCCGGTACTGTTCTTCCAGGCGTTTTCGGTCCGTGATGTCCTGCACAACCGCAATGATAAAATCGGGTTTTTCGCCGGCGTTCCCGGTAGCTGAGACTGTTACGTTGGCCCACACCTCGGACCCGTCCTTGCGCACGCACCGCTTTTCCCGGGTGAATTCACGAATAGTGTCCGTGGTCACCTGTCGCACCATGTCCTGACCGCAGTGTTCATCTTTCGGATGGATGATTGCGGAAAAGGCGAGTCCACCGAAGTCAGCGGGTTCGCGGCCCATGATTTCGGAGAAACGCCGGTTAACCTCCACAAACAGGCCCGTGGCCGCGTCGACTTGCGCGACGCCTACCGCCGCCTGATCAAACAGCGCCTTGAACCGTTTTTCGCTCGCTTGCAGTGCTGCCTCGTTCTTTTTTCGCTCAGTAATATCAACCCACACTCCGACGATCTCCGTCGGTTTACCCGCGGCATCGCGCACGACCTGACGCTGATCATCCACCCAGCGAAAGCTGCCATCCTTGTGGCGCAACCGGTATTCCGTGCGGTTTGACCCGTAGCCCACGGTTTCAGCCAAACTCTCAACCGCGTGATTCCGGTCACCCCGGTGGAGTTGCCAGACCCACCAGTTATGGCTGAGCGCTTCTGCTACCGTGAAGCCCAGCAGCCGGGTAATGTTTTCGCTCACCAGGTAGGGATTGACCTTGGTCCCCTCGAACCTGAACGCGTAAAGCACGGCCGGGCTGTGGTCGAGGAATTGCTGTAAGTGGGCATGCGCGAGGCGCAGATCCAGCTCGTTTTTCCGTCGTTCTGTGACGTCGTGCAGCACGCCGACAAAATGAGTGATCGGCCCGCCTTCCGAACGTACGGGCGTGACCGTGTGTTCATCGTGGTAGACCGTGCCGTCCTTGCGCCGGTTGGTGAATTCGCCGCGCCAGGTTTTTCCAGCGAGCAAGGTCTGCCAAAACGTCTTGTAGAATTCCTTCCCGTGGACCCCCGATTTGACCAGCCGCATGTTTTTCCCGAGCGTTTCCTCTGGGGGATAACCGGTCAGTTTGCTGAAAGCGGGGTTGGTCCAGACGATCATTCCATCGGTATCCGTAATGACGATGCCGTTGTCCGAGGTCTCGACCGCAGTGCTTTGGAGAATGAGTTCGACGTTCTTTTGTTCCAGCTTGGAGATTAGCCGTGCGTTGTATTCTTTTAGTACCACGGGTTCGTCCAAGGGGGCCGTCTTGCGAACAGGCCGGGTGTTCGCAATGGTTGTCGCCTCCTGCAGCGCGGCGATCAGCTGGGCCGACGTCGCCGGCTTGCGCAGAAACTTGTCGGCTCCGAGTTCATGGGCCAGTTTCTCGTCGCCCTTCGATGTGTAAGTCGCGGTATAAAAAATAAACGGCAGGTTCTTCCAACTCGGGTGGCTCCGCACCTCATGACAGAGGCGGTAACCATCCATCCTGGGCATGAGAATATCTGAGATGATGGCGTCCACTGGCTCGCGTTCGAGTACCGCAACGGCCTCCTCGCCGTCCATCGATACAAGAGCCCGGTGGCCGGCTTCCTCCAGTGTAACCCGGAGGAGCTTGAGGTTTGTTGGATGATCCTCGGCGATGAGAATATTCATGACGAGGATGTTTTATTTGTACCCAGCAATCGCGCCAGTTCCTCAAATTGCTTCGCGAGGCATTCCGGACATGCGCCGTGTGAGAGCTTGGCTTCGGTGTGTTCACTCAGGTAGGCTTCGACCGTGTGCCAATATTCCTTGCCGTCGCGGATTTTTTTGCACCAGGCGCACATGGGAATTAGACCTGACAATTGTTTCACATTGGCCAGCGCCTCGCGCAGTTCCTTGTTGGCCTGTGACAGTTCGGCTGTGCGCTCGGTGATGCGTCGCTCCAGCCCGGCGTTCAGTTGGGAGATTTGTTCATTTGCGCGTTGCAGCTCGCCCATGGCGGTCTGCAGGTCGGTGTTTTTTTCCTCCAGTTTTGTCACCAGCACTGCACTGTATTGCTTAAGCACCGCGGCCTCCGCCGGCAGTTCGGATACGTGAGTTTCCACTCCGGCCGTGACTCGCAATGCGCCGATAATAGTGTCAGCGGGCGCGGGCTTCGCTATGAACTGATCGGCTCCCACGGTGTCACCCAGCCGCACATCGGCGGGCGAGGTATAGGTGCTGCTGTAAAGGATGAACCGGATTTTTGACCACGCGACACTCTTACGAACCTCGTGACAGAAGCGGTAACCATCCATCCGCGGCATAAGAATATCGGAGATGATCGCGTCGATTTTTTCACGCGCAAGCACCTGGAGCGCTTCGACGCCGTCCACCGCTTCGGTGACCTCAAGCCCTTCAGCTTCGAGTTGGGCACGAAGTAATTTTCGATTCGTGGGCAAATCGTCGACGATGAGTATTTTCATAGGGAACGTTCTGGAATATTGGTATCTGGACGGCCTGGACGCACTTTGTCTTTCGCGAGACAGGTCGGACACAGACAGTGTACGAAGGGTGCTTCAGTGAGTAAGTTGATGTAACTCTCGACGCTCTGCCACCGGTTTTCCTCGCCGCGAATTTGTCGGCAGGAGATGCAAATCGGAAGCAGCCCGGTTAGCTGCTCCACGCTTGCCCGAGCAATCTGCACCTCATGGTTCGCATTCGACAAATCGGCCGTTCGTTTCGCGACCAGTATTTCGAGATTGCGGTTCAATTCGCCGATGCGGTCCTGCGCCCGCTCCAGCCTTTGCACCGATTGTTGCAACGCGGCATTCTTGTCCTCCAGTTTGGCTATCAAGGCGGCGTTGTATTGTTTGAGAACAACGGTCTCGTCCGACACAATACGATGGGCACTCGCGAAAGTTGCGTCGCGCAGCGCAGCAATGATTGCCGGCACCGGCGCAGGTTTGACGAGATAACCACTGGCCCCGACGTTTCGAGCCAGTTGCATGTCTGCGGTCGAGGTGTAAGTGCTCGTGTAGAGGATGAAAGGAAGCGCATCGAGCCGCGGGTGCTGGCGTAAAGTTCGGCAGAGACCAAAACCGTCGAGGTTTGGCATCAGGATGTCTGAAATAACGGAGTCCACCGGTTCGCGCTCAAGAACGAGAAGCGCCTCCACACCATCGCCGGCTTCCAGAATGGTGTGGTTCTCGACCTCCAGTTGAGCTCGGAGGAGTTTGCGATTGGCCGCGTAGTCGTCGACGATCAGGATGATCATGGGATTGGAATCATTCCGATATGGCCTTCAGGCCCGAAATCTGCGCGGACAGACTTCGGGTATCGATGGGTTTGACGAGAAATGCGTCGCAACCGGCGGCCAGCGCCTCTTCGCGGGTGAATCGTTCAGTTGCAGCGGTGAGCGCAACGATGGGGATGGTTCGTGTGGCGGGGTTTTGTTTGAGCAGCTGGGCTAGTGCGAGGCCGTCAGCTTCGGGCAGCCGCAAGTCGAGCAGGATCATTTCCGGCCGGTGCAGGAGGATTTCTTCGACTGCTGCTTCTGCAGAGGTTTTGCCAAGTACGTGGTGCCCGGCGGCATCCAGCACAGCAGTGAGCAGTTTCATGTCCGTGGGATCGTCTTCGATGATGAGAATTTTCATGATAGGGTTTCGGCAGCTTGAGAAAAAGGGCGTTTGAACAAGGCATCGACTTGGGCTGGGAGTTTTCGGGTTTCGAAAGGTTTCACCAGATAGGCGTCACAGCCCGCGGCCAGAGCCTCTTCGCGACTGAACATTTCCGTCGCCGCAGTGAGAGCCACAATGGGAATAGCGCGCGTGGCGGGGTTTTGCTTGAGCAACCGGGCGAGGGCGAGGCCATCCGCTCCTGGCAGACGCAGATCCAGTAAGATCATTGCCGGCTGTTGCCGCAGGATTTCAACCATCGCCGACTCAGCGGATGTTTTGCCAAGGACATGGTGACCGCTGGAATCCATGATTGCGCTTAGCAGTTTCATATCTGTCGGATCGTCCTCGACGATGAGGATTCGCATGGGCGGCAGCCGGGCGGATTGTTTCTGCTGCACGATGGCAACAATCCGTTCCTCAAAGGTGCGCGAGCTGATTGGCTTCAGGATGTAGCCGTCGCTACCGCTCAACCGCGCTCCCGTCTGAATCAAATCTTCGTCATGCGCACTGATGAGGATCAGAACCACGCCACTCGTGCGCGGATCATTCCGCAGCTTCCGCGCAATGGTCAGGCCATCGACCCCGGGCAGCTGAACGTCGAGCAGGACAACGTCCGGAAGATCTACCGCTATGGCGGCGAATGCATCCGCAGCGTTTCCTACGCCGCGCACGGCATGACCAGCGGCGCTCAACACATTTTGCGCCATCATCAATTCGGCCGGATGGTCTTCAACGATGATAATCTTCATGGGGTTGTCCTGACTGGGTGAGCCGATGGGCGTTTGAGCAAGGCAGCGACTTGGGCCGGAAGTTTGCGGGTTTCAATTGGCTTTGTGATATAACCGTCGCAACCCGCCTCGGTGGCCTTGAGATCGTCACCTTTCATGGCGAAGGCGGTGAGTGCGATGATGCGGATATGCGCGTACAGCGGGTTTTTCTTCAAAAGCCGCGTAAGGGTGAGTCCGTCCATGCCGGGCATCTGGATATCCATGAGGATGAGATCAGGCTGGGTCGTCGCGATCACGGCCTGGGCTTCAACCGCATCGCGGGCGCGCAGGATCAGGTAGCCTTCGCTTTCGAGCACGTCGGCGGCGAGTTTGAGATTCGTAGGATTGTCGTCCACGACGAGGATGATGGCGGTGGGAGTCATGAGGTGATGGGAGAAGCAAGGGATGCGTGAGGTAGGAATACCGTGAAGGAACTCCCACAGTTGGGTTCGCTGTGGATGTCGATGGTGCCGTGATGGAGTTCGACGAGTCTCTTTGTCAGCGCGAGTCCGAGTCCGGTCCCTTGCTCGTGACGCGCCACGCGGGCGTCGAGCTGTTGGAACTCGACAAACAACCTGTCGAAGTCGCCTGGTGCGATTCCGATTCCGTTATCACGGACCTGGAGACGCAATCCCCCGTCGGAGGGTTCGACGGAAACATCCACTCGTCCGCCCTCGGGGGTAAATTTCACGGCATTTGAGAGCAGATTGAAAACGATCTGCTTGAACTTTCTCGAATCCAGTGTGGCCTCACCGAGACCGGCTGATAAATGCTGGTGAATGACTATTGATTTCTTTTGCGCCACGGGTGCCACCATTGCGCAGATGTCTGCGATGGAACCCGCAATGGGGAAGGTTTCGGGAAATAATTCGGTTTTGCCGGCCTCGATTTTCGAGAGATCAAGCACGTCATTAATCAACTGAAGCAGGTGCCGGCTGCTGTTGAGCACGTCGCCAAGATACTCCTTCTGCTTCGGCAGAAGTTTGCCTGCCTTCTCATCGATGATGAGTTCCGAAAATCCAATGATGCTGTTTAATGGCGTGCGCAGCTCATGTGACATGTTGGCCAAAAAATCGCTTTTGAGCCGGTCGGCCCGTTCCGCCAGTTGCTTGGCGATCGCTAGTTCACCCGTGCGCTCGCGGACGCGAGCTTCCAGCCCGGCGTTGAGCTGAACAATTTCCTTTTCGCTGCGTTGCCGCTCGGTGATGTCGCGCAGAATGGCGGTGAAGAACAGCTGTCCCGATACCTCGACTTGAGAAATGGCTGCTTCGAGAGGAAACTCCTCGCCGTTTGCGCGAAGGCCCGAGACCTGGCCGAGCGCACCCATTTGGCGGTTGCTCACGCCAGCCGTGCCGAAGCTGCGCAGGTGACCGTGGTGTCCGGTGCGGAATTTTTGAGGCATCAGGCGGGTGAGAGACTCGCCAACGATCACTGCCCTGGTATGGCCAAACATTTTTTCCGCCGCCGGATTGAAGAGGATGATTTGCTGGTCCGCATTGACCGTGACGATGGCATCCATGGCGGAATCAATCAGTCCGGCCAGTCGCGTCCTTTCGTCACGCAGCGCCAGTTCGGATGCGCGCCGTTTTCCGTCTGCCCGGCGCAACGAGACGGCCGCGCTGAGGATAACGCCCGTAAAAACGACCACGTTGCAGGTGGCAAAAAGGGCGATGCCGAATTCCGTGCCGAAATAACCATGTTGCTGCCCAAGAAGACGCAGCCAGCCGATCACCACAGGTACAGAAACTGCCGCTGGAAGCAGCCTCCGCACCGTCACGGCCCCGAGATCGTTGCCGACAAGGAGGGACGCGAATCCAAGGACGGGTTGGGTAGTCAGGACAGCGATTGCAAGTACGACAAATAAGCCTGCGGTATGCACAGCCATCGAATTGAACACGCTCACCCGATATAGAGCGGGCGCCTCAAAAATGTAGCCTGCACACGCGATAAATCCGACGAGACTGGCGGTGACGCCAAACAAGTCGGCAGTGGTTCGGGCAAGACCGGGCCGCTTTCGCGGCAATAGCATTGCGCCACCCAGCAGTACAAAATTTGTCGCCGTCATCAGGCTCATCCGGCCGGGAAATGGCGAAAGTGCCATCAGGACGGGATCGGGGAAAAGGAACTCATCGATTCCGAAATTCCATCGCCCCAGGTATTCGGCCATGACCGCCGAACCAAGTACAACCGGGAGAAAGGCGAGAACTACCGCCGTTCGCCGGTAGCGGTTAGACTCGGATTGCGACAGCCAGACCGAAAATCCGAGGGAGATGAATCCAATTGCGGTGTTGACTTTCATCGTCGCCAGCCCGGGAACCACACTCTTCAGGACGGGTACGTTGAAAATCCACCCGACAAGCACCAAGGCGCCAAGGAACGCGACCAGCAGGCCCGAGGATCTTGAAAAACGCAAAATCCACACGGTGGCCACCGGCGGCGAATTTTCCGGGAGGTCAATCATTGCATCCTTTCGTCCCGCGTCGGACCCGGTTCCACGCCGACGAGCGGAAGAACAACAGTGAACGTGCTGCCCTTGCCGGGTGCACTTTCGAGGGAAATAGTGCCATGCTGCAGTTCGATTAATTTCTTGGTGAGCGCCAGACCAAGCCCCGTACCTTGCTGGTGGCGTGCGAGGCTTGAGTCGAGCTGTTGGAACTCGACGAAGAGTTTGCTGATGTCGTCCGCCTTGATGCCGACGCCCGTATCGCGCACATGCAGGCGCAGCGCTCCAGTCGGGTCGGTCTCGGCAATGATGTCCACGCGTCCGTCGTCATCGGTGAATTTAACAGCATTCGAAAGCAGGTTATAGAGCAGCTGCTTGAATTTTTGCTGGTCGAGCGTGACTTGATCGACGGCCGGTGCGACCTGCTGATGGATGCCGATATTTTTCTTTTTCGCCAAAGGTGAGACGACCGAGCAAACCTCTGCTATGGCTTTCGACACCAGGAATTCCTCGGGAAACAACTCCATTTTGCCGGCCTCGATCTTGGAGAGATCGAGCACGTCATTGATGAGCTGGAGCAAATGCCGCCCGCTGTTAAGGATGTCGTTGAGATACTCGCGTTGCTTCGGGAGGATTTTCCCTGCTTTCTCATCGATGATGAACTCCGAGAAGCCAATGATGCCGTTGAGCGGGGTGCGCAGCTCGTGCGACATGTTGGCGAGAAATTCGCTCTTGAGCCGGTTGGCTTTTTGGAGGGACTGCTCGAAACGCTTGCGATCGGTCACATCGCGTGCGGCGGCGAATACACCGAGCACCGCACCCTTGTCGTCCTTGTACACGCTGGCGTTGTAAAGCACGTCGGTCACGCCGCCGGAGGTGTGCCGGATCGCCAGTGGGTAGTCCCGGACGAAGCCTTGCGAGAAAACCTGCTCGTAGCCCTCGCGCGCTTTTTGCGGCTCGGTAAAATAGTCCGAGAAATCTGTGCCGATGAGCTTCGCGCGTGGCATGCCAGTCGCGTCCGCGGAGGCTTGATTCACGTCGGTGATCTTGCCGTCTACACTGATGGTTACGAGAGGATCAAGCGAGGCCTCGATGAGGGAACGCGCATATTGCGAGGCCTGCTTGAGCGCAGTGATATCGCGTGCGGCGGCGAACGCCCCGAGCACCTTGCCCTTGTCGTCCCTGAAGACGCTCGCATTGTAGACCACATCTGTGACCCGGCCGGAAGAGTGCCGGATGGCGAGCGGGTAGTCGCGCACGAAACCCTTCGAAAAAACCTGCCGGTATCCTTCGCGCGCTTTTTCCGGCTCGGTGAAGTAGTCGGAGAAATCGGTGCCGACGAGCTGCTCGCGGGGTACCCCGGTCGCATCGACAGAGGCGTCGTTTACGTCGGTGATTTTGCCCTCGGAACTGATCGTTACGAGCGGATCGAGCGAGGCCTCGATCAGGGAACGGGCATATGCGGACGAGGCGCGCTGCAGCTCCTCGGCCATCTTGCGATCGGTCACGTCACGCGCCGCGGCAAACACGCCGATGACGGCTCCGCGCTCATCTTTATAGACGCTGGCGTTGTAAAGCACGTCGGTGAGGCGTCCCGAGCTGTGGCGGATCGCGAGCGGATAGTCCTTCACGAAGCCTTGCGAGAACACCTGCTGGTAACCCTCTCTCGCGCGCGTTGGCTCGGTGAAGTAGTCTGAAAAATCGGTGCCGATCAGCCGCTGACGCGGGATGCCTGTGACGAGTTCGGTCGCCTGGTTTACGTCCGTGATCTTGCCGTCGGCATTGATGGTAACAAGCGGATCGACCGACGCTTCAATCAATGAGCGGGAGTAGGCGGCGGCGATGCGCTGCTTGGCTTCGGCTTGCTTGCGGTCTGTGACATCGCGGGCAGCGGCGAATACACCGAGCACGCTGCCCCGGTCGTCGCGGTAAAGGCTGGCATTGTAGAGTACATCCGTGACTCGACCCGACGTGTGGCGGATGGCGAGTGGGTAGTCGCGTACGAACCCCTGCGAGAATACCTGCTGGTAGCCTTCACGTGCCTTCTGCCGCTCGGTGAAATAGTCTGAAAAGTCCGTACCGATGAGCTTGTCGCGCGGAATGCCCGTCGCCTGTGCAGAGGCCTCGTTCACGTCGGTAATCTTGCCGTCGGGCGAAATCGTGACGAGCGGATCGAGCGACGCCTCGATCAAGGAGCGCGCGTATTGCGACGCCTGTTTTTGCGCGGTGACGTCACGGGCAGCGGCGAACACGCCAAGCACCTTGCCTTTGTCGTCCTTGTAGACACTGGCGTTGTAGAGCACGTCGGTGATCCGGCCGGCGCTGTGGCGGATGGCGAGCGGGTAGTCGCGCACGAAGCCCTCGGAGAAAACGCGCTGGTAGCCGATGCGCGCCTTGTCCGGCTCGGTGAAGTAGTCCGAAAAATCCGTGCCGATCAATCGGTCGCGTGGCACGCCGGTGGCATCGACAGAGGCGGCATTGACATCGGTAATCTTGCCGTCGGGTGAGATCGTGACGAGCGGGTCGAGCGACGCTTCAATCAGGGATCGCGCGTAGAATTGCGCGGCCTTGAGTTCCTCCGTCAGCCGGATCTCCGCGGAAATATCCTTCGAGATGAGGAGAAAACCGATGGGCTTGCCCGTCGAATCGCGGCGCGGTGTGATGACGACGCGCGCCGTGAACCGCTCGCCGTTCTTGCGCAGGCGTGGGATCGTACCCTCCCATTTGCCGGTGCCGAGCGCGGTTTCGAGCATGGCCTGCGGCTTGCCCGCGGCGACGTCCTCGGGCGCGTGCAGCATGATCGAATTCGCCTTCCCCACGACTTCCTCGGGCTCGTAACCGTAGAGCCGCCGTGCACCCTCGTTCCAAAGGAGGATTTTTCCGTCGAGGTTTTTGCCGATGACGGAATACTCCGTTGAGGACTCGAGAATGTTGGTGATGAAGTCGACCGCCTCCTGGGCGTTGCCCACGATCGCGCTGTCGAAAAGCTTGGCTTTGCGTAACTCCTCGGTGAAAGCCAGCTCGTTGGTCACGTCCTTCGACATGAGCAGGAAACCGACCGCATGACCGGCGGAATCGCGGCGCGGTGTGACCACGACACGCGCCATGAATTGCTGCCCATTCTTGCGAAGCCGCGTAATGGTGCCCTCCCAATGCTCGAACTGCAACGCAGCCGCAAGCATCTGCTGCGGTTTGCCGGAACTGGCATCCTCAGGCGGGTGAAGAATTGATGAGTTCGCTTTGCCGACGACCTCTCCCGCGTCGTAACCATACAGTCGTCTGGCACCCTCGTTCCAAAGGAGGATATTCCCGTCGAGGTCTTTTCCGATGATGGAATACTCGGTGGACGATTCGAGAACGTTTTGGAAAAGCACCGCGAAATCGGCGGCGGACGCGTCGACGCTGGCGACGGGGGAGGCAGAGTGTTTTCTCATAACATCACGGGACGTGGGACCAGCTGGCAGGGTGGGAAATCTTTGCGACCAATGGCATGCTGGTGAACCTGAATTGACGGGCAGGATTTTTCGCGGGGATCATGGCCGAAAAACTGATTTGTCGTGGATGGGAATTCGTCCTGCTCTGAACCCCCACGCGTACTCTATAGACTGTCCGGCAGTCTGACTGCGCATCTCTTGCGGATAAGCACGCAGCGTTTGTTTATTCTCTGTGGGTCTAACACCCCGGAGCTCGTCAAAGACCCTGAGCCGGTCGAAGGGCTCCGGCCTGGTCTGGTGTAGGAGCGGCTTTACGCCGCGATTCGTGCGCGATGCCACGTTCGG
>Ga0307508_10003785_pt1 | contig 15122 bp, 13 predicted proteins | sample 9_EM_MG_FD_203089 | JGI IMG/M metagenome (GOLD analysis project Ga0307508, IMG submission 203089) | Populus trichocarpa ectomycorrhiza microbial communities from riparian zone in the Pacific Northwest, United States - 9_EM | ecosystem: Host-associated > Plants > Roots > Unclassified | place... | reverse complement strand
CCCCGCTCACCCTGAGGTGAGGTGGTCTGCATGAGGGCCATGCAGCCGAACGAGGTCTCCGGTCTAGAGCTTCCGTTCACCCTGAGGTGACGTGGCTTCCTCTCCCTGAGGTAGTGGGGCCACTTCCGGAACTGCATGAGAAAGGCAGCTGCTCGTTTATACAAATTGTTCCCCTCACTCTCGGAGTTCCAACTTCTGCGGCCGGTGTCTCGACCGAGGGCTAGACTCTGTTTCCTTATCTCCCGCCTAGACTCTCTGATTCCCTTAGCCACGGCCTGAGCCTCCTTCGTCTTTTTTAGCCACAGAATCTTCTCCTTCTAGCTACGTACTCGTGATAATTTGTTCAGGTGTAACACTACCTCCCCTCTCCCTTAGCCTCGTCCCGAGTGCTAATTCTTTTTTTTCTCTAAGTAGCCCGTCTCTTTCTGTGTGCGTTTTTCCGTGGGGTAACTTTTGTGATGTGGTTGCCGTGACAGGTGGTGCCACTTACCGTGACTGTAGTCCTCCTCCCCTGCAGCCCTCCCAGCCACCGGATCAGGACATGACTCTGTAATCCGTTGGCATGACTGGGCCCTCTGAGTAGGCCGGTGCGTACTCGTACTGTCGTGTCATATTGAGTCGTACTCGCCGCCACGCTGCGTCAAGGCTTGGACGGCTCGGTGGGGTTCCGGGGTCGCAGTCGGCCCAGGGAATCGGGAGAGGCATGGTGTCCTTCGTGCTAGTAACCCGTATACTCGGCAGTGACCGCGCCCACGTCCTTCTGGGGGGAGACTAGTATGCTGGAGCAGTGACAGCGCTATCGGGGACTCACTTCACCGCTTGTGTGACGCCTGCGCCGGTTCCGCCGGTCCGAGTCGGTCGCCGAGAGGTCGACACGTCTGTTTTGAACGGTTTTCCTGACTCTCAACGTTTTTCATTCGCATGCACTCTTCGTCGGGTGCTCGGTCGGCGGCTTTTCCGTGGTTGCTCGCGCAGCGGGTCCTTTTGTCGGTCTCGTTTTGGTGCGGGAGTCCCTTCAGCCCACTACCGCCTGGCCCTCAGCGAGCCGGTAGTCTTTCGGCGCATCTGGATTTCGTTGGTGAAACTCCCAGAGTTTCTCCAAGCCACCTGCTGAGAAGTTGTCGAATGGTTCTTCCGTCCAATCCTTGCGTTCCAGATAGTCGAGCTATTTGACCAGGTATAGGATTCGTTTGTTGTTTCCCCGGCCGCGTTCGACCGAGGACATAACCTCGTCCACGTCGTATTCCTCTGACTGTTCGATGTCGTCGGCCTCTCGCAATATCTTAGATAGATCCGGAGGTGCTCGGTGCTCGCTGGTTCGGTAGGGTTCGAGCAGTGACATATGGAAAACATTGTGTATTTTCCATTTGTGGGGAAGCGTGAGTCGTACCGCGAGCGGGGAGACGATTTTCTCGATTTGGAAGGACATCCCGTTTCCCGTCGTGATAGAGTTGTTATACGCGAACTCCGCCATTGGTACCAATCGTACCCAGTCGTCTTGCTCCTGGCTAACGAATGCTCGGAGGTAGGCCTCGATCATCTGGTTGAGCCGTTCCGTTTGTCCATCGGTTTGCGGGTGGAACGCTGTCGACATTCGGGGCTGAATTCCGGATAGTCGAAGAAACTCTTTCCAGGTTTCGGAAGTAAAGTGGGAGTCTCTATCCGACACGATATCTGTGGGGAGGCCGTAGAACTTCCATATTTCCCGGGCGAATATGACCGCTAAGTCTGCCGCCTTCTTCCCTTCTTTCCGCAGCAGGAGGAAATGTGCCATCTTGGTGAATCGATCGATGACTACCCAAAGCTGGTCGTATCCTTCCAATTCCGGAAGCTCTGTGATGAAATCCATGGCTATTGACTGCCAAGGTGCATACTGAAGCTCTAGTGGCGAGGATAGTCCGTATGGCTGACGTCGAGAGGTCTTGTTCTGTTGACATTTCGGGCAGCTCCTGACGCAGTCGATGATCCGCTCGTTCATTTTTGGCCACCAGAAGTTTCGTCGGATTAGTTCGATGGTCTTGTCCTGGCCCATGTGCCCGGCTACCTTTGTGTCGTGTTCTGACTCCATTATCTGCTGTATCAGTCCATTCGGGACCCAGAGTAGGTTCCTTCGAAACAACAGGTCGTTTTCGATTCTTATTTTCTTGGCCTTCTGGTCCTTCGGTGCCGGCTCTCCTGCCATTGCCTGTTTGTAGTTGTTGTCTTTCTTTCCTTCTTTCTTGATTTTTTCCAAGAATTCCTTTGACCAATTTCTTGCTGGGAGCGATGATAATCGGGCCGATGAGCAGATGAAGGTGCTTGCCAGTCGTTCTTCGAAGTGGTTTTTTCTCAAAACCGACGTTATTGGCTGGTTTTCTACCCCCCCCTTTTCAGGGCAGTACTCCAGACGCCTAGAAAGGGCATCTGGTTTCCCATTCTGGGTTTCCGGTCGGTAATAGATTCTGAAATCGATGCCGGCCAGCTCTTGAGCCCAGAAAGCCTGCTGTCGGTTTAGCACTTTCGTTGTTGTAAAGTACTCCAGGTTTTGGTGGTCCGAGTAGACCTGGACCTGGTGAGTCGCCCCCTCGCAGTACCGTCTCCAGTGTTTGAAGGCGTCTACCACCGCCAAAAGTTCTTTGTCATGGATTTTGTAGTTGATCTCCGCTGGCTGGAACTTTCTGGAGTGGAACGATACCGGGTGTAGGCGGTTTTCCTCATCGCGTTGCGATCGTATGGCTCTGATTGCGAAATCTGATGCATCAGTTTCGATGATCACCGGTTTTGCTGCGTCAAAGTGTGCTAAGACTGGCGCTGTTGTAAAGCGTTGCTTTAATTCCTTGAAGGCCGTTTCTGCTTTCGGATTCCAAGCCCATTCTTTTCCTGCCTCCTTCTTGGTTAACTCCGTTAGGGGTCTGGCTACTCAGGAGTAGTCTTGGATGAAGCGCCGGTAGAAGTTAGCAAACCCGAGGAATGATTGGACGTCCGTGAGGGAGTTCAGTCTTTGCCAACTTAGCACTGCTTCCACTTTTTCTTGTGACATCTTGATCCCTTCTTGACCGATCATGTAGCTCAGGAACTCCACCTCGTGGGTTTTCCAGACGCATTTTTCCGGTGAGACTGCTAAGCTGTTTCCCTGCAGTCTTTTCAGGACTTCTCTCACCGTGTTGTCATGCCGTTCCTCGGTGTTGGCGTAAATGAGTATGTCGTCCATGTCGGCTAACACACCAACATCCAGCATGTCTGAAAATATGTGGTTCATCATATCCTGGAAGGTGGACGGAGCATTCGTTAACCCGAACGGCATAACTTGGAATTTGAAGAGGCCGTAGCGAGTTCTAAATGCTGTTTTCCTGTTACACCTGAATGTTCCACGAAGTACATAGAGCCTCCAGATTACTTAGCAAACGAGTGGTAGGAAGGCTAGCGGGGGCCGGATAACGGATCAGAGAGTCTAGACAGAAGAAAGGAGCAGGAGATGACCTCTCGGCCGAGATCTCACCCTGCGGGGAAGATCGAGCTCTACGGAGAATCGGACCAGAGACCTCAGAGGTGGGTGCAAACGAGTTGAGGGAAATATGGCCGAACTAGTCCCCTTGCGGGGGGAAGGATGCGTACGCAGGAAGACTGGGCCCCTGCGGGGGCTGGCTTGGATCCTTGCGAGGGCGGCCACGTACGAAGTCTAGAATCCAATTTCCCCGCTCAGAACGCATGGAAACTCACCTCCCTTATCTACGACCCTGCCAGGACCAATGATCCACCCACGGGGTCCATGCACCTCGGAGGGGAATCCCCCCCCCGAGGTACCACATCTCACGCGAAGTCATCAGATCTCACGACGGCTCTTCCTCTATAAAAGAAAGAGGATTACTCGCCTCACCGAAGAGGAATCAGCACGAAACACCCTCATCCAACACTACCCCCGAGCCCCCACACAAAGATCTAAGATTATTCCGTTGTGAATTATCGAAAGTAGCCTGATTACCTTTGATTCTCCAAACACTCCGGTTACGAAGACAACCCCAGTGTCACACTATAATCTTAAATCTCAAAATCACCTTACTTTCATGCCCACTTTTGAGGACGATCACTTCTGGCTGCTCGATTTGGCCACGATCCTCGAACCCCAATCAAGCTATTCCCTCGACTATACTTTCGGATCCATCAACGAAGAAATAAGCTTCCTCAATAACGACAAGTGGGACGAATACGACGGACCCGAGCCCACCGAAAACATCGACGCCACACCATACAACTGGTATATACAGTACTGGCACCAGTGCGCCGCAATCGGACAGTGCGCGGACTTTGACGGCTTCGACCTCCGCGACCTGTGCGACTACTTGTTCAATTACGACGAATCCATTCACACCAACGACGACTTCGACAAATACTAGAAGGATAAAATGTCGACCACTGATTTCAACATGCTGCGGCTGGAAGCCCCGTGGGACGTCTTGCAGATAACCGACGGCACGGAGCCCGCCGAAGAAGCCCTAGAAGTGGCCCGTCCAGCTACCTGGCTCCGAGCACTGGTCAAACAGCAAAAACAGGCCAAGCAAGACCTAGCCCAACTGGTCCGACTTTGCGGTAACACCGTAGACCACACCGATCAAAGAATTCGGCAAATCGAACAAGCCTACCGGGACTTGTCAGAGGGAACCAGGTACGTATACGACCGTCTAAGCGCTAACGAGCAAATCACAGGAGACTGGATACGCAGCGAGCTAGCAAGCGCCGCTACGGCCTACCAAGCATTCGCGCAAAACGTTTGGGGAGCCATCATCGAGCGAACTCGGGAGAATACGGATAAGCAAGCCGGGCAAGCGACCCAGCTGGCACGATTAAACGACTCGATCTCGTTCCTCGCCGAGGCTAACGTAGCCCGAAGCCAGCATCTGGCCAACTTCCAAGGTAACGTTGAATTGTGGGCTGACGAACACCAGAAAAGGATAGACTATTTGGAGCAGCAACTAGTGGAAGCCCGACAAGAAACTCAACGTCAGGCGGAAACCCTACAACAGCTGGCAGCTCAAATACGGACCCCGGAAACTCCGCTCCCCCAAGCATCAAGACAAACAACGCCCAAACCAGCAGCCTGGCGCAGTCCGGCTCGTCCCTCGACCTCCAGCCTAGCAAGCGCCCTAAGGCAACTCCGCGCGGTAGACGACCAATCCACGCGAGTCCAAAAACCAACGGTACCCCCCAGACCAGAAAGAAAAGCCCGGCGACAACCGACCGTACCTCCAAGCCCAGAACGGAGACTACGGCTAAACCCGTTTACGAGGGAACTATCACCGGAACCACGGCCCCCCCTAGGGCCCCTATTCGGAGGGGGAGGAGACCCTCCGAGACCGTCTCGGCGACCCCTTCCACTGCCGCCCTCACCGACGCCACCCCCGGAGCGACGTCCGAGGTCGCCGGCGACTCCTCCAAGGCAAAAAACCCTAACCACGGAGGAACTCGCACGATCCGTGGCTACGACAGTAGCTGACGCCCTGTCCCGGGCTCAATCAGGCACGGCCCCGATACCAGAACCAAGAATCAATGTTTCCCGACTCAAAATGACCAACCCAGAAACCTTCGACGGAAGCCCCTCCACGTTATTCAATACGTGGTGGAGATCAGTGACAAAGTATCTGGGCTTCTACCCGGAGACGGGGGATCGCCAGAAAATCGCCTGGGTCGGGTCGCTTCTCACGGGAACGGCAAAAGCTTGGGACCTCCACCGATACGACACGATGGGAGAAGCCGATACATGGTTCAACTACTCCTCCGCTATTAGAGCAGAGTACATGGATACGCGCGAAGCAGCCAATGCCCAAATAAAATTAGGGCAACTCAAGTACACAGGGGACATCCGAGCCTACTTCACGGAGTTCAGAGCTCTCAACCGATACGCCCGAGCAACGGGAGAAGGACTCCAGGAAAAATTCAACATAGCCATGACCTCGGAAATACTACGAATGAGGTTTGCCCATTACAAAGGGGGTTTTCTTGACGATAACGATTTCATGGAAGCCACCTACCAAGCCGGCCTACAGGTGGAAGAAATGAAAGCCCTGGAAAAAACACGCGAGGCGGTGCGGGTACCCCCACAGGGCCCCAGGAACAACCGTCCGGACGAAAGGAAAAAGGAAGATCATCGGAAAAAAGAAGAAGGACGGTCGGCAGCCAAAGAACGAGACTCCAGGCGAGAGGACCGACGGGCTCCCGCAGAGCAAAAAAGATGGGAATCCACGGGGGCCGCCCTAAGAGGCATACCACAAAACGAAATCGACAACCATAAAAAGGTTCGAGATGGATGCTGGCGTTGCGGCAGAACGGGACATAGAACTGCCGACTGCTTTTCTTTCCAGACGACGCAAGGAACCGAGCTACCACCAGCCCCTTGGAAAGCTGCGGGGGTCAGCACGGAGGAACCGACCACCGAAGCAGATCCCCCAACGAGGTCCTCAGGGAAAAGACCAAGGGAAGAAGAGGACGCGCCGCCACATACGGCCAAGCAACAAAAAATCGCCGCGGTCGAAGAAATGATCTCGGACCTACCGCTATGGGCGGACGCGGACGAGTCGGATTTTTAGAAGGCTCTTTATCGGCGCCGAAAAGAGCTTTTAACCTGGTATGCGGCGCCACGAAACGGAAACCGGAGGATCCAATCAGACCAGAAACCCCGGGAAAGAGAAGAAAAAGGAACGAACGACCAGTCATCCCCATGATATTACACACCAAAAAGGGGCGACACAAGGTAGAAGTCTTGTTAGACACCGGGTGCTCCATACCCCTGATAAACCAGCAAATAGTGGAAAAACTGGGGATCCCAGTCAAGGGGCATAAAAACCCAAGGGTAGTCGAAAACTTCACGGGCGAAACAGTAAAGGGAGCGGGACAGTATTACACGGAGCAACTACGCCTGCAACACCGACGACATTTCACCAGCGAGCAATTCGAAGTCTCCCCTATGGAGGAAGGAATAGACATATTCCTCCCATTCAGCTGGATAGAACAACATCCGCCCCAAGGAACGTGGAATGCGGAAGAAATCCGATTCAACAGCCTAAACTGCTTGAACCTATGTACGGAATACGAGACAAACGAATTCTCGTTAACATGGGACGACGCAGTACTACAGGACGGAACAGCGCAGCTCATTGGATACGCATCGACGGTAAGAGAAAGCAACGACCCAACGAAAGAGGTGCCCATGCAATTCCGTCAATACCTCGGAATTATGGGGAAGGAAGCAGCAGACGCTCTCCCTAAACACCGACCCTACGACTGCAAAATTGATCTCAGGGAAGGGACAATGGCGCCTTGGGGACCAATTTACCCGCTATCGGAGGTGGAACTCCAAACACTCCGGGAATGGCTAAAAGAAATGGAAAAAAACGGGAAAATCCAAAGATCCACATCACTGGCGGGATCTCCCATCCTCTTTGTCCCAAAACCCAACGGACGAGGACTACGACTATGCGTCGATTACCGAGGATTAAACGCTATCACTATTCCCAACCGATATCCGCTCCCACTAATGCAGGAATTGCAGGACCGAGTTCAGGGGGCGCAATGGTTCACAAAGCTGGACCTCAAAAATGGATTCAACCTTATAAGAATCCGAAAAGGAGACGAATGGAAAACAGCTTTCCGAACCCGCTACGGACTATACGAATTCCAAGTAATGCCATTCGGGCTCACCAATGCACCATCGACATTCCAGGACATGATGAACCACGTCTTGTCAGACATCCTCGATGTGGGAGTATTGGCCTACATGGACGACATTCTGATATACGCCAAAACCGAAGAAGAGCATGACCGACTAGTTAAGGATGTACTAGGCTGGCTACAACAAAACGGATTGGCAGTATCCCCAGAAAAATGCGTATGGAAAACCGAGGAAGTGGAATTCCTGGGCTATGTCATTGGGAGAGACGGGATCAGAATGTCAACGGACAAGGTGGACGCTATTCTAAGTTGGAAGGCACCAAATTCCTTGACAGAAGTCCAATCCTTCCTGGGATTCGCCAATTTTTACCGACGATTCATCCAAGACTACTCTCGGATAGCCCGACCCCTTACGGAACTGATGAAGAAAACGGGAAAATGGGCCTGGAATGAGGAAGCAGGGAAAGCATTCGAGGAACTAAAGCGACGATTCACCACAGCCCCTGTATTGGCCCATTTCGACCCAGCAAAGCCAGTAATCATCGAAACCGACGCATCGGACTTTGCTATCGGAGCGGTCCTTTCCCAGCGAAGTGAGGAAAACTGGCTACATCCGGTGGCGTTTCATTCTAGGAAATTCCAACCGGCAGAAATCAACTATGAAATCCACGACAAGGAACTCCTGGCAATAGTGGATGCCTTCAAACACTGGAGGCGCTACTGCGAAGGAGCGACCCACCAAATCCAGGTTTTTTCGGATCACCAAAACTTGGAATATTTCACAACCTCAAAGGTACTAAATCGTCGCCAAGCACGCTGGGCACAGGAACTGGCCGGCATCAACTTCATGATCTACTACCGACCGGGGACGCAAAACGGTAAACCAGATGCCTTATCAAGGCGTTCGGAGTACCGTCATGAGAAAGGGGGGATAGAAAACCAGCCAATTTCGACAGTCCTACACAAAAACCACTTCGCGCAACCAGAAAGATGGAACCAATCGCTAATCTGCTCCTCAGCAAGGTTGGCCTCGCTCCCAACGAGGAAATGGTCAGAGGAATTCCTAAGGTCGGTACAAGAGGAAGCGGAGAAAGACGACGAATACAAAAAAGCAAGGAAAGGAACGGAAGCGGCGCCAACGGCGCCGAAGGACCGAAAGGTCAGGGAATTGGAAAAGGAAGGAGAACTACTTTACAGAAAGGGAAAATTGTGGATTCCGAAAAGAAAAACCCTGTCAGTCATGGAGTCAGAGCACGGGACAAGGGTGGCCGGGCACATGGGTCAGGACAAGACTATCGAACTCATACGACGAAACTTCTGGTGGCCAAAAATGAATGAGCAAATCATCGACTACGTCAGGAGCTGTCCGGAATGCCAGAAAAATAAAACGGCACGACACCAACCATACGGCCTGTCCTCACCATTAGAGCTGCCATATGCGCCATGGCAATCAATAGCAATGGACTTTATCACTGACCTTCCGACATCCGAAGGATGCGATCAATTGTGGGTAATCGTCGACCGTTTTACCAAAATGGCTCACTTCGTTCCCTTACCCCAGAACGAGAAAACGGCAGCACACCTAGCGGTCCGATTTGCAAAGGAGATATGGAGGTTCCACAGCACTCCTACGGATATTGTGTCAGACCGGGACTCCCGCTTTACTTCGGAAGTATGGCAGGAATTCCTGAAGATCTTAGGAATCCGCCCACGAATGTCAACCGCGTTCCACCCTCAGACAGACGGACAGACCGAACGCCTCAACCAAACAATTGAGGCATACCTCCGAGCCTTCGTGGGACACGAACAGGAAGACTGGGTACGGTTGCTACCGATGGCCGAATATGCCTACAATAACTCCACCACGACAGGCAACGGAACCTCGCCATTCTATGCCAACTACGGATTCCATCCGGCAACATTAAACCCCCCATCCTCAGAGCCCCTTAACCCAGCAAGCATGGCCTACGGACACTGGATGATATCCATACACAAGGAAGCCAAAGAAGGTCTGGAAGCAGCGCAAGAAAGGATGCGGCGTTACGTGGACCCAGATCGAAAGCCTCCGCCAGCGTACCAGGTAAAAGACCTGGTAATGCTTAGTGGACGCAACATCAGAACCCGCCGCCCGTCGAAGAAAATGGACCACAAAAATCATGGGCCCTTTCAAATAGAGAAAATTATCTCTCCTCTGGCGGTGCGACTGACGCTGCCCAGAAAGTGGAAAATACATAACGTTTTCCACGTCTCACTACTCGAGCCATACCGAACCAGTGAATACCGAGCTCCGCCGGACCCCGCTAAAATACTCCGAGAAGCCGACAACATCGAACAATCTGACGAATACGACGTCGAGAAAGTGGAAGCCTCGCAAGAACACGGGCGGGGAAACCGAAAAAGGATCCTCTACCTCGTCAAATGGCTTGGCTACGACGAACGAACAGAAGAACCATACGACAACTTTTCGGTAGGCGGTCTGGAGAAACTCCGGGAGTTTCACCAATGAAGCCCGGACGCGCCGAGGGACTACCGGCTCACCGAGGGCTAGACCAGATCCACCGAGGACCTGGCGGTAGTGGGCTGAAGGGGCGGAGGCCTTCAGCACCAAAAACCCACGACCGACAAAAAGACCCGCTTCACGGGTGACCACGAGAAGCCGCCGACCGGGCGCCCAGCGGGGAATGCACGCGACCGAAAAACCGTTGAGAGTCAGGAAAACCGTTCAGAACAGACGTATCGACCCCTCGGCGACCGACTTGGACCGGCGGAACCGGCGCAGATGGCATACAATCAGTGAAGTGAGTCTCCGACAGCGCGGTCACGGCTCCAGCATACTAGTCTCCCCCCGGAAGGACGTGGGCGCAGTCACTGCCAAGCATACCGGTTACTAGCACGAAGGACACCATGCCTCTCCCGATTCCCTATGCCAACTGTGACCCCGGAACCTCACCAAGTCGGCCAAAGCCTTGGCGCAGCGCGGCGGCGAGTACAACTCAATATGACACGGCAAGTATGAGTACGCATCGGCCTACTCAGAGGGCCCAGCCATTCCGACAGATTACGGAGAATGATGCCCTGATCTGGTGGCTGGGAGGGCTGCAGGGGAGGAGGACTGCAGTCCATGACGCTGGCCGAAACTCGGCGTCGAAAGAATCTCACGATCAAAAGAAAGAGGGGGGCTACTAGAAGGATTGTGGTAGCGCTCGGGGACGAGGCTAAGGAGGGGGGAGGTAGTGTTACACCTGAATGTTCCACGAAGTACATAGAGCCTCCAGATTACTTAGCAAACGAGTGGTAGGAAGGCTAGCGGGGGCCGGATAACGGATCAGAGAGTCTAGACAGAAGAAAGGAGCAGGAGATGACCTCTCGGCCGAGATCTCACCCTGCGGGGAAGATCGAGCTCTACGGAGAATCGGACCAGAGACCTCAGAGGTGGGTGCAAACGAGTTGAGGGAAATATGGCCGAACTAGTCCCCTTGCGGGGGGAAGGATGCGTACGCAGGAAGACTGGGCCCCTGCGGGGGCTGGCTTGGATCCTTGCGAGGGCGGCCACGTACGAAGTCTAGAATCCAATTTCCCCGCTCAGAACGCATGGAAACTCACCTCCCTTATCTACGACCCTGCCAGGACCAATGATCCACCCACGGGGTCCATGCACCTCGGAGGGGAATCCCCCCCCCGAGGTACCACATCTCACGCGAAGTCATCAGATCTCACGACGGCTCTTCCTCTATAAAAGAAAGAGGATTACTCGCCTCACCGAAGAGGAATCAGCACGAAACACCCTCATCCAACACTACCCCCGAGCCCCCACACAAAGATCTAAGATTATTCCGTTGTGAATTATCGAAAGTAGCCTGATTACCTTTGATTCTCCAAACACTCCGGTTACGAAGACAACCCCAGTGTCACATTTCCACTCGTCACCCTCCCGAATCCGGATAAGGTGGAATCCGTTCTTGAGATCCATCTTTGTGAACCATTGGGCTCCTTGGACTCGATCTTGTAGTTCCTGCATCAGTGGTAAGGGATACCGGTTTGGGATCGTGATGCGGTTGAGCGCCCGGTAGTCTACGCATAAGCGGAGTCCCCTTCCGTGAGGTTTGGGTACGAAGAGGATCGGGGAGCCTGCTGGGGATGTGGAGCGTTTGATTTTTCCTGTTCGCTCCATTTCCTTTAGCTATTCTCGGAGAGTTTGGAGTTCTACTTCTGATAGCGGGTAGATAGGTCCCCAGTGAGCCGTGCTGCCTTCTTGGAGGTCGATTTTGCAATCGTACGGGCGATGCTCGGGGAGAGTGTCCGCTGCCTCCTTCCCCATTATTCTTAAGTATTGACGGAATTCCTGCGGTACTGCCCCACCTCGTGCTTGGTACAATTTTCCAGGCACTGGGCGCTGATGAACCTTATTTCGCTGTTCGTCCAGGCGCCTTGAGGTGGGTGGGCCGTTATCCATTCGAAAGGGAGAAAGATGTCAATTGCTGGGTCCATAGGCGAGACTTCGAATTTCTCCATGGAGTAGTGTCTTCGGTGCTGGAGGAGCATGGGCTTTGTATAGTATTGGCCCGCTCCTTTGACCACCTCTCCTGTGAAGTTCTCGATGCTGTGGGCGTGTTGGTGTCTCTTTCGCTCCAGGCCGAGTCGGCTCATTGTTTGTTCGTTGATTAAAGCTATTGAACAGCCTGTGTCTAGTAGTGCTTTGACTCGGTGCTTTGATTTGCCCTGGTGTATTATCATTTCGATTACTGGACGTGTGCCACTGCGGAGCGTCCTTTTCGGTTTGTTCGGGGTTCCAGCGCTTGGTTCCCCGTTTTTTCGTTTTTGGGACGCTCCACATATTATTGCATGGGCTAAGGGTCACGGCGGGACCCTGCCCTTTAAAAATCCGACTCGGAGTCCTCCCAGAGTGGTCGCACGGCGTCTGTGTCCATTGTTTCGACTGCCGCTACCTTCTGCTGCTTGTTGGCTGGCGTTGCTTCCTCTGGTTCTTCTGATCGTTTCCGTTTTCCCTGTGCTACGGCCGAGGCTTTCCAGGGGGCCGGAGGTAGTGCGGTTCCTTTTCTGGTATTGAAGGAGAAGCATTCATAGGTCTTGTGGCTGTTTCTGCCACATCTCCAGCAGTCCTCCCGGACTCGGCCGTATTCTTCCTGTTCTTTTGCTGGTACACCCGCGAGTGCGGCATCTTTCGAGGCCCATCTCCCTTGACCGCCGTACTGGCTCTTTCATTCCGTGGTGCCGTCTCTCTGGAGGTTGGATTCTTTTGCGTTTTCCTTTCCTTTTCTGGTATTGTCAGAGCTTCCTTTGACCTGGCCGTCCTTCCGTCGGTTGTCCTTGGGTGGCTGTGTACCCTTCACCAGCTCCCTTGCTCCCTTGAGGGCTTTCTTCTTTTCTACTTGTATGCCTGCCCTATAGGTGGCGTGTAGGAACTGCTCGTCTTCCACGAGGTCTTCCGGATTCTGGTTGAACCGTATGTCCAGTATGCTGTCCGGCATTGCCAAGTCAACTTTTTCTTTCAGGCCTTCCCCCGTAGCTCGTACGAAGTTGTTGAGGGCGCAGAATTCCGTCATGTACATCCTGATCGATCCTTGGTATTTCAATTGCCCTAACTTGAGCTGGGTATCCGCCGCTTCTCTTTCATTATGGTATTCGGCCCGGATGGCTGCCGCGTAGTTGGTCCAGGTATCGTTGTCCTGGAGTTCCCGGTACCAATGCAGGTGCCAGGCCAAGGTGGTGTCCGTCAAAAGCGTTCCGGTCCAGGCGATTTTTTGTCGGTCCATCGTTTCGGGGTAGAATCCTAAGTACATGGTGACCGCTTCCCACCATTGATTGAAGGCGGTCGAACTCTTCCCGTTGAAGGTTTCCTGGTTCTTCATTTTTAATCTGGCAATATTGCCCTGTTCGGGTCGCACCGGTCGGTCCTGTCAAGCCTGTTCCACTCCTTCTGCCACTAGCCGTATGAGGTCCTACATGGTAATCGTAGATACAGGATTCCTAGGTGGCGAAGGGGAGCGGTGGTGCCTGAGAGGCGGTCGAGGCGGTTTGGATGGCAGACCCGACTCGGGGGTCCTGCGGACGATCCCGGTGGTGTTAAGGGAGGATTCCCTCCTTGTCCTGCCGCAGGCTCGGGCGCTGGTGGCCTCGGTGATATGTGGCGTCTGAGTTGCTCCAATCGCTGCCTCATTTCGGGCGTTGTGGGTACCGCCGGGGGTCTCTGTCGTCAGGGCCTCGGTCCCGGGTTCAGACGTAGTGGGCTTCCCAATGCTGGTGGTGAGTGGGCTGATAGGGCACTGGTGCTGGTCTGTCGGATAGGGCTTCTCCATGCGGGTGGTCCCGCTGGCACTGGTGGCGTTGTGGGTAGCGGGATTCTGGTCGCAATATGTTGGATTTCCGCCCTTGCTTCCCGGAGTTGGTTTTCCAGGGTGGCCACCCGGTTCTGGTGTGCGGCTGCCCATAGCTCCACGTTTCCCTGAAAGTTGGCCAGGTGTTGATTTTGGGCCGTGTTGGCTTCCGCCAGAAAGGACAGGGTGTTGTTTACCCGGGTCAGCTGAGTGGCCTGACATATTTGTCGCTCGTTGGCCTCGTTGGTCCGTTCGATGATGGCCTGCCAGACGTTTCTGGCGAGAGATTGATAGGCGTTCGCCGCTTTCGACAGCTCGCTACGTATCCATTCTTCCGCTATTTTCTCGTTAGCGTTGACTCGGTCATATACATACCTAGTGCCTTCTGCCAAGGTTTGATAGGCTTGTTCAATCTCCCGCGTTCATCGGTCGGTTCTATCGTAAGCGTCGCCGCACAGCTCCGTAAGCCATTGTAAGTCGCTCTCGGCTTGCCGTTGCTGGTGTACCAGGGTCCTGACCCAGACTGCGGGGTGGGCTATTTCCACCGCTTGTTCTGGCCTCGGTGTTCCGTCAGTGATCTGGAGTAGGTCCCGGAGAGCCTCGAGCCGGAGCATGTTAAAGTCCGAAGAGGTCATCATGGTTTAATAACAGTCGAGGAAGTCTCTGGTGTAAATGGTTTCATCGTCAGTGAAGTAATAGTCACAGAGATCCCAGAGCTCGTCTTCTGTGAACTCGGCGTTCTTGTGGTTGTAGGCGCAGTTGAGCCAGTATTGTGTATACCAGTTCCAGGGCTCATGGTCGCCTTCTTGGTAGGAAGTAGGGATAGGACCGTCGCTGAATGTGTCCCATGATTCATAGTTGGCTAACTCGTTGTCGATTGATTGGAATGTATAGTCGAAGGAGTATTGAGACTTGGGCTCCAAGAGGGTAGACAGCTCGAGTAGGTAGAGGTGGTCTTCAAAGTAGGTGTCGTCGAAGTAAGTCATGAAAGTAGGGTGATTTTGAGATCGAGATTATAGTGTGACACTGGGGTTGTCCCGTAACCGGAGTGTGGAGAGAATCAAAGGTAATCAGGCTACTTTCGATAATTCACAGCGGAATAATCTCAGATCTTGTGTGTGGGTTCGGTGGTAGTGTAGGTGAGGA
>Ga0307508_10003784_pt1 | contig 15123 bp, 14 predicted proteins | sample 9_EM_MG_FD_203089 | JGI IMG/M metagenome (GOLD analysis project Ga0307508, IMG submission 203089) | Populus trichocarpa ectomycorrhiza microbial communities from riparian zone in the Pacific Northwest, United States - 9_EM | ecosystem: Host-associated > Plants > Roots > Unclassified | place... | reverse complement strand
GTATGCCCATGAATCCAATGGAATTGCCGAACGATTCAACCGTACCATTGTCACAATGATGAGAACAATGATGATCGATATCAGTTCAAAATTCCTCTGGGCTGAAGCAGCTGCAACGGCAGTATACGTTAAAAACCGGTTACCCCATTCTCGATTGCCAGATAGGATGACACCTTATCAGGCATTACACAGAAAGAAACCGTCAATCAAACACCTCCAACCGTTCGGACGACGATGCTATGTGCATATCCCAGAAGAAATCCGGCCTTCAGGAAGCAAGCTCCTTGCAAGATCGGTTGAAGGAATATTCGTCGGATACACCAAAAGCAATCAAATATATCGTATATGGATACCTTCGAAACCAAACCAAATTCGAGAATCAAGAGATGTTAAATTCCCACCAATTCCAGAAAAAACTGTCAGTTTTGACTTATCACTTCGAGAAACTCAACTTGTCAACAACCAACTGTCTCCGGAAATTCCCCCCATTCCAACAGACGAAATTGGAGATATGGAACTTCAACGATTAATCCATGAACAATCTTCTCCCAATTCTCCGCCTCTTGAACCAGAAACTCCAACATTACCGGAAATCCCAACACAACCTCTTTCACCGTCTTGCCCACAAGAACCAACAATGCCAGGAGGATTCATTGAGGAAGAACCTAACGTCACGTTGCGACGAAGCAACCGTATCCGGAGACCGCCAAAACGATATGCACGACAGGCAACATACCTTCCTGATGAACCAACAACATATGCGCAAGCGATGGAGAGTGTGGATGCAGAATTATGGACAAAGGCAATGAATGAAGAGATAGAAAGTTTGAGGAAGAATGGTACTTGGGAAGAGGTGGAATTACCACAAGGAAGAAAGACTGTCAACAGCAAATGGGTTTTCAAAGTGAAGCAAAAGGCAGATGGGTCGGTGGAACGGTATAAGGCACGAGTAGTAGCGAAAGGCTTTTCACAACAGTACGGAACCGACTATGACGAGACGTATGCACCAGTAGCACGATATGATTCCTTTCGGCTACTTATTGCGATCGCTTCATATCACCAATGGATCCCTCAACAAATGGATGTGAAATCAGCCTTCCTCTATGGCGTCCTCAAAGAAGAAATCTATATGCGGCTACCCGAAGGTTATAGAACAGCCGGAAAAGTTGCTCGGCTCCGAAAATGTATCTACGGACTCAAACAATCCGCCCGCGAGTGGTACGCATGCCTCTCTGCGCTACTTCGGAAAATTGGATTTGTTATATCACACTTCGACCCCTGTGTATTCATTCACAAATCTGAATCAACCTTCATTTCAGTATATGTGGACGACATCACAATTATCGGCCCGAGTTCTCCCTTTGTCAAAGAAATCAAGCAACAACTCAACTTGAAATTTGACTGCAAGGATCTCGGCGATGCAAAATACATACTGGGTCTCGAACTCACCTACACTGAGGCTGGAATCAGTATATCCCAGTATGGCTACATTGAAAAGATCCTACTACGATTTGGAATGTCTGACTCCCGACCTGTCGCCACACCACTTGACCCGAATATGCCACTACGGAAAGCGGAACCAGGCACAGAAATAGAGGATATCAGTATATACCAAAGTATCATCGGATCCCTTATGTATGCCGTTACTGGAACTCGACCAGATCTCGCCCACACTGTTACGCTCCTATCACAATTTTCCTCCCTACCGAACGAAGCACACCTACAAGCTGCGAAACGAGTATTACGATACCTAAGAGGAACCGCCAACTGGAATCTCCACTATCCTAAAAAGGCCAACAATACACCCCTACGACTCCTCTGCTACAGTGATGCCTCCTACGCTAGCAACCTTGACGATCGAAGATCTTTCTCAGGATACGTTACCAAGCTAGGGGAAGCCACTGTCAGCTGGTGCTCGAAGAAACAGAAGTCAGTAGCGGTATCAACAACGGAAGCCGAATACATGGCGATGTCCTTAGCAACTCGACACCTTGTATGGTTACAACGCGGACTTCAACAACTCCGGCAACACATTACCTACAGTGTTGCAACCGACAACCACGAGGTAGACTACCTTCTCGGCGACAACCAAGGAGCGTTAGAACTGGCCAAGAATCATCGGATCAACAATCGATCAAAACATATCGACACTCACTATCATCACGTACGCGAGCAACTCGAAGCCGGCACCTTCGACCTGATGTACGTACCGACCGAAGATAACCTTGCCGACCTGTTCACCAAAAACCTTCCCAAACCTCGGCATCACGAACTGGCGGAAAAGATACGCTGTGCCTAGCGAGGGGAAGTGTTAAAAGTAGCGCTGTCACACCTATTTCCTATGTTCAGTGGGATAGATTGGATATGTGGTGGCGCGGAGGAATTCATGGCGGGGGTGCTGCGGAACCCACAACAGTGCTGCCAGCACAACCCACAACAGTGCCGCACCGGCGCAACCTGGGAGGAATAATTACACCGACTGTCTCCTTTGTACTATTTTTGTCGCTCTCTCAGATGGGTATATGTAGCCTAGCACATTTCTTTATTCTGATGTACAGTTAAGCAAAAAAGTCTTCAAGCAATTGCTAGCTCAGTCACGTGTCCAATCCCCGCATCGAATCTTCTAGTTTCCAAACGACCCCACTTCTGCAGTTAGCTCAAACTTCAGTGCTGAAGGTGAATGGGGAGTTGGCCATTCTCGTACCGCTGCCACTTTCTTCTCTTCTGTATGAATTCCATATCTGTTGACCTTAAATCCAACAAAAGAGGTTTCCAAGGCTCCAAAAATGCATTTTGGGTCGCTGAGACATAAACACGCACAGTGTATGGACTGAAGTACTGCCTTGACAGGTACCTTGTGTTTGGCAAGCGTTTTCGAAAATATCAATACATCATCCAGATATACTATTGCATATCGTCGATGTGGATAGAGGATTTGATGCGTGAGACACATGAATGCAGCTGGTGCATTTGCAAGTCCAAACGGAATGACCTTGTATTCATAGAAACCTTCAGGTGCAATGAATGCTGTCCTGTAACAATCATCTGTATGTATTCGTACTTGATGGTAACCAGTAGCCCGATCCAACTTGGTGAAAATCCGTCCACCATGAAGTTTGTCAAGAAGATCATCGATGTATGGTAGTGGATACCGATCTTTAACCGTAATTTTGTTCAATCCCCGGTATTAGACACACATACGTAAGGTTCCATTTGGCTTCTTTATGAAGATGACTGGGGCTGCGTATTGGGAGTGGCAATCAGTAATCCATCCATTGGCCAAAAGTTTCTTGATCTGCTCTTCAAATTCTTCTTGTTCAGCGGGGGTGATTCGATACAGTTGACGGTGTGGAACTTTTTCAGTTGGATTGGTCAGAATACAGAAGTCATCTGCTCCTGGTGGTGGAACACCAGTCAGTGGTTGGAATAGATTGTGGAAGTCTTGCTGAATTTGTGCCCTCTACTTGCTAAGGTCTACAAGAATGGAAGGATCCTCCTCTGTCTTGTTATCCACTGACAGTCATTGGCAAATATCAATCACAAAAATCCTATCACCTTCAGGTTTTTCTGTCAATTTCATTGCCAGTTCAGTCTCTTCTGCAGAAATCAGGTTGATATTGGCTGCCTTTGCAATCGTTGCGCAACTACTCTGAACTTTACGATACTGTCCCTAATGTGATTGAAGCCCTGTCAAAGACAGCCGTGGAACAAATGCCAGTCAACCGTTGGTGAGTAATGACCAATCGGCATCAAGAAGATGAAGGACATTATAGGAGTCCACTAAATGACGTGTTGTTGAGTGCCAGTTCTTCCCCACAATCAAGTCATATACACCCTTGAGGTCAAAGAGCGTAAACAATCCTGAAATATTGGCATAATTTCCTGTAATTCCTCGTATCCATGCTTTCAACCAAACTTGATGTCGGTTGGTCGGTGGGTACTTGATACCTGCTGTTGTGACTGACATTTGTCCTGCTGATTGGATAGGTAGGCCTAGATTTCTTGCATAATTCGAGTCGATGTAACAGTAAGATGCCCCAGGATCCATTAAGGTGTAGGCTGAGCGGGTTTTAGAGTGAGAAGTCTGAACTTTTGCATTGAAACATAACAGATTACTTTGGCAATCAATATTTTTATGCATATTGAGATCTGTCAAGTACAAAGTTGCTGCTTCTCGCTCTCGAGTAGAGGGACGCTCCATCACCTCTACATATGGACACAGCAAACACCAAAGTTGGCCATCTGACACTCTTCAGAGAATTTAGTCAACTGTGCCCGGTACCTGGAGATCCAATCAGCGTCTACTTCTCCCGGCTCCTCGATATCACCAACCAACTGGCCGGAACCCCCAAAGCCGTTCCCGAGATGATCTTGAGAAATCACATCTTTACAACTCTCCCCAAAATGTTCAAAATCAGTATCAAGATGCTGCAGTCTTGAGCAGACATCACGGTCCACCAAATCATGACCGAACTGAAAGAATGCGAGCTGAATGTTACACCTGGGAAAAATCACGAGTCGGTACCTATCCTTAGAGAGGTACGTACCGAGGAAAGAAGATGAGCGTCGGTAGATAGCTGTTCCTGGAAGAAGCGGCTCAGAGAGTCTAGGCGGGAGATAAGGGAACGGAGTTTAGGCTTACGGCCGAGACCGGTCGTAAGAGTATTAAACTCCGGGATGAGGGATTTGATTGCACACGAATCGGGGACTGGCTAGACTTGGGCAGACTCCCGAAAAGAGCTGCCACGTCACCCGAAAGGTGTACGTGAAAAAGAGTCTAGGCGCAGCGACCCCACCTCGGTGCATAAAGAACTCATCTCTCTTATCTAGACCCCGGCCAGGACCAATGAGTTGCCCACGGGGTCAAAAGCCTCAGAGGAATAGTTAGCCCGGGTCATCAGATCTCACGACGCCTCGAGTGATATATAACCAGGCTCTTCGCCCCGAAAAGGAAGAGGAGACAGACCGAACACTACCACCGAAACCCGACAAACACAAGATCTAAGATTATTCCGTTGTGAATTATCGAAAGTAGCCTGATCACCTTTTGATTCTACCTACACTCCGGTTACGAGACAACCCCAGTGTCACACTATAATCTTCGATCCAAATCACCCTACTTTTGATGAGTCTCTACGAGCAAGGATTCAACGAAATCTTCGAACCAACTACAACACACCACTTCGATCAATCATTCGGATCCATCTACGCCGAACTTACCGAAGACTCCTACGACCCAAAAAGCGAGTTAGACCAAGACCCGCAAGAATTCGACTCCGATTACGAACCGTACAACTGGTATACAATTGAGTATTGGGAAAACGCCCTACTCAACCAAATAGTCGACTGGAACGGAGACATCTTCCGAGACCTGTGTTACTACTACAGCGCCTCAGACTACTCAATCCACACCTTCGACGCCCTCGATCTATATTAAAAGGAAATGTCGACCACCTCAGACTTCAACATGCTCCGGCTCGAGGCGCCCCGGGAACTGCTCCAAATCACCGATGGAACGACCCCGCCGACCCATGAACAATCGATAGAACTGGCCAACCCGGCGGTCTGGGTCCGCACCCTGGCGAAACAACAAAAGCAGGCCGAGGACGACCTAAGGGAGCTGGTTGCCCTCTGTGGAAACACGGTGGACCACACGGATCAAAGGATCCAGCGCATCGAGAACGCATACCAGGTACTGACCGAAGGAACCAGGTATGTATATGACCGATTAAACGCTAATCAGGGGATAGAAGAAGCCTGGGTACGGAGCGAACTCGCCGCCGCCGCGAACGCATACCAAACGTTTACCCGAAACGTGTGGCAGGCAATCATCGAAAAAACCAATGAGGCCACGGAACGGCAGGTGTGCCAGGCGATCCAGCTGTCCTGGGTAAACGATGCATTGTCCTTCTTGGTAGAAGCCAATATGGCTAGAAACCAACACCTCGCCACATTCCAAGATAACGTAGAGTTGTGGGCAGCTGACCACCAGCAAAGAGTCGCGGAATTACAGCAGGAGCTACAGAGAACGCGGGACGAGGTACAGCGACTAGCAACAAGGATCCCGCTACCCCCCATGACACCCTCTCTACCGCCAACAGACCCAGTGGGTCAAACTTGGAGGAGTCCAGCGCACCTCCCAAGCACCAGCGCACCGGAACAGAACAGCCGGCGCTCTTCAAGGTCCTCCGCCAGACAGCCAGACACGCAACCAACGGGAGGAACTTAGCCACCTCTGAGAAGCCCCATACAACTAAGCTTCCCTGCGCCCACGCGAAGAATCCGACCTCCGGCGATCCCGCCTACCCCATGGCCGATCAGCCCAACACCCTCCTTGGCCGCAGACCAGGCACTACTGGCCGCCCTGTGACGAACAAACCCGGCTCCACCAGGGGAAAGACCTGGGCTCGGAGGAGCAGGGGGACCCCCGCCGGATCGTCCACCCAGACCACCAGCGAGATCTCCAACTCCGCCATTACCACCCTCGTCAAGAAACACCCAGCGAGCACCGACACCTCCTGGAAATCCACAACCCACGCTCACGACACAGGACCTCATCCAGCTGGTAGCGCAGGGTGTGGCGCGAGCCAACCGAGAAGACGAGACATGACCCAACCGAGTTCGCACCTCCCGGTTGAAGCTGGAAAACCCAGAGGTGTTCGATGGGAAACCTACGACCCCCTTCAACAACTGGTGGAAAACGGTGACCAAGTACTTAAGCTTCTATCCCGAGACCTCCGACCAGCAGAAAATCGTATGGGTCGGAACGCTCCTTACCGGCACCGCTAAATCCTGGGACCTACACCGGTATGAAACGCTGGGCGAAAATGACTCCTGGGTCAACTACGCGACCGCCATCCGAGCGGAGTACTACGACTCACGAGAAGCCGCCAACGCCCAGCTCAAGCTAGGTCAGCTCAAGTATACCGGCGACATCCAGGCTTACATGACGGAGTTTCGGGCACTCAACAATCATGCCCGAACCACCGGAGAAAGCCTCCAGGAGAAAATCGACCTGGCCATGCCGGAGGGGGTAATCGACATGCGTTTCGCCCACTACCTAGGGAAATTCGCGGACGATGAGGGCTTCCTCCAAGCCACCTACCAGGCGGCGCTACAGGTAGAAAGGAAGAAGGCCCTAAAGCAGGCGAAGGAACAAATGAAGGGCCAGACAGGCGCTCCCGGGGGAAAAACGGAAAAGAAGGAGGACAGAAGAACGGAGGCTAGGACAACCCCCAGACCAAAGGAAACCGGCCCCCAGGGGAACCTCCCGAACACCAAAATTCCCTGGTTTGGACGGAAGGATACATGGGCTACGCAAGATGAAGCCATGAAAGGCGTGCCCAATGCGGAGAAGGACGAGTACCGGCAGAATCGCAACAACTGCTAGCGTTGTGGACGAGAAGGGCACAAAACCTACGAATGCCTATCCTTCAAAACTCGAAAGGGAACGGTACTTCCCCCGGCTCCATGGAAAGTAGGGGCCGTCGGGGATGGGAAAAGGAAGCGAGACGAAACGGAGGAACCAACCCCCGCGACCAAACAACAGAAAGTAGCGGCCATGGAGACCATGGACACCGAAGCCATGCCATTCTGGGAAAGCGACGAGTCGGATTTTTAGGAGGCCCGGTCACGCCGCAACCGAAGGCCTCTCAAATATGCGGAATCTCCGGGAAAAAACGGAAAAACGAGGAACCAAGCGCTGGAACCCTGTCCAAGAAAACCGGAGAATTTCCCCGCGGTATCCGACCAATAATAGAGATGATAATCCACCACGAGCAACGAAAGTACAAAATAAGGGCTCTACTGGACACCGGCTGCTCGCTAATGTTAATAAACCAAGAAACGGTCAAATGACTAAGGATCGAACAGCTCCCCAAGAAGAAACCAATCCGAATCGAAAACTACACTGGAGAAGTAGTGGGAGGAGCAGGAAAGTACGAAACGGAGCCAATAAGGTTGCAACACCGGAGCCATTACACCATTGAACGCTTCAACATAACCCCCATGGATCCGGAAATCGACATTTTCCTCCCTTTCGAGTGGATCGATAAGCATGCGCCGCAAGGACCGTGGAACTCCCGAGAGGTACGATTCAACAGCAAGAAATGCTTGAACGAATGTACCAAGTTCGAGACAAACGAATTCTCCTTGACCTGGGACGAGGACGTGGCCCTCGACGCAACCGCCCGTGTCATCGGTTACGTCTCGGGGGCAGACGCTGGGGACCCACTCGAACAAGTCCCAGGGGAATTCCGCCAATACCTGGGCGTTATGAGCAAGGAATTAGCAGACGCACTGCCAGAACACCGCTCCTACGACTGCAAAATCGACCTTAAAGAAGGAAGCACGGCCCCCTGGGGACCCATTTACCCCCTCTCGGAGATAGAGTTGCAGACTCTCAGAGAATGGCTAAAAGAAATGGAGAAAACAGGGAAAATAAGGAGATCGACATCCTCGGCCGGATCACCGATCCTATTCGTACCCAAGCCTAACGGAAGGGGCCTCAGACTGTGCGTCGACTACCGAGGATTAAACAGCATTACGATCCCGAACCGCTACCCGCTCCCGCTCATGCAAGAACTGCAGGACCGGGTACAAGGTGCCCAGTGGTTTACGAAAATGGACTTGAAAAACGGGTTTAACCTAATCCGGATCAAGGAAGGAGACGAATGGAAAACGGCGTTCCGAACTCGCTACGGACTATACGAGTTCCAAGTAATGCCGTTCGGCCTCACTAACGCCCCGTCAACCTTCCAGGATATGATGAACCATGTGCTATCAGACCTACTAGACGTAGGAGTATTAGCCTATATGGACGACATCCTAGTCTACGCAAGAACTCGGGAAGAACACGACCACCTGGTAAAAGAAGTGCTGCGGCGACTACAAGAAAACGGCCTAGCAGTGGCCCCAGAAAAATGCGTATGGAGGGTACAAGAAGTGGAATTCTTGGGGTATGTCATAGGACGGAATGGCATCGAAATGGCGAAGGATAAGGTACAGGTGGTACAAGACTGGAAGACTCCCAAATCCCTAACGGAGGTACAATCGTTCCTAGGATTTGCTAATTTCTACCGACGGTTCATTCGGGACTACTCCAAAGTAGCCCGACCCCTCACGGAGTTGACGAAGAAAACCGAGAAATGGGCTTGGAATGATCAAGCGGAGGCTGCGTTCACGGAACTAAAGCATAGGTTCACTTCGGCACCGATACTGGCTCACTTCGATGCCCAGAAACCGGTGATCATAGAAACCGATGCCTCGGACTTCGCTATCGGAGCCATCCTATCGCAGCGAGACGAAGAGAACGGACTACACCCGGTGGCCTTCCACTCCCGAAAGTTCGCGCCCGCGGAAATCAATTACGAAATCCACGATAAAGAACTACTGGCCATAGTGGACGCCTTCAAACATTGGAGGCGTTACTGCGAGGGAGCGGCCCACCAGGTGCAGGTATTCTCCGATCACCAGAACTTGGAGTACTTTACGACCACCAAAGTACTCAACCGAAGGCAGGCAAGGTGGGCACAGGAACTGGCCGGAATCGACTTTAGAATCTACTACCGACCAGGGACACAAAACGGCAAGCCAGATGCACTCTCAAGGCGTTCGGAGTACCGCCCGGAGAAGGGGGGGATGGAAAATCAGCCAATTACGGCTGTCCTGCAGGAAAAACATCTAATGGATCGAAAAACCCAATCGTTCATTTGCTCTTCAGCAAGACTGACATCTCTCCCGGCTCGGAAATGGACGGAAGGATTCTTGACCAAAGTCAAAGAGGAGGGAGAAAAAGATGAAGCCTACAGACAGGCAAGGGAAAAGGAAGCGGCGCCAGAAGAAACGGCGCCGGAGGACCGAAAGGACAGGGAAGTACGAGAGGAAAACGGGGTGTTATATCGAAGGAACCTGCTATGGGTGCCAAAAGGGCTAATACAACGAATATTGGAATCCGAACATGACACCAGGATAGCGGGGCACATGGGTCAAGACAAGACCATCGAGCTAGTACGACGGAACTTCTGGTGGCCAAAAATGAACGAACGGATAATCGACTACGTCCGGAGTTGCCCGGAATGCCAGCAGAATAAGGCTTCCCGACACCAGCCTTACGGACTTTCAGCACCCCTAGAGTTGTCTTATGCGCCCTGGCAATCCGTAGCAATGGACTTCATCACGGAACTACCAATATCGGAAGAATGCGACCAGCTATGGGTAGTCGTTGACCGATTCACGAAGATGGCGCACTTCCTTCCCTTGAAAAAGGACGGAAAAACAGCCGCTGACCTGGCAGTAATATTCGCAAGGGAAATATGGAGACATCACGTTCTCCCTATGGATATTGTGTCAGACCGGGACTCCCGATTTACCTCAGAAGTATGGAAGGAATTCCTACCGCTGTCTGGGATCCGACCTCGAATGTCCACGGCGTTTCACCCACAAACAGACGGACAAACGGAACATCTCAACCAAACGATTGAAGCGTACCTCCGGGCATTCGTCGCAAAGGACCAAAGCGACTGGGTTTCTTTGCTGCCAATGGCCGAGTTCGCCTACAACAACTCGGTCACGATAGGTAACGGAATGACCCCGTTCTTTGCAAACTACGGATTTCACCCGGCAGCCGTCGATCCCCCGGCCGAAGAACCCCTGAACCCAGCAAGCACGGTTTACGCTCACTGGATGCAGACGATATATGAGGAATCACGACGAGGGCTGGAAGCCGCGCAGGAACGAATGCGCCGGTACACTGACCCAGCCCGGAAGGAACCTCCGGCATACCAGGTGGGAGACCTGGTCATGCTTAACGGGCGCAACATCAAAACACGCCGCCCCACAAAGAAACTGGACCACAAAAATCATGATCCCTTGCAGATCGAAAAAATCGTGTCCCCCCTCGCCGTCCGACTCACACTGCCTCGAAAATGGAAGATCCATAACATCTTCCACGTCTCGCTCCTCGAACCGTATCGAACCAGCGAACACCAAGCACCACCAGACCCATCCAAGGTACTCCGAGCGGCGGACGACATCGAACAAAGCGAGGAATACGATGTCGAGGAAGTAATGGCATCGGTCGAACGAGGACGAGGAAACAACAAGCGAGTTCTCTACCTAGTCCGATGGCTCGACTACCCGGAGCGCAAGGACTGGACAGAGGAACCGTTCGACAACTTTTCGGTGGGCGGTCTGGAGAAACTCCGGGAGTTTCATCAGCAAAATCCGGACGCGCCGAAAGACTACCAGCTCACAGACGCCTAGGCGGGAGGTCCATAAAAGGGCCCGGCGGAGCCCGAGTGGTAGTAGAGTGAAGAAGGAGGACTCGACTCACACTCGACTCACACTCGACTCACACTCGACTCACACTCGACTCACACACGACTCACTTAAACACACGACTCCACGAAAGACCCGCCGAGCAGGCATCAGCGGAAGCCATCGACCGGACGCCCGGCGGCACTGACGATTCGACCCGGGGGAATCCGAAAGGAAAGGACTCCTCGCCCGATTGATCCCCGCAGCAATGGGTCGGAAGGCGCGGCGAAGAATGACCACCGGCCAGCCCCGAACTCATCGCCGCCACCCCGCTCCCTGAAAGAAAAAACTCTCAACGATGGTACCAAGAGCCTCTCGACGAAAACACGGTACCCGGTACGCTTGCGAAAAATGTTTGTGCCTCTGCCGCGGGGACCGGATGAGATGTGTTATGTCCCTCTCGACCGCGGGGTTTGTTCGCCTTTTCTTCTTGCAGCGGGTGGCGTACTCAAAAGCGGAGACTGGAATCGGCACGGGTTGAAGCACTCCAAGTACGATCTAAGAAGGACCAGTAAAAGTCGTTTAAAACAGACGCACTCCTGTTACGACGGGACTCTGATGCGCGGCGGCAAAATAAAGTCCTACCCCCACGACAGTAAGAGTACGCACCGGCCTACTCTGAGGGCCCAATCGTCCGAGATCCCCCGGCGTCGCCGGCTGACCAGCGATTGGGAGGGATGCAGGGGAGGAGGACTGCATTCAGCGGGCAAACATTATGTCCGGCAAGAAAACCTCGACTACTACAGAAAAAAGGAAAAAAGGGACGATAAAGGAAGAATCGGGCTACTTCGATAGAAAGGTAAAAACCAGCTGTGGGACGAAGCTAAAGAGGAGGGGAGGTAGTGTTACACCTGGGAAAAATCACGAGTCGGTACCTATCCTTAGAGAGGTACGTACCGAGGAAAGAAGATGAGCGTCGGTAGATAGCTGTTCCTGGAAGAAGCGGCTCAGAGAGTCTAGGCGGGAGATAAGGGAACGGAGTTTAGGCTTACGGCCGAGACCGGTCGTAAGAGTATTAAACTCCGGGATGAGGGATTTGATTGCACACGAATCGGGGACTGGCTAGACTTGGGCAGACTCCCGAAAAGAGCTGCCACGTCACCCGAAAGGTGTACGTGAAAAAGAGTCTAGGCGCAGCGACCCCACCTCGGTGCATAAAGAACTCATCTCTCTTATCTAGACCCCGGCCAGGACCAATGAGTTGCCCACGGGGTCAAAAGCCTCAGAGGAATAGTTAGCCCGGGTCATCAGATCTCACGACGCCTCGAGTGATATATAACCAGGCTCTTCGCCCCGAAAAGGAAGAGGAGACAGACCGAACACTACCACCGAAACCCGACAAACACAAGATCTAAGATTATTCCGTTGTGAATTATCGAAAGTAGCCTGATCACCTTTTGATTCTACCTACACTCCGGTTACGAGACAACCCCAGTGTCACACTGAATGAAGTACTTGCCATGAAGCCTGACGCTGCTTCAGAGGCACTGTACTCTCAACAAGGAGGAAGAGGTGGAAACAAAGGGAGTCGAGGAGGTCAAGGAAACTACCGAAGCGGAGGAGGAGGAAACGGAGGACGCAGTGATCAGCAATCTCAGAAATGGTGTAGCTGGTGCAATTCAAATACCCACACCTTAGAAAATTGCTGGAAAAAGGACGGCAACAACACCAAACGACCTCGGAATGACACTCAAGAAATGAAGTCCTGTTATGGGTGCGGAGAAGCTGGGCATCTTAGAAGAGATTGCCCAAAGCGAAGATATGAAAATGGCAATGGAAACAGAAGCGGAAATGGAAACGGAAACGGCAATGGAAATGGAAACGGGAATGGGAGTGGATTCTACAACCATGGAGCTGGTTCCAGAAATGGAAATGGAAGCGGATTCTACAGCCAAGGCTATGGAACCGGTCCCGGAAATGGAAGCAGATTCTACAACCAAAGCCAAGGGGGTAATCCTGGATCGGGAGGATACGGATCTGGTCAAGGAGGAAATTCTGGATCGGGAGGACACAGATTCGGCCAAGGAGGAAATGGATACTACGGACAGAAGTTGCTTGGAAATGGCCCCAACAATCCACAATGACTCACGGGGTCGACCTCCCTCAATTCAGAGGTGATGGTCGCGTCAAGGTCATCAATGAACTCGAGGCTTGGGATCTGAGCCATTGACTCTGGAGAACAGGGAGTAGTTGTATTCGCCAGTTCCATTGTCGCATCGAAACCGCTTGATCCGAAATCCTCTTGCCTTGATCCATGCCTGGTATGCTTGAAACTTGGCTGATATTTCATCTGCCGATTTCATGATGAGGAAATACACCTCGGTGTAGCGTGTGCAATCATCAATGTAAATGATGTAAAACTGAGCACCTCCGATACTGTGTTTCATGGATCCACAGAGATCAAAGTGTAAAAGTTCAAAGGGTGTTGAAGAGCGGGTCGACTTCGTTCGGATCATGTGTTGTTGTTTCGTTTTGACGCAGGTTTCGCATAGTCCCAAAATTTCCCACGGGGTCCGGGTTTTGGTCTTCTTATCCGAATACAGAATGAGCTTGAGGTCTGCGTAATTGAGATGTGCGAGTTGTCGATGCCAGACTTCGATCGAGTCTGATTTCCGGATGTTCGTAGTGGATGATATGTGAGCAGATCTGAGTTGTGGCAGGATTGTTGCTGAGGATGAGTGAGCAGATCCGTATTGTGGGAGGATATAAAGACCACGATCAAGTGTGGCACTGATGGGGTTGTTGCCGAGGTGGTTGATCACTGCGTATTTTCCATTCTTGAATATTGCTGTGCGACCGTGGCAGTCAAGCTGGCTGACGGAGAGAAGAGATATTCGAAATTCTGGTACAAAGAATGCCTCAATACATACCCCATTCAATTGTACCAGCCCCTTCTTCCTGGCGTGCACTTCATTCTTGTCCCCCAACTTGATGATTATATTAGCTTCAGTGATCGAGTCCTTCTTAAATTCAGTAAAGTCATTGCAATAGTTATGGGAAGTGCTAGGGATCCTGAGGGAAAATGGAATCACCTACGAACTGTCACCACCATATACACAGCACAAGAATGGTGTTGCTGAGAGAATGATCCGAACACTTAACACAAAAGCAAGAAGCATGATGAAGGACGGAAATGTGCGCATCCGATTCTGGCCTGAAGCCATCCGAACAGCTTGCTACCTCCACAGGAGATCTCCCACCTTGAGTCTGTCCGGAAACCACTCCCCCTACGAGGTACTGTTTGGAACCGTTCCACAAATTCAGCATCTACGGCGATTTGGCTGCAAAGCATACAAGCACATCCCACCCACACAACGAACTGAGAAAAAGTTCGGGAGCTGCTCAACCATGTGTATGATGCTGGAATATGTGCATGACACCACGAAGATCTGGAGAATCTGGGATTTTAAGTCAGGAAGAAGCAGAAGAGCTGTGGAATGCTAAAGCTTGATATTCCAAGAAGAAGAGAATACGCACGGAAGAAGCATGGAAGAAGAGAATACGCATGAGAGAAGTGTGGAAGATGAAAAGGATGCTGTGTTTCCTGAGCAGGCAGAGAGAAGCTAAAGTACAGGGACAAAAGTTTCCATACAGGGGCCGTTTTACACCAAAAATGCCCGTTTTCACACAACCAAAAACCACTCTTTACTTGACGGAAAAAAACTGTGCCTTTCACAGACATCTGTAAAAGTTTGCCCGGCCACCGATTTCTTTACAGTCTTCACACGTAGAGAAAAGAGAGAGAGAGAGAGAGGATCTTGTGAGGAACAGGATGAGATGATTTGATCGTTGAAGTTTGATGAAACG
>Ga0307508_10003783_pt1 | contig 15125 bp, 9 predicted proteins | sample 9_EM_MG_FD_203089 | JGI IMG/M metagenome (GOLD analysis project Ga0307508, IMG submission 203089) | Populus trichocarpa ectomycorrhiza microbial communities from riparian zone in the Pacific Northwest, United States - 9_EM | ecosystem: Host-associated > Plants > Roots > Unclassified | place... | reverse complement strand
GCCCGGGGCCGCCCCCCCCCCGCCCCCCCCCCGCCACTGGACGGGCGTTGCTAGCCCCCGGCGGGGCGGTTGACCTTCAGCGTCACCGGCACGGACGCGAGCGGGTACGGGGTGTCGCTGCCGAACACCAGCCGGGCGCGGTAGGCGCCCGGCTGGGTGACCTGTGCGGCGCCCGCGTTCAGGGTTACCGTCACGGTCACCCGCTGGTGGGGCCGCAGCGTCAGCCGGGTGGCGCTCTCGCCGAGCCAGGGGACGTCGGCGCTCGGGTCAACGGCGTAGCCCGGCAGGTACTCCGCGTCGGTGCTCGGGAAGGAGCCGTCGGGGGAGCCGCCGAACTTGTAGAAGCCGAGCACGCCGGCGCCGCGGTAGGTGGCCGTGTCGGCGTTCGGCAGCGCGGTCCACGCGCCGGTCCGCGGCTGGTAGGCGAAGCCCTGGTTGGTCAGCTTGTCTCCGGTGACGCCGCCGGAGACGGTCAGCATGCCGTTGGTCGCCGCGTACGCCGAGGCCCACAGCGGGATCGGCATGTCGGGCAGCTTGGACCAGGCGCCGGTGGCCGGGTCGTAGGAATAGGCGTGTCGGACGTTCCCGGCCCGGCCCGCGCCGCCGGCGCAGTAGAGCTTGCCGCCGATGCCGGCGCAGGAGAGCCAGGCGATCGGTTCGGGGTAGCCGGCGATGTGGCTCCAGGCGCTGGTGGCCGGGTTGTAGACGACCGCGGAGTCGGTCACGTCGCAGGTGTTCGACGTGCAGCCGCCGACGAGGTACAGCTTGCCGCCGAGCACGGCGCTGCCGGATCCCGCGTACGCTGCCGGCGCCGTCGGGCCGAAGGCCCAGGTGTTGCGGGCTATGTCGTAGATCTCCAGCGTCGGATCCGCGACGCCGCCGGCCGCCCAGCCGCCCGCGATGTAGAGCTTGCCGTCGATGATGCCGTGCCCCGGCGCCTGGCGCGGGTCCGTGGCCGAGGCGAGCTGGGTCCAGGCGCCGGACGCCGGGTCCAGGACGGAGAGGCCGTTGCCGGTGGAGTCGCCGATGGACAGCCCGGCGTCGCCGAACCCTGAGTAGATCTTGCCCTGGTAGGCGTCCGCCACGTTGTCCATCACGGCCGCCGGCAGCCTCGGAGCGCTCTGCCAGGCGGCGTCCGAGGGCGTGGCCGAGGCGCCGGCCGTGGGACTCTGGGCTTGCGGCTTTCCGGTGAGCCGGCCCATCGGGAAGGCGCCCGCGACCAGCTGCAGGGGCGCGCCTTGGGCCGTGCTCGGCGAGGCCGCGCCGGCCTGCTCCCCGATCTGGAGCGTGGCGGTTGCCGCGCCGGTGTTGGTGACCTGCAGTGTTCTGCTGGCGCGAGCGCCCAGGCCGACGGAGGCCTTGAGGGAGCCGGGGGTCACCCGCAGTTGCCCGGCCGCGAGCCGGTAGTCCGCCTCGACGGCGCCGTTGGCACGCACGTTCACCGTCTGGCGGGCGCTGACGTAGTTGAACTTGGCGGCGGTGAGGGTGTGCTTGCCCGGGCCCGGCACGAACAGCGAGTAGTAGCCGTCGCCGAGGTTCGGGTCCTCCGACGTCGCGACCGCCTGCGCCTGTGCCCGCGGGCGCTGGTCGCCGGTGACCGTCGCGTCGACGGCGCCCCGGCCGTTGTTGGCGTCGCGCGCCGTGCCGACGACCAGGCCGCCCGGGACGGGCGTGAAGTCGCGCTGGCCGACGAAGACGTCGTCGATTCCCCAGTAGAAGCCGCCGTTCGCGACGTAGTGGAAGCGCACCTGGACCGACGGCTTGCCGGCGTAGGCGGACAGCGGAACGTCGTAGTGGGTGTTGTCGAGGATGAACTCGTCGCCGCTGAGGTCGGGTGTCCACAGCGTGGTCCAGGTGGCCCCGCCGTCGTCGCTGGCCTGCACCTCGGCCTTCTGCCGGTCCGGGTTGATCACCCACATGGTGTCGAAGCCGACCTCCGGCCGCATGTCGTGGGTGAAGTCGAACACCGGGCTGAGCAGGGAGGTGTCCAGCGTGCTGTCGAAACCGAAGAAGTTGCTGTCGGCGATGGCGAACCCGCCGCTGCCGTTCGTCTCGTTGCCCCGGTCGCCCGGATCGTCGAACTGCCAGCCGCCGGACGTGTCGGGGGCGTTGACCACGCTCCACCCGGCCGGTGCGGAGGTGGTGGAGTCGAAGGTCGTGGTGGGTCCGGTCAGTTTGAGGTGGTAGCCCGGCGCGGTGGCCACCCACGGATCGGCGAGCGCCTTGGCGTCGACGGACACGGGGCTGCGGGCGACGTGCACGGTCCTGGTGACCTCGTCGTAGCCGGGCGACGCGGGCGCGAAGTCGAGGGTGTAATCGCCGTGCTGCGGCAACGTCAGCTGGTACCGGCCGGTCCGCGGATCGGTCCACACCGCGTTGGGATCGCCGGGTACGGTGATCTTCGCGTAGAGCGGCCAGCCGTGGCCCGGGCCGTCGGTGACCGTGCCCGAGACGGTTTCGCTCGGCACCGCCGCCAGCCTGAGGTTCTCCGTCACGGTGGCGCCGGCGGCGACCGCCGGCTTCGCCTCGCCGGTCACGTATCCGAACGCGGTGACGCTGAGATCGTGGCCGCCGGCCGGCACCGCGAGCGTGTAACGCCCCTTGGCGTCGGTGTGGGCGACGTCGATCCCGTCGCTGACGGTGGCGCCGGCGATCGGCTTGCGGTCGGCGCGGTCGGTGACGGTTCCGGTCAGCGTGCCGTGCGGGCCGGTGCGGAACGCCTGCAGCCCGTTGGGGGTGCCGAGGCCGGTCGGGCCGTCATAGCCCTTCACGGCGTTGCACAGGTAGCCCACCGAGCAGCCGCCGTCGGCGCCGCGGGTGATGTCGTTCAGGCCGGCGCCCGCCGCGAACGGGTAGGAGTTGGGGTAGGTCCCGGCGGCCGGGGCGCCCGCGTCGGCGTACACGCCGGCGATGACCGGGGCGGCGACGCTGGTGCCGCCGTAAACGCTCCAGCCGACGCCGCTCTCGTAGACGGCCACGCCCGTGTCCGGGTCCGCGACGGCGGAGACGTCGGCGACCGACCGGTTGGCGCAGCCGGTGTCGTGCTGGAAGGCGGGCTTGGGCTCGTAGAGCGAGCAGCCGGACCCGGTGCCGGACCACACCGTCTCGGACCAGCCGCGCGAGCTGCCCCGGTCGCGGTTGAGGCTCGTGCCGCCGACGGAGGTGACAAACCGCGAGGCCGCGGGGTAGGAGACGCCGTAGCCGGAGTCGCCGGCGGAGGCGATCACGGCGACGCCGGGGTGGTCGTAGTGGGCGTCGTTGGTGGTCGTCTCGGAGGGGTCCTCGCCGGAGCCGGGGACGGGGGAGTAGTCGGAGCCGTAGGAGTTCGACACGAACTTGGCGCCGAGGGTCACGGCCTGGTCCACGGCGGCGGCGAGGTTGACGTCGCTCGCGTCGTCGGCCTCCACAAGCAGGATGTGGGCCCCCGGGGCGCTGGCGGAGACCATGTCGAGGTCGAGGGAGATCTCCCCGTCCCAGCCGGCGTTCGCTTCCGGGTAGTCGGCGCCGCCCTGCTGGTCGACCCTCTTGAAGCATCCGTTGGCGGTGGTGCACGGGGGCAGGCCGTACTGCTGGCGGTAGGCGGCCAGGTCGGCCTCGGCGGTCGGGTCGTCGTAGGCGTCGACGATGGCGACGGTCTGGCCCGATCCGCCGCCGGGCGGCAGCGAGTAGGCGCTCTGCAGGTCGGCGGGCCCGTACCCGGGCGGGACGGCGTCCGCCTGCAGGGCGTGCATCGGCGCGGCGTCCGTACGGCGCAGGGCGAAGCAGGTGAACCTGCCGGGCTTCGCCGCGCCGCAGACGCTCTGGTACGCCGGGGCGGAGCCTGCGGCGGACCGCGTCGCCGGGCCGGCTGACGCCGCCTGAGCCGGGACACCCATCGCGGCGAGGGCCACGGCGCTGAGCAACGACACGGCAGTCTTCATTTGTAGGGTACGGAACATAGCTCCCTGCGTCTCCCGAGGTGGACTGCTTCGCGGAGAGCCTGAAGCACGCCCGGTGACGGCGACAAGAGATAGACGTGGGGTAATAAATGCCCGGAGTGGGGGTATTTAATGACCCGGCATCTCGTGGCTGTCCCGAAGGTAGGCCGCGTTCTCGCTGAGCGCTCCGCGGGTGGGCGCCTCCAGCTTGCGCATCGCGGACTTCACGTGCATGCGCACGGTGTGCGGGGACAGCATCAGGGCCGCGGCGATCTGCGCGTTGCTGTGCCCGCCCGCGACGAGGTCGACCACCTCCCACTCGCGCGGCGAAAGCGCTCGACCGTAGCTGGGACGTCCGCGGCGCCTGGCCGGTCGGGTGTCGCGGTCGCGCAGGACCCGTTCGACCCGCTCCGCCTCGCGGCGCGCGCCGAGGGCGGCCAGGCCGTGCGCGACCTCCGCGAGCTCCTTCAGCCCCTGCTCCGGATCGCCGGCGGCCAGCAGGCATCCGGCCCGGCGTTCCCGCGCCAGCAGGGCCCAGTAGGGGCGGGGCAGGAGCGCCCAGGCGCTCGCGGCCGCCTCGAACATGGCCGCGGCGCGCAGCGGGCTACCGCGGTGGCCGGCCAGCATCGCGCGGCACAGCAGCAGCGCGGCGCGCGGCCCCGGCGCGTCCCCGCCCCGTAGGCCCCGGGCGAAGCCCGACGTCAGCGCGGCGGCATCGTCGGCCCGGCCCGCGGCCAGCAGCGCGGCGACCCGGGCCGGGACGAGGTCGGTCCCCCAGAACCACACGCCCCGGCCGGTCAGCACGCCGACCGGGTCCTCGGTGACGGCCAGGGCGGCCTCGACATCCCCGTCGTCGAGCATCAACCGTGCCAGCGCGGCGGCGGACTCGAGGGCGAACCGCGAATCCTGCTGGGCGAGCGCGGCCTCCAGCTCGCCACGCGGATCGGCGCCCGCGCCGGTGACGCTGGCGAGCAGGCCCGCGACCAGCCTCGCCTCGCTCCGGATGCCGGGCAGCATGTCCCGATCGCCGGCGAGGTCGCTCGCCCGCTCGTGCAGCTCGCCCCAGGCGCCGCGCAGCCAGTCGAGACGAGCCAGGGTCACCAGGATCATCCCGTGCAACCTCGGGTACTCGTGCAGTTCGGCGGCCCGCAGGGCGCGCGTCAGTCGGCGTCGGGACTCGGCGAACCGGCCCCAGACCATCGCCAGTTCCCCCACGTTCAGGTCATGCGCGACGCGCTGGCTCGGCAGCAGCGCCGCGGAGGCCTCGTCGATCGCCGCGGCCGCGGGCCAGCCCTCCTGTTCGCCGAGCACCAGCAGCACGATCACGAGGTCCATCTCCAGCCCGCGCCGGTCCGGCGAGTCGACCCGGGTCACCGCTTCGCCCGCGCGGCGCAGCCACCGTCGATGCGTCCGGGCGGGCCGGCTCGATTCGAACGGCCAGGCGAGAAGGATCATGGCGCGGGCGCGGTCGGCCGGCGCCAGCCCCGGGTACGTGACGGCGTGCTCCAGCTCCGCGCGCCCGGCCTCGTACTCCAGGAGGTTGAACAGCATCCGGCCCAGCTGGACCCGCAGCTCGGCCGCCTCGCCCGGCGAGGCGCGCCCGCTGTCGAGGACCGACCGCAGGCTGTCGGCCAGGACCCGGAGCTGCTCGTTGCCGACGGGCGCCATCGAGATGTACTTCTTGACCAGCCGCAGCAGCGCGTCGGGAGTCTGGTCGATGCGGACCACCAGGTCGCACAGCGTCGCCGTGGCGAGCCCGTCGTCGCCTGCGGCCAGCGCCTGATCTGCCGCCTGCTCCGCGTAACGGCACCATTCGGCGTGCTCACCGGCCTCCCGGAAGTGCCGAGCCAGGCGGGCCACCGGGATCGGGTCCACGTTCTGCAGCGCGCGGCCCGCCCGAAGGTGCATCTCCCGGCGCTGCCGCGCCGGCATCCCGTCGTACACCGCGCGACCGGCCAGAGCGTGGTGGAAGGCGATCAGGTCCCGGCTGTCCTCGATCACCAGCGCCGACCGCAGCGCGCGCTCGAGCCCGACGGCCGCGTCCTCGGGCAGCAGGCTGCTGACCGCCTGGATGATCGCGGGGCCGGTCGCCTCTGCCAGCACCGCGGCCGCCCGCAGGACGGCCTGCGCGCGCGGGTCCAGTCGCCGCATGCGTTCCAGCACCGCGTCGCGTACCGTCGGCGGGATTTCGCTCGCCCCGCCCCGCCGCCGTGACCAGCCGTCCCCGCGGTTGACCAGCTCGGCCCGGTCGTGCATCAGCCGGACCGACTCCTCCAGCGCCAACGGCAGCCCGTCGGTGCCGTCGTGCAGGAAGGCCGCCAGCCCCGCCGAGACCGGCTGCCCGTGCACCATCGAGGAGGCCATCTCGGTGGTCTCCTCGACGGTCAGCGGACCCAGCCGCAGCCGTGCCTGGGTGAACCCCGGCGACAGCCGGGCCGCCAGCCTCGGCAGGAGTGAATCCTCGGCAAGCTCCTCGGGCCGGTAGGTGACCACCACGCTTACCCGCGGCGGCCTTTGTGTGCCCAGGAACAGGACGAACTCCGCCGTGGCGTCGTCCGCCCACTGGCCGTCCTCGAGCACCAGCACGCCGATGCGCAACGCGTCGAGCAACTCCTGCAAGGCCCGAAACAGCCGGTGCCGGGCCGCCGTCGCATCCTCGGCCGGCTCGGGCGCGGGCGGCAGGCTCGCCGACCACTCGGGCAGCAGCGGCCGCAGGGCGCCTGCCAGGTCACTCAACCCGAGACCGGCCACTCCGGCGGTGGCCTGCCGGATCGCGTCGACGACCGGGCCCAGGGTGTGCGGTTCCCGAAACGGCGGGCAGGCGGCCACCAACACCGGACCCGCCGTCGCGGCCTCGGCGGTGAGCAACTCCGTCACCAGCCGGGTCTTGCCGATGCCGGCCTCGCCCTCGATCAGGACGAGGGCCGGAGGGTGGGCCAGCGCCCGGGCCGCCGCGGCCAGCTCCCGGTCACGCCCCACAAACGCCGGCGCCCCGAGCGCCGGTTCCACATCGCCACCCACACCTCGCCTGGCCGGCATTCGTGCAGACTACCGCCGTCCAGCCGGCCGGCCCCGTGGTGGTCGATGGAACGCTGATCACCGCCGGGCCGGCCCGCGACGTACGCGTCGGGGATTTAAGGATCTTTAAGCCGTGACCCCTCATCCGCCGCTCAGCGGGCCTTCGTACTGGACACCACTTGGGCAAGTAGCCGATCGGGGTCCTGGGGAGTGGGCGTGGAACTTGAAAGGTCCTTCAACGAGTCGCGTGAGGTGATCGCCGTGACCGGTTACCTGGAGTAATTGCTCGTCGCACAGAACGTGCGTCGTCCGCACGGCCGGCCGGCGAGTGGCACGTTCCGGGGATCAAACCACGACCCCCGCGCCCTACCGTCGCCCGATAGGGGAAATGCCTTTCCGACGACCCTCGACCCGCACGGAAGTCCCTCTCCCAGGGTGTCGTAGACGTTGCCGAGCTCATTCCTCATTCGCATTCGAAGAACAGGCGCAAAAGTGGCTACTAGAAGAACTGTCCTCACGGCCGCCGCGGGCGCGGTGCTGGGCTCTGCCGCAGGCTGCGCCCCCAACTCGCAGAGCCAAGGCGCCACGAGCGGCGCCGCGGCCGGCTCACGAACGACCCAGCTCGCCTCCTCGGTGACCCCCAAGGTCATCGGGGACGGCAGCACCAGCGACACCGGAGCCCAGCCCCGCCAACCCGCCGTGCAGAAGCTGAAGGCCGGCGAGGAGCCGCCCCAGTTCGTCGTGCTCTCCTGGGACGGGTCGGGCAAGGCGGCGCTGTTCTCGCGCTTCCGGGAACTCGCCGGGCAGCTGAACGGGAACATGACGTTCTTCCTGTCTGGCATCTACCTGCTGCCCCGCTCGAAACGCATGCTCTACCACCCGCCGCAGCACCCGGTCGGCGCCTCGGCCATCGGCTACCTGTCGGACAACTCCATTCACGGCACCATCAGCCAGCTCGGACCCGCCTGGCTCGAGGGCAACGAGATCGGCACCCACTTCAACGGGCACTTCTGTGGCCCCGACGGGGTCATGAAGTGGTCGCCGGCGGAGTGGGACAGCGAGATCGACCAGGCCGTCGACTTCGTGTCGAGCTGGCGCACCAACACCGGATTCACCGACCTGAAGGCGTTGCCGTTCGACTACCGGAAGGAGCTGATCGGCGGCCGCACGCCCTGCCTGCAGGGCCAGAAGAACCTGATCCGCTCCAGCCGCGTGCAGAAATGGAAGTACGACAGCTCTGGCACCGGCACCCAGGTCTGGCCGACCCAATGGTCGAACGGCCTCTGGAAGATACCGATGCAGGGCATTCCGTTCCCCGGGCACAGCTTCGAGGTCATCTCGATGGACTACAACATGATGTACAACCAGTCGAAGGTCACGCAGGGCGACCCGGCGATGCACCCGGTCTGGAAAGCCCAGGCCCGCGACGCCTTCCTCGCCGGCTTCCGCCGCGCCTACCAGGGCAACCGCGCGCCCCTGATCATCGGCAACCACTTCGAGAACTGGAACCGCGGCATCTACATGGACGCCGTCGTGGAAGCCGCGGTGGAGATGGCGAAGAACCCCAACGTGCGGTTCGTGTCGTTCCGGCAGCTGGTCGCCTGGCTCGAGGCCCAGGACGCCGACGTGCTGCGCCGCCTGCGGTCGCTGCCCGTCGGCCGGGCGCCCCGAGGCGGCTGGTCCGCCCTCCTCGGCCACACCGCCTGACCTCGGCCTCCGGCCTGGATCTGCCCGAGTCCCCCGGCTCGGCCCGGACACAATCACCGGAACCAGGCGACAGCCTCTCACCGAGGCGGCGGTCATCGGGATGACCCGGCAGCTCGCCATGGAGGGCGGCCCGCACGGCATCCGCGTCAACTCGATCTCACCCGGCCTGATCGAAAGCAACGCCACCCGCGATGGGCTCGCGGACGACGGGTTCGGCCGGGCCATGCGCGACCGGACCCTGCTGGGCCGGGTCGGCCAACCCGAGGACATCGCCAACGCGGCCGTCTTCCTCGTCTGCGACGACAGCGCGTACATCCCGGTGTCGACCTGATCGTCGACGGCGGCATGAAGGTCTGGTGACCAGCCGATGTCCAACGGTCGCGATTGACCGGGGCGCGAGCGTACCCGACACGATCCTGGTGTTCGCCATCCTCGTCGGTGTCGGCGTGGCTGCGGCGGGTCTGGCGCTGCGGGCCCCGCCGACCGCGAAGCGCGCCGCTACCGGCCGCCGCGCCCAAACCCGCCGGCAGCCCTGACCTGGGGCCCGAGGGATAGCGCGGCCGGCTTGGGCGTGGGCGAATCACGGCGCGCAACCGCGGCGCGAGATGCGGCGGACCTCGACCAGGTCGAGGCCGAGCGATTCGACCTCGGCCAGGACGCCGTACAGCGCGGGTTGGTCCAGCACTCCGGTCAGGATCGTGTCCGGCCCCTGCCATTGCCACGCCATGGCCGGGAACGCCGACAGCAGCGTATCGCCGAGATGACCGTTGATCCGGATCAGGTAGCTGGCGTGCGGGGGCCCCATCCGACGATCGTTCAGCGCGACCAGGTGAGTCCACATCGCCGGGCTCCGGTGACTCGGGGCCGATGCTATTGCGCTGGCAAGCAGCTCGTATACGGTTCTGATATGCGTAGGGGGGCGAGTTAGCGCTGGGGATCGGGTCACGCGTGGCATATAGGGCAAATCGCCGAAAGTCGGGTCGGACAACTCCGCGGCTCATCCAGCGGGGGAAACTGGTCGCTTCCCTCGACCGCGCGACCGAAGCCAAGGTAACGCTCATCTCAGCCCCCGCGGGCAGCGGCAAGACCTCGCTGCTGCGGGCCTGGGCGGACGGGCCCGGCAAGCCGTACCGGCTGGCGGTCGTCCAGGTGCAGCGCGATCAGCAGGACGCCCAGCAGTTCTGGGTCGCCGTCCTCGGCGCCATCCGGCGGGCGTCGGGCGCGTCCGGCGAAAGTCGACAGCCGGCGGCGACACCCGACTTCAACCAGGAGACGATCGTCGACCGGGTCCGAACGGAGCTGGCCGGGCATCTCGACCGTACGTTCCTGGTCATCGACGACCTGCACGAGCTGACCTCGCCGGAAGCGCTTTCCCAGCTGACCCTGCTGCTGGAGCGGCTTCCCGAGCAAGTGCACGCGATCCTCGCGACCCGGCGGGACCTGCTGCTACGGCTGCACAAGCTGCGCCTCGCCGGCGACCTGGCCGAGATCCGTACGGCGGACCTGCGTTTCACCGAGCGCGAGACCGCCGAGTTCCTGGCGGCCTCGGGCATCGCGCTCTCCGAGGCCGGAGCCGCGAAGCTGCACGAGCGTACGGAAGGCTGGGCCGCGGGCCTGCGGCTCGCGGCGATCTCGTTGGCCAGCAGCCCCGACCCGGAGCGGTTCGTGGCGGAGTTCTCCGGCAGCAGCCGGACCGTCGCCGAGTACCTGCTCGCCGAGATGCTGGAGTGCCAGCCGGCCGAGGTCCAGCAGATGCTGCTGCGGACCTCCCTGCTCGACCGCGTCAACGGCGAGCTGGCGGACCTGCTGACCGGGCAACCCGGCTCAGAAGCGATCCTGCTCGACCTCGAAGACGCCAACGCGTTCGTCGTGTCGCTCGACCCGGCCCGCACCTGGTTCCGGTACCACCACCTCTTCGCCGACCTCCTCCGGCTCGAAATGCGCCGGAGGCTGCCTGAGCAACTGCCGGCCCTGCACCGGCTGGCCGCCGGCTGGCTCGGCGAGCACGGCGAGATCGTCGAGGCCGTCCGGCAGACGCAGGCCGCGGGAGACTGGTGCGCCGCCGCCCGGCTGCTCGCCGACCACTCGTTCGGCCTGACCCTCGACGGGCAGGCCCAGACGATCGAGACGCTGCTGCGAGCCTTCCCGCCGGGCGCCGTCACCGAAGGCCCGGATCTCCCGCTCGCCCGGGCGACCAGCGAAGTCGCCCGGGGACGCCTCGACGAGGCCGCCGCCCACCTGACCGTGGCTGAAACCACGATCGAGGCGACCCCGGTGGAGCGCCGGCACCGCCTCGAAGTGGCGACCGCGGCGCTGCGGCTGTCGCTGGCGCGCAAGCGCGGCCACCTCGCGGGTGTGGTCGACCAGGTCAGGTTCCTCGCCTCGCCGGTGGCCGGCCAGTCGGACGAGGAAATCGCGCTCGACAGCGACCTGCGCGCCGTCGCGCTCATGAATCTCGGAACGGTCGAAGCCTGGTCGCTGGCCAACCAGGACAGCCAGCGGCACCTGCAGGAGGGCGCCGAGCTGGCACGCAAGATCGGACGTCCGTACCTCGAAGTCGCCTGTCTCGCGGAGCTCGCCTTCGCGTCGAAGATCGAGCCCTTCGCCGTCACGCAGCGGCGCTGCCGCGAGGCGATAGCGCTTGCCGAGCACCATGGTTGGGGCTCGGAGCCGGTCATATCGCCGGCGCTGGTGAACCTCGCGGGCGCGCTGATCTGGACGGGGGAGTTCGACGAGGGCGACCGCTGGCTGGGCCGCGCCGCCCGCGCCCTGGAAACCGACACCGGGCCGCTGATCAGGCTGTTGCTGCACCTGGGAACCGGCATGCTGTTCGCCGGCCGCCAGACGCACGACCAGGCGCTCGCGGAGTTCGGCGCGGCCGACCACCTGCAAGCGCAGCTGGAAGGCGTGCACCCGCTGGCGAGCCTGCTCACCGGCTGGCGGCTGGCCACCCAGGTCCGGCTCGGGCAGGTCGGCGAGGCCCGGGCGTCGCTGGCGGCGCTGGACGGCGGCCTGGCCGGCTCCGGCGAGATCGGCAACGCCCAGGCGGTCCTTCTGCTCGCCGAGGGCGACCCGGAAGCCGCGCTCGCCGCGGCGCACGGTGTCCTGGACGGCACGGCGCCCAGCATCGGCTACGTGACCCTCGTCGAGTCGAACCTGCTGGCGGCGCACGCGTACCGGGAGCTCGGTGATCAGCGCGCCGCCACCGCGGCCACCGAGAGCGCGCTGGCCCTGGCGGAGGCGGACCGGCTTGTCCTGCCCTTCGCGATAACCGGCTCGCTGAAGCTGCTCGAGGCCATGCCGCGCCACGAGACAGCTCACGCGGCACTGGTCACCGACATCGTCGAGGCCATCCGCGGATCGTCGACGCCGCCCGGTCGTGAGCCGACGCTGGCGGAGGTCGAGCAACTCAGCCCGAGCGAGCTGCGGGTCCTGCGGTACCTCCCGACGAACCTCTCCCGGCTGGAGATAGCCAAGGAGCTGCTGGTCTCGGTGAACACGGTCAACACCCACATCCGCAACATCTACGCCAAGCTCCAGGCGCAGGGCCGTTCCTCGGCGGTACAGCGCGCCAGGGAGATGCGGCTGCTCTCGGCCGGCCCGACATCAGCGCGGGTCTCCGGCGTGCCCGGCAGAGCGGAGGTCGACCACGTCGGCGGTTGATCGCCCGGCGAGGACGAAGAGGGTGACCGCGAAGCCGTACGGCGTTCCGTCCCTGCCGGTCGGGTCTTTCGGCCCTGCCCGACATCGATGCGCGGCGAAAGGCTGGTGGCAGAGACGATGTTGGAGGGTGACGATGACCTACCGTATTGCGATCAATGGTTTCGGTCGGATCGGCCGTAACTACCTGCGCCGGCTGGTGGCCAAGGACATGGCGAACGCGGGCTTGCAGGTGGTGGCGGTCAACGACTTGTACGACGCCGCGACGTTGGCACATCTGCTGCAGTACGACTCGACGTTCGGCCGGCTCGACGCCGAGGTCGGTCACGACGGTGACGTGTTGACCGTCGGGTGGCACAGCATTCCGGCGTTCTCGCGGCGTACGCCCGAGGAACTGCCGTGGGCGGAGTTGGATGTGGACCTGGTCATCGAGTCGACCGGGAGGCTGCGTACCCGTGACGACGCCGCGCTGCACCTGAAGGCGGGCGCCGGCCGGGTGTTGATTTCCTCCCCGGGCAAGGGCGTCGACGCGACGCTGGTCCCGGGCGTGAACGCGGACAGCTACGACCCGGTGAGGCATCAGATCGTCTCGGCGGCGTCATGCACGACCAACTGCGTCGCGCCGCTGGTGAAGGTGCTCAATGACTCGTTCGGTATCGAGCGCGGCTATCTGACCACCGTGCACGCGTACACGAATGACCAGAACGTGCTCGACGCGCCGCACAAGGATCCCCGGCGGGCCCGCGCCGCGGGTGTGAACATCATCCCGACCAGCACGGGCGCCGCGAAGGCGGTCGGCCTGGTGCTTCCGGAGCTGGCCGGCAAGCTCGACGGTGTGGCGTTGCGGGTGCCGGTGGTCGACGGCTCCATCAGCGACCTGACGCTGCAGTTCGCCGCCGACGTCACGGTCGAGCAGATCAACGCGGCGGTCGCCGCCGCGGCCGCCGGGCCGATGTCGGGCATCATCCGGTACACCGAGGCGCCGATCGTCTCGACCGACGTGGTGGGCGATCCGGCTTCGTGCGTGTTCGACGCTGGGCTGACGCAGGCGCAGGGCCGTCTGGCCAAGGTCTTCGGCTGGTACGACAACGAGTGGGGCTACACCAACCGTCTGGTCGACCTGACCAGGCTGATGGAGCAGCGGAGGTGACGTGATCGGAGGAGAGATGGTCCGTACCACGGTGGGGCCGGCCGAGGTGGCCGGCCCCGTCCTCGCGGGCATCATGGCGGCGGCCACCGCCGAGGACGTGCTGCGTTGCTGCTTCGCCGAGGCCGGGCGCCGGGAGGTGGGAGTACGCGTTCTGCTCGCCGGGCCGGTGCCCGAGGCCGGCGTGGACGTCCTGGTGGGTGACCTCGTCGACCGGTGGGCCGAGAAGCACCCAGCCGTGCCGGTCACCGTCGAGGTCCGCCGTGGGCTCGACGCCGCGATCACCCTGACCGCCGCGACCCTCCACTGTGGCCTCGTGGTCGTGGCCGAGCCGGCCGACGCGCAGGAGGCCGCGGTGGCGCACGCCCTCGCCCGGCGTGCGCACTGCCCGCTGGTCGTGGCGCCGCCGCACCTCGGGCCCGTCGAGGTGCGGCCGGGCCCCTGACTCAGTCGTCGATCTGGATGGTTTCGCGGGCCTCCCGGCGCGGTGAGATGGGCAGCAGTTCGTCGGACTCGGCGTATCCCAGCCGTACGATCAGGTGGGGTTCGCCCGAGCCGGGCAGCAGCCGGCGCAGCAACTGCCGCGGCCAGGCCACCTCGACGGCCTCGCTGATCGGCGCGGTCGACACGCCTTCGACGGTCGCCTGCAACAGCAGAGCCGACATCGCCTCGCCGCCGCGCAGCAGGTCGGCGGGGCGGTCACCGGCGCCGAAGAGGATGACGTACGCCGCGCCTTCGTCGCTGCCGACGCCGGCGAGCAGCCCCGGGGAGCCGTCCGGGAGGAAGTTGCGCGCCGGCACCCGGCGCAGGGCGGGCCGCACCGCGGTGGTGGGAGGCACCCCGTCGCTGGTCCACGCGGGACGGTGGGTCCAGCGGGTGAGCTCGGTCCGGTAGGCCGGGTCGAAAAACTCCATGTCGGCGGCCTCGTCCACCGCCACGGCGAGCTCGGGCACGAGCTGGTCGGGAACGACGTACAGCTGGGCGCCCTGCGATTCGACGAGCTGGCCCAGCCGGGCCAGCGTCTCCGGGGGCACGCGGCGCTCGCCGAAGGACCGGCGGTCGGTCCGCCGCCGGCTGATGGCGTCTGCCAGGATCGTGGCCTCCGGGTCAGGCTCGGCGCGGCCGGTCACCCGGATCCGGGCCAGCAGGTCGGGGCGCGCTTCGTCCGGCAGGCGCTCGATGTCGGTGTGCCAGCCCAGCGCGGCGAAGGCGACGCGCGCGTGGTGCAGCGCGCCGCCGCAGCTGAGCAGCAGCAGCCGTCCCTCCGCGTCGGTCACGCCGAGACGGCGCGCCGGATCGGACGAGAGCCGCATGACGTCGCCGGTGATGTGCCATTTCCAGGGTTGGGTGTTGAACACCGACGGCGCGCGCAGCGAAGCCCGCGCGGCCGACTCCAGGGCGGCGCGGGCCTCGGCTCGGGTGACATGGTTGGCGGGGGCGTTCATGGCGGGCCTCCGATCGTGTATGACCTCAGGGTGTCGGCCCGCGCCGTCGCGGAGTAGGGCCGATGGACCCTGCTCCGCGCGACCAGTGTCGACGTCCGTGGCGGACGAGCGGCCGGCTCGCGGATGGATTCACGCGGCGCCGGCCGGCGACCCGGGAGTCGCCGGCCGGCACGGGGGACCGGAGCGCTACTTCGTCGCGATCGCGATGTGCCGCCCCTCCGGTTGCGGCGC
>Ga0307508_10003782_pt1 | contig 15126 bp, 11 predicted proteins | sample 9_EM_MG_FD_203089 | JGI IMG/M metagenome (GOLD analysis project Ga0307508, IMG submission 203089) | Populus trichocarpa ectomycorrhiza microbial communities from riparian zone in the Pacific Northwest, United States - 9_EM | ecosystem: Host-associated > Plants > Roots > Unclassified | place... | reverse complement strand
GTGTATCCTGGCAAGCCCGCGGCGAAATTGGGTGTGTTCGGTGGTGTTCTGGCGAACCGTGTCAGACGGCTACACTGTACCCGTTCGGTGGACCGTCCGGACGGTACAGTGTAGCTTACCTACCCGGGTAAACGCACTGATGGAGGAACGACTGACACGAACCATCTTTTGGGATCTTTTCCCATTTTGTTTCCATATGGTTGTGGAGGATTTGAAGTCAACCGGCCCATAGTAGTATCCTATGAGGCATATGCTTGTTGGGCACTGCAATATGCCAACAAGAGATTTTGTAAAGATCCCCATTTTCCATTTCAAGTTTTCAGTGTTTGTCAAAAATGCCAAGTCTGTCAATTCGCAGCCCTTCACATCAAAAAAGATGTGTTTCAAAACACCAGAACATATTAAAGGCTCTTACCCTGGAAGATTTGATAAATGCCAGCAAAGAAGAGGAGAAAGGACAACCATTTAGCAATCCTTCTGTAAAAGTTGTGCAACAACAGTTAAAGGCAATCAGAACAAAGATTCAAGGAACTGACGAATCTCAGGTATCCATCTGATCCAGAATATGGAGTTCAAATCTCATCTTCAATCCACCTTTGATCTGGCTGACTATCAATCCTTCAGAATCAGATCCCATTGTTCAAATACTTTGTGAATCTGAAATTGACCTAGAAGCATTTGTCAATACCATGGGACCCACGTCGGGTCAACAAGCAAGGAATGCGGCCAGCAATCCATATGCTGTGGCTTGATACTTTCACTTTATAATCCATACCATCATCGAGACATTATTCGGCATTCAGTCCAAAAGAGAAAACAAAATCAAACGAAAACCAGGGATTTTTGGTATTGTCAATTGTTACATAGGCACAGTCGAATCCCAGGTTTGAGGCATCCTGCATCTTCACATATTGATTTGGCTTTGCCATACTCCATCATCAAAAACTATGCAAGACACACTTCAATGTGAAGATTTTCAAAATAAAATCCAAGACTACATAAGAAATGTTGTTCATGCTGACATTCAAGAACTGAACGAGAAAGGAGTAGAAAGCATACCGAAAGGAAAGGAAGTCTCGTATTCTCAACCATTTCCGCTGATGGGATCCAAGGCACAAAAATGAATTGACGAGTTGGCGCTTACTCTGCAATTTCACCCCTCCACTTGTTTACAACTTCAGAACGGTTGATGGTCATGTAAACGTCATTTTCCACTTACCGTTTGTTCAGATGCCTGGATCAAAGCAGATGGCGAATGTGGACCAAAACAAAATTGTGCCTGTTTAAAAAATTGGAATCCACCTCTACTCTTATGTATCTGTTCGAATCACAACCTAAAACTCCTGTTGAATGGATTTGATTCAATCACACGCAGCTTTTACATCACAAATTATGCTGCAAAAAAAAGAATTGTACCTCAAATGTATCAGCACTCCTTGCGAAAATGTTCGCTTTTCACCACCAAACCAGTAACAAGATGGACAATATCCAAAGTCTTTATAAGTTGTTGCTTCAGCGATGCACAAACACACTCAATCATGACCAACAATTTAGCGTTCTCAAAGTAATAAGTTATTTGATGGGATGGAGCGATCATTATGAATCACATCACTATGCCAATATTTATTGGAACGGGGCACGAATAGCTTTAAACTCCGTGTATCCAGATCTTATCAAAAAAGTTCAAGACAATGAAGTATGATCATTATTTTGTATATTCCAACAAACATAACTGATATCTAATTCTGATAGGAAGTCATTTCAGTTATAAAATTTTCTGAAGGTACAATCAAGCTCAAAGACCAGTTGCAAAAATATCAATATTGTGAAAAACAACTTAACAATGTCAATTTTTTCGACTTTATCCTCAATATGTATAATGCAAAATTATCATTTAACTGGGTTGAAAGAGATGTCGAACAAGTCAGTACTACTGTTGGACGTCCTCCAAATGTTTGAGTTCCTTATTTGCCTGAATACAGAAAAAATCATTGATGTCAAGTTTTACAGACCCAGGGACACGAAACATTACCTTGTGTTATAGGAAAATGGTTTCCATGGAATGACATACAATCAGAGAGAGAACATTATTGCACCAGCATGCTCCTGCTGTTACAACCATGGCGGAATCTAGACGATCTAAAATACACATGGGAAACTTTTGAGTCCAGTTTCGATCGATTCATGATGACCACAGAAACAAAAATACAAATGATTTTAAACAACATTCAGCATTACCATAAATGCCTCAATGCGGCTGCAGAAAAAAGGGTTCGCAAGCGGACAGCTGACAACTCTGATTCTGTATCTTTGGATTTCAATACCAATTTAGTGGATGAGAACAGAAATGAAGATCAAATTTATTTTGATTATATCGACAATCTACTGATAACAGAAGAGTCAATCAAAGAAGTCAGGAAATGCAGAGAAACAGATAGAGACAGACAATATGGAGAAAAGGCAATAAAAATTCCATACAAGGCAGGGATTTTCCAAGAAACATTATATTCTGATAACGTTCCCAACATTGTCAGATGTGCCAATGAACAAGATCAGGACAAATTCTTTCGCTGGGATAAAGAACTAAAAATGGTGACTCGTTGTCAGCTCCAGACTCATGGGACAATAAACCTATCAAGTATTCATGAAAATCTCCCAGATGTCCATCACAAAACCAATTTGAACACATCGATTTGTAAAGTGCAATCAGCGCCTAATAACATCCAACATCCCTTGTTGGCGAAACTAAACGAAGAGCAAAGAAGGGCACATGATATAATTGAAAAATATCTGAAAAAAGAATTAACAGGTAAGTTTAATTGTTTTTCCTTGTCATAAAACACTTTTAAAACAAATATTGACAAAATCACAACATTGACTAGGAGAAGAAACAGAACAACTACGAATGATGATCCTTGGACCTGGAGGAACAGGAAAGTCCAAGTTGATTGCTGCTTTGACAGAAACATTTGAATATTATGAAACTTTGGATTGTCTCACAAAAACTGCAACAACTGGAATCACATCATCTACAATTAAAGGCCAAACACTGCACTCTCTCATATGTCTTGGAAGAACAGGATCGAAAGAAGACTGGTTGCCAATGTCATCAGAAAAAACGTAAACATGTTGACAGCAGAATTTACAAGGAAAGGATTTCCTGATCATTGACGAAATATTGATGGCAGACAAAACAACATTTTTCTGCACGTCTCAAGCCTTTGCACATGTTCGAACTGAACTGGGCAATAGTAATCTGCATGCACCATTTGGAGGTGTCCACGTAATATTATTTGGTGATCTTCATCAATTTCCTCCTGTAGGAAATAAATCAGGAGCTCTATACTGTCACTCTGGGAAAGACTCTGTTAACGCCAAAATAGGTCAATCTCTGTTTCAACAATTTGACACAGTTGTCATGCTTACCGAACAAATGCAAGTCCAAGATCCTCCATGGACTGAACTTCTTCAGCATCTACATACTGGAGAATGCACAAAGAACAACTTGGAGGAGATCGAGAAACTCGTCGTTAACAGTTCATCTTGTCCCAAAACTGATTACATCAAACCGCCATGGAACAACACAATTCTAATAACTCCTAGACATTCTGTCTGTCAGACATGGAATGAAGCAGCAATAAAAAAACACTGTATGATTCATGGACAGCATTGGTACATTGTGATGGCGGAAGACACTCTCTGCAATGGAACCGACGAGTTGCCTTTGAAAGTCAGACTTGGAATCGCAAAACTGAATGAAAACAAAACAGGATGACTCGCCAATCAAATGACCATAGCCATTGGCATGAAAGCCATGGTTGTTTTAAATCTAGCAACCGAAGTGGATATTGCAAATGGAACATGAGGCACTATTGTGGATATCATCCTTGATCCACAAGAAACGCAACCAACAATTGAAGACGATGGAACAGTGATTCTGAAATTGTTACGATTTCTTACGCTCTGGGCTCTTCTGGACTGTCATGACATCATTCCTATGACATGACCAGTTACATCATATGCATAGCTTTCGATGATGCGATATCGCATCATATTGAATGCCCTTCTATTGTTCTTATTGTTCTTTAGTTGTATTGCATCATATCGCACCATATGTTTGTCTTTGCTATGCTTTGCCATAATCGGACACTAGTAGTGTATATAAACTTAAGATCATCTTGTAGATATCTTTAGTTTATTATTACCTTTGTATTCTTGATCCCACGTACTCGACAATCTATAGGTTTCTTACCCTCTATTGCATCTGCTCCTTGAGTTACTACGGAGAGTCAAGAGTCTCTCACAGCCGTCGTCAGGAACTCCCGAAGATAGTTCCCGGTTGCGCAAGTCCCAGCAAGTCTTAGTAATCTCTACTCAAGTGGAAGCATGTGTCGTAGAGAGTTCGTAGCAGAAATACCCTCCCACAGCTGTCTTGTTTAAACCAGATGGAAATTGCAGCATTTGATTCAAAGGACGATGTGACTTGAAGAAGGCATTGTACCGATCATTCCATCAACAGCTTCTTGTATAGTACATGTCAATCAAAAAGGTTACCCAATACAATGTTGACAACTTGCCATCACACCTGGATATGCCTTCACAGACTATAAGGCCCAGGGACAAACAATTGAATATGTGATAATCAATCTAGCTCCACCACCATCTGGTTCAATGTCAACCTTCAGCACATATGTTGCTCTATCGAGAAGTCAAGGCAGGAACAGGATAAGAATTTTGAGAGAGTACAACATTGACACATTTCTCAATCATCCCTCAGAAGACTTGAGAGAAGAGATGAAATGTTTGGAGACCATAGCAAAAAGAACAGCTTCATTGTAATATACTTATTTACTTCTGATTACTTTATTACCACCTAACTCAAACAAGTACAAATTTACTGCTCAACTTTCAATGAGACCTCTCGCATTAACATGTTATTGATGTGTTTATCTCTCCAAATATGGTTAGTTCAGACCTGGTAAGGACCTTGCTTTACAGCAAGGTGAAACAGGTAGGAATGACATTTACACCTGATGTGACACCAAATTTCAAGGTAGTTATAACTCAGCCATTTCTTACCAGATTTGAATGGTTTTCAGCTCAAAAATTCAGAAAATTTGTAGAAACCACCTGATCAAGTCAAAAATACCAAAACCCATGGATAAAATCAATGCAGTTGCCTAGAAGCAAAGTAGTACTCATTTCATATTAACAAAGTTTCCAGCATTCACTACAATAGAGCCAGGAGCAAGGTCTACAGGCTATATTACATATTTGAGCAAAAGATGATATACCATAGCTATGGTGTATAACAGTGAACCCAATCAATGCCTATCATGGACTGACTAAAGTCAACAGTGACAAGATCAGAGGGAGAAATAATAAGAGTATTGAAAGGTGAAGGCAATCCAGCCTCTTGTGGCACCCACATAAGTTGTTGTCCCTGGGAAGAGATAATCCAATTTGTGTCTGCTTGATTCCAGGCAATCACTGATAAATCCCATACCCGCACTGAGTTGTCATATGAGCCAGACACAATCCGTGTGCTGTGTCTTGAAAACGCAACTGAATTGACCAAGCTGGTGTGGCCCCTCAGCTCCTTCAGCACCACACCTGACAATGCATCCCACACCCGCACAGAGTTATCATCTGAGCCAGACACGATCTGTGTGCCATCCCTCGAAAATGCAACTGAATTGACCCGGCGGGTGTGGCCCCTCAGCTCCTTCAGCCCCACACCTGTCAATGCATCCCACACCCACACAGACCAATCATCCGAGCCAGACACAATCCGTGTGCCATCCCTCGAAAATGCAACTGAATTGACTGAGCTGGTGTGGCCCCTCAGCTCCTTCAGCTCCACACCTGTTGATGCATCCCACACCCGCACAGACTTGTCATCTGAGCCAGACACAATCCACGTGCCATCCCTCGAAAATGTGACTGATTTGACCAAGCTCATGTGGCCCCTCAGCTCCTTCAGCACCATACCTGTCAATGCATCCCACACCCGCACAGACCAGTCATGTGAGCCAGACACAATCCACATGCTGTCCCTCGAAAACATGACTGAGTTGACCCAGCTGGTGTGACCCCTCAGCTCCTTCAGCCCCACACCTGTCAATGCGTCCCACACCCGCACAGACCAGTCATCCGAGCCAGACACAATCTGCATACTGTCCCTTGAATATGCGACCGATTTGACAGAGCCAGTGTGGCCCCTCAGCTCCTTCAGCTCCACACCTGTCAATGCATCCCACATCCGCACAGACTCGTCATCCGAGCCAGACACAATCTGTGTGCCGTCCCTTGAAAATGCAACCGAATTGACTGAGCTGGTGTGGCCCCTCAGCTCCTTCAGCCCCACACCTGTCAATGCATCCCACACCCGCACAGACCAGTCATCCAAGCCAGACACAATCCGCGTGCCATCCCTCGAAAATGCAACTGAATTGACCAAGCTGGTGTGGCCCCTCAGCTCCTTCAGCACCACACCTGTCAATGCATCCCACACCCGCACAGACCAGTCATCCGAGCCAGACACAATCCGCATGCCATCCCTCGAAAACGCGACTGATTTGACCCACCCAGTGTGGCCCCTCAGCTCCTTCAGCTCCACACCTGTCAATGCATCCCACACCCGCACAGACTCGTCATCCGAGCCAGACACAATCTGCGTGCCATCCCTGGAAAACGCGACCGAATTGACCCAGCTGGTGTGGCCCCTCAGCTCCTTCAGCCCCACACCTGTCAATGCATCCCACACCTGCACAGACATGTCAGCCGAGCCAGACACAATCTGCGTGTCATCCCTCGAAAACGCGACCGAATTGACCGAGCCGGTGTGGCCCCTCAGCTTCTTCAGCACCATACCTGTCAATGCATCCCACACCTGCACAGACCAGTCATCCGAGCCAGATACAATCCGCATGCCGTCCCTCGAAAATGCAACCGATTTGACAGAGCCAGTGTGGCCCCTCAGCTCCTTCAGCACCACACCTGTCGATGCATCCCACACCCGCACAGACCAGTCATCCGAGCCAGACACAATCCGCGTGCCGTCCCTCGAAAACGCAACTGAATTGACCCAGCTGATGTGGCCCCTCAGCTCCTTCAGCTCCACACCTGTTGATGCATCCCACACCCGCACAGAGCAGTCATCCGAGCCAGACACAATCCGCGTGCCGTCCCTCGAAAACGCAACAGCCATAATTTGTCCCCTGGCTGATACTGTCATCAATGGCAAATCAATACTGCCTTTGAAGACAGGGATGCGAGTGAATTGGTTTTTCCAGTTCCGAGAGAGACTGGTGTCCTGCGACCATGTTGCTAACGCCGAGATGTACAGGTGTGGTGTTGATTCGGCAGCCGGGCTCCCAGTGAAATAGGTAGCAAAATTGGCAGCTTCACCAATGTTACGCGCCAATTCCAAATAACTGTTCTCGCACTGACCGACAGTATTATTGTTGCAGTACACCTCAAACCTTACAATTCATACCTTCAACACCCACTGTCTCGCAGATTGAAGCATCGGAGTACACTGATTGCGTAATCCGAGCAGGTTCATAGCCTCAATCCAGAAGAGGACACGAATTTGGAGGAACTCCGAAATGCAGCAACAGAGATCATTTGTATTGATTGACTGGGGCTCGGGCAAGTGGTGAGTCCAGTGGTGAGATGAGTACCTCAGAACGGCGCTGATGTTATCGTTGACCTTCTTAGAGAGTGCCCAAGTGTTGTCGCTGTCGAAGAGGAAAGATGATTCTATATCACCCATGTTGAACCGCAAGCAGGACTTCATGACACGGAAACAAGATTCGCCAAGAAGATTGTGGTGGGCAGGTTCGTTACACCAAAACGCAAAGTTGTCGAAGTTCGACCGGGCTGGATCAAAAATGAAGTCCGGAAAAGAACCATGATACCAAAAAACACGACCGCCTTGGGTGTAGAGCACGGCGTGGAGATCCTCCGCAACGGCGCTTGCGACAGCATCATCTCCTTCCGCAACAAGCGCGGCAACAATGGAGCTTGATGTACGTTCAGCTGTGCATAGAAAGGTATAAAGGATTTGTAATCGGCGGGTCAAGAACTCGTCCTTGAACTTTGAAAAGGCGTCAAATATAATTTGCCGGTATAGCGTATCGATCAAGAATGTAGCGTCGCTCGCGGAAGCCGTTTTGTATGATTTGGAAAGGAGGTTTTTAAGCATCTTAGTCTGCTCTGTAACCGTGATCGAGCGATGTGGGGTCAAGTACTTCACCGCCGTTGCCGCATAGATGAAGAGACCTTCAGCTTGCCGCACGAGCTCAGCTAGCTCTGGACTGCTGGCGAGCTTCGGCAGCTTGATCGTCAGGTACATCCGGATGTCCAGTTGTGCGTCCTCTATTGGCACACGTTGGAGCCAACATACAGCCTCGGCCGTAAAGGACTTGCAGAGCGTAACGACTTCAGGATCTGTTCGGCTTGTCACGAGAAACTTGAAACCTCTCAGGTTATATTCATCGATTGCTGTGAGTAGGTACCGCAGAAACGCCGGCCCTCCCTCGCCCTTGATCTCGTCGAGAGCATCAATGACGATAAGGTATAAGGGTAATTTTAGACCACGTGTTAACTTCTGCCAAGGTCCAACAAGAAGATCCTTCAACTGTGTGGGGACATCACGATGGACTGCATCGAATTTGTCGGCAATATGCAAGGCGTCCGCATACCGTTCGCATTTACGAGCGAGCTGGTATGCGATGGTGGGAATGATACGAGTCCGATCTCGCGTTTCTTCGAATTGTCGTGAACAGAGAAAGTTGCCACCCAAGACGGTGGGTAGATCATTGCCATCCTTCTCGAACCGTTTGGTTATTGTATACGCAATCGTGGTTTTGCCAGAGCCTGCTTGACCGGTTAACCAGAAGACACGGGGGCATGCTAACGAGGGATTGTTGGCCCATTTGATGATGTCTGCCAATATCTTGACGCGGGTTCCGGGGGTACAGTCTTCACGCTTCAGAGCCAGTTCTTCGAGAACAGTTCTGTGGTCAGCCTTGTGGGAGGGACGCAAACGCTCCAATGACAGGTCCACTTTCTGTTCAACCGATTACTGTAGGTCACAAGCCAGGAAACCTAGATTACTAGTACATACCTTGTTGTTCTCGATCGTGAATGTACCGTCGTTGATCACCACATTATTGATGTTGTTGAACATGGAGGAAGACCCCTGATGAGGAGGAGATAGTAACCTGATCCTAGGACCCTCACTTGCGTTTGCATTCCAATCGGAGACATGCTTTTGAGGATTCGTCGAGGCTGGTTGTGCAAGAGGTTGAGTCGGCGTAAGATGGCGCCAATACACTTACCTGAAGCTGTTGGGTCCGCATTTTTTACGTCGTTGCCTGGACCAGAGTCATGCACGCCGGAAGCTGAGGAAGAAACCCAGGTCGAATGGCTACCAATGGTGACCGATTTCAGTCGTTTGGGCTGACCCAGCAGGTGTTCTCCTTTTCTCTTTGCTGCTGTGGGCGAGGGTTCGTTCGAGTCGGTCATGGAGATGAGAGCGAGAAGCAACGAGCGTCGAGGCAATGCTCGGAAGAAAGCTGCAGCTGCTTACTAAGCTTACAAGCGAGCGTGGGTCTGCTACCTTTAAATAACCAGTGAAGTTTATGAATTGATCAATAATTATGATAAGATATTAAATTGCTCGGCCTCGTCGCTATTTTACATGTAACTTTGATGTAACTTGTAATTTACATATCATTAGTACTGTAGCCCATATTTTAAATATCATATCATATGTAGGTCGCATTTTATACGGCTTGAATTTTGATTGTTACAATGTTAGGATCGAAGTATTTCAGTCGGGGTGTGAGTCTGCACAATTGTACAGGATCCAGATGTGGTACTAGTAGGTTCTGGTGCGGTCAATATCGACTCCGATGTTGTTGGCGCTTAGTAAATTAAGGTCGCCGCGCATAGGGTCGTGGCCCACTGGGTTCGTGTGGTTAACGTGAGTTTTCGACGGAATAGGTCACTTACGGATAGGTCCAACGTGGGTGAGGACATTTTTTGACGTGGTAGATGACGAGAAACTTGTTGCTTTAATTGGTTGTGTTGGACGATAAGGGGGCGTGTGGGGATGTTGTTGGTTGGCGGCATCGTTACTTGGTGCGAGTTGGGATGGTGAGACAAGACATGAGCGATCCGATTACAAACTCAGCAATCAATCACAATCGGCTGCAATTCTTCGGCTGATGCATTGATGAACTTCCAATCCCCATCAAAGCGCAAATGCACATAGTGCCAACATCCGCTTCACTTTCTCTCATAAAACGTTTCCGACATCCCTCCGCGACTGCGTGGCATTCGTCCTCCTTCCTTCTCTCCCATTATGCACTCTACGTCTCATTTCATTCATAAACGATCATTTCTATGTCTTTACGCTTATGTGCCATGGCTTTCTCCCTCTCCGGTTACTTTCTCTACCTCTCATTCGATTTTTGGAGGGCCGTCCTCGTAGTAAGGATTGTTATGTTCATGTATGATAACTTTCCCATTTTTATACTTGTGTACGATAGGTTCTGTTCGTGCCCGGTTGTGTACCATAGTTTCACCATCTCTTAATTCAGCCATCATAATCGTCATAGACTCCTACAGACCCTAAGTCTTTTTGAGGGCGTTAATTATGTCATTAAGCGGTGCCTGAGGCTGCGATAAAGTTGTCCGGTGGTTTTCTTCTGCGCCCGCACACTTGCAGTCCAATTTCCTGTAATGTCGATGAATGCTAACAGCTAACAACATAACTTCGACCAGAATAACAGCTACGTTGATGGTCTTGATGCGAGGATCGTGCTATGCGATGGTTCGCGCGTAGTTCATACTAAACTCAGCGTTAACAGGACCAGAGATGCTTTAAATTGTGACGGAGACATGCAAACAGATCTGGCAATCTCATAAACTTTACGGTTATCGCGCTCATACTATCTCGGTAAGACAACACTCGACTCCTTCCTATCGCCTCTGTTTGGAGAGATAGACTCTGATAGACTCTGTGTAAAGCTGAAGGCTATCCCGACCTCGGAGGGCAAATTATTCATCTCTCCTCGAATCGAACCTGAAGTTGACCAGAGAAAGCAAAAAGGTCGCAAAAACCAGATTCAGATGAATCACCACTCATTGATTGTAGTTTCAGACTTATGTTAATTTTGTGTACTCTTCTTTTTTGCATTTGCATTTTGTGGCTGCCACTGGCTGGGCCCTTACTTGAACATACCCTCAGTGACTGAATCTCCTTTGAATTCTGCTTTACCTTCACCGACTCGACCATCTCTCACCTACCTCGCTCGTCCCTCACTTTTTTTGACTTGCTTCTTAATTACCTTCATCATCTTTTGAAATTTGAAATATTGTTTGCTTTGTTTGCACTTGGTCCTGGTAGTATGGACATAATTTTTTGTAATATACCCCCTCTCAAATTGAATCTCGTGCGTTTTTTGGCTCAAGGACTCGGACTGCTCATCAATGATGTGTCCGTGGAGAACCTCCACTAATTTCTAAAGGCTCATTCGCACTATATCTAGCATAACATACTATCCAATGCACACAATCATCCGTCCTGTTTCATATTACCATTATTAATTGCCGTCTAGTAGGGACATATCGATGCAGAAAGATATATTATGGATGTGACTGACCAATGTAAATCCACTAATAGAAGTTACAAGTATACGTCCTCCTCAAGATTCATCATATAGTCGTTGGGCCATTCGTTGTACTATATCGCTCCTCTTAAATCTTTTGTTGAAGAAGTGGATCAAGAATCCTCCAGGCAGTTTCAGTCTTCTTGTCGAAACGGGCAATACCTGCACCGGCGCTCAACAGTGGTTGCCAAGAGAGGCAAATATCCTTTTCCCTTGCTATTCCCTTCTGCGACTCGATACGGTCCCAATTTGTTGTCACAAAAAGGAGCTTTGTTATAGCCTTGGATCCTCCCACAATTTCTACCATCGGTCGCATAGGCAGTGGCCTAATCCAATATTTGTCGTATATATTTTGGAGAAATAGAAGTCCCGCCACTTTGGGATTCTTGTAACTAGTTTTGTTTTTCAAGAGTTACGGTCACTTGTGGTTATTAGGGTTATCAAGGAAACTGACTTTCATCTCAACCAATCGTAAATGTCGTCCAAGATGACCTCTGTAGCCTCCGGGTGCTGGTAAAAGCCTGGAGTGTCAACCAAGACAATACCCCCATTTCCATCGCGTACCCTCGCCCTGACAGAACGCACAGGACGACCATCAGATTGCAGACCGTGGTTCACCCATGCCGTTTTTTGAGTCAGACAGTCAATGAACTAACAAAGGTTTAGTGAAACATGTCAACAATAGCCAAAGGTCATACCTGACTCTTCACGCCGCCAGCAGGCCCAATGAATCTGCTTCCGCTGTAAGCATCTGTAAATGATGAAGAATTAGACCGCTCGTACACAATGATTGGTGGCGAGTCTCGCTGAAGACTCTTGATTTTTGCCATGGCGGCCAGGGATCGACCTACAAGCAATGCACGACCAATCGTACTTTGCCTACTCAATGCTGCCTGGACTATTGGATAGAGTATACCAAAAGCAGATGAAGTGTCATTCAAAAATCGTTTGACCAATAGAGGTTTGCAGATGCTTTTTAGCTCTTCTTCATGGAGAGCGCCAGTCCTCTCCTCTACACCACCCCACATAGTAGTCGTAAGGATAACTCTGTTTAACTCATTTTGACAAAGGCGCTTGAAGTAGCTTGACTTCAGCAATTGCAAGTTGAACATCCTATTGTCGGATATGGGATGAAAGTAAAGTAGGCCTGCCAGACCAATTTCTTTATGGTAACTAATCAGTCGAAATGTATGTTAGTAACAGGCCCAAGAAAATGAGACACAGTACCTGTACATACGTTTTATTGAACCAGACATATATCATGCGGACGATGTCATAAGGGTCTCGTTTGCCACCAATGCCTGGGGTGTCCACCAAACAGATGCTGGAATCGACGAGCCCAGGAAATGGAAACTTGAATACAGAAATCTCTTCTGTGCTGGATCCCAAGCCTCCTCTAGATAGGCCTTCAATTCCTGCTGCCTGTTCAACAAACTTGAGACTTGTTTGTTAAAATGACAGTCGAACGATGAGAAGAACAAGGAAAAATTTACAGAACTCTTCCCAGAGGCGGTTGGGCCGATCAGCCTGGAACAGAACATGTATTTTGCTGAAAGCTCAAATAATGTTTGACTTACGCGATGACGATATCTTTGTCTGACCAATTTCCATCTTCTGCTCTCGCATTAAACTCATCGACCATCGTAACTTTGTTATGAGAATTTTCTTCTAACTCTCGAACAGAATTGGCGTTGAAGTCCTCTGGAGAATGGCAGTGTTGTCGTGAGGCAAGAGTTACCGTTTGCTCGGGCGCCACGCCGGTCGAGTGAGGCCATGCCTCGTGATTGCCTCGTGTCCTGACAGAAATCACAGCATGAATCTTAAACCTCTTCTAGGAAACCCTTCAATCCCTGCTGCCTACGAAATCAGGGATTAGTGGTCAAAACCGTGACGATTCTTGATTCTTGGAACATGGGACATAAGAACTCTTTGCAGAAGTGGTTGCACATGCAAATTGGACATTAAATTGAGGCAGATAAGCGCTACCCAGAAAGGCCTATCAACTGAGATAACTGATTAGCTAAAGGCGTATCTGTTGAAAAAACGATTAGATAGCTGTAGATTGGACGCAAGAATTATCAACTAACATACAATCAGTCGATCATTCATGAGGTGTATAAGCTCGGAAACGAGCCCAAATTTGCAACGCAGCAAGCCGACATCACAAACAACCTGAAGTGCTGCGTTGTTCGTCCTTATAATAAGGACCTGCAGATTGTTGGGATCAGAGTACTTGAATCAAGAATTGTGGATGAGATCCCTCCTGTTTTACTATGTCTCCGGTGCCCTCCAAATCTTTCTAATCTCAAGTCGGCCCGAACCGCGTTTCCTGTGCAGTCTATCCATTGAAGTAAGAGGGAAGGGTGAGTGGAAAAAAGGAAAACTCGCGCGCATGCCTTGGCAGTCTAAGGACAAGGGAACCGTCACACGCACGACTCGTCACACGACACGTCTCAATTCTATCACAGATACGAGGTCTAGGGGGTTGGAACCGACGACGTAGAGCATAGTCTTTGTAGTTGAGCATGTGACAAGTCAGCTATCATGCGCGCTTTAACCACTAGACTAAAAGGTGTACACCTTATTTTGTTACTCTATGACTATGACCACTACCCTATTTTGGATGTATCCTAAGGATTCTGTGATCAGGTGCTTGAAGCGCGCACCGTAGCATGATCACTTGACCCTAGGAGGAGGGTGTAGATTGGGGGTTACGCCCCACGCTGCTGTGACATAGGGCTGTAGCATGTAGCTGAAGCTGCCGACGCACTGCCGCTTTCACGGACTTGTTGTGGCTAGTCTGTGTGTGGCCGCCACCTCCTGTGTGAACTCAGTCGGCAGTCTCCTAAGATAGTGCCGAAACAGTAAACAAAGAAGAAAGACTTTCCAATTTGGGAATCATCAGACAGCTGGAAAGCCACCAAGGTTTCACAAACAACTCGCTCGGACCTCACCTGATTTTATATACACCAAGAAAAGACCTTTACAACGCGGTATATTCCTAGTCCGTAACATCAGTCCCAGCAACCACGAAAGAGATTACATCCACATCAATGCGTTGAAAATTCTATTACACCGTAGAGTTAAAAAATCCGAACCCATGTACAGAAGAAAGAGAGAGAAGGTTATGGATTTCGATAAATTAATTCTGTCCGTTGCCAATATGTTGTGAATGTTCACCGATACAAGAGCCGAGAGTAGATAAAATAGTAAGAATGGCTTGAAAATAATTTCAGGTCCCCTTCTCAGGACCTGGATTAATACCAGGGCCAGGAAAGCTGTTGAATCTTTTCGACCCTTTCTCCCCTGGTCGGCCAGGGACAGACAGAAACCCGTCACCAGTGCTCCTTCTATGTCCAGCGGACTCTACCAACATCTGGCCGAACTCTGATGAAAGATCATATGCGGATGTAGGCCGCTGGATGGTCGACGCCGACGGCAT
>Ga0307508_10003781_pt1 | contig 15127 bp, 12 predicted proteins | sample 9_EM_MG_FD_203089 | JGI IMG/M metagenome (GOLD analysis project Ga0307508, IMG submission 203089) | Populus trichocarpa ectomycorrhiza microbial communities from riparian zone in the Pacific Northwest, United States - 9_EM | ecosystem: Host-associated > Plants > Roots > Unclassified | place... | reverse complement strand
GCGCTCGGTGGGTGTTGACAATCCTTCGGGGGAAAATAGCGCACAAGGATCCGGAGACGGCTTCAGACCCGTGGCAGAAGCGACAGATATGGCGGAAGCAGACTTTTTGGGGGGTGGGGGGGGGGGCAAATGACCTGGACTTGGGGCACGGTTAGCCGGGCGGTCTCAACCAAGTGCGCTCGACAGAAAGCAGCTCAAACGATGGGGGGGGGAGCAGTGCGCCATCGCCGCCATCACCGCAAGCGCGGACAGCGGCAGAGACTGGGGCCATCGCTGCGCGGGCAGCCGCGCAGGCAAAGAGACGTGCGTCGGGAGCCCGCGTGCGCCGCATGGGTGATCTCTCGCTGCATCGGGAAAGGAGACAACCGAACAACTGGTACCTTCAGGCGAGCAGGAGCACGCTACGCAGGGAGCCGAGCCGTGTGGGCGCGAGTCGAGGCGAGAGGCAGCGACGGAGCGGGCGGCGGTCGGGCAGGATCGTAGGATGGCAGGAGGAGACGAGGCAAACGGCAGGCGGGCGATGATGGAGGCGGAAGCGCGCGCCGCCAGGGACGAGCTCGCGACGAGTGGGATCGACTGCGAGCGGCAGAGGCAGAAGCAGAAGAAGAGGCAGAGGCCGAAGCCGAAGCAGAAGCCGAAGCCGAAGCCGAAGCAAGCAGAAGCAGAAGCAGGAGAGGGATGGTGGAGGGCAGGCTGCGACGCGGTGAGCACGGGCACGGGGAGCGACGACGACGAAGACGACGAAGACGAAGAGGGGCAGTCTCTCTGGCAGGACGGGAAAGCGGCAGCGTGGCGGCAGGCAGAGGGTGGACGAAGGAAGAGGAGAGGGTGGGGTGGGGGGGCAAGGGGGGGCGGACCGCGGGTATCGTCGCAATGCGCGGCGTGGATGGGTGGTGGTGGTGGTGGTGGTGGAGGTGGTGGTGGAGGTGGTGGTGGTGGTGGTGGTGGAGGTGGTGGAGAACGCGGAGAAGGGGGTGGTGGAGCAGATTGTGTTTTTTAGCGGTGCTGGCTGCGTCAGCGGAGGTGGCGCGGCGGAGCGGTGGAGCGGCGGTATGCTGGGTGTGCCGGAGCGGGCGGGCTGGAGAAAGCAGCGGAAAATGCCAGTGGACGGGCGGGCGCACTCAGAACCGCGCAGCCGGGGCAGCAGCAGGAGACGACTGTCCTCCCACGCGGCCGGCGCTGGGGGCCCTGGCCCCGAGCCGTCGTCGCCTGCACGAGACACCGTGCCTCGATGTCCCGTCCCCGCCGCCGCACGGCCGTCAAATTCCTCCTGTTGGTTGGCTGCACGCACGCACAGCAGACAAAACCATGGCATCGCTGGAGAGCAGCAGCGCAGCCGCTGCGACCACAGAAAGCGGCGACACCGCGCCGGAAACAGCGCCAGAGCAGCGCTCCGCTTCCGGTTCGTGCGCCGCGCCCGGCGACGCATCGCTGCTGGCGATGCACATTCAGCGGACGGACAGCCTTCGCCGCCCTCTCTCTCCGGCCACCCGGCGGCGGGCCGGCCGTCGTGAGGCATGTCCCGGCTCCGGAGTGAAGAATCCGCCCATTCTCGCCCCGCTTTCGACCGTGGGCTCTCCGGCGCCGGTCGCTGTGGCTTGTTCCTCCCTTGTCCGGCCCCATTCCTCCCACCAATGGCGGCTCCGCATTCCAGAGCAAAGCCGAGCGCCTCCCGCCAACACGACGGCAGCGCGCCGCCCAACGGCAACGTGCGGATTACGCAGATGGCTAGATATCTGTCCGGCGATGGCTGTCCGCGATGCGGATCGTACGCATGTGCCCCATGTACCCGGCCGGGGCGCACACCAGTGCCATCCCCGGGCGTCTTCGCTCGTTCTCCGCTTCGATCCGTGTGTTCTCCGGCGTCGGTTCCGTTCGTATCTGCGCTGTCGTTGTGTGGTTGCTCGCTGCCCTCCCGGATGCTGAATGGAGCTGGTACACCCGCGCAGCCATGCCGCCATGCCCGGTTGACGCAGCGTGTTGCGAGCCCGCATGCGGCCCGGCGATTGGCTGGCAGCACTCGCAAATCCTGATCCTTTCTTGTCGCTGTGTAGTTTTGGCTGTAGATATGTAGGACGTCCGGCGGACAGCAGATCGCGGATTGCTGGCGGGGGGAGGGCTATCCACCACCGGATTTCCCGGGATGCATGCACCGCCATCCATCCACGATCGATGTGTGTGTGCGGCGAATCACGATGGGGCCCTGGGGAGAAATGTCCCGGGACGCTGCGTCGCCGGCGGGGTGTCCCGGCGAACGAACAAGCGCAGCGGATGGCGCTCTGCTCGCGCATGGTCTGGCGCCGACAATGGAACGCGATGGAAAGGCGCTTTCACAAGTATGTAGACCATGTGCATCCGTGTGCGGACTGTGCCAATGTGTAGAATACACCCGTGGGCGGACTGCGCCATTGTGTAGACTACATCCGTGTGCAGACTACGCCAATGTGTGGACTACATCCGTGTGCAGACTGCATCAGTTTGCAGACTGCATCAGTTTGCAGACGACATCAGCACGCAGACTGCATCAGTTTGCAGACTACATCCGCACGCAGACTGCATCAGTTTGCTGCATCAGTTTGCAGACTACATCAGCACGCAGACTGCATCAGTTTGCAGACTACATCCGCACGCAGACTGCATCAGTTTGCTGCATCAGTTTGCAGACTACATCCGCACGCAGACTGCACGGCGCAGCGTTTCGGGCGGAGCAGGCAGCCTTGGATATACACATCTATCCGGCCCAGCGTCGCATACAAAGACGAATCCGGGGGGGGAGTCGGTGGGCTTTTGCGGGGCAAGCGCATTCCTGGCCGTCATGTGTGCCGCGCCGTCGTGAATTCCGGGAACCTGGCGACAGCACCGCCACCGCTGGGGCGAGCCGGCGCTCCGTGGCGGCCGAGAGAGCGCGGCACTGTGGCGGGCAAGTTTCGCTGCGAAGACACTGCGATCTCGCTGTGCTGATCTCGTGCATGCGGGGTGTGGGGGATGCTGGGTGCGTGGTGGTTGCACACCGTCTGGCAAGCAGAAACGGCGTCGGGATTCGGGATTCCGCAAGCGCTTCGCTGCGCGGGGAGGGGAGTTGCCACGGAGAACACGCCGATTCGCAGACGGCGCAGGCGGTGGCATACATACCCACTGAGCACCGGCGAGGGCGATATGGCCGGGGATGGAAACGCCGCACGGGGGAAGTGTCCGCTCCGAGTCACGTGACACCGCGCGACACGCGTCCCGCGCGCGACATGCCGCGCCGCAAGCCGGGAACGGTCGCCAAAACGCCAATCCGCGCTGACAGCCGCTCTGTCTGGCCCTGCGATCGCGGCTCTGTTGCCCACGGAACCGCCGTATTTCCGGCGTGGCCGCGGCCGCTCACCCTCTTGGATTTCGCTGGTCGGGGGAGACGCGACGAACGATCCCGAGACCCTGGTCATGCGCAACGCCCGCGAGCCTCTGCTGTCGCTCACCCGCAGTTGTTGTAGCAACCGCCCGCCGGCGCAAACGCCTCGTAAACACCGAAACTCGTCCTTTCCTCCAACCTGTCTAGCCGTCTCCCTTGCATTCCCCTAGCCCCGTCCCTCTTCCTTCCGACCCACACTCGGACAACAACACCCCCCCTCCTCCGCTGCGGTAGATATGCTAAGCTAAATAAAAAAACACACCCAACAACGACAACTCTCCTTCCCGCGCCGCTTCGCTAACTTCTCGCCCTCGCCCTCGCCGTCTACGCTCCAGCTCCTCTCCCTTTTCTCTTCTTAGCTCTCTGCCATCCCCCGTTTCTCACTATCTCCTCCTCCCCAACAACAACAACAACAACAACAAGAACAACAACAACAGCAGAGTCGGGCCGGCGTCCTCTCATTCTGCACACCGTCATCCACATCAATCGTTTGCCGGCTACATCCCACTAATACAGCGCCCCGTTGTATCGCCCGGAGATACATACATATCTACACACACTCACCGTGGCTATGGATACAAAGGTATGTTCAACTCGCGTTGTGTGCTCCTTCTCGTCCCTGGTCGCAAGACTCCCCCCCCTCCCCCCGCATCTGCTCAAAGTCGTGTGAAACCCTCCGTGAGCCTCCCCCAATCACCCATCTGTCATTTTGGATACCTCCCTTTCGCTATGTATGCCTGTTGCATCTTGATACTTGTTTGCTATGCATGCCCGCTATCAGGCTCCAACTCAATCCTGGGAAACATCTCTTCATCTCGATACTTGTCCCCTATGCATGCCTGTTGCATCCCGATACTTGTCCGCTGTGCATGCCTGTCGCATCTCGATACTTGTCCGCTATGCATGCCTGTTGCATCCCGATACTTATCCGCCCTGTGGCTAGCCTGTTCGCCCTACTCGCTCCAAGCGCGCTCGTCTCGATGAAAATGTCGCCGTCGTGAACAAGAAACCCGAGAAGCCTGTCGTCGGAGGTGGTCTCAAGGCTGCCGCCCGTCGTTCCGGGTTCGAGGCTGCGTACAACAAGACTGCCACCCGGGTCCCTGGCAAAGAGAACGGAAAGATTGGCGCCGTCGACAAAGAGTTCCAGAAGTTTACCGCCATCTCGAGACCTGCGCAGCGCAGCATCGCGCTCAATCAGGCGGCCCCTCTTCAGCAAGCTAGACTCCACAAGCCCACCTCTCGCAAGACTCAGGTTTACGAGGACAAGAAACAGAGCCCAAAGGTGGTCCGTGATGCCGTGACTAAGAGGGATTCCCAATCGCACGCGGCGCCTCGTGCCGACTACAAGCGCATCGTGGAACCTGCCAGACCTACCACCCGCGTCAAGAACCAGGAGGTGAGAGACGAGCCCGTCTACTCGGACGAGCAGCCTTATCGGTTTTACGGTGACTACGAGGAGGGACACGCTTCCGATATCGAGGAGCAGAGACCGGCCGTCGACACCAAAGCTCGGTTCAATGCCGATGTCGAGGCTGTCTCGGAGGATGAGGGAAGCGTTGGCGAGGACCACACCGCGGATTACAGCGTTTCGCGCTCCCGTGGCCATGAAGATTTCACCGAGAATCACCGCCCCACCGAAGACGTCTCCGGAGTGACTGCTCAGGTCGTCCTCCCGAAGTGGAACCTCAAGGCTAGAAAGGAGATCGCGGAACTCAATGCTGCGTATGGCAGTATGATTGACGAGGATGAAGTCGGTGATATTTCTATGGTTGCTGAGTACGGTGATGAGATTTTCGCGTACATGCGGGACCTAGAGGTGAGTTATCTGGCTTGCAGTTTTCCAGTGACTGTTTCCTAACCCCGTTGCAATTCAGAAAAAACTGGCCCCCAATGGCAGCTACATGGATTTTCAGTCCGAGATCCAATGGTCGATGCGCGCCATCCTTATCGATTGGCTGGTACAGGTCCACTCCCGATTCGGCCTCCTCCCCGAGACTCTGTTCCTCTGCGTCAACTTTGTCGACCGGTTCTTGTCGGCCAAGGTTGTTTCGCTTGCCAAGCTGCAGCTAGTTGGTGCTACTGCGCTCTTCGTTGCTGCCAAGTACGAGGAGATCAACTGCCCCTCCGTCCACGAAGTTGTCTATATGGTCGACAACGGATACACTGCCGAGGAGATCCTGAAGGCTGAACGGTTCATGCTTTCGATGTTGAACTTTGAGCTGGGATGGCCAGGGCCAATGAGCTTCTTGAGGAGGGTCAGCAAGGCGGACGATTACGATCTTGAGACTCGTACCCTCGCAAAGTATTTCCTCGAGATCACGGTCATGGATGAGCGCTTCGTTGGCACTCCTCCCAGCTTCTTGGCTGCGGGTGCTCACTGCCTGGCGAGGCACATGTTGAAGAAGGGCATTTGGGCATGTCCCCTCCGCTCCCCAGATTAAACGATTGCTAATGGTTCGGCCGCAGACTGCTGCCCACACCTTCTATTCGGGGTACACCGCCAGCCAGTTGCAGCCTTTGATTCTTCTCTTGGTGGAATGCTGCGAAGACCCGAGCACTCACCACGCCTCTGTATTCAGGAAGTACACCGACCGCCGGTACAAGCGCGCCAGCTTGTTTGTGTCGAAGTGGATGTCTGGGCCCGATGGTCCTGGCAATGGCAAATGCTAGACTATGGAGTGATTTTGATCACCAAGGGTATGACTGCAGTGTACTTGCAGCTACGGCGATACTTTACTTTGTTAACATGGCGACATTGTTTCGGGTTTCCTTGTTTTTTTTGTTTGTTTTTTTGGATCGATCCGATGCCACAACCTTGGATTTCCACCATACTCTTTTACTTCCCCTCCCCCTTTACTACGTCCTCAAGGGCGAGAAACGTTATTGTTTCTACTTTCGGCCATCACCAGAGGGAAACGATGCGTTTTAAAATGGGGTGGAAGTGGGAGCGTTTCACAATATCGCGTTGACCGTTAGTTTGTAATGGTTGTTTTCTCTCTTTTTCTTTTCCCCCTTCTTTTTTTTTTCCCCTTCATTTTGATTCTTCACTGTGTGATACCTGGTCAGTGGTCAAAATATCCGTGGATGAGGATACTAACCTATGGACCCTAACTTCTATATTGGTCTGTTATAACAGTTTTTGAAGCTATTTCTTTTGTATGCGTCCGTAGATTGGGGGATGGGAGGATTGGATGGGGAACCTGGATGGCTGTGTTGCTTCTCTTTTGGTGTAAAGTTATTACTCACGACGGTTACGAATGCAAAATTATCTTCTGCTTCCTAAACAATCATGGAGGCGTGGGATATAAGCGTGAACAGCGGCTCACGGTTTCCATGGAGTCTTGAAACGCCCATTTACACTTTCGAATCCCCCCCCCCCCCCCCCCACTATCTGCTCTCACTCCATATCCAACGGGAACCCCTCGCGTCGGCACAAGGACTGGGCAGTCAGAACACGATACGCGCGTCTTTTGCGCCCGCTCAGCTGTGCCCATTTCCGTATCTACAAAGCGGAGCGGGGACGGCGACGGCGGAGTCGGGCCGAGCGAGCCGGACCACACACCACACAGCGCCGCGCCCGGTCGAGTGAGAATTTTGGTACTTGCGAACGCAACCAGCCTTGAGGGGATACATACACATACAGTACATTACAAAGATATGTTACATACTACATTACAGAGGACGCACATGACGACGACGACGACGACGGTGATGACGGGGCCAATGCAGCTTGCGGGGGGGGCTACATAGATAGATATGTATTTGTAGGGTTTGGGGGGGGGAACCCGCCTGCTTTTTCTCGCTGTGTTCTTATGGTGCTATTGAGGCTGCCTATGTAATAAGTCCATCGAGAGAAGAAAAAAAAGAAGGAAAAAAAAGGAAAGAAAGAAAGAAAGAAAGAAAGAAAGAAACCAGAGACGCGCGGACGAATCACGTCCCGTCGGTAGTTACTTTGTACTATACATACATACCTCATGTACGACCGCCATCTTACCGCGCGGCAAAGTTACTCTAGTTGGCAACGACCTACTGATTGACATCACCACAGCGGCCAATCTCAACTACCGTTCCTACCTGTTACCACTCTATATACTGCATTATACGCTGTCGCCATGTCGGGCGCCAAAAAACTCGCCTATGGTAACTACCTGCCCCCTCCTTCCTCCTCCTCCTCCTCCTCCTCCTCCTCCTCCTCCTCCGCTGATGATGCGCACGCGCGTTGCTGCACGCAGAAATGAAAGAGCCCGCGTTCCTCGCGCGGATGCGGCGCGCCGCGGCAGGTGCCGACCAGCAGGAGCGGTACATCGCGCCGCGGAACAGGAAACGCGTCGCTGCCGACGACGGCAACGACGACGACGATGCGCCGGCGTACGTGACGGAGGATGGGAGCGCGCTTTCGAGGGAGGAGTTCGAGCGCTTGGCGCGCGGCGGCGGAGGCGGCGGCGAAGGCGAGGGTGCTGCGGAGGCGGCGGAGAGGCGGGATGAGCGGGATGCGGAGGAGGTGCCGGCGCCGTCGGCGAACGAGGAAGGCGAGAGGGAGCACAGCGACCCCGCACTCGTCCCGACGGCGACGACGGCCACCACCGATCGAGTCGCTGAAGCTGGCACCCGTAAGAAGCGGAAAGTGGCCAAGGTCGTCGGCGCGGACGACGACGGCGACGACGATGGCGACGGCGGCGGCGGCGGGGACGCGAAGGACGACGCCACCCCGCACAGCAGGAGCCAGCCGAAAGCTGGCGGGAAACCCAAGCGGAAGGTCAAGCTTTCGTTCGGAGATGATCTGTAGTATTATTATTATTGTTATTATTATTTTCCCTCCCCGGACACGGAAGCGGAGGGAACTGGCGTTTGGGGGACAGCCGGCCCGATCCGCCACTTCTCCCAGCCAATGAATCGTTCTGCTCAGTCGGCCCCCTCGACACATACATACATACATACATACATAGGTATGTGCGTGAGGAACCCCCTATGGCACGCTGCCATCAACCCTCTTCCCGCGGCGACACTTCCCAGTGGGTTGTGCCCCGCCCGCCGTGATTGAAGCAGTAGAACGAGTCATGACAAGAAACAAGGCATTTCATACCAACCCGCTCCCACGGCTGTACGATCAATTGCTCGAAGTGGTACAATACAGCACATGCCAAAAAAACGTTGTAGGTATGTGGAATATGTATATACCCAGCGACACGAGATGCAGCCGAGCACGAGCAACCTCATTAAAAAAAAAAAAAGTTGTGTACATTTGCATAGCAATGGAGATATGGCTTTATAGATCGCGACTTTTCTGTCGGAAAATGACGCGAGGACGCCCAACCAGGGAGATTCCGCAAAAGCTATCACCCAATTAGAGGAATGCGTATGGGGTACAGTATTCAAGAGCAAGTACTCGAAATCATTGAAACGTGCATCAAACCGAGCAAAGAACCATGAGCAAACAAATAGAGTAATTTCTCGTGACCACTTTGTCAACATAGGAAAACAACCACAGCAACCCATACAAGAAATGTGCGGCGACAAATCCTAGGCAGCCTTGTCCGGAGGAAGGGCCATCGTGTCCTTGTCGCCTCCTGCCTCCTCCACCTCCCTTGGCGCACCAGCCATCTCCTCCTCCTTAGCTCCCTCTTCCCTCTTGACTCCCCCTTCCCTATCACTCTCTGCGTCGCCGAGCGGAAGGCCTCTAGAGGAAATAATCTCCTTCATGATGTCTTCGATGGCGCCATCGGCGTCCAACAGCTCTGCGACCTTGGCATTAATGCTGTCGTAAACGCCGCCTGTAGATGCCTTCTCCTCGATCTTCGCAGCTGCCCTCCAGCGATCCCTAGCCCTCAGAGATCCGTCTCGGTCGAGCTCAGAGGAAGTGACGTGCTCGAGCCTCTCACGCAGCGCCTCGCCGTCTGACATTGCGGCGACTCTCCTCAGCATCGCCTCGCGGATAAGGTCGAAGTGTCCTTGCTTCTTGAAGTCCTGCAGTACCACCTTGACCTGCTCTAGCGTTTTGATGTTCTCTCGTTTGATCTCCTCCTCCTCCTCCTTCTCGAGGGCTTCTGCGAGTTTGCGTTGCTGACGTTTCTCGTTTCGCTGTCGCTTCTGCTCGAGCTCAGCGATTTGCCGGAGGTCACGCTCCTTCTCCCGTTCGGCCGCTTCCTCACGCAGCCGTCCGAAGGCCAGTCGAGACGGGTCCGCGTTTGCGGTTGGTGTGGGATTACTGCCACTGAATCCTCCAACTCCCCACTGCATTGTGTTGGCGATAGACTTGATGGCGGGTGCAGTTCCCTGAACAGAAGAACTAGACGGCATCTGCTTGCTCGCCTTCGCGTCCGTATCTACCGGGGGACGAATAGGGTGCTCGGTGTCCAACGCCCTGTTTGATTGCCCATTCTGGTGATGAACAGGTTTCGAAGGCAGGGGATGTTTGGCGCGTGGCAATCCCTTGGACTCTTCTCTCCCGCCGTGGGGACGGTCACTAGCCTTTGCGGAACTGCGGGGGGGCGAGCGATTCTTCTCGGTGCCTTTGACGTAAGAGCCGCTTCTTGACGAGGGGCGATGCGTCTCCAACGGTTTATCTTTAACGCTCTTCGGGTTGTCCTCCGTGCTCTCCGGTTTGACCTTAATGCCCTCCAGGTCGTCCTCCACACTCTCCGGTTTGACCTTAATGCTCTCCGGCTTCTTGGACTCGGCTTCCTTCCGGGCCTTCTCCTTGTCTTTGGTGTGTTCCCTCGACCGAGAGCGAGACTGGGAACGCTCCCGGATACGTGCACGATCTCTATCCCTATCCCGATCTCGGTATCTGTCCCTCTCTCTGTCTCTGTCCATGGTGGCAGAACGGGGGTAGTCACGATGACGGTCTCTATGAGACCCGAGGTAACGATCGCCACGAGAACGAGACCTGGAGCGTCTTCTGGATCGAGACCGCGAGCGTCTCCTGGATCGAGACCTCGAGCGGTCGCGAGCATCCCATCTATCCCAGACCATCGCTACTCCTCTATCGCGCGACCTATCTCTGCCTCTGTCTCGCCCCCGGTCGCGGTCCCGATCCGTGATGCGGTCCCGATCCGAGTTGCGGTCCCGATCCGAGTTGCGGTCCCGACCTGTGTTTCGGTCCCTGAGGTCTCTTGTCGAGGCTCTTCGATCCTTGGGGTCCTTGACATGGTCGGTCGGTAAGTCCTTAATAGCAGGAACCCTGGTCGCAGCGTCTTTGGTCGCAGAATTCTCGGTCGCAGGATCTTTGGTTGCAGGATCTTTAACGGTCTCCTTTGGAGCTTCGTCCGCTTCACCGTCGGTCCTACTTATACCGTCCTTCGACCGTCCACGCCTACGGTCCCTCCTCCCAGCAGAACGGGAGCGATCACGCTGTGCGGGTCTAGAACGGTCTCTCTCCCGTTTCACAGACCTCGAGCGGTCTCTCTCCCGTTTCACAGACCTCGAGCGGTCTCTCTCCCGTTTCACAGACCTCGAGCGGTCTCGCCTCCTCGACCGCGAGCGATCCCTACGATCCCGGTCTCGAACATCGCGTCTGCCACCTCCGCGGGAGCGAGATCTCGAATAGTCGCGCTTGGAACGAACGTTCCTCGTTCTACTGCGACTGCGGGACGAGCTCGACGAGCGCTTGCGGCGCGGTGGTGACGGCGACAATAGCATGCGGGACCGGGCGCGGCTATAGATGGGACGATAGGATTCCGACATGTCGTACCTCTTCTCGGTGTCAATGCGGTTCTATGCCGTGCTTCTTTTGGTAGCAATGCGGTTCTTCTTGCTTTTGCCACTATGCGACTGCACCTGCTGGGAGGCGGTTCTTTATTCGGTATTCGCGGAAATATAGGTGATATAAGCAGCGCTCAAGTGTGTCGTATGGCTGCCGGAGGTTCGATTCTTCGTCGCTCTTTTCGGGAGTCTCGAGAACGCAGTCTCGCTCGAGTGGCTGTGAGCTTCGTGTGAGACCTTTTTGCGCCAAATCGTATCGGGGCGCCGAATCCTTACAATAGAGCGCACTACAGCGATTATGTCCCTCGGCAGCTCTCCGGGCGCGCAAATGCACTTTGCAGCGTGCGTTCAGCTCCTCGATGGTGTCTTGGTTCGCAACGAAAAAGCACCGTCGTGCAAGTGTGACGCCGATCGACGCGAGTTGGGGCAGGGATGGGGAGCGAGGGGAACCCCGCGACCGCGTTGGAAGCTCTGTCGTCCGTTGTTGGTGGGCTGTTGTCAACAAGGAGAGGGACGATGAACGGACTGGGGTGTCGTCCTGTCGGTCCCGGGTAACTAACTATTGGGAGTCCGACAACACGGGAAGTACCATGGCAACAGCCGAACACGGTGGCGACCACTGTCGCGAACGAGTTGCAGCTCCGGACAACCAGCCTGGGGCCCTGTCGATGGAATCGGGAGCCCAGCTGGGGAACAGGCAGCGGCGGTTCGGATTGCGGCTGCTCAGCCTACCGCAGGGTGACCAGGCTAGGGAGATCATTGGGTAGGAGACGGATCTCGGTTTCCTTTGTGACCTCTTTTCCTTGGTGCGTATTCTATCTATTCTCTTGGGACAGGCCTGGGCGGAGGGCAAAGGGGAGCTTGCAACGTGCCGCCTTGCGCGGACAGCAGTCGGGAAACCTGGTTTAAAAAGTGCGCTGCCATAGTCTAGAAAGGCTGTATGCGAGTATGAATAAACGGTGCCATTATTGGTCCATCTCACCGGCAGGTTTCTGTCGTGAGGATCTTTTCTTTAAACTATATTCGGGCTTGCTTATTCGTGACTCGTGCCTGACCTCATCACGGGACGGATACGCGGTTTCTTCTTCTGCCTCCGTACTCTCCACGCTGCCCGTCTGAGGTTCCACCACGAGGGCCAATCGCTGACGGAGTCCCACTGCGGGACATTCAAGAGGGGAAGACTTACTTGCTGGGTGACTGAGTGGCAACTCGTCGGAACTGGGGACCGGCGTCGTCGCTTTTTCTGATTTTTGCTAGCCTGGCTTTTTTTGTTTATTCACTACTCGCACGCGATCTAGATAGATCATGGCGGGGTACTCACAGTCGATTTCCCGCCCGCAGTCCGCGGGAAGGCGGCACGTTGCAAGCTCCCCTTTGCCCTCCGCCCAGCCTGTCCCAAGAAGATACATATGATAGTTACGCACTAACTAAAGAGATGATAAAAGAAAGACAAACGGAAAGACCAAGGAAACCGTGACCTGTCCCCTGCTCCTCTTCTGCGGGCGCCGGTGTGGGGAGATATAGAGGTTCTTTTCCCGCTCCCTCCGTTCCCACTCTGACGCTTCACTCAGCCGGGGCCAGCCTTTCCACAACCCATGGTGGAGAAGAGGTCTAATACCGCCTGTTTGAACCTCGTGTTAGCGAAGAGGCCCCGGATCGTGAACCAGCTCTTCCCCCTCCCCGTCTTCTTCCACACCTCTGCCCACAGGATCTTCTGCTGGGGTTTCCACTCGGGGCAGACCTTGAACAAGTGGTCCCGCGTCTGCGTCTCGCACGAACACCGCCGGCACTGAGCGGTGGGTCGGCTCTTCGTCCAGTTCAGGTACTGCCCGGTGAGGCAGTGACCTATCTTCAGCTAGTAAAACCTCGAAGCGAGCCTCTTGGAGACACCCGCAACCGTTCCACAGGCCTCCGCCTGCTTGGTATCTTATACTTCTTCCTGGACGTCCGGCCTCCAGCCCGTTGGCGCGCTTCCGCCCACTCCCCCGGAGATCTCTCGCTTGAGGTGCGCGAGGGATCTGGGGAGTGGCATCGCGCGTGCTTCCGTCCGGTCCGAGTATCCTAGCCATTCCACCCCGCGGGCGTCCGGCTCCTCCGCCGCAAGCTTGGCCCACTCGTCCGCCTTCTCGTTTCCCGGGACACTCTTGTGCACCGGGCACCACCAGATCTCGCCAGTGCTTCCTTGCCTGGAGCGCGTACATCTGGCTGGGGCCAGGCTCCTCCGAGGCCATCCGCCTGATGGCAGCCTGAGCGCCCTTGGATATCGTGGCCATTCCGGGGTTGGCGCCAACCCGCACTATCACGGTGGGAGACGTCTTCTTCCTGCGGAAGATTGCCGGCTCTGGCTTTCCGTGGTCAAAGGCCCCCCATTGCTCGCCGCCCAGTCGATGGATTCCACTGCAGCCTCCGACAGCTTCGCCGCCGCCGCCTCGTCGTCCTTGCCATCTGCCCACTACCCCGATATCGTCCACGAAGGATAGCCCTCTGATGCCTGGAGCCGCTCTCTCCACATCGTCGAAGATACCCGACAGGTACCCCTAGGGGATGCCGGTATCCACCGGGCTTGCTTCCCCCACCTCTCTGTCGATAATTAATTTCATCTGGCGGTCCGACATGAAGCTGCCAGTCCACCTGATGAGATCCGGCTCAATCTCGAGCGCCTCCATGTGCCTCCCCAAGTGTGCCTTGCTCACGTTTAATGCCGACTTGACGTCCATGAAAAAGGCACCTGCCACTTTCTTCCCCCCAACCGGTTGGGTGCGGTTCATCAGGACCGCCACCGCCTCGACGCAGGACCTCCTCTTCCAACACCCAACTAGCCACCGTGCAGGCCTCTCCCTTTCCTCCGCTCCAGATGGCCGGCACTTAGGTGGGTGGCGGTGCACTCGACCGGCTTGCTGATGACGTCCAGGAGCGGGATCACCTGGTAGGCTCGGACCTTGCGGTAGTCTCTTGAGGACAACCACTCGTTTCGCCGTTTTCCATAGTTTCGGATGGTGGCCGAGTAGGATGCAAGCCCGTACGAGCAGTGTTTTGCTAGCCTGGCATAGGTGCAGTTACATATTCAATCTCTGCTCCTTGGCTCTCGATCCGTGTCCCATTGTTGTGTTGGCTGGTGACAACGTACTGGTATGGAGCCGAAGCCAGCTGCTTGGGCCGAAGCTTGGTGGCCATTTCGAATCTTCACTTTACCACCAACAGTGGATGTTGCGCGGTCTCGGTCCCTATAGGAAACGTTTAAAACCTAGTCTTCTCTCATTCCTATCAACCGGAGTCTCCTTTCAAACTTCAGGTGGCTGGATTTTGCAGCTGTATGAAAGTGGAGCCTTTATAGAGTGCGTGCATATACGGTTCTATCGTTGAGTTTTATTTTCTTGTTTGTTTGTCTTGAGGGGACACCCAAACCCAGACCTGGTAGCCTTGATTCGCACGACGATAGTGAGGACGTGCGATAGAAGATCAAGCTCGCCTCCACAGGGCACACGGTTTGGTTCTGCATCGTTTTGTTTGATTCCTAAGCATTTCGGAGGCGTAATGAATGATGGGGATGGTGAGTGAGGAGAAGGAGGGTGGATAAGCGCATGGGTTTGGGTTTGTCTTTCATTCTGCGTCATCATCGCGCGTCGCTCGTCGCACCCCCGTTCCCCGACCATGCAGCGCCACTACTCTAGCAGTGTCCGAAATATGCGATTCTAGCCAGGAAATGGATAGCAGAGCTGAGGAAAGCACAGCCGGCCATCCGCATTGAGATGAGATGGTGTCCGGCGCACAGTGGGGTAGAGGGTAACGAAAAGGCAGACGAGGGAGCAAAGCAGGCAGCCGGGGAACCAGATGCGAGGGGCGTGGAGTGGCTGAAGCATGGGGACCGGTATGGGGCTCGGCGGATGCCCCCTCCCAGATCCCTGGCCAACCTGAAAAGGGAGATATCAGAGAAGAAGTGGGCGGAAGCGCAAGAATGGGTGAAGGAGAGAGTGAAGGGGAGAAAGTACAGGATGTCGAAGCGGACGAGCAAAGAGGTGGAGCGAGCCCCCA
>Ga0307508_10003780_pt1 | contig 15128 bp, 15 predicted proteins | sample 9_EM_MG_FD_203089 | JGI IMG/M metagenome (GOLD analysis project Ga0307508, IMG submission 203089) | Populus trichocarpa ectomycorrhiza microbial communities from riparian zone in the Pacific Northwest, United States - 9_EM | ecosystem: Host-associated > Plants > Roots > Unclassified | place... | reverse complement strand
TTCATACTGCACCAGATTCGGACGCCTTTAGACAGCCAAGTTCCTCGATGATAATCCAAAAGCCTCCGACCACCCCAATGCTTCAGGAGCATGTGTCCGAACTGTCTACGATTTCCACCATCTCACACGCGTCTCAATTCGATAGCGAGAGTCTGCTCAGGGCCTGGAGGAAGTATAGAAAGCCCTGAATGATTCTTTGTTGCTGTGAATTCAATCGACGATGCTCCGTCGTCTTACACTTTATGTCTTCGGGGTTGGAAAGACAGTGTAATGAGAACATTTGTCGGCCGTTGTTAAGCATCAGGAAATTTAGGGGGATGTTTTTTTGAACTCACGCTGCCTCTGGGTTTGCCCTCCTTGGCGTCGTTGAATCCATATGTACCACGCTAGGCCAACAAGCAGCCATTTTTCATGGTGATTTACTGACTCCTACAGCCCAAATGTTTGGCCCATGGGGCGGCGCTCGACCCATGACGATGATAACCTAACTTCAACACGTGCTTAGAAAGGTGACAAATGTACTCTACCCTACATCCACGAATCCTGACAGCATGGGCATCCAAAGTATTCTACTGCACAATTCATTGGCCAGGACTCCTCCAAATCCAGCAGCTGGTTCCAATTGCCATCAAGATTTCCCTGGAGAAGTGCCAGTTGCAGGACTGCATCAGTGGAAGACAAAGTCATCCCATTTCCTGCTATACCATGTATTCCTCCACGTGCAACTGGTGTCCGAACGAGAGCTAGGAAGTTATGGTCTAGCGGAATTGGATAGGTGGTGGTGTCCTCGACAAGGGCAGGTAATTGATCATGTTGGCTCTGTATGATGAATTCGCGAATGCAGCGCTCGTGAAACCACCTTTCACATCTCCTGCAATATCTCTGTCGCAACCGTGGATCGTATAAACGGATGGAACACCCCTGAATGCAACACCTAAGTGGTTCCTGTCGGAGCAAAGCGTTCAGTTGGGTTTGTGAATGCGAAATGAGTGTGAGCCAGGACTCGCCATAACCATAGCACTTTCAAGGCTGGTTTCGCGGCCAGGCCTACCAAGTAGTTTGACCCTGATCTTCCATCGTATATAAAGCTCCTCGGATGCAATGGCCCTGTGGGCGATCTCTCGCTCCTCAAAACGCCTAACGTTGACGTGCCCTAGCCAGTAATGGTCATCATCAGACGACCGCCTGCAATTTACATCGCAAGATTTGACTCACGCTCTATACATGTTATGTTGACAATGGAGGTGTGGTCACTTTCAGCGAGTTCGTGCTCTCCCATATGGTCCGCAAAGCTGGACAGTCCATAAGTATCATCCTGACCCATACATGAACCAAGTTTGTGCATTGCTTACCTTCGCTCGTCCATGCGCAGATCCTCTGCACGATAAAGCCACAGTACTTCAACCCAGACGCCCTATCGACATCGTCGAATTCAGTCCATCACAGCGACAACATGGATCATACATGTCCAGCTCCCTTCGAGAGTGGTTTCAAAAACAATTTGGTAATCTTTCCAAACCAATATGACATGAGAGGTATTTCTCCGTCTGCATCAAGGAAGATGTCTCCGCTCGGGTGGATGGCAACACTGTGTAATTGACATGAATGCTCTCGTGGTCCTATGATAGTGCACTTACGTGTCATTCTCGCTATAGACGACCGTGGCCGGCTCTTTGTCATCGTCATCCTCGTCGTAAATGTCTGGCAGGCATTGCGCACAAGAATAATTAGCAATTCGTACTACAGCAAAGTAAGATGCGTACATTCTACAGATGTGGCACGCGGTGAGAGATGCACATTGCGGGGAAGCCGCATGCTTGGAAGGACGGCAGCCTTCCTGCGTGTGGCATTCGCTGATACAGATACCCGCGAGGAAATGCTGAGGGAGCTTTCCAGAGACATTGTGAGCAGAGAATGAGGTAGCGGGGTTGGTCTATGTGGGGTGAAGTGAGTAGGTAGAAAGAGTGCTGTCTTTTTATTTATGTATTCCTTGGTTACCGAACACGAGGGCCAATTAACCGTCGTTTGCGGTGGAACACATAGCCCGGGCGTAAACCATCACGTACAGCTGGAAATCAGGTCAGTCCTGCTCCCGCGTCAGGAAGTTATGGCCTAGCGGAATTGGATAGGTGGTGGTTGATTCAGAACCCAACCAATATGACCCCCAGTCACGCACAACGACTACTTTCCTTCCACATGCAAAGCGGTTTGAAAACAAAGATCTTTGAAGATTGATGGTTAGTAAACCCTTGAGGGACATAGGAAGCCGTAAGGGCCAGAGCGCTTGTGCATTTAAATTCTTAGCGTGTATACGATGTTGATCATCTCACTCACTTCGGTGCGGTTCACTCTGAAATGCCTTTTGGCCCAGCGTTCCTTTCACCCACCGATTGAATCCATTGCACGAGTATGGCTGCCAAGGTACGCAAACATTCTTTGCTTCACACTCACATTGATTCATCAGATGTGAGATAACGCTGACGATCGTGGGGGTTAGTGCAACTTGCCTGATGGGGCTACATGCTTGGCACCTGTTGAGTTCCGGGTTGGTTGGCACTTGCCTTCCTGCGAGTGCATACGCTGTCACAGATACCCTCAAAACCCATGAACGACGTAATTCGATCCTACTCCGCTCGGTATTCACTTGCACCACTTACCAATTTTTTCTATCTGTCCACCATCATTTCACTCTGTTATGTACCTGTGGGGTCATGTGCATGAGTTGATGATGTATTGTCGAAATATGCTGTAATCCGCGCCCCGAAGGAAGACTTTGCCCTGAGCAGTCCAATAACAGTAAGTAAGTACTAGGTTGACTTTTTGCTAATTTGAAGTTGGATACGTCGGTTTAAAGTCCATGAAAGGACGGTGTGTCGGTTCGTCCACCATCACCCGCCCTGCTACTATCGTGGTGATAGTTACAGTGCGCACAGTACACATGATTCGGTTTTGTGCGGGTTCAGTGGCTGGGATGGACATCATTGGTGCTAGCTTTCGTTATACAGGTATAAGAGAGAAAAGACAAGGAATTCCACCAGCTTGCCACCTGAGTGAGATAATATTCCGTTGTAGAATCACTTAACGCTTGGTCCTAGTTACCTGTCACCACAGATTATGCTTAGTATGTGCGTTCGAACTTGATCTTTCTTTTATATAAAGGTGGTCGGAATTCCCCTTTCGCTTCCTTCGCTCCAAATCTCTCTCCACTTCCGAGTTCGTTCCTCTATCGTGTTGCAATTTCACTTCTGCATGCGCAGGGTGTGCCCGGATTGTGAGTAACTTACATTTCCTTACTATACATGCTGTGGCAGAAAACATGGTAGCTTAGTCATGGTGTTTGGTTTTATTTGTTTATCGTGGCATATAAGTTCTTAGGCTGACCTCCAAGTTGCCGCCTGTCTAAGCTCTTCCCAACTCCTCAGCCTCGTCTCCACGCTCATTGAACCCTCGGCTGAGGGAAGACCGTCAGTTTGCATGGGTCAACTCAGCGCCCAGCGGTGTACCTAGACTTTCTTTCAGGCAGGTTGGCCGTCGATCAGGCTGAGCCGGTCCGACCATGCCACCATTGGCATCCCCGGGCCGCTTTGTTTCACACGACTGTCTTCTTTCCAACTGCATCCCTAAAAAGTCTCCAGCGATGCATCGGCATCGCTCAACCCTCGTTTGAGGGGGGAGACTGCATGGGGACCAAGCGAGGGTCAAATCAGCGCCCAGCGGTGCGCCTAGGCCTCCTTTGAGGCAGGTTGGCCCTCGACCAGGCCGGTCCGACCATGCCATGGCCATTGGCATCCCCGGTTCACACGACTGTCTTCTACTGCACCCCTATATAGTAGGCTGAATAGTCTCCAGCGATGCATCGGCATTGCTCAACCCTCGTTTGAGGGGGAGACAGTCTGCACAGGGGCCGAGTGACCCCTGAGGGTCAATCCAGCGTCCAGCGGTGCGCCTAGGCCTCCTTTGAGGCAGGAGGTTGGCCCATCGATCATGAGGCTCGGTCCGACCATGCCACCATTAGCACCCCTTTGTTCCACACGACTGTCTTGCATCCTTAAATAATAGTCTCGAGCGATGCATCGGCATCGCTCAACACCTCCGAGACGGTATGCATTGAGGGTCAACCCAGCGCCCAGCGGTGCGCCTAGGCCTCCTTTGAGGAAGGTTGGCCCTCGATCAGGCTCGGTCCGACCATGTCATTACATCCCCCAGGCCGCTTTGTTTCGCACCATTGTCTTCTTTCCGGCTGCACCCTGGGCCGGGGTCCCCAGCAATGTATTCAATGATTCAATGGCATCGCTCAACCTTTATAGAGTAGAAAAACCTTATGTAGGACAATCAATGCGACGACTAGGCACTAATGCCGTCCCCCCTTCCGCTTCCCCAACTGCGCAAATGGCCATTTGTACACGCTCCGCCGTTCCTCTTTCTTCCAACTACGTATGTTCTGATTTCTATTGACTAGTTTCCTGTCCCACTCGATACCCATCCATTGTTTAGTTCATATGACTTTTCGCTCTGCTAACACGTGTGAACACCTTTTATGAGCTCTGAAACAAATGTCCCCATGGTGGTGGATGGTCACTGCAATCCTTGTGGAAGGTACCCACATGCACACCGGGGATTTTGACATGTTATTGACGTTTAAAGAGAATCAGAAATATCAAAATTTAACCTATACTTACTTTCTTTGACATTTTATGCTCATGAAAATGGGGAAATTGAAGTTGAAATGTTTATTGTATTTTTAAATCACCCGTGAACGACCATTTTAAAAATGTTGGACTCCACGGTGTGATGGTCACGGCCTCCTTGGCTATGGCCCATGTGCAGATCCGTGCATGTGAATATCCCTGTAGACCTGACACATTGCCTTTTACAGTGACAAATGAAAACAATTCCTAGAAGGCCCATGTATGTGAATATTCCCGCAGACCGAACGCAATGATGGCCCTTCCACCGTGACAAATGTAAATCACAAAGTTTCAGAGGAGACGTATAAAATCTCTTCGGCTGGAGTGATTCCTAATATCTAGGTGTCCCTTCGATCTCGCTGTGGCTTTTTGACCACAACAATCATAGGTAGCGAAAAAATAGAGTAGGTTTTCCATTCACATCAATGAACGTGGGTTCAATCGACTTGCCCCAGATTTCTGCGACGTGGACGGTTACGAAATATACTTCTTGCCAGTGCACAACTTCAGCGAGCACGAAGTCAAGCACGAAGGTGCAGACAAGTGTGTAAATCTCGCTAAAATAATTATGGTGAACTTGATGTTTATCGATAGATTATTATCTGCATACTTTGCATCCAATGAAAGCAACTGGAGGAGAGCTCATGGGTACATAACACACTCTTGTGCACCCTACAGGGACAGCGGGACCCTCGAATTCATGGCCCTCGGCAGTGCTACTTTGTGTTCTAGTAGACTACCGCCCACGTTGGAGCAATGGCCAGGCATACTGGTTCGCAACGGGCACTCTTATTGCACCAAAAACTCGATACTAATTCATAAGTACCATCTCTAAATCTGGTTCGCTAGACAATTTAGATGTTAATAGTTATTCCCTGAGAGTCCTAGAGATTGCACAGAATTCAGAGAATGAAAATGACAACTGCATTGGGGGAAGCGGGGTCACCAACGCTCCCCCTCTGCGCAACGAGTCGCAGCGAGTCACGACAAACAACAATTAATATTGATTTCCTGCAGGAAATGGCGCCTTGGATAGGAACATCGCCGTTATACCAAAACGTTTTGTCACCTCTGTCCCTTCGACTCTACACTACTGATGAGATGTGAAGATCTGATTATGGTAGTGTACACACATAACAGAAACTATATATTAGGTGTAACTAGGCACCGAGGTGGACATAAAGGATACGTTGATCAAGTGGTATATCCACTGTCTTCATTGTGTTGTTCAACGCAAATGCTGCACGAGTATGATCCAGACGGCCGGACTCATCCAGCATGAATTTATAAAACATCGACGTGATCTTTGTGGTCTCACCGTCATCCACCGCCCACATTGTGCCAATCACAGAACGGAACCCAGCGAACTGCATCGCCGACGCGAGATTGATCATTTCATCCAGACTTTCTTCGTCTCCGACAGTTGTATGACACGCAGATAGATACGCGAATTCGTGATCCACCGAAGCGCACGCGATGATACGGCGGATTGTAAGGTGTCCGTCACGCAGAGCGAAAGCAGACTTGAAAGGCTGTTTCGTATTTGGAAGACCATGACACGCTAAGTGAACCCATTCGTGCTTGCCAAGTTCTTCGACAACCCTAGAAGTGCGAGCCTCCTCTCCATCAATGCGCGTGAACGTGGTGTGGTCCTTGAGGCGGTGAGCAACAACATCTAGTTCCACGCCTATAGAAGGGAGTTCAGCCTGGCCGACTGCATTGGCTTGACCAATGGTAATGAAACGTTTCGCCTTCTTTGTAGAATGGGATGGATTGCGCTCTCTAGCACGGATGAGGGCAGCCAGTGTCGGGGTGTAGGATGAAATACAGATTTCGTCCAGATTCCGCTGTCCCTTCCTGTACGGACCAGCAGCGTGTAAGGGTAACATACAAAACTGGGCGGTAGGACACCACCAAATACGTGCTTGAGACGGATGTGTCCTCTGCAGGGTATGGATGACGGGGGAGACAACCTGGTTCCAGAGACGGCGTAAGAAGGACGCAAGCTCTTTCGTCACATCGACCCTCTTTGCGCGTACGGTCAAGGCACGGAGTTCTGTCACCAGGTCTTCAACGCCTTTCTGTGTAATCTGAAAAGGGACGTGAATCGGATCTTGAGTGCATGAGATGATAAGCGCATCACAGCTATGCTTGCTCGCACTGACAATAATGACAGGTCCCTCACTGGCCGCGCGCCGGAGATCTGAGAAGAGTGATGGAAGAAGGAAACGAGAAAGACCAGGAAGCTTGCGAATTTCAGTGACAACCGTCTGCAATTCAACTTTGAGATGGCACAGCTTGTCGTGCTGATTTCTGCCAGGTAAACCGAGGGCATCCCGAATGAGGGAGGCAAGTCGTGTAAACTTGTCCGCCAATATTTGTCCGCGGGGACCAAATCCTATGACATCATGAAGTGTGGAACTGAGCCGGGCCAGATCGCTCCAGAAGACACCCCGACCTTTCTCTAGAAGCTCTACAGCACGTTCAGGAGCACCTTTCTCGAGACACACAGAAAACGCCTCCATTGCGAGCGACGACGTGAGCTTCTTGAGGATGACAAAATTTCGAGGAGATAACGGCAAAATTACTAGATGTTCAACAAGCAGCTGAAGAGTCGTTTCATACGCGAGAGCTACCGTAGGGTGTTGAAAATATTCAGCTGCACGAACCCATGCCCTGGCAGCAGAAATATCAGCAAAAGACACTGTTTGTGTCGCATACGCCAGTTGACCATAAAGGCTGAACGATTCCTCCATATCACTGGGCCGACGCAACTTTATGTACCGAGTATGGAGGCAGCCTGCAAGGTACTCCAAAGCACGTGATCGATCTGGGTGGGCACGTGGGCACAATGAGAGTGCGTCTCGCACAAGGGCAATGGCCTCATCGAGATCTTCTATCGCCCCGAACTTCTCATACCGAGTTGTGAGCTTAAACGCGAGGTTGTTCAAAGACAGTGGTCGCTCGGGATGTCCGGAGGGGCGAAGGACAACTGACTCTCGGCTGAGAACAATGGCCTCCTCAAGGTCCCCTATCACCCCGAGCTGCCCAAACCGAATGATGAGGTGAAGTGCAAGGTTGTTCAAAACCACCGATCGACCGCAGCTTCCTTCTGTGGAAAGATCGAGTGCTTCTCGTTCAAGGACAATGGCCTCGTTGAGGTTCTCCATCTCTCCCAGCTGCTCGTAGCGAGAAGCAAGACATAGTGCAAGATTCGTCAGACAGCCGGAACGAAAGGGGTGACCCTGCGGAAAAAAGGCGAGTGCTTCTCGGTTGAGGGCGATGGCCTCTTCAGGGTCCTCTACCATTCCGAGTTGTTTGTACCGAATGGAGAGACAAACAGCAAGGTTGTTCAAGGAGCTGGACCGAAGAGGGTGCCCTTTGGGGTGAATATTAAGCGATTCTCGCATGGAGATAATGGCTGCGTCAAGGTCTTCTTTCATGCAGAGGTGCTCGTACCGAACAGAGAGATCAGTTGCAAGACTGTTCAGAGAGCAGGATCGAAGGGGGTGGCCTGGTGGGTGCAATTCCAATGCTTCACGGTCGAGTGCAATTGTCTCACTAAGGTCATTCATCTCCCCAAGCCGGCGGAATCTAGCAGAGAGGTAGCGTGCAAGATTGTTCAGCAGGCAGGTCCGGAAGGGGTCCCCTTGCGGACGGAGGCCGAGTGCTTCTCGACTGAGGACAATGGCCTTCTCGAGGTCCGCCATCACCCCGCACCGCTCGTACCTCCTAAAGAGACAGGCTGCAAGGGTGTTCAAACACGTAGGTCGGCCGGGGTGTCCAGCCGAGCAAAGATCCAGTCCTTCGTGAGCGAGGACAATGGCTTCCTGAAGATCCCTCGTCACTCCAAAATGGCTATAGCGATGGCCGAGATCTACCGCAAGGGATATAAAAGAGACAAACCGATTGAGGTGTCCAGGTGAGCAGAGTTCCAGTGCCCTACGATCAAGGTCGATCGCCTTGTCGATGCAACCGGTTCCGCCCAATTGCTTAAACTCGGCAACAAGAGAATCTGCCAGTGAATGCAGCTGTTCAACTTGTAGGCACATCAATGCGTTTCTCTCAGCGTAGTAACAGAAGGAGACGGATACCTTCTGAATCCATGGTCAACCAAAGCTTCATGCACTGACGAGCAATCTTTTATACTACAAGTGTGACAAAGTAGCAATCGCATGAAACAAAGTAGTGGTGGTAATGTTGCTAAGTGCGCGATCGTACAAAGGATCTGTGTCGACAAAGTTGTCGCCAGCGACTTTTACGATATCAGCAACACAGACATCGATATACACTCCCGCGACATTAGTTAGTTGCGAGCGGGCGACTGGTTTTCCGTAATGGTGATGAACGAGGGGGGGTCACTCTGGCGGCGACCGCAGTCGGGGCTTCATGGGAAAGCATCGTAGTTGGGTTGGGTAGTCGTAACCATCAGGATCGTCCGAATACCATGGACTCGAGATAGGAACACCGTCAACAGGCAGCATCGCCTCCTCTTCCAAAGTGCAGACAGTGGCTATGATATTCACGTGAATGTGCTTCTTACGAGATTTACTGGCGGTTGTGTCTCTGCAACCACAACAACGCAAGCTAAACCCTTTATTTCCGGACGAGCAGCGGCCGTGAATGTAGGCGCATCCACTATGACGTAGGCGGCCTAGTCTGGTGACCAGCCCGTATATGAGGGAAGAACGCTCAGCCCGTCGATTGACGGTCTGGCGCCTAAAATCGGTGAACATTTTGGAGGCAGTGCTGGTTTTCAGTGTTGCGCGACTGCAAGCCAATCCAAAAAAAACGCAAGTTTGCGCGGTGAAAAATCATTTTGAAACTAGTTATTATCGTTATGAAAATAATCTTAGACTCCCTGCTGTATTTGATCGATCGCTTCATGGAATTTAGTCTATGCGTAAGAGTGGGAGGTGACGCCGTCTCGTCTTCTTCTCTCTCCACCTCCTCGCACTCATTCCTGCTGGCAGCCAACGACTACTCCTTTTTCGCCCCGCACGCCGCTCTCACAGGGCGAGTCTTCATCCGGTTTCCTCCCTCCTTCAACTCGCTCGACGCGCACACTCGCGACTCCCTCACGTGTGACAAGTCGATCTGTTCGGTGCCCAACCCACCCGTATACTTGCCTCGCCGCCCAGGATCGCAGCGTCGCTCCGCGCTGGAGGCCCTTCGGCCCCCCCAACTTTTGTCATCCGTCATCATGTTAGCTACTGACATACATTGTTCACCCCGCATCGTGCCGGATTCTTCCCAATGATGTTCGGGACGACGATGCCACTTGCTTTGAACAGCTCAAGCTGGCGCGTCGCAAGCTCAATCGATCAAGCCCCATTGACGCACTCCGAGCGGGCAGGGTCCCTTTTCCAAAAACCAGGTCCTAGAGTTGGTCAAACTGCTAGTACGCAGTTAATATATTTACGATACACTTACTAGGTTATCTCGTACCCTCTTTCACACCCTCTCCTTATGGGCTTCAATGACGCATGTTCTGTCCGTGGATTCCCGTTGCGAAATGTCAGTCATCGTGATTCCGAATACAACCATTGCATGGTACTAGACTCCTGTGCTAATCATGACAAACCTCGACCAGGCGTAACAAATATTGCATCCATAACCCATAGCCCATAACCCATAACCCGTACCTTTTCTGGACAATTTTCCTATATAAAAACAAGTCATAACCCACCAACTAAACTAACCCTTCGCAGGTGGTGGGGCGACGCGGATCGGAGCCAGGAGCCCGCTGCACGAAGAAGTCACAAGCTATATCGGTAACCCGTGAAATCTATGTTGCATCCTGCACGCTCTCTGCCACCCGTCTGATCGTTTGTTGCGGAATGGTACCCGTGGACGACTTACTGAAGGTCAATATTCTGGGTTGTTTTTGTTCTAGCACATACTTGGCCCGGCCCCTTCTCAATGGAGGCACTGAGTTTACATATATGATTCATGACAACAGCAAAGTTTCAGGTCCACACACAACTCACGTATTGAGCGCTTGTGGGTTGAAGTTGGAACTCAGTTTGCTCGCCGTTGGCGTGCATTTTTCACTCGGCTTGAAAATCAACACATGCTTAACCTGCAAAATCCAAACCACCTATGGTTGTTGCACGCCTCTTTCTTCCCGCGATAAACCACGGAACAGGAACTTCCCTTGAAGGTGAAGTCATCGTTGACCCAGACGGCAGTCAAGGCTTGAGCTGAGGCCATATGGGCAACGTTTGGATCAGTGAGGGAGCAAAAAGGCATTGCTCAGTCTTACCAATGCGGCAGCCGGATCTCGCAAGGTATTTTTTGGCAGTCACATTTTCCCGAGTCGTTGCTGAGTTTGATATGCAGGCTTCTACTACTGGAGGATCTAACCACTCACGTTTGCCAAGCGGTTCGTCAACTCAAGCAAGTTCAAATACTTCGTCGGTCGCTCACAAAGCCGAGCAAGGCAGCCTTCGGTGTAGGCTAATGGTCTCGGAAGGCAATGACGAAGCAGTAGTTCTTGACAAGAGCCAGCAGTTCGTCGAGGTTGGACCGTATGAGACTCGAGATGTGGTCGTTACGGCCCAAGAGGCGGGGTCTTCCAGCGAAGCTTCAATTGTGGGTTACTCCATAGCAAGTGTCATACCAAAGCTTGAGAATCTGAGAGATTCTAAATATGTTCGGAGAAATCGTAGAACTCTAGAACGTCTTGAAGGTGTCGTCTCGGCTGATTATCCGACCATGTCGAGCGACAGTGAAGACAATGGTTTTGTGACTAAGAATACGAAGTTTGTAATTGAACCACCAGTCTCAGTCAAAATCATGCATCAGAGTATGGTACTACCGCGTAAATAGTGGTATATCAATATGCTAATCGATTTTATGTGGATCCCCACTCAGTGGAATGTAAGCACTGATACATCATTGATGTATTAATATGACTGATATTCTACTAGATCATACTAGTACGATGTATCAGTCATATGTCATCCATTCGTTTTGCCCGCCCTCGACGACCCGACCGATATATCACCCCTTAGGGGCGGGAAATGATACATCACCGTGATTGTATGTTCGCATTCGCTTTCCAGATCAGTGACTAGGCTGATACATCAAATAACTAGATCAGTCTGTCCCCCCGCGCCCTCGACAACCTGACCGATACATCACTTCCTGGGCGCGGGAAATGCCGCCAGCTGTGTGATATATCAGACAAAGGTAAGCCAATAATTGCACGCGCGGAATCATACTGATACATCACCCCAGGCAAATTATATCGTGGACGTGGGGTAGGAATGATGTATTAGACGAAGGCAAGCCAATAATCGCACGCACAGATTTATACCGATACATCACCCAGGCAAACTATCTCGTCGGACGCGGCCCGGCCGGGGTAGGCATGAACGACCCGACCGATATATCACCCCTTGGGGGCGGGAAATGCCACCGGCTATCACATATCACGGTACGTTCACATTTGCATTCCAGATCGGTGACTAGTAGGGTGATACATCAAATAACTAGATGAGCCTGTACCCCTGCGCCCTCGAGAACCTGACCGATACGTCACTTCCCAGGCGCGCAAAATTCTGCCAGCTGTCATATATCAGTGACGGTACGTTCACATTCGCTTTCCAGCTCAGTAACTAGGTTGATACATCAAATAACTAGACGAGTCTGTACCCCTGCGCCCTCGAGAACCTAAATGATACATCACTTCCCGGACGCGGGAAAATCCGCCAATTGTCATATATCAGTGACGGTACATTCACATTCGCTTTCCAGCTCAGTAACTAGGCTGATACATCAAATAACCAGATGAGCCTATACCCCCGCCGCGCCGCGCCCTCGACGACCTGACCGATACATCACTTCCTAGGCGCGGGATGTCATATATCACAGTATGTTCTCGTTTGCTTTCTAGATGACTTGATTGACATATTAAACAACCAGATGGGCCTGTTCCCCCACGCCCACGACGACCCGGCCGATACATCACTGCCTGAGCGCGGGAAATGCCGCTGGCTCTCATGTATCACGGTACGTTTGCATCCGCTTTCCAGATAGGCTAGGCTGATACATCAAATAACTAGACGGGCCCGTATCCCCGCACCCTCGACGACCCACCTGATACATCACTCTCTGGGCGCAGGAATGCCGCCTGCTGTCATATATCACGGTAGCACGGTAGTGATATATCTGACGAAGGTAAGCCAATAGTCGCACACGCAGAATCATACTGATAGATCACTTCAGGCAAACTGTCTCGTTGGGTGCGGGGTAGGCATGATATATCAGACGAAGGTAAGCCAATAATCGCGCGCGCAGATTTATACTGATACATCACCTAAGCAAACTATCTCTCGGACGCGGCTCCGGGGTAGGTGTGATACATCACCCCAGGCAAACTATCTCGCAGGGCGCGGGAAAACTTGGGGTACTAGGTGGGATACATTAAATGACTATACGAGCCTATGTTCCCGCGCCCTCGACGACCCGACCGATATACCACCCCCTGGGGGTGGGAAATACCGCCGGCTATGGTATATCACGGTACGCTCGCATTCGCTTTCTAGATCAGTGACTAGGCTGATACATTACTTAAATGACTAGACGAGCCTATCTCAATGGACCATTGTCGGTTCCACCTTTAAGAGCATTCGGAATCCATCGCCGATGATGTAGGAATAGTATCCCACAAGGACTTAAATGCAGCAACCATGGCACCTCGGAGTGCTGCTTGCCGTTTAGCATAGGCAGCTGAACCTTCGCGGTCGGCATCTCTTTCAAATGAACGAGCAGATGCACGCTGCAACCATACGCCCTGCTCCCACTCCAAGAAAACTAAAGTCCTCCGCATCTCCTCTCTTAGTAAAACAACTTCCTCCGCCAAACGAGCCTCACGCGCTCGTGCTTTGCACCATTCAACTCTAAAACCTTATCGGATAACAAGTCAATAACCATGAATCGGATAGCATAGACTTACAACCCTGAAGATTACCATCATTCATCCCAATGACGCCTGGAACCTTCCAAATCCATGACAAATCTCTCGTGCCTTCCGTTTGACCATCGGGCATATCTGTCATATGCCTCATGTCACTGTCATGCAATGGCCGAAGCTGGTCCTCCCATCCCGACTTCTTGAGTGAAGGACTTAGCACAAGTAGAGCTTGTCGGGCAGTGGTGTACTTTGCTTTCGCCTGACTCCGTTTCTTTGCAGCATAGTCAAGAGCGGTGCGTGCGCGTGTGTTAGCGCGTTGACCCCGGATGTTAGTTGCTTTGAATGTGGTGAGATGGGCGTGCAATTGAATACTGCGTCGAACTTCGTTTAAGGCATCGTTGGCTTGTGCGTACCGTAATTCCCATTCAATGAGCCGGAAACGCTCGTTGCATGTGAGTGCATCCGGTCCAAGTTCTGACGGTAACCAGCGTTTGACCTCTTCAGGTCTAATGGTTCCATCATGAGGGTCTTCTTCACCAGAGCCCGTCGCAGTGGCTTACCCTCGTCTGATATATCACGCCTGCCCCGGGGCCGCACCCTGCAAGATAGTTTGCCTGGGGTGATGTATCAGTATGATTCCGCGCGGGCGCGATTATTGGCTTACCTTCACCTTGTTTGATATATCACGCCTAGTACCCCGGGGCCGTGTCCAGCGAGATAGCTTGCTTGGGGTGATGTATCAGTATGATTCTGTGTGTGCGATTATTGGCTTACCTTCGTTTGATATATCCACCTAGTACCAGGCTGCGTCCATTGAGATAGTTTGCCTGGAGTGATGCATCAGTATGACCCTGCGGGCGCGATTATTGGCTTACCTTCGTCTGATATGTCACGCCTACCCCGGGGCCGCGCCCTGCAAGATAGTTTGCCTGGGGTGATGTATCAGCATGATTCTGCGTGTGCGATTATTGGCTTACCTTCGTCTGATATATCACGCCTACCCTGCGTCCGACGAGATAGTTTACCTGGGGTGATGTATCATCGTCGTTAACCGCCTGCCACGCACCACTCCAGGTATCCCCCATGTATCAGCAATTATGTAAGCATTTCCGTGGCTCGGCTAGTAGTAGGCACTGGCAGGCAGTGAGTCATACATTACTGATACAATAGTTGGGCTACGAATGATTTACCTATATGATGTACCATGGTCTTGTGCTAATTACCGGGTTGTTTGTATTTCAAAACCGCTGCATCGACTCATTGAACGAAAAAAAAGAGGCGACTGCCATTAATATTATACAAACGGCTGTAACCTCAAAAAATAGGATAACATAAGACGAAACAACACAGCTGTAAGTCACGGCCATGCACCATTAAGTTTATATGCAGAAAGTGTTGGGAGATCAATAGTTTTCTTTCTTCCTAAGCCAAGTGTACAACAGGCTGCAATGCTTCTCGGTACGTTAGTTCCATCAGCATCTGGACATTGACGAACCAGGATGACATACCACATCGTTGGC
>Ga0307508_10003779_pt1 | contig 15129 bp, 22 predicted proteins | sample 9_EM_MG_FD_203089 | JGI IMG/M metagenome (GOLD analysis project Ga0307508, IMG submission 203089) | Populus trichocarpa ectomycorrhiza microbial communities from riparian zone in the Pacific Northwest, United States - 9_EM | ecosystem: Host-associated > Plants > Roots > Unclassified | place... | reverse complement strand
CTATTGTCGGTGGTGAGGGTGGTGAACACTGGTCAGAAGTACGGATCACTCTGGGGCTTCCAGATACGAGATGTCTCGGCGAGCTAGTGTGCCTCAGTCTGCGAGCTGAGTTCCTTCTATCCTTCAAGAAACCTCCTCTACCTCTCTCTGCAGTGTTCTCGGACGAGACTATTTTATCTTTTTTTCTTGTAGATCCGTACAGCAAGTTCGGGGATTATCTTATATCCCATGCTCTTAATATATACCAATTTTCACCTCCCAAGTCCCGAAGGTTCCCCGTACAGCAAGACGAGAGAAAGAACCGGAGATCTCGATGTCCAGACAGCACCGTTTCCAGCGCCGACACAGATGCGCTCCGGAACTCCCTGGCGCCGCTATGGCGTATTTAACCTCTTACCAAGCCCTTGTTCATCGTAGGCTAATAGGTGTCCCAGTGGGCCAGATGCGTCGAGTGTTCTGTGCTGATCCAGTGAGGACCTATGATGTCTTCACTGCGTGCTACTCCCTGCTGCGGAATTCCACGATGGAACGACTCTCTCCCAATCCCCAGGGTGACTTGTCGTGCCCTCCCCGCAGGTAGTTACCGACCACCAATCCAATTTTCCCGTTCCCGTTCATCCCGTTCTTGTGGAAGGGGGTGGGGTGGGGAGTGACTCGGTAGGCACTGAGGTGCTACCAGCTATTCCCGCCCCTGGTGTGTTCGTCGTGTGAGGGGCTGGATGGAGTTGCCTGGGAGGCTTCAAGGAGCTACCAAGCGCTCTTGCCCCCCGCCCGATGGTGGGACCGTTTGGGTTCTGGTGGGGTGTGATTATGCCCCCAATGGTACACAGAGCTCCTTAATGCCTGCAGGGGCTCGTGACATCAAGCAAATGGGAGACAGCTGCTATGAAAACCAGTTGTCGCACCAAGAGAAGAGACTGTCTGGCCATGCCCACAGCATCCTCTACCAGGCCATACAAATCACTGATTTGGCCTTCGTGTTAGCGTAGGCTGTCGTTCAACCGATTTTAGATGACAGAGAAACGGTTGCGAAATAGGGAAGCGCGTGGCGGAGAAGTAACCGCCAGAGCTGCCGCGGCTAGTATACTTACAATTACACTGGAGAACAAGGTGCTACGCTTTGCGCTGTGAGCGAGGGCGACGAGGGATTGAGTGTTTTTGTTTATTCATACTCGCATGCGACCTATATAGATCATGGCGGCGTACATTTTGCCCAGTTTCCTGTCCGCAGTCCGCGCAGTGGCGGCACGTTGCAAGCTCCCCATTTGCCCGAGGGATTGAGTGTGTTGTGCGCGCGGACGTATTATTCAGTTGCATCCGACCGGAACGGGTCAAATCCTGTGAATTCCAAAGGTTTGCAGCAATATTACTAGCGGCGGTGATATATAGCTCTTCTGTGCCCGCGCATCTTGTCAGCCTTTCTCCACCAACGCTTGGAGCGCGCGGGCGTGCACAGTGCGCCTCAATCTCGATCAGCTTCATTTTCTCCTGGGAGCTTCTGTACCGGAACGAGCAAAAGCGGAATACAAGGACCGTGGGGATATACTAAGGGCCGCCAGGATTATGGATGTGAGATCGCAGAACGAAGACGACGAGCAGTATCTGGCGAGGCCACCATGCGCCGTCGTGTTAATTGATCCTAGTTTGTCAAAGTAATGCTTGACGTTTCCAAGCAAGTCATATCGTCTCCTATATCCCCACGACCAAAGCTGTTCTATCCATTGAAGAACATGAACAGATTAGATTCAAATGTCGCTGTCTCCGCCTAGTCCTATCTACACGCGATATCATCAGCTCCAGCCAAGAAACCAGGGGGCGTACACTTTGGATCCTGGATTAAGCAGACTGCCGTCATCCTTGTAATATTTTCCAACCCTGGTTTAAACGGAAACGCCGTCGTCAGCCATGATGTCGTTGAACTTCTCAGTTGTAGCCTTCCGGGTGTTCGGGCTTTGACGCCGATGGACTCCCTTAGGGAAACAGGAAACATGCAGTTCCGGATTGACTGCAACGGGGCCGCCCGTGATCGCCGTGGTCTCCGAGGCGATGTCCTTCTTCATGACCGCAGAGAGTTCTTGCGGCATCAGTGGGGCTTGTTTGTTTGATCATACTCGCATTTAGCCTATCTAGACTATGGCGGCGTGCATTTTGTCCGTTTTTCTCGTCCGCTGGGCGGTGGGATTGGCCTAGTGGTAAACTGAGAGGGGAAGGGGGGGGTTTTTTTTATTCATAACTCTTATCCGACCAGTTTTTGAGCTAAACTCGGAGAATCTGGATTGAGAGGAGAAAAGGCAAAGGCACTGCCGGATCTGAGAGGGCCTGAGAAACAGCGATGCCTTACATTCTTCAGAATGCCGAAGCCATTCAGAAGCTAAAAAGTAGTGAGAATTAGCTCACGTCAGATCTAACACTCCAGAAACTGTAAGAATTCCAGATTACTGTCAGATCTTATAGTGAGAGAATAGTGAGCGGGAGAGTGAAGAGGAATATTCTTAACCTGAGACTGATTGGTCACGAAGACGGGGTGAGCACAGGAGAGGAGTTAGTGAGCGCGGTGAGCAAGATAGAACAGTAATGAGTAAGTTGAGTTTGTTGAAGCGATAATTAAGAGAACGAGAGACAAGGAGAAATAGAGACATTATATACACTGGCCCGCCGATGTCGACCTCCCCTATACCTCGTCATCCATTCCGTCCTCGTCATCCATTCCGTCCTCGTCATCCATTCCGTCCTCGTCATCCATTCCGGCCTCGTCATCCATTCCAGTCTCCTCATCCATTCCAGTCTCCTCATCCATTCCGAACGCAGCAGCGAGAAGTATTTCCAACAGAAATACCTTGGCAGAAAATTTCGCCGACAAACTGCTCAGCTTGTTTGTTTGATAAGTGTACCAACTGAACTGTAGATTTAGTCAGACAAATACAAAGTCTGAGGAAAGTTTTTGCTATCTGACTAAAGATAGAGAGGGGAGGATGGGGTAGGTCACAGTTTGCAGGACCGTGGGTCTCGACGGGGCGTTCCGCTTGCCCAGAATCTGGCCCGTGTCAGATTAGCTCTGCTTGTTGTTACTGGCTGACATCGTTGTAGCTAAATACATGATGTGGAAAGGTATATGTGTGGTTTGGGTGTGTGTGTATGGTGGGCGGTAGTGGAGGTGAGGATGGTATATATATTTTTTAATCGTACTCGCAATCAGCCTATGTAGAATATTGCAGCGCACATTTTGAGAAGTTTCTGTCCACTGTCCGCACGATGGCGGCACGTTGTGAGCTCCCCTTTGCCCCGCACCCAAGCCTGTCCCAATAAGATATATCACGCATCAAGGAAATAACAAAGGAAAGCGAGCCCATACCTCACTTCTTATCTGCGGATGTCATGAAGGAAGGTTCTAGTACCGTCTGGCTGCACCTCGCGTCGAAGGTCCTGGATCTTGAACCGGCTCTTCCCCCTTCCCGCCTCCTCCACCCCTCTGCCCACTGGATCTTCTGCTGGGCCTTCCACTCAGGGCACACCCTGAAGAGGTAATCCCGAGCCTGCGTCTGGCACCGACACCACCAGCACTGAGCGGTGAGCCGATTCTTCGTCCAGTGAAGGTACTGCCCGGTGAGGAAGTGCCCTGTCTTCGGTTGGTAAAACCTCGGGGCAAGCCTCTTGGAACTACCTGCAACCGTGCCGTCTGGCTTCTGCCTGCCCGGCTTCCTGTACTTCCTGGAGATCCAGCCTCCTGCCCATTGGCGAGCTTCCACCCACTTCTTCTCGGAGATCTCTCGCTTGAGGTGCGCGAGGGATCTTGGCAGCGGCATCGCCCGCGCCTCCGCCTGGTCTGAGATCGCAGCCATTCCACCCCGCGGACTTCTATCTCCTCCACTGCGAGCTTACTCACTCGTCGGCCTTCTCGTTTCCTGGGACCCCTTTATAGGCTGGACACCACATCTCGGTGGTGATGTATGGCCTGGCCCTCCACAGCACTGCGATGTGCTTTCTTGCCTGGAGCTTGTATATCTGGCCAGGGCCAAGCTCTTCCGCGGCTATCTGATTGATTGCGGCCTGAGTGTCCGTAAAGATCGTGACCCTTTCCGGGGGCGTTTCTCTCCTCGATGCCGTTTCCAGTGACCGGCGAGAGCGGCGCACTTCCGCGTCACAGGCCTCCTAGTTGTAGCCCGTGTGGGTCTTGATGCCACCCAAGATTATCTGTTCTTCCATACAACCGAGTAACTAACTGGCGGCTCTATCACCCAGTCGTGACCCGTCCATGAGCATGGTTAGCCCGGGCCGCGCTTTTTCTGTCTCTGCCTTGAGTTCGGCCTCCTTTCCTGTAGCAGTTCCGCGTCGAGGATGTCTGGTCCCTCTAGCAAAACTGTGCTCTCGATCCTCCCTGAGTACCTGAGGGCGTTTACGAGCCGCCTCCCCATGGCGGTTAAGGCGTCCACCACCTCCCTGGTTGGTCACCCTGCGGGAGGCGGTGAAAAAGGTATAGAGTTGCAACAGTGTTTCGTTTTCGCAAGTGATGGCAGTCCCTCCCAACGCCGCCCTTGGTGCTCTCATGTTCTGTACTGCTCTTGGAGAGTCAGTTCGATCGTACGGCTAGATAGTCTGCCAGTATGGAAGTCTATGTATGTATTTGGTCTTTCCTCGCTTACCTAATGGAGTTAACATAGCGTCGTGGCAGCATTGGAGCCGCATGATTCCATCTCCCGAAAGTCGCCCCTCACCACAACATTGCAGTTCTATCCACCATGTCAGGCCCAGCAACCGCGACACCGACAATGATGCCGTCCACGCTCTCCATCACATCCACCATTCGTCTCCTCAGTGGGCACACGATGCCCCGCCTAGGCTTCGGCGTGTTCCAAACGTCGGGCCCCCTCCGCCGCTGCGCAGAGACCCACTAAACGCACCAGCAGTCCCGCGAGTTCGTGCCGATCCATCGTCGCCTGCGCGCTGCGGACCGGATACCGTCACATCGACTCCGCGACCGCGTACCGCAACGAGCGTCCCTGCGCGCTCGCGATCGGCGCGTCCGGCCTCTCGCGCAGTGACGTCTTCTTCACGACCAAGCTGCCGCCGCGCGTTCGCGGCTTCGCGAACACCGCCGCATCTATCGACGGCGTCATCGCCCAGAATCCCGAATTGGAGGGCTACATCGATCTCTATCTCATCCACGCGCCGTACGGGTCCCCCGAGGATAGGATCGGACAGTGGCGTGCGATGGTCGCCGCACAACGGGCCGGCAAGATTAGGAGCCTGGGCGTGTCGAACTATGGCGTGCAGCACCTAGAAGAGCTGAGGAAGTGGCGGGAGAGCCAGCACGAGGAGGAGAGGGGTGTCCTGAGTGTTGGCCAGTGGGAACTCCATCCCTGGTTGGATCGGTCGGACATCATCGACTGGTGCACAAGGGAGGGGGTGGCGGTGCAGGCGTACTCGCCGGTTGTTCAGGCGACGCGTATGGACGATCCGTTGTTGAAGCCTGTGGCTGAGAAATATGGGAAGACGCCGGCTCAGGTGTTGATTCGGTGGAGTTTGCAGATGGGATGGACGCCGCTGCCGAAAACCGTGCATGAGGAGAGGATCAGGGAAAACGCGGATGTGTTCAATTTTGATCTGACGGAGGATGAAGTCAAAAGCCTCCAGACTGGAGAATACCGTCCTGTCTGTTGGGATCCTACCAAGGAGCCGGTTTGATGGAAGCTGCAGTTCGAGTTGGTTAGCAAAAGGAGCATCATGTACATATTTGAGGTAGACGAACAGGAAGAACAGTACGATCATACGTACCCATTGCATTGTTGTCGGTGTCATCTAATTGCAAAGATGGCCAGACACCGTCACTACCATCTCCTGCCGCCGACTGGCACTGCATTGCATTGATACGGTTTACGGCATCAAGGGTTTCAGTGGGGTGGTAGGAGATAGTGTCGACAATGTCAACCGCAAACGATGACAGACGCCACACGTGCCGATTTATATCTTTTGTAGCGACGACTGCTACTAGTTGCATGCTCATCCGCTACCGCCGTCACGACTCTCGCCGACACCATTGCTTCAACTTCAGGACTTCTAACCAGAGTCTTCAACACCCGTATACCGGCCCTCCCATCAACCTCGCACAGATCGTTCGCTGGTAGCGCCGTCTGCGCACGTGAGGAAAATTTGGCTCCACGCATCGCAGGGAAGGGATCGCAGTCGGGAACCCGGGTGTCAGTTCAGCAGGTACCACAGGTGTAGTCATCGAACAACTGATGCATAACAGTGCTGAGAGTGAGCCCTTTTCCGTCTCCTCATCACTTTTGTTTTCGTTTAATGATTACTCGCATGCGATCTATCTAGACCATGGCGATATACACAGAGCCCGGTTCCCGTCCGCTGTCCGACCCGACCTCGATCAGCCTGCAGGCGGCTCGTTGTCTCCACTTTGCCCTCCGCCGAGGTTTGTCCCAAAAAGATAGAGCGCGTCAAGGAAATAACTAAGGAAGAAAATAACAAAAAAAGACAAAAGAAAGGACAAACAAAACCTACCTCCCTGCTCGTTACCCCTCCGCCGAGGCCATGAAAGATTTTTTATTTTATTTTGTTTATTCATTACTCGCGTGCGACCAATGGAGATCATGGCGAGATTATGTACATTCCGGTTCCTGTCCGCTGGCGGCACGTTGCTAGCACCCCTTTGCCCTCCGCCCAGGCCTGTCCCGCGGAAGTGTGATGCGCACCAAGGAAATCACAAAGGAAAGTCAAACGAGCGTGAAAGACAAAAGAAAGAAAGAGAAAAAGGAAAGCAGTTTCTCATCGTTCCCACGGACGCCACGAAGTCAGGAGTGGGCAGGAACAGCGGCGGTTCCCCCCCATCGCCCGGTTCCTCGGCCCCCGCTCCCTGCTCCCCCAGCCACTCCCGCACCTCCAGCCCAGACACCGCGCTCACCGCGTCGTCCTCCACTCGGCCGGCACCCGTCTTCCCACGTCCGTGTTGGAGAGGAAGTCTAGTACCGCCCGTCTGCACCTCCCGTCCGCCAGAAGGTCCCGGATCTTCCACCAATCCTTCCACCTCCCGGTCTCCTTCCTCACCTCCGCCCACAGGATTTTCTGCTGTGGCTTCCACTCGGGGCACTCTGAGTCCTGTACCGGCACCACCAGCACTGCGGGGTGGGTCGCTTCTCGAGGCCATGAAAGAGGGGGTGGGGAAGAACTGAAGTCGTTCCTCAACCGCAGCCCCGCCCCCCCCGAACCCCAGCCTCCTCACCTCTTCCCTTTCGCCTGGAGTTCCCATTCTGGCTCCTCGCTCTGGGAATGGATGGGAAGAAAGGGAGCAAGAAAGATGGAGTGGCTAGTGCGCTGACAAATGAGCCATCAGCAGCCACATACGACGCCACTAGTTAATGGCTAGGTCAGGTTACACACATGCTTGTCCATCGATCGCGGATAGATATGCGTGAATGGTGAGTGTGCACCACGACAGACCCGGAAACGCACTCCCTGCACCGCCGCCACAAACAGGACCTTCCCCGCACACATCCGTGGTCGGAAATATTCGCGTTTACGATCGGGGACGAAGTGTGCACCGACTCCTGACCTCCAAGGTTTCAGCACCAGAGCCAACTACGCTTTTCGCGCACCCCCGCCGCAACAGACGAGGAGATCGCGTTACCATCGTCTGACCGGTTCGCAGCAATGGATCGGAATGCGACAAATCTTACTCCACCACCTTCCCGTCCGTCATATCACTCCCACTTCGTCCGGATGTCGCCAGGCAAGACAGCCCACCAAACCATCTCGAGAGACCCACGTCCCCCACAACCCGAACATCCTTCGGTCGACCGCACCTTCCCGCAACAACCGCTAGCTCCCTACGCAATCATGGACATCGCCGTCAACACCATAGACAGCAATGGAACTCCGGCTCCTTAACATCACGAAAACTTACCCCGCACCTGCATAGATTCAAAGAATGATGTCAAGCTTGACATGTTAGCCATCAAGCATGGCGGACGGCTGCCCGCAATCGTTTCCACCAGAAGGTAAACCGCACCCATGAGATCTCCTTGCTCACGACTAACGCACCGCAGCCCTCTCTTCTGTCCGAACGAGCTCGACAGTCTTTTGGTGCTTTCTTGGCCACAACTTGCGAGAACCTCCGCCCGTTCCGACCATCCGTTGAGTCGTCGCGATAATCCGGTTTCGCCCCCCCACTATGTACGGGCACGTGTTCCTTTATCGTCATCGGAGGTGTCGAACGAGGAGGCAGGAGTGCTCGTTCCCGTGTGGATGCATGTATTACGGCAGACGAATCCGGAAGGAAGGGGGGGGGAGGAGCAGCACGGATCGCCGACATCATGACTGGCCACTGAAGTTCTCGCAAACGCCCCGCACACCTCCGTCGCCGTACAATCGCCCTCCCCGTGCAGATTCCGCCGGTGGTGGCGCATTTCAACGAGCGCACGCCTTCCAACCGGTACCTGCGCGCTCTGGCGATCAACCAATGGATTATATATAACGTGGCGGATGGGAGGAGCGTACGGGCGGCGGACAAATGCAGCAGCGTGGAGGGTCATGATAGTCTGGGTTTTGGCAGATTTGCGACATGTTGGAGGGGTGTGAATATCGACAAGGGATAGAAATTGCATGGAGGAGTCGGACAGCATCACTTGACGAGACAGGTCCCGAAACAGAAGTCAGAACCGGGCACATAATTTGATTCCCTGAGGGCCGAAGTGCATACATACGCGCCTACTATTGTACGCTTAATGACGGACCGGTAGGTCAAACTCGTTTTGGACGGAGAAGAGGGCCAGGCAGGTGAACACTTGAATCCCTCAGGGCTCTCCGGCGGCTCCGATTCTCTTCATCACCTACCTCTCGGGTATCTTCGGCGAGGTGGAAAGGGAGGTGCCAGGCAGCAGAGGGCTGTCCTTCCCGGACGACATCGCGTGGTGGGCGGAATGGGGAGGGGGAGCAAGAGGTGGCAGACAGGTTGGCGGAAGTGGCAGAGGTGTCCATTGGATGGGCGAGGAACAACGGCACCGCGTTCGATCGGAAGTGGCAGAGGTGTCCATTGGATGGGCGAGGAACAACGGCACCGCGTTTGATCAGGGAAAGACGGAGGCTGCCCTGCCCTAGGTATTCAGGAGAAGAGGCCCACCCGTCAGCAAGCATCAGAGTCGGAGACAAGGAAGTCCTCTTCAACAAGGAATCCACCCGCGGGGGAACTGGACAAACTGTACGCCGCCATAGCCTACATAGGCTGAATGCGAGTATCATTGAACAAAAAAAAAGGAAGTCACCTACTATTTTTTTTTGTTTAATCATACTCGCATTCGGCCTATGAAGGCTGTGGCGGCACACAACTTTATCCAGGTTTCCCGTCCGCTGTCCGCTCAATGGCGGCACGCTGCAAGCTCCCCTTTGTCCTCCGCCCAGGCCTGTCCGCAGAGAATAAAATCGCACCAAGGAAACCGCAACAGAGAGCAAAAAAAGGAGTAATCGAGAGAACAAAGGAAAGAGCATCAAAAAAGAAGGAACAAAAAGGACCGTCCTCTACTCCTCGTCTGCAGCCGCCATGAAGGAGGGCGTGGGTAGGAACAGCAGTAGTCCTCCCCGGCACTCAACCCCTCAGCCTCCACCCTCCGCTCCTCCTACCGCTCCCAGAACTCCCGCGTCTTCCTCAGCTGGTACCCGCCTTCCTACATCCGTAGTAGAGAGGAAGTCTAGCACCACCTGACTGCACATCCTGTCGGCAGGGAGGTCCCGGATCTTGAACCGGCTCTTCTCCCTCCCGCTTTCTTCCCGCACCTCTGCCCACAGGATCTTCTGCTGGGCTTTTCACTTGGGACACACCTTGAAGAGGTGATTGCGGGCCTGCGTCCGGTACCGACACCACCAACACTGAGCGGGGGGCCGGCTCTCCGTCCAGTGTAGGTACTGCCTGGTGAGGCAGTGAAGCCACCCGCTGGTTGGGCGTGTGGTTCGACAGCCAACTCACCCTGAAACAGCACCACGAGGTCAGGGTGAAGGAGGGAAGGGTCGACTCCGCCGACTCACGGGACAGATGGGTCTCTAGCTGGCCAGACACCGGAAGGTCATAACGGCCTGCACCCAGCCGGTCGCCATGTTCGGCTCGGGACACTGGTGGAGGGGCGATAGAGGGTGGGGCACGATTAGCCAAGCAGAGGAACTGCAGCTGCTGGTTAACCAGGAAGCCCAGGTGTTTACGCGGCTGCTTCCGGACAACCAACCTGGTGGCGCTGCAATGGAGTCAGGAATCAGGCGGCGGCGGCCCAGCTGGAGAGCAGGCGGTTTGGGCTAAGGCTGCTCAGCCTACCACAGGGCGATCAGGCCGAGGAAGTGGTAGGGGCAGCACCAGCGATTGGAAAGAGGTTGGAGCGGGCGTTTGGGTACCCGGGAAGGACGGGGACCACAGTCTTGCTTGAGGAGCCGGAGACGTTCGACGCCAACATGTTACAAGAGGACGATGCGGCGGCTAAGACAGAAGCGGGGCGGTCAAGGCCGGGCCTCACCAAGTTCACCGATGGCTCACGACTCGACAGTGGAGTAGCCGGGTATGCGATCGCATGGAAGAATGGCCGGCATTGGATGGGCATCAAAACCACATGGGGTACAACCAGGAGCCCTACGATCCGGAGTGCGCCGCTTTCGCCAGGGCACTGGAATGCGCTGCAAGGCGACAGATGACACCGGAGAGGGTCTCCATCTTCACCGACGCCCAAGCCGCCATCAGACGCATGACATCGGGGGAGCCGGGCCCCGGCCAAGTGTACGCGATCCGGCGCGGAAACATATCGCGGTACTGAGGAGGGCCAGATCGGACATCGCCATCAAGATCCAGTGAGATCTCGGAGAACTTAGAAGAAGTGAGACGAGGCCACCCGCTGGTCTGTAGGTCGAATCTCTACTAAGAAGATCAGGATGTCGCGCGAGCAGCAGCCAGACAAGTCACAAGACAGTGGCCAGAAGCACCAAGAGGCTCGCCTCGAGGTTATACCAGCTGAAGACAGGGCACTGCCTCACCGGGAAGTACCTGACTGGACGAAGAGCCGGGCTACCACACAGTGCGGGTGGTGTGGGTACAAGACGCAGGCTCGGGAGCATGTCTCCAAGAACTCCCCCGAGTGGAGGCCGCAGCAGAAGGACCTTTGGGCGGAGGTACGGGAGGAAACAGGTGTGGGAAGAGACTAGTTCGAAATCGGGGATCTCCTCGTTGACACGAGGTGCAGCCGAGCGGTGCTTGACCTCCTCTCCACTACGGACGGAGGGCCCCGAATCCGGCTGTGGAACAGGACCTATAAAGCGAGGCGTCAGAGTGAGAACTCGGGGAGGGGAGGGAGGGGAGAGGAGAGGAGAGGAGGCTGGAGGCTGAGGAGCCGGGTGCTGGGGAGGAGGATCGACCTCTCCTTCTCCCCACGCACTCCTTCATGGCCTCTGCGGAAGAGGAGTAGGAGACTGGGGGCAGCCCTTCCCCCGCCACTTCTTTGGTGTACTCTTTATCTTCTGGGGACAGGCCTGGGCGGAGGGCAAAGGGGAGCTTGCAACGTGCCGCCTCCACGCGGACAGCGGCTAGGAAACGGATGTGCATCTTGCCATGATCTATATAGGTTGCACACGAATAATGAAATACTGTACTCACTCAAATATCGCGTCGTCCAGCTTTGTAGTCGCCGGTCACCGGCATTCGTTCCGATCACTCTCGTAACTCAAATTTGATTGCTCTTCACCTCCAAGGGCCTGCAGCCGGGGACATGGAAACACGGGGGTACAATTCTTCACGCATATAGTGCGTAACGAGGAACAGCGAGTAGACCATTTAAGCATAACGCCTTAATGGTGGATAATTAGCCTGCGATAAGGTTCCGAAATCTGAGGCGTCGCAGACTTCTCCTGTCAAACAGACGAAATGTCGAACAGACGAAATTCAATCAAATGACGTTCCAAAGTTTGTGCCCTTTGGCGTGAATCTGACCACGTCGATCAGCATTGCCAAGCACACTAATTCGCTCGCTGCCTAAAGTGACTGAAGAGATCCGTAGATAGTGTTCCCGCTGGATCTGCAGTGTCGCACTGCTGGTCGCCCCCAATTCGCTGGACACCCTGCAGATGTGATTGGACCGAACGCGAGATTCTTCATGCGCGGTGTCCATCGACCACTAGGAGCCGAAGCCTTGTCAACCAGCGTACGGACTAAGTATGATAGCTGTCGAGACAGCTGCACGAACGAGGTGACGCGGTCGTGTCAATGGAGTCGGACTGCGGGGAAGCAGGTGGTTACGGGCGGGGAAGCAGCGCACATTTGAGATAGAGGAACTGAGACAGCCTTGGAGGCGTAATAGATACTAACTCCCCCCACTGCTCTCGCCTCTGTCTCTTCGACACCACACATCGCCCCAACAACTAAAATACTCCCCTTTACTCTCAATCCTCGCGTTCGTCAGGAGAAAACTATCGGTACCATCAGCGTTAATTGCCGGCCGCCATGTCCTACCGGAACAGCGGCTTCTGCGTCGGAGTGGACTTCGGCACCACGTACGTCCTTCCCACACCTCGGATAGCTGCCTCGCGTGCGTCAACCTCTCGGCGTTGCTGATCGTCTCCTTTCCTCGTGCTATGTAGATTTACTTCGGTGGCCTTCGCGCATTCGTCGTCGCCGGACGAAGTGAAACTCGTGCAGACGTGGCCGAACGGCAGTGCGGGCAGCAGCAGCGCCGACCAAGTCCCCAGCGTGGTATACTACACCAACCCGGCTACTCGCGCCAAATGCTGGGGCTATGAGACGCCCCCGACGCGTCTGCTACCCGCACCGCAGCCACTGCAGTGGTTCAAGCTGTTGCTGCAAATGAACAACTCGGCCCCGCGTCGCGCCGACGGCCCCGGGCTGGACACCATGTTCCGTCAGCTAAACGTGGGGGGCTTCCGTTCGACGGGGATGCGGTCTGCCACTGAAGCCAGCAGTAGCGGGGGATTCTCACCGCCCACGATCACGCCCGCCCAGGAGACGGCAGGCTACCTCCACGACATCGGTATCACACCCGTGCAGGTCGTCAGCGACTTCCTGCAGGCTGTCCGCGAACTTGCTCAGGCCTCGATCAAGCGGTCATACGAGTTCCAGTGGGTCGAGAGCAGCAAGATTAACTACATCCTCACCATTCCCGCCATCTGGAGCGATAGCGCTAAGAACCTCATGGTTCAAGCCGCCGAAGCTGCCGGTTACGGAACCCATCGTGTCAATTTCAACTTTATCTCAGAGCCTGAGGCTGCCGCCGCTTACACCCTTAAGGTCGTCCAGCCGAATAATCTCAATCTGGGTGATACGTTCATCATCTGTGATGCTGGTGGAGGAACTGGTAGGAAACTCGTGGCTACACACTCGAGATATAGCTGACGATTGTCACTAGTCGACTTGATCTCGTACAAGATTACGGGGTTAAACCCACTACGCACCGAGGAGAGCGTCTGTGGTACTGGCGATCTCTGTGGATCTGTCTTCCTGAACGAGAGGTTCGAGCAATACATGCGTCGTCTACTAGGCGAAGACGTTATCAACGGGATGAGGGTGGGTGGTATTTTTATTTCCCCCGCCCCACACACTTACTGACACACTCCGCCCCTTCCGTCACAGCCCCGCTCGAAAGCCGAAATGATGCGCACATGGGAAGAGAAGGTGAAGTTCAAGTTTGGCTGCGACGGCAACGACGACTTGCTCGAAGTCACTGTACCGGGAGTACCAGACGACCCCGACCTCAGCATCGAGGACGGCTTCCACTACATGACCGTGTACGGATAACTCCCCACTACCGGTAGCATATTGTGGAAACCAACTGACACCTGCTACCTCCAGCTCCGCAGTTCAGGAGATCTTCGACCCGATCGTCGACCGCATAGTACGCTTGGTGGAACAGCAGGTTCGAGGCGTCCAGAGACAGGGGGAGCGCGTTGCGGTATGTCGTCCATTATCTCTCTTCCACTGACGGACTGGGCCGGGGTAATCATCTGACGAGACACAAAAGGCCATCCTTCTTGTCGGCGGATTCGGATCCTCGCAATACCTGCTGCTCAAACTATCGGAAGCGCGATTTGAGAACAGGGGCAAGATTCCCGTGCTACAGCCCGTAAACGCACGCTCGGCGATAGCGCGCGGAGCGCTCCAACGCGGACTAGAAGGATCGATGGTGCACAAGCGCAGGTCGCGGCGCAATTATGGGTACCTGTCTAGTAGCTGGTTCTCCGAGAGCATGTCTGCGGACCTCAAGAGCCGCAAGAGGTGGAGTCCCTTGTATGACGCCTACCTCGTCGACGACAAGCTGCAGTGGTACATCAAACGCAACGAAGTTATCGCCCAGACCGCCGTCGTCACCTACCCGTTCGTGCGCATGGTCGAGGTCCCCACCTACGGCCCGCCCGAGCTCAGGTTCACCGACTCGCTGGTCTCGTGTGACCTCGAATACCCGCCGGATTACAAGTTCAAGAACCCGTCGGCCATCGAAACCGTCTGCACCGTTCACTCCGACCTCTCCACAGTCCCGACCAGTAAGTTCGGCTGCCAGAGGAACTCGAACGGCAAGCAGTACTACAAGATCGTTTTCGACATGACCATGACCATCGTCGACGAGGTCATCAAATTTGAGCTGCTCTACCAGGGAACCAGCTACGGCGTGGTCACAACCAAGTTCGACGAGCAATAGGTTTTCGTGAAGAAGATAGCACCCGCGGGTCCGCTTATTCGGCGGTCTCTCCCCTTCACCTTTCTGTGGAAATCAATACGGATTTGTCAAGTGGAACGAGTCAACTGGAGTTCGGAGATCAGAGCTTTGTGTATTGCGAGCGATCGTGTTGTGGTATTGTTATTTTATTTTTGTTTTTCTAGGGTATAGAGAACAAAAAGAAATAAAATATTCTCCACCACGCCTCACGCAATCAAGTCCTCAAAAAACTCAAAGGCTCATGCACAAAATCCAAAACCGCACCGGTATACAATCTCTCCGCGAACACCGCAGTACATAGTACGCAACGGGAAGCACTTCCAACACTTCTAACTTATTCACTCCCTTGCAGCAATACCCATCGTTTCTCCCGCCACCTCTCCTCCCCTGTTGTAGCCCCCTCTGTTTTTGACCATTCTATCTTATTCTCCCC